>Ga0182748_1001409_pt1 | contig 23621 bp, 21 predicted proteins | sample eDN3rd37CKraftOP_FD_128877 | JGI IMG/M metagenome (GOLD analysis project Ga0182748, IMG submission 128877) | Enriched Organic Plus compost microbial communities from Emeryville, California, USA - eDNA 3rd pass 37_C Kraft OP (version 2) (version 2) ...
GATATCGAAGTATCAGGGCTTTGGAGCAGTTGCAGAACCGGCGCCCGGCGCCATCATTCGGCCGGCGGCGGATGGCAGAATCCCGGCAAAATCCCGCCGCTTGCAAGGTAACAGTCGGTAACCAAGCGTGAATTGGTGAACCGCCCGACGAGAGCTAAGGTCCAGAACGTCAAGGGGCTTTTGCCGCGGATGGGGAACCGCGGGCCCGGTGCGGATCATGCGCAGCGGACCTCGGAAATCCGGCGAAAAGGCGACTGGACAACGTCGTGTAGTGCGCGTTGGGTGCAGCAATTGGGGGTTGAGACTGGGCGGGCCCGTGCGCGCTGACGTCTCGACAAGGGCATGAAAGCAACCAATCAGACGACACTGCGCGACGAGGCGACGCTTGCCGGTATCGGCGTGCATTCCGGTCTGCCAGCCACGCTCACGCTTCGTCCGGCCGAGGCCGGCACCGGCATCGTCTTTGTGAGGACCGAGGCAGGCGGCGATCGCCGTGAAGTCCGCGCAGATGTGCGCGCAGTCACAGCCACCGAATTTGCCACGGTCATCGGCGATACGCACGGCCCTGTGTGCTCGACCGCCGAGCACGTGCTGGCGGCGCTCAGCGCGCTCGGCGTCGACAATGCGATCATCGAGATCGACGGTCCCGAAGTGCCGATCATGGACGGCAGCGCGGATGCGTTCGTCGCCGCCATTGATCAGGCCGGCATCGTCGCGCTCGCGGCGCCGCGCCGTTACATCAAGCTTCTCAAGCCGGTGCGCGTGCTGCGCGACGGCGCGCACGGCGAGTTGCGTCCGAACGACCGCGGTTTCCGCGTCGAGGTCGACATCGCCTTCGATCATCCACTGGTCGGCCGGCAGTCGTGCCAGGTCGACGTCGATGCGGTCGCGTTCCGCCGTGATCTGGCGCGGGCGCGGACATTCGGTTTCATGAAAGACGTGGCCAAGCTGTGGAGCGCAGGCTATGCGCTCGGGGCCAATTTCGACAACACCCTGGTCGTGAGCGACACGCGCGTCCTCAATCCGGACGGGCTGCGTTTTCCGGACGAGTTCGTCCGGCACAAGGCGCTCGATGCCATCGGCGATTTAGCACTGGCGGGGGCGCCGCTGCTTGCCACCTACCGTTCGTTCAGGGGCGGGCACAAGCTCAACCACGCGGTGCTGTGCGCACTGATGGCCGATCCGACCGCCTGGACGGTCGTACCGGCTCCGGTCGCGACTCGTCGCCCGCGCGGTCATGCCGACGTTGCCGCCGCCCTCGTGGCGCCGGCCTACGCTCCGGACGTCTCCTAAACCATCGAGCCGCGATTGCGTTTTGCAGCACGTGGCCCTGTCCGTCGCGGCGCGATCCTGCGCCGCAGAGATCTGCGCTGGCGTTTGCGCCCGACTGCCTTTAACCATCTGCCATATTCCGGGCTGAATAGCCGGGTAATTCGTTTGCGATGGGGTCGGGCTTCCGGTCTTAATCCGGCTGACAGGTGCACGCGCCGGTTCCGGCGGGCGACGAGGGGAACGGATCCGTCTCAATGCGGTTGCGTAGCGGGCTGAAAATCGGGCCGGGCCAGGGCCGCGGCGTGATCGGGCGCCTTGCGGTGCTCGTGGTCGCCGGACTGCTGCTGTCAGCCTGCAGCACGTTCAATCTGTTTGCGGCCAAGGACGAACAGCCGCCCGACGAGCCCGCCGACAAGCTCTACAATCAGGCGGTGTTTCTGCTCAACGAAGAGAGGGACTTCAAGGGCGCGGCCAAGAAGTTCGAGGAAGTCGACCGCCAGCACCCCTATTCGGAATGGGCGCGCAAGGCGCTCATCATGTCGGCATTCGCCTACTACTCCGCGCGCGAGTACGACGACTGCGTCGCCGCGGCCAAGCGCTACGTCAGCCTGCACCCGGGCAGCCAGGAGGCGGCCTATGCGCAGTACCTGATCGGCTCCTCCTATTTCGATCAAATTCCCGATGTCACGCGCGATCAGACGCGCACCGAGCGGGCCATGGCCGCGCTCGAGGAGGTCACCCGCAAATATCCGAACTCGGAGTATGCGCCCGAGGCGCGCCGTAAGATCGAGATCGGGCGCGACCAGCTGGCCGCCAAGGAAATGGAGATCGGGCGCGTCAACCAGCGAAAGAGGAATTTCATCGGCGCGATCAACCGTTTCAAGGTGGTCGTGACCCAGTACCAGACCACGCGCCACGTCGAGGAGGCGCTGTTGCGCCTGACCGAGTGCTACATGGCGCTCGGCATCGTCGCCGAGGCGCAGACCGCCGCCGCCGTGCTGGGACACAATTTCCCCGACAGCCCCTGGTACAAGGACGCCTATTCGCTGGTGAAGAACGGCGGCTTCGAGCCGAAGGAGCAGGAAGGCCACTGGCTCACCAAGGCCTTCAAGAAGGTCGGCCTGGGCTGACGGTGGGCCGCAGCCTTCGGTGCAGTTTTGCGTGGCCGGGCTTGTCCCGGCCATTTGCGTCTTTAATGATGGAGCGAATCGCGTCCTGATCCGCGCGAATCAAGGATCAAGAACCGCCCAAAGCGCCAAGTGATGCTCACCCGGCTTTCCATCCGCGACATCGTGCTGATCGAACGGCTCGACATCGACTTCTCGTCGGGCCTGTCCGTGCTCACCGGCGAGACCGGCGCCGGCAAGTCGATCCTGCTCGACGCGTTCTCGCTGGCGCTCGGCGCGCGCGGGGACGCCAGCTTGGTACGGCAGGGATTGGAGCAGGGGCAGGTCACCGCCGCGTTCGATCTCGCCGCCGACCACCCGGCACACGCGCTCCTGACGGCCAACGACATCGCGCCCGAGGACGAACTGATCCTGCGCCGCGTGCAGCTTGCCGACGGGCGCACCCGCGCCTTCGTCAACGACCAGCCGGTCGGCGTGCAGGTGCTGCGCAGTCTCGGGATTCTGCTCGTTGAGATCCACGGCCAGCACGATGACCGGGCGCTGGTGGACGCCGCCACGCATCGCCGTCTGCTCGATGCCTATGGTGGGCTCGATGCGGCTGCCGGCGAGGTGGCGAGGCTGTGGGAAACGCGCCGCAGCGCGGAGGAGGCCGTGGCGGCGCATCGCGATCAGGTCGAGCGCGCACAGCGCGAGGCGGATTTCCTGCGCCACGCCGTCGAGGAACTCCGCAAGCTCGCCCCGCAGGCCGGCGAGGAGACGGCGCTGGCGACCCGGCGCACGGCGATGATGCAATCCGAGAAAGTCGCCGAGGACCTGCGCGAGGCGCTCGCCGCCGTCTCCGGCTCGTCCTCGCCAGCGCCCGCCTTCGCCTCGGCGGTGCGCCGGCTGGAGCGTCGCAAGGGCCAGGCCCCCGACCTGATCGAGCCAGCGGCGCGAGCCTTCGATATCGCGCTCAACGCCATCGAGGAGGCGCGCACCCATCTCGAGCGCGCGCTCGTTCTGGCCGATCACGATCCCTACGAGCTCGAACGCATCGAGGAGCGGCTGTTCGCGTTGCGCGGCGCGGCGCGCAAGTACAATGTGCCGGTCGACAATCTCGCCGCGCTTGCGGAGCGCTACGCGTCGGAGCTTGCGCTCATCGATGCAGGCGCGGAGCAACTGACCAAGCTCGAACAGGCGGCACGTGCCGCCGACGAATCCTACCGCGCCGCCGCCGCCGCGCTGCAGGCCAAGCGCAGGAGGACCGCCGAAAAGCTCGACAAGGCGGTGAACGCCGAGCTGAAGCCTCTGAAACTCGAGCGCGCGCGCTTCTCGACGAACCTCGAGACGGTGGACCCCGGCCCGCAGGGTATCGATCGCGTCGAGTTCTGGGTACAAACCAATCCCGGCACACGTCCGGGGCCGATGATGAAGGTCGCCTCCGGTGGCGAGCTGGCGCGCTTCATGCTGGCATTCAAGGTGGTGCTGGCCGACCGCGGCTCGGCGCCGACGCTCGTGTTCGACGAAATCGATACCGGCGTGGGCGGCGCAGTCGCCGACGCCATCGGCATGCGGCTGGCGCGTCTCGGCGGGCAGGTGCAGGTGCTGTCCGTGACCCATGCGCCGCAGGTGGCGGCGCGCGCCGACCATCATTACCTCATCAGCAAGGACGCGCTGGACAAGGGCAAACGCGTCGCCACCCGCGTGGCCGAGCTGACCGCCGAGCGTCGGCGCGAGGAGATCGCCCGCATGCTGGCCGGGGCCGAGATCACCGCCGAGGCGCGCGCGGCCGCGGATCGGCTCATCCGGGCGGCCGGATAGGGCGTGATGCCGAAAGTGGGCACCGGTTTTTCGAAATCATGACCAAGTTCAACCAAGAAGCCAGCCCCTGCATGGCAATGCAGCCTGAACCGCTCACGGTCTGAGGCGCGGCACATGGCATCCAGGCGCACGAGCAAGCCTCCCGTCGAGGAACTGACCGCCGCACAGGCCAAGGCCGAGCACGCCAGGCTCGCGGCCGAGATCGCCGGTCACGACAGGCGCTACTATCAGGAGGATGCGCCGACCGTTTCGGACGCCGAATACGACGCGCTGCGACAGCGCTACGAGGCGATCGAGAAGCACTTTCCCAAGCTGCACACGGCGGAAAGCCTGACCCGCAAGATCGGTGCGGCGCCCGCCGCCCGCTTCGCCAAGGTGCGGCACGCGGTGCCAATGCTCTCGTTGGGAAACGCCTTCAGCGAAGAGGACGTCGTCGCCTTCGTGGACCGCATTCGCCGTTTCCTGCGTCTTGCCGACGATGAACCCGTCGTGTTCACCGCCGAACCCAAGATCGATGGGCTCTCCGTCTCGCTGCGCTACGAGGGGGGCGAGCTCGTCAAGGGTGCGACGCGCGGTGACGGTGCGGTCGGCGAGGATGTCACCGCGAATGTCAGGACGCTCGAGGACATCCCCCAACGTCTGCGCGGCAGGGTGCCCGACGTGTGCGAAGTGCGTGGCGAGGTCTACATGACCAAGTCGGCGTTCCTCGAACTCAACGAGCGGCAGAAGGCGGCGGGCAAGCAGCTCTACGTCAATCCGCGCAATACGGCCGCCGGGTCACTGCGCCAGCTCGACCCGAGCATCACGGCGTCGCGCCCCCTGGGATTTTTTGCATACTCGTGGGGAGAGATGACCGAGATGCCGGCCGATACCCAATCCGGCATGGTGAAATGGTTCGCCGGGCATGGCTTCAAGACCAACCCGTTGATGAAGGTCTGCCGCTCGGTCGAGGCGCTGATCAAGTTCCACGGCGAGATCGAGGCGCAACGGGCAAAGCTCGATTACGATATCGACGGGGTCGTCTACAAGGCCGACCGTTTGGATTGGCAGGAACGGCTGGGCTTCGTCGGGCGGGAGCCGCGCTGGGCCATCGCGCACAAGTTCCCTGCGGAGAAGGCCATCACCATCGTCAAGGATATCGAGATCCAGGTGGGGCGGACAGGCACGCTGACGCCTGTCGCCAAACTGGAACCGGTAACGGTCGGGGGCGTCGTGGTGAGGAATGCGACGCTTCACAATCAAGATGAGATCCAGCGCCTGGGCGTGCGGATCGGCGACGCGGTGAGGATCCAGCGCGCGGGCGACGTGATTCCGCAGGTGCTGGGCGTTGTCGAAGACCAGCCACGCGGCGCCAAGCCCTACCATTTTCCGAAGACGTGCCCATGCCCGCTCAAAACGGACGTCGTGCGCGAGACGATCGCGGGAGGAGGCGAAGGGGTGCGGGTGCGCTGCACTGGAGAGTTCGCGTGCCCATATCAGAAGACGCGACATCTTGAGCATTTCGTTTCGCGGCGCGCTTTCGACATCGATGGCCTCGGCGAGAAGCAGATCGAGCTGTTCTTCGAGAACGGCTGGGTGAAGGAGCCCGCCGACATCTTCACACTGCAGGCTCGCAACAAGAGCATCAAGCTGGAGGAGCAGGAAGGATACGGCGAGACCTCCGTGTCCAACCTCTTTCGTGCCATCGAGTCGCGGCGCCGGATTCCGCTTGAGCGTTTCATCTATGCGTTGGGCATCCCGCAAGTTGGTGAAACCACGGCCACCGCGCTCGCGCGGGGGTACGGCTCGTGGGAGGCTTTTCACGCGGCCTGTATGGACCTCGTCAAGGGTGAGGAGGATGCACGCGCCGAAATGGACGCGCTTGATCAGATCGGTGACACGGTCATCGACAGCCTGACCGCCTATTTTGGAGAATCGCACAACCGTCGCATGGTCGAGCGCCTGACCACGCAGGTCACGATCCTGGATGCCGAGAAGCCGCGCAAGGATTCCACCGTTGCCGGCAAGACCGTGGTGTTCACCGGATCGCTCGAGAAGATGACCCGCGACGAGGCGAAGGCGATGGCCGAGCGGCTCGGGGCCAAGGTCGCAGGCTCAGTGTCGAAGAAGACCGACTACGTCGTAGCGGGGCCGGGCGCGGGCTCCAAGCTCGACAAGGCGCGCGAGGCCGGCGTCACCGTGCTGACCGAGGATGAGTGGTTCAAGCTGATCGGCAGATAACCGTCACTTCGGGCGTAAGCCGTACGCCACGCTCAGCCCGTCAGGATCGGCTTAAGGGTTTCGCGCTCCTCCATGACAAAATCGAAGAAGGCAGCGACGCGTGGCGTGCGCCGCAGGTCGGTGTGGCTGAGCACACGCCAGCTTCGGGTTAGTTCGGGCGCGTCGAGGACGCGCTCGAGCTCCGGTTCGCCCTCGGCGATCGCGGTCGGCAGCGCGCTGATTCCCACGCCGGCCTTCACTGCATAAAGCAGGCCCAGGACGCTGTTGTTGCGTGCGACGATCTTGGCGTCGGGCGCGACCTGATTCAGCCACTTGCTGACGCGGTGGCTCGCCATGGTCTCGTCGAAGCCGACCAGCAGATGATCGCCGAGGTCTCCTGCGCTGTGCGGTTTGCCATGGCGCCCGACGTAGCCGTGGCTCGCATACACCGCCCACACCGAGTCCGCGATCTTGCGCCCGACGAGATCGTCGTCCGTGTCGCCTGAGCGCAGCGCCACGTCGGCATCGCCCTTGGCGAGGTCGAGGTATCGGTCGCTGGTGACGAGTTCGATTCGCAGCCTGGGATATCGCGCGTGGAAGCGGTCGATGAAGCCCGACTGCGTGAGCTTGTAGACGATCGGCTCGGGGCAGGTGACGCGAAGGAGACCGCTGACGTCGCGTGCTGCGCCGGTCACCCGCCGCTCGAGATCGTGAATGCCTGACTCGATCTGAATTGCGACAGGCAGAAGGCTTTCGCCGAATTCCGTCAGGCGGTAACCGGTCGAGTGGCGCGATACGAGCTGTCGTCCGAGCCGGCGCTCGAGCTCGGCAAGCCGGCGATGCACCGTCGATTGGCTGACGCGCAGCGCCTTGCCGGCAGCGGTCGTGCTCTGATGGCGCGCGACCGCCAGCAGATACTTGAGGTCGTTCCAATCGAACATGCCCGCATTATGCACTTTTGCGTTCGGCGCGGCCAATGTTGCGGCTCCCGCCCGGCGGCGATGCGTGCGTAGCTTGTTCCCGTGGGGCCGGCCCGTCGGACCCGACCAAGCCCTGGGAGAGAGTACCATGGACACACAAGCCGCCGAACGCATCAACGACGACGTACGCGCACAGTGGGACCGGATGGCCAAGGGATGGAGCGACAACAGCGTCCGAATTCGCCCGTGGCTGCATGATGCGACGCAGGCGATGCTGACCATGGCCGCCATCGGGCCGGGATCGCGCGTTCTCGACGTCGCGGCCGGGGCCGGCGATCAGACGCTCGATATCGCGGCGCGCGTCGGGCCGGCCGGGCACGTGCTGGCGACGGACGTGTCTCCCGAGATCCTACGCCTCGCTGGCGAACGTGTCGCCGCGGCGGGACTTTCCAATGTCGAGACGCGCGTCTGTGCCGGTGAGCGTTTGAGCGTCGCGGACGCCGTGTTCGACGCGGCGGTCTGCCGCCTTGGGCTGATGCTGTTCGCTGATCCGCTGCAGGCCCTGCGCGAGATTCACCGCTCGCTCAAGCCGGGGGGCGGGTTCTGCTCGGTGGTTTTCTCCGCACCGGACAAGAACCCGTGCATCGTCGCGGTGGTGTCGACGGCGTTCAAGCACGCCGGCCTGCCGCCGCGCGATCCGTTCCTTCCCGGCGGATTGCTCAGTCTGGGCAAGCCGGGACTCATCGACGAGCTGTTTGCGCGGGCGGGATTTCGCGACGTCGCCACCACGCGAATGGCGGCGCCGTTCACGCTGCCAGCGGTCGCCGATTATCTCGATTTCATCAAGTCGGCGGCGGCTCCCATCGTCGCACTGGTCGAACGACTCGAGCCCGCAAGGCGCGAGGCCGCATGGCTCGAGATCGCCGACAAGCTGCGCACGTTCGAGACGGGATCGGGCTGGGAAGGCCCGAACGAGCTGCTGCTCACGGCGGCCCGCAAATGATCGGCGCTGGCGGGCTCTCGACCCGCCGACCTGGCTGCGCCGTCGCCGACGTGAGGTTGGGCTAGTGGCTGGTCTTGTGTCCGCGGTGCGGTCGCAGCAGCCACACATAGACCAGCATGCACCCTGCGCCGACCGCCAGGAAGTGCAGGACCATCGGCATGGCGCTGCTGGCGCCCGTCACGAGCTGGCCCGCCACCTGGGCGGTGAGGGCTCCGAAAGCCATCTGCGTGAAGCCGAGGAAGCCCGAGGCCGTTCCGGCAACCTGAGGCCGGATGCTGACCGCACCGGCGATCGCGTTGGGCAGGATGATCCCGTTGCCGACGCCCATGATCGTCGCTGGCAGCACGACGACGAGCGGTCCGATGACGTCTATCCACGGCAGCAGCGCGATCCCGATCAGCGCGCCGCCGACGTTGACGAGATTGCCCCACCACATCGTCGTCTCGATGCCGTAACGCACCGCCAGACGCGACGTCATGTAGTTCCCGAGGATGTAGCCGCCCGCGGTTGGGATGAACCACAGCCCGTATTCCGCAGGCGAGCGTTCCATCATCGTGATGATCACGTGCGGTCCCGCGCCGACGTAGACGAAGAACGCGCCGGAGCCGAGCGCGGCGCTGAGGATGTAGCCGACGAAGCGCGGGTTCTTGAGGAGGCCGCTGATGGTGGCGAAGAAGGCGTGCTGGACAACCGTCTCCGCTTCGCGCGAGCGTGTCTCCGGCAAGGTGCGCCAAGTCCATAAGAACACGACGAACGACACGGCCGCCGCGAACAGGAAGATCGACTGCCAGCCGAACAGGGTCTCCAGCACGCCGCCGATCAGCGGTGAGATCATCGGCGCGATCGCCATGGCGCTGGCGACCAGGCCGATCATCTGTGCCGAGCGCTCGCGTCCGAACATGTCACGGATGATGGCGCGGCCGATGGCAACGCCCGTCGCGCCCCCGAGCGCTTGCAGCACGCGCATGACGATCAGGCCGTAGACGTTCGTCATCGCGATCGAGGCGAGGCTGGCGAGCGTTGCCAGCGCGAAGCCGCTCAGGATCACGGGACGCCGTCCAAACCGGTCGGAGAGCGGCCCGGTGACGAGCTGTGCGCAGGCGAGTCCCAGCACGTAGAGTGAGACCGTGAGCTGCACGGTGTCCGTGTCGCTGGCGAGCGCTTGGGCGAGACGCGGCACAGCGGGCACGAGAATGTTGAGCGCCATCGACCCGACGGCCGTCATCGTCATCAGCAAGGCCAGCAGCCGCCAGGGCGTGGTGCCGTCGTCGGGCGGGGGCGCAGGCGCGTGGGAGCTGGTCGTGCGTTGTTCCACGGTGCGACGATCAATCCCGCGCCAGCGGTCGCGTCGCCGTCTCGAGCCAAGCCGCGGTCCTCGCGTCGACGAGCGGCGCGAGTGCATCGCGTACGCGCGCGTGGTAAGCGTCGAGCCACTGCGTCTCGCCGGGATCGAGCAGATCGCGCGCGATCAGCGCGCGGTCGATCGGCGCGAGCGTCAGCGTCTCGAAGGCGTTGAGCAGCTTCTCCGCGCCGGCAACGCTGGGCCCTTCGACCACCAGCACCAGGTTCTCGATGCGAATACCGTAGGCGCCGGTCTTGTAGTAGCCCGGCTCGTTGGAGAGGATCATGCCACGCCGGAGCGCTGCGTCGCCGGCCTTGGAGATGCGCGCCGGACCTTCGTGCACGGAGAGGTAGCTGCCGACGCCGTGGCCGGTGCCGTGGTCGAAATCGAGGCCCGTCTGCCAAAGCGGAGCGCGCGCGAAGCTGTCGAGTTGTGCGCCGGTTGTTCCGTCCGGAAACACCGCGCGGGCGATCGCGATGTGGCCCTTGAGGACGCGCGTGAAGCGCTCGCGCATCTCTTGCGTGGGCTCGCCCACCGCCACGGTGCGCGTGATGTCGGTGGTGCCGTCCTCGTACTGTGCTCCCGAGTCGATGAGGAACAGCTCGCCCGGCGCGATGCGGCGGTTGGTCCTGCGGGTGACGCGATAGTGCACGATCGCGCCGTTCGCCCCCGCGCCGGAGATGGTGGGAAACGAAACGTCCTTGAGCGCGCCGGTCTCACGGCGGAAATCCTCGAGCGCCTCGACCGCGTCGATCTCGGAGAGCTTGCCTGCCGGCGCCTCGCGCGCGAGCCAGGCAAGGAAGCGGGTCATCGCCGCGCCGTCGCGCAGATGCGCGGTGCGTGCCCCGGCGATCTCGGTCGAGTTCTTCACGGCCTTCATGGCGGCGATCGGGTCGCCGCCGCGCGAGATCTTGCCGCCGGCGTTGGTGATCAGGCGGCCGACTGCGTCGGCGGCGGTGGTGGGATCGAGCCGCACGGTCTTGTGCTGGCGGCCGAGCGTTTCAAGGCCGGCGGAGAAGGCCTCCGGCTCATGTACGTCGGCGAGCTGCTCGAGCGCGTCGCGCACTGCGTTGGTGAGCTTGCGCCCGTCGACGTAGATCATCGCGCCGCTGTCGTGCGGGATGATCGCGGTGGCAAGCGCGAGCGGCGTGTGCGCGACGTCGGCGCCGCGGATGTTGAACGCCCATGCCACCGCGTGCGGATCGGTCACCACCAAGGCGTCGACCTTCGCCTTGGCAAGTTCGCCGCGGATGCGCGCAAGCTTGTCGACCGCGAGCTCGCCCGCATACTTGAGATCGTGCAGCACGACCGCGCCGCAAGGCGGGGCGGGTCGATTGCTCCAGATTGCATCGACCGGGTTGGAGTCGGTGGCCGTGAGCGTTGCGCCGGCGGCGGCGCAGGCCTTGGCGAGACGCTCCTTGCCATCAGCCGTATGCAGCCACGGATCGTATCCGAGCGTTGCGCCCGCGCTCAGGTTCGCCTCCAGCCACGCTTCCGGCGTGGTCTCGCTGATCGGCACCACGGCGACGAGGTCGGTATCGATCTGCTCGCGCGCCTGGAGCGTATAGCGCCCGTCAACAAACAGTGCGGCGCGGTCGGAGAGCACGATTGCGCTGCCTGCCGACCCCGTGAAGCCGGTGAGCCAACTCAGCCTCTCTTCGCTGGGCGGTACGTATTCATTCTGAAATCGGTCGGCGCGCGGCACGACGAAGCCATCAAGCTTGCGGCGCGCGAGTTCGGCGCGCAGGGCCGCAATCCGGGGACCGGTCGCCGCCCGGTCGGAATCGTCCTCGAACGACTGGAAGCGCGCGCCGGTCATGGCCGGAACATATGGGCGGTGCCCACCTGCGGCAACGGAATTGTCACGGTTGCTGCTATGCGCCGCGCCGGAACACCAGCGTCGCCCAGCCGTCCGTGATCATACGGCGTTCGAGCGCGAGTCCCTGGGCCGCATAGGCGGCGCGCGCGGCGTTGACATGCTCCGGCAGCAGTCCGGACAGGACCACGCGCGCGTGGGGCGCCAGCAGGCGGGCCATGGGTGCCGCCAGCCGTTGAAGCGGCGGCAGCAGGATGTTGGCGAGGACGAGATCGTAAGGCGCCTTGGCGCGCAGGGCCCGCGCCGACAGGCCGGCCGCGTGCATGAAAGTGATCGTGCCGCCGGCGTGATTGAGCCGCGCGTTGTCGCGCGCCACCAGCACCGCGATGCGGTCGATATCGCTCGCCACGACGGGCGCATGCGTTGCCTTGGCTGCGGCGATCGCCAGCACGCCGGTGCCGGTGCCGACGTCGAGGATGCGACGCGGCCGGCGCGCGCGCAGCAAGTGATCGAGCGCGAGAAGGCATCCGCGCGTGGTGCCGTGATGACCGGTGCCGAAGGCGAGCGCCGCCTCGATCTCGACCGGCACGCGCGCCCGCACCGCCCGGGCGCGGTCGTGCGCGCCATGCACCAGAAAACGGCCGGCCTCCACCGGCTTGAGGCCGGCGAGGCTCGCCGCGACCCAGTCGCGCGGCTCGATGGTGGCGAAGGCGAGCGCGTGCCCCACCGCGGGGCCGGCGAGATTGCTTACGAGGTCGCGCAGCTTCACTTCGTCGAGCGCGGCGGCGTGAATCTCCACCCGCCACGTTCCGCCGGCCTCGAAGGCGGCCACCCCGGCGTCGTCGATCTCCCCGGCCAACAGGGTGGCCAGCCGCTGCGCCTGCGGAGCCGGCAGGTCCACGGAAGCGACTGTCGTGGGCGGGAGCGAGGCTGTGGGCTCGAAATGCACGGATGAACGGCCTTGTTTGTGACGGCGCTGTTACAGGAAAAAGCCTGCGTCGTCAGCTGGATCGCCAGGATTGCTGAGCGGCTGTCCCCGCTGTTGTGAACAGGGTGTGACGTTTGGTGAGGACGGCGGCATTGCTGTCATGTTCCACAAAGGTATCCACAGCCTGTCCACAGAGTCATCCACAAGCTATCGACGGCCATTGCGGTCGCGCGCTCACAGCTTGGCCACAGGCGCGGGTAGGGTGCGGCGGGAGGGAGACGCTCATGCTCGAGCTTTACCACGCCGCCACGTCCACCTGCAGCCAGAAGGTCCGGCTGGTGCTTGCCGAAAAGGGCCTCGATTTCGTCAGCCGGCCGGTGAACCTGCGGCTCAACGAGAACCTCGCTCCGGATTACCTCGCGCTCAATCCCAACGGGGTGGTGCCGACGCTCGTGCATGACGGCAACGTCGTCTGCGATTCCAGCGTCATTTGCGAATACCTCGACGAGGTGTTTCCCGATCCGCCCTTGGCGCCGCGCGATGCGGTCGGGCGTGCGCACCTGCGCACGTGGCTGCGCTTTGTGGAGGAGGTGCCGACCGCAGCCATCCGGGTGCCGACCTTCCAGATGGCGTTGCAGCCGTTCCGCGGGGTCGATCCGGCGAGGTTCCGCAGCGAGCGGGCCGACGTGCGTCCGCTGCGCAAGCATTTCTATCGCCGCATGGGGCCGCAGGGATTCTCTTCCGAGGAGATCGCCGCCTCGCTCGACCAACTCGGCCTCACCATCGCGCGCATGGACGCGGCCCTGCAGCGCGGGCCATGGCTGTTCGGCGGCGCGTTCAGCCTCGCCGACGTGGTGGTGGCGCCCACGATCGATCGCCTGGCGGATCTCGGCCTGAGCGCGCTGTGGAAGGACCAGCCGCGCGTCGCCGATTGGTACGAGCGGCTGTGCGCGCGCCCTTCGTTCGCCGCAGCCTTCTATCCGGGAAGCCGGATTTCCCAGTCGGGCGTGAGCCTCACGCCGCTCGATCCCGCCACCCGTCCGCAGGCTTCCGCCTGACGCGGCGCGCCTGCGCACAGCATCGGCGCGGGGCGGGCGAAAAACCGCCATGATGTCGCGTACCATGATGTGGGCGGCGCAATTCAGGGAAGGCAGATGATCAGCATGTTGTCGAAGATGGTCGCGCCGGCGCTGGGCGCCGGCATTGTGATGCTGTCGGCCGGCGCCGGGCAGGCGGCGCCCGCGTTCGGCGCGCCGGCGCTCAAGGCGGCGGCGCAGCCCACCGCCGAGACCGTGCGCTGGCGCGGTCACGGCGGATGGCACGGTCATGGCGGCTGGCACGGTGGCTGGCGCGGCCATCGGGGGCTCGGCTGGGGCGGCTTCGCGGCCGGGGCCATCATCGGCGGTGCGCTGGCCTCGCGCTACTACTCGCCGTACTACGGACCTTATCGGCCGTACTACGCGCCTTATCCCGCCTACACGGTCTATCCCGCGCCGCCTCCGCCGGTTTACTACGGCGGCGGTTACGGCGGCGGCGCCGTCGCCTACTGCATGCGGCGTTTCAGATCCTATGATCCGGTGTCGCGCACCTACCTGGGCTACGACGGCTTCCGCCATCCCTGTCCATAGCTCCCAGCAGACCTCGCGGCGCGGCTGTCGCTGGCAGCCGCGCCATGCACGTCCGACCTGCGCCGGCCGCGCGACAACCGCCGACAATCTGCGGCAAGCCGCGGCAAGCGAGCTGCACACGCGACCATAGGTGAGTGGAAGGCGGCGCAGGCGATATCGCCGCAGCGTCGGGCGAGTGCGGGCGGCGCAATTCAAGAGGTCACGCATGATCAGCTCACTCACGAAAATCCTGGCGCCGGCGGCGGTGCTCGCCATGCTGTCGTCGTCGGTCGGTCCCGCCGTCGCCGCGCCGGCCTTCGGGGCGCCGGCGCTCGGCAAGGCCGCGTCGCTGCTGCAGCCGGTGCGCTTCGGCGGTGGCGGCGGACATTTCGGCGGCGGGCATATGGGCGGCTTCGGTGGCGGTCACTTCGGTGGCGGTCACCTCGGTGGCGGTCGCTTCGGTGGTGGTCACTTCGGTGGTGGTCACTTCGGCCACTTCGGCGGCGGTCACTTCGGCGGTTTCGGCCACCGCTTCGGCGGATTTCATGGCTACGGCTTTCGCGGACGCCACCTCGCCTATGGCCTCGGCGCCGGGGCGCTGATCGGCGGCACGCTGTGGCCGTACGACGACGACTATGTCCTCGACTATCCCGATGACGGCTTCGTGAGCGCCGATGCCGGCGCGGCCGCCGCCTGCGCGCAGCGCTATCGCTCCTACGATCCCGCGTCGGGCACCTATCTCGGTTACGACGGCCGCCGGCATCCCTGTCCCTAGCGGACGCCGCGGGCGGCGCCGCGCCACCGTCCATTGCGCGCAATTGTCGCGATCTCCGTTACGTTTCGACAAGCATGCGTCCGCGCGCCCGCGCCGCGGCTCGTTTGCCTGCGAACACTGAGGCGTCGCCATGCGCATGCGTGAAAACGCGGCATTCGCGCAACCAGCCCTTAAGACAATCGCCCTAGCTTTCATGGCTCGGCAGTCTGCCGGACAGTGAGGAAGCGGCGCCATGTGGGGTTCGGACAAGGACAAGTCGGAGAAGAAGCGGCTGCTGCCGTCCAGCAAGCAGCAGCTCCAGCACGCCAAGGCCGATCGCGAGCGTGCCGGCGCGTTCCACATGATGGCCCAGAAATGGGAAGCGGTCGTGCGCCCGCCCGTCGAGGAGGAGGCGCCGCCGGTGCAGCCGAACGATCCCAACATGCCGGCCTGGCTGCGCCATCGTCCGGTCGGGCGCGCCCAGCCGCTGTTCTTCCGCACCAAGGCGGTCGTGCGCAACGCCAAGCCGCGCTGACCGTCCTGCCGTCGCATTCCCGTTGATCTAACGCAACGCGTGTGCTCGCCGCGCATGTTCGATTGCGCGTGTCGCACGCAGCCCGCGTGTGGCGTCGCGCAACATGGGGTCATGCGATGATCAAGCTCACCAGCACTATCGCAGCGTGCGGTTTCGCCGCGGCGCTGGCCGCGTCGGCGGCGCACGCGCAGCCGGGAATGATGGGCGGCGGCGGCCCGGGATGGATGATGGGGCCCGGCATGATGATGGGCCCCGGCATGCGGGGATATCACGGCTACGGCGGCATGTGCGATCCGCGCGCCGCCGGGATGGCCGAATGGCGCATCGGCGAGATCGAGCGCGCCGTGAAGCTCAACGACACGCAGCGCGAGGCGCTCAAGAACCTGCAGACTGCGTCGGGCAAGGCCGCCGACGTGGTGCGCGCCGCCTGTCCGGAAAATTTTCCGACCAGCTCGTCGGAGCGGCTCGCTTTGATGGAGAAGCGCGCGGAGGCGATGGTCGCCGCCATCAAGCTGGTGCGGCCGGAGTTCGACGCCTTCTACAAGACGCTCGACGACGACCAGAAGAAGAAGCTCGACGCGGTCGGCCCGCGCCGCTGGGGCTGGCACGGCTGGCGCTGGAACGAGGACAACGACGACAACAAGAGATGAGTCGTCGTTGCTGGGACCTTGGCCGTTGAGACCTTGGCCGTTGAGACCTTCGCCGTTGCGGCTGCCACGTTGCGCGGCCGCACGCGCGCGTTGCCCGCCAACGCCTCGCGACGAGTGCTTCTAATACGAGTGCTTCTAGTGCTTGTCGGCGATCTGCAGCGACACCGGCGCGAGGCCGTTGAAGCCGAGCGCGCGCGCGGCGGCGGGCGTGATGTCGATCACGCGTCCGCGCTTGAAGGGTCCGCGATCGTTGATGCGGACCACGACCGAGCGGCCGTTCCTGCGGTGCGTGACCTTCACCAGCGTGCCGAACGGCAGCGTGCGGTGCGCGGCGGTGAAGCGGTGGGCGAGGGCACGCTCGCCGTTGGCGGTGCGGCCTCCCGAATAGACGGACGCGATACCCGATTGCAGTGACGGTTGCAGGGATTTGGCGGAGGCGACGGAGGAGAGGAGGAACGGAGCTGCTGCAGCACACGCGACACGCATCAGGCGTCCAGCCGTCATCGATGGCTTCCTTCTTCTGTGGCGACGAGAGATCGGTGGGCCCCACAGCCTCGCGACGGTGACAATTCACATTAAAATTGCGGCGTTTATACGAAACGGTATAAGTGCGGCGTTGACGACGTTGCCGCGCGCCGCGGCGGCCCCCATCTATGAGCGCATGACTCACCACGAATTCGACCAGGCGTTGTGGCGGCTGGAGCAGCGCCTTCCGGGTTTCGCCGCGAGGAGTCTGCGTTACTTCGTCGACTCCTCGCCGTGGGTGCGCATCCCGCCCGCGCTCGCCTTCATCGCCGGCGGCTTCGTCGGCTTCCTCCCCATCCTCGGGTTCTGGATGATACCGCTCGGCTTGGTGCTGCTGGCGCAGGACATTCCGGCGCTGCGCCCGCCGCTGGCGCGCATCCTCAACTGGATCGACCGCAAGCTCCCCGCCAGCAAGCAGGGCGACGCGCCGAAGGCGTGACGCCCGCACGAATTTACCTTCCCGACAGTCCCGCCGCGCGCGTTGTTGCTGCCTGCGCCGAAGCCCAATAGCTTCGCGGCGATTCGATGTGAGCATGACCTCCGAAAACCGCTCCGCAGTTTTCGGGATCATGGCTTGTTTGAGCATGATCTTGTCCGAAAACCGCTTCGCACTTTTCGGGATCATGCTCGGGGGGATTTCTTCGACGTGCTGAACATCCGACACGCGCATTTCATCGGCATCGCCGGTGCCGGCATGAGCGCGGCCGCCAAGCTGCTGCGCGACGGTGGCGTCGTCGTCACCGGCTCGGACGAGGGCGTCTATCCGCCGGTGTCGGATTTCCTCACGGCGCAGGGCATTCCCTACAACACGCGCTACGCCGCCGCGAACCTGCCGCGCGAGGCCGACCTCATCGTCATCGGCAAGAACGCGAGGCTGGTGCCGGAGACCAACGCCGAGGTCGCCGCCGCCTACGCGAGCGGCGTGCGCACGGCCTCGTTCCCCGAGGTGTTGAGCGCGATCTCCGCCGCCAAGGAGACCGTCGTCGTCGCCGGCGCCTTCGGCAAGTCGACCTCGACCGCGCTGCTCTCGCATTGCCTGGAGGCGATCGGCGCCGATCCGTCCTACTTCATCGGCGCGATCCCGCTCACGCCCGCGACCAGCGCGCGGCGCGGGCAGGGCGCGCTGTTCGTGCTGGAGGGCGACGAATATCCCTCGTCGAACACCGACCCGCGCTCGAAATTCCTGCACTATCACCCGCGCCATCTCATCGTGACGCCGCTGGCGCACGACCACGTCAACGTGTTCCCGACGCCGGCGGACTACGTCGCGCCCTTCGTCGAGCTGGTGAGGCTCGTGCCCGCCGACGGCTCGATCACGTTCTGCCTCGAAGGCCCGCTCAGCCCCGCGCTTCTCAAGACCATCACGCGCCCGCTCGTCACCTACGGCGTCGCGCACGGCGAGTTCCAGGCGGCGGACATCGCCTGGGGCGAGACCACGCGCTTTGCGCTCACGCGCAACGGCAAGGCGCTCACGCGGATCGAGACGACGCAGCTCGGCGCGCACAACATCCAGAACATCGTCGGCGTCGCCGCCTTCCTCATCGCGCGCGAACTCGCGAGCCCGGCGCAGGTCGCTGCGGCGGTGAAGGCCTTCCGCGGCATCCGCCGCCGGCTCGACCGCAAATCGCAGACGACGCGCATCCCGATCTTCGAGGGCTTCGGCTCCTCCTACGACAAGGCGCGGAGCGCCATCGCCGCGATGAAGCTGCACTTCCCGCAGCGCCGCCTCGTCGTGGTGTTCGAGCCGCACACCTTCTCGTGGCGCAACCGCGAGGCGCTGGCCTGGTACGACGACGTGTTCGCGGGCGCGGACAAGATCTTCATCTACGAGCCGGCGACGCAGGGCGCGACAACGCACGCGCAGGTCTCGCAGGGCGAGATCGTCGCGCGCGTCGCCGCCGCCGGCTTTAACGTGCAGCCGATCAGCGAGCCGGATGCTGCGCTCGCCGCGATCGGCGCGGAGCTCACCGAGAAAGACGCGGTGCTGCTGCTGACCTCGGGGAATCTCGGCGGGCTGATCGAGCGCGTCCCGGCGCTGGCGGATGAGAGGTGGCCGGCGGGGTGAGGGCGGCGCTGCCGCCGCTGGGGTGAGGGCACGACGCGGCCTGACGGCCAACGCGGCTGCCGCGGCGGGCTCCTCGGGTTCGTTCCGCCAAAAGCTGATCCGCTCGGGTTCGTTCCGCCAAACTGGCGACGGGCGGGACGCCGACGGCTGCGCTCGGCTCCCGGGTTCGTTTTGCCAGAGATCGCTCTGGTCGGGTTCGTTCCGCCAAAAGTCTGTCTGCTCGGGTTCGTTCCGCCAGAATGGCGGTGGCGGGGATGCCGGGGGCCGTGTGCTGTCCTCGGGTTCGTTTTGCCAAAAACCTGCCTGTTCGGGTTCGTTCCGCCAAGATGGCGATGGCCGGGATGCGGGTGGCCGCGTCCGGCCCTCGGGTTCGTTCCGCCAAAAACCTGCCTGCCTGGGTTCGTTTCGCCAAAACGCCGATCGCCGCGATGCCGATGGCCGCGGTTGGCCCTCGGGTTCGTTCCGCCAAAAACCGATCTGCTCGGGTTCGTTCCGCCAGAGTGAAACCGGCAACCGATCCGCTTGGGTTCGTTTCGCCAGATCGCAGCCGTGCGGCCACGACGGCACAATGGCATTGCGCTGGCGCGGGGCGGGGAGCCCGATGACAGCTTGTGAGAGATTTTGAGAGTGCCGTGCGACGGCAGCGGCAGCGGCCAACCGACCATGCCGGCGCGCGGCCGTCGCGTTGACCTGTGCAGGTGTGCCCGACATGACCGCTCCCGGATGCTCGTGATCCCGCGTTGCGCAACGAGTGCGCACGGCCGTGCACCCGGCGATCCTCAGTCGTGATCGCCCGGCCGTCCGATGCGTCGCATGGTCGTTGTCGCAAATGCGCGGATGCCCGGCGCAAGTGCGCATGGGTGCGGCCGCGGGAGCAAGCGCGTCGTTTGTGGATGGGAACTCGGGGGAAAACTCTAAGGCCGGCACCGCCGAGAGAGATGGGCCGGCTTGCTCGTGTCGTGATCCGCAGGGCCAGTCGCGCCCCGTCATGGCCGGGCTCGTCCCGGCCATCCACGTCTTTCTTCAGGCAGCACAGCGAGCAAGGCGTGGATGCCCGGGTCAAGCCCGGGCATGACGCAGCGTGGGCCAGTCGAGGCGCATGTGACTCACGCCGCAGCGTGACGCGTTACGTCGGTTCAGCCCCTCCAAACCCCTCCCGAACCAACCTCACAATCGCGCGGTCCAGCGCGCCCAGAAACTCCGACCGGTCGCGCGGGGCGAACGGCTTCGGGCCGCGCGTGATCTCGCCGGCCGAGCGCAGGTCGGCCATCAGGTTGCGCGTCGCCAGCGTCATGCCGATGGATCGTTCGTCGAACGGCTTGCCGTTGGGCGCGATCACGCCTGCGCCGGTCTTCACCGTGCGGGCGGCGAGGGGAACGTCGGCGGTGATGACGATGTCGCCCCTGGTGGCACGTTCTGCGATCCAGTTGTCGGCGGCGTCCATGTCGCCGGAGACGACGACGCGCTCGATCATCTCGTCGCGCGGGATCGCGATCGGTGTGTTGGAGACGACGAACACCTTGAGCGCGACGCCCTTGAGCAGGTGGCGCTCGGCGACGCGATAGATTTCGGTCTTCACCGGGCAGGCATCGGCGTCGACGTAGATGGAGATGGGTGTGGTGCTCATGTCTTTCGCTGCGCCCGTCATGGCCGGGCTTGATCCGGCTCCACGTCTTCCTTGCAGAGCTGCGCAATGCGCCCAAACCTGCGCGCTGGTCTCACAGGTAGCAATTCTTCGCGATCACCGCCGGAAGGGCGCTGCTGTTCACCTAGTTGCGTCAAGAAGCACAAGAGGTATATTTATACAATGTGATCTGTGGTTGTAGGGGAGGGATGATGCCGTGGCACGAGGGGCTGGACCCAAATACACCAGCGTATGGAATTGCTGCCTCAGATGCTCGGTTCAATCGGGTCGTCGCGGGACCTGGAACCGGCAAGTCCTTTGCTCTGAAGAGGCGAGTGGCAAGAATTTTGGAAGCAGGAGTCGATCCAAAGCGTATTCTTCCCGTGACCTTCACGAATGTTGCCGCCGAAGATCTCCAGCGCGAGATGCTTCAGATTGGCGTTCCTGGGTGTGAACAGATCAAAGGTTCAACGCTGCACTCATTATGCATGCGCATCTTGAGTCGCCAGAATGTCTTGGAGGCGCTTGGAAGGATACCGCGGCCCCTAAATCGATTTGAAATAGAACCATTATTATACGATCTGCCCAGGGCATTCGGAAATAAACGCCATCGAACACGACGTATTCGGGCTTACGAATCCGCCTGGGCTAGACTTCAACACGAGATTCCAGGTTACGCCATTAATCCCGACGATCAAGCTTTTGAAGACCTGCTGGTCGAGTGGCTCAGGTTTCACCAAGGCATGCTGATTGGCGAGATTATTCCGCATGTCTATCGATATTTGAGAAACAATCCCAGTGCACCGGAAAGAAGCCTGTTCGATCACGTTCTGGTCGATGAGTACCAAGATCTCAACAAAGCCGAGCAGGCTGTCATAGACCTGCTTTGCGATACGGCGCATCTGTGCATTGTAGGGGACGACGATCAATCACTTTACAGTTTCAAATTCGCGCATCCCGCTGGAATTAGGCAGTTTGCCCACACACACACCGTAACGAAAGATCATCAAGTCCTCGAGTGCCGGCGGTGCCCGACGCGTGTAGTCTCGATGGCAAACGCACTAATTGCGCGGAACCAAGATCGCGATGCCCGTCGATTGGTTGCGGTGCCCGCGAACGGCCCGGGTGAAATCGATATCGTGCAGTATCAGACATTGGAAAACGAAGCGATTGGCATCGCTGAGTTCATAAAGGACCTAGTAGAGCAACGAGGATATGGTCCCGGAGAAATCTTGGTTCTTGCTCAGCGTCGTGCTCTCGGAAATCAAATTCACGATGCGCTTGAAGGCCGCAACATTCCAAGCAAGTCTTACTACCAGGAGGGAATGCTTGACAGTGAAGCAGCTCAGGAGCGACTCGCGATATTGAAGCTTGTAACCGACCGTCAAGATCGCATCGCATTGCGATGGCTTCTCGGTTTTGGTAGTTCCGATTTTCGAGCTTCTGCCTACGCCCGAATACGATCCCGATGTAACTCGGATGGCATTAGTCCTTGGGATTTGATGGTTCAGCTCGCTGATGGTGCAGTTCGCATACCTTATACACATCAGTTGGTAGATCGATTCGGTCGTATCAAAGTTGAGGTTGAAGGATTAGCCAGCGAGAATAACCTGCAGGCATTTGTTGAGCTTTGGCTGGGAACCCAAATTGAGACGGACGACAGATTTGCTGTGGCCGTTCGCGAACTGTGTCAGAATTTGAACGACCCGGAAGATCTGTTGGTGGCTATAGCTGAAGAGGTGTCACAGCCTGACGTTCCGCCGGATGTGGAGGAAGTCCGCATTATGAGTTTGCATAAGAGCAAAGGGTTAAGTTCACCCGCAGTCATCATCGCCGGCTGTGTAGAGGGTCTCCTCCCAACGGCATCAGATCCCGATTTAACCCCGGCAGAGAATCAAGCTCTTCTCGAAGAACAACGAAGACTATTTTTCGTCGGACTCACGCGCGCAAAATCAATTCCAAACGAAAATCGTCCTGGCATATTGATGATTACATGTAGTCGGTCAATGTCGTTGGCAGATGCGATGCAGTCAGGCATTCGCCCGGCTCGAACCACATTTGGGAAAGCGATCGTTCACGCGAGCAGGTTCTTGCAGGAACTTGGACCTGATTCACCTCCTCCGCGCCTCGGTCATTAGCTCAGTGCCAGCTGGTGGAAGAGCAAACATGCCGCGTTTCACTCCGTCGCTCCTTTAAACCTCTCCCGCTGCGACGGCGCAATCGCTCGATCCAGCGCGCCCTATGCGGCCCACCATAACCGACAGTTCGATAGATGTTTTGTCAGTTTGCAAGAGAATTTCCGCCGTTTGCTGCGGAGTTGCTTGACCGCGGAGCCCGACGAAAGAGAGCAATTCGCGAAGATACGATCACGGATCTGTTCGTTGCGGCGACCGTCCCGCTCGCTTCATTCAATGTATTCGTCGACTTCTCAGAAGAACGGCGTACTGGCGCCGATATGGAGTGGTGGTTCTATTCTATGGAGCCGCGCGGACTCCTTCGCATAATTGTGCAAGCAAAAAAAATACATGGGAAGGGAGCAAATTGGAAAAGGCTTTCATACAGAGAGCTCGCACACCCAGACAATTCAGGCAGGCAGTTTGATGATTTGGTTGCTGAAGTGAGAAGCAGCTCAGTCCCAACATATCTGCTGTACGCATTCTATAATACTGAACGCGCGTGCTCGCTCGCGAACTCGTCTTCCGGCCCCCTAGTGGAAGGCGTGAGTTTGGCTGACGGGCGCGATGTCGGCAAGATCGTCGCTGATATTGTCGCACAGAAGTCGAGAGAGGCGCGTAGTTTGAAACGACTTCGTCCTCTATTTTTTCCTCTCACGCATATCTTCTGCCGAGGGAGGCGCTTTCCCGTTCCCTTTGCGCGCTTTCCTGCGGGTTCAGAAGCGCCTATTGCTTTTCTCGTACCGCATTTCGAGCCTCCCACGCCAATGGCCGTTAGGGATGCGCTCGTTGAACAAAAGCGGCGCACTTCCGCGCTGGTGCAAAAAGAGCCAAGTTCGCCAGTGGAGAATGGGGCAGGCGTAGATCGCTGGCCTCAAATCCCGCAGGACCTTCAAGAGTTTCCGAGCCAAGTCGAGGCTGAAATTCAAAAGCGCATTGCTGGTGAACGATCCTCCGAACTAAAGCGTCACAGACTGCTATTCGTGTCGGGCAGCTTTGAAGCCGAGCTGGCTAGAGCGCGCAACTTGCACAGGCAATGATCCTGGCCGCGGATCGTTTCCGTGCGATCGTGCCCTCACACCCGCTCCACGAAGCTGTCCACCACGCGCTTCTCGCCGGCCTTGTCGAACTGGATGGTGAGCTTGTTGCCCTCCACATGCACGACGTTGCCGTTGCCGAACTTCTGGTGGAACACGCGGTCGCCGACGGAGAAGGGCGAGGTCGTGCCGGTCGATTTGGCGATCAGCTCGCCCTCGATGGTGAGCGGGATGCGCTTTGGC
>Ga0182748_1001411_pt1 | contig 23597 bp, 16 predicted proteins | sample eDN3rd37CKraftOP_FD_128877 | JGI IMG/M metagenome (GOLD analysis project Ga0182748, IMG submission 128877) | Enriched Organic Plus compost microbial communities from Emeryville, California, USA - eDNA 3rd pass 37_C Kraft OP (version 2) (version 2) ...
CGCCGCGCGCGCCCGGTTCGACCTCGCCCCGGGCGTGCCCGACCTGCGCCACGTCCCGCGCGACGCGTGGCTCCGCGCGGCCCGCGACGTGCTGAGCACCGCGACCGGGACGGCGACGAACGACGACCTCGGCCCGCAGCCCGCCGCCGGGCACCCGCACGCGCGGTCCGTCGTGGCGGGCCATCTGCGGCGGGCGCGCGTCGTCGCCGGGCCGGACGACGCCGTCGTGCTGACGCGCGGCGCGACCGACGGCATGGCGCACGTCGCCGCGGCGCTCGTCGCGGCCGGCCACACGCACCTGCTCGTCGAGGACCCCGGCTGGTCCGTGCTGCGCGACGTCGCGGCGCGCGCCGGGCTCACGCCCGTGCCCGTGCCCGTCGACGACGCCGGCGCCGACGTCGACGCGCTCGTCGCCGCCTCCGCACGGACCGGGGCGCGGGCCGCGCTGCTCACCCCGGCGCACCAGTTCCCCACGGGCGCGGCCCTCGCGCCCGAGCGGCGCGAGGCGGTCGTCGCGTGGGCACGCGCCGTCGACGGCCTCGTCGTCGAGGACGACTACGACGCCGAGTTCCGGTACGACCGCCGCCCCGTCGCCGCGCTGCAACAGCTCGACCCGGACCGCGTGCTGCTGCTCGGGTCGGTGAGCAAGACCATGAGCCCGGCGTTCGGCGTCGGGTGGACGGTCGTGCCCGCGCGCTGGCGCGAGGCCGTCGCGCGCGCGGGCGGCACGACGGCGGGCCCGTCCACGGTCGACCAGCTCGCCTTCGCGCGCCTCGTCTCCTCGGGCGGGTACGACCGGCACCTGCGCGCCGCGCGGGGGCGCTACCGCCGCCGTCGCGACGCCGTCCTCGCGGCCCTCGCGCGCGAGCTGCCCGGCGCCGCCGTCACCGGCATCGCGGCGGGGATGCACGCGCTGCTCGCCCTGCCCGGCACGCCGGACGACCCGGCGCCCGACGCCGCGCACGTGGTCCGCGAGGCCGCGCGGCGCGACGTCACCGTCGCGGACCTGCGCCGCTACCAGGTGCGGCCCGCCGCACGCTCGACGACCCTCGTGCTCGGCTACGGCAACCTCGCCGACGCCCGCGTCGACGAGGCCGTCGCCCGCCTGGCCGACGCGGTGCGCGCCGCCCGCGGGTAGGTCGTCGGCGTCAGAGCCGCTCGGCGAGCAGCTCCGCGAGCGCCTTGCCCTGCACGCCCGCGAGGTCGTCGGCCTGGGTGCGGCACGAGAACCCGTCCGCGAGGTACACGTCGCCGGGGGCGGCGTCGCGCAGCGCGGGCAGCAGCGCGTTCTCCGCGACGGCGACCGACGTCTCGTAGTGGCCCTTCTGCATGCCGAAGTTGCCCGCGAGGCCGCAGCAGCCGGCGAGGACCTTGATCGTCGCGCCCGCGTCGCGCAGCAGCCGCTCGTCGGCGGCGAAGCCCATGACCGAGTGCTGGTGGCAGTGCGGCTGCACGACGGCGGTCACGTCCGAGAGGTCGGGCACGCGCCACCCGGACTCGCGGCCGGGCGCGGTGTCCACGGACGTGAGGAGCTCGGCGAGCGTGCGCGTCGCGGCGGAGACGGCGCGGGCGCGCGGGTCGTCGGGGAACAGGTCCACGAGGTCGGAGCGCAGCACGGCCGTGCACGACGGCTCGAGTCCGAGGATCGGGATGCCGTTCACGGCGTACGGGCCGAGGACGGACAGCAGGTTCTCCAGGCGCTTGCGCGCGCCGTCGAGCTGGCCCGTGCTGATCCACGTGAGACCGCAGCACGCCTCCTGCTCGGGCACGACGACGTCGTACCCGGCCGCGGTGAGCACCTTGACGGCCGCCTGGGGCACCCCGGGCGACATGTTGTCGCTGAACGAGTCGGTCCACAGGACGACCTTCGGCCGCTCGTCGCGCACCGGACGGCCGGGCTGCTGCCCGATGCGCAGGCCCGGCACGCCCTGGGTCGCGCCGCCGCGCTTCCACCAGGTGCGGAACGGCACCTCGGCGAACGTCGTCATCGAGCGGCGCGTGTCCATGCCGCCCGCCCACAGGACGGCCTTCGCGACCGGCCGGAACCCGAGCAGCTTGTTCGCCAGGCGTGGCATGCCCGTCGCGAGGCGGGCCCAGATCGGGAGCCACCCGAGCGAGTAGTGGTCGACCGGGCGCAGCCTGCCGCGGTAGGTCCGGTACAGCACCTCGGACTTGTACTGCGCCATGTCGACGCCCGCGGGGCAGTCGCTCGAGCACGCCTTGCAGGACAGGCACAGGTCGAGCGACTCGTGCACCTCGGGCGCCGCGAGCCCGCCGACGAGCGTGCCGTTCACGGCCTCCTGCAGTACGCGGGCACGGGCGCGCGTGACGTCCTTCTCGTCCTTCGTCGCCCGGTACGACGGGCACATGAACCCGCCCGCGGCGCTCGTGTCCGCGCGACACTTGCCGACGCCGACGCAGCGGTGCACCGCCTGGGTCATGTCGCCGTGGTCGTGCGCGAACGAGAAGCCCTGGTAGCCCGCGCGGCGCGAGATCTTCGTGACCTTCGCGGGGGCCGCCGTGCTCGTGCCGGGCGTGCCGGGCGCCCCGACCGCGGACAGCAGCGGGTGCGCGTGCGGACGGCGCAGGTCGTCGTCGATCGCGCGGGGCCGCACCACGACGCCGGGGTTCATGACGTCCTGCGGGTCGAACAGCGCCTTGAACCGCTCCATGAGCGCGATCGCCTCGGGGCTGTACATGACCGGGAGCAGCTCCGAGCGCGCGCGCCCGTCGCCGTGCTCGCCGGACAGCGACCCGCCGTGCTTCGCGACGAGCTCCGCCGCCTCGAGCATGAACGTGCGCAGCACCGAGCCGGACGCCTCCAGCGGGATGTCGATGCGCAGGTGCACGCACCCGTCGCCGAAGTGCCCGTACGGCAGGCCGTCGACGCCGTAGCGCGCCATGAGCGCGTCGAGGTCGCGCAGGTAGTCGCCGAGCCGCTCCGGCGGGACGGCGGAGTCCTCCCAGCCCGGCCACGCCTGCTCCCCGGCGGGCGTGCGCCCGGCGAGCCCTGCGCCGTCGGCCCGGATCTGCCACATCTTGGTGGCCTCCGGCCCCGCGGGCAGGATCATCGTGGCCTCGCTGCCCGACGCCGCGACGATCGCCTCCGCGTTCGCCATCGCCTCCTCGGGGGTCGCGCCCCCGACCTCGACCATGAGCCAGCCCGCGCCCGGCGGCAGCGGCGGGACGGACGCGTCGCCCTTGGCGCGGCGCACGACGTCGACGAGCCGCGCGTCGAGGCCCTCGACCGCGAGGGGGTCGAGGTCCAGGAAGGTCGGGACGTCGTCGGCCGCGGACGGCATGTCCGGGTAGCCGAGCACGACGAGCGTCGGCTTGGACGGCACGGGCACGAGGCGCACCGTGGCCCCGAGGATCGTCACGAGCGTGCCCTCGGTGCCGACGAGCGCCTTCGCGAGGTCCGACCCGTTCTCGGGCAGCAGGTGCTCCAGCGAGTACCCCGACACCTGGCGCCCGAACCGCCCGAACTCCGTGCGGATGAGCGCGAGGTTGTCGCGGACGAGGTCGGCGAGCCCGGGGACGGCCGCGAACGTCGGGTCGCCCTTGCCGGCGGTGAAACGGCGCCCGAGCCCGTCGACGACGTCGAGCTCGATCACGTTGTCGACCGTGCGCCCGTAGGCGACGGCGTGCGGGCCGCACGCGTTGTTGCCGATCATGCCGCCGAGCGTCGCGCGGTTCTGCGTCGACGGGTCCGGGCCGAACCGCAGCCCGTGCGGCGCTGCCTCCTGCTGCAGCGCGGACATGACGACGCCCGGCTCGATGCGCGCCGTGCGCGCCTCGGGGTCGACGTCGAGCACGCGGTTCAGGTGCTGCGTGAAGTCGAGCACGACTCCCGGGCCGATCGAGTTCCCGGCGACCGACGTGCCCGCGCCGCGCGCGGTGACCGGCACCTCGAGCTCGCGCAGCACGTCGAGCGCGGCGACGACGTCGTCCGCGTCCCGCGGGTACACCACGGCCTCCGGGACGACGCGGTAGTTCGACGCGTCCGTCGAGTACTCGGCACGGCGCCGGGTCGCGGTGTCGACCGTGCCGCGCACGACCGTCCGCAGCGCCTCGGCGAGGGCCGTGCGCGCGACGTCGGCGGCACGCTCGGCCTCGCGGAGGGCGGCCTCGCGCTCCGCCTCCGGCGACGTCGTCGCGCGGGAGCCGGACCGCCGCGAGCCGTTCCCGTCGCGGTGCGGGGCGGGGGTCGTGGTGGCGTCGATCTCAGCGGACACGTCGCGATTGTCGCACCCTCGCGCCCGGACCCTCGGGTCCGTCCGCCGTTGCCGCCCGCCGACCATGCGGTTGTGGCCTCTCAGATGCCCAGGACGAGGCACGACCGCATGGTCGGCGGGTCACGTCGGGGGGTCAGGTCACAGGACGAGCTCCGGTTGGAGCGTCGTGATCGTCCAGACGCGCCGACGGCGGGCCGCGAGCGCCGTGAGGCCCAGCGCACCGGCGAGCACGACGACGAGGACCGTCGCGTCGCGCGCGACCGTCGCCATGTTCCCGCCGTACAGGAGCTGGCGCAGGCCCTCCACGGCGTACGTCATGGGCAGGAACTGGTGCATCGAGCGCAGCGGCTGCGGGATCGTCTGCCAGGGGAACGTGCCGCCCGCGGTGACGAGCTGCACGAGCATGAGCACGAGGCCGAGGAACTGCCCCGCGGCGCCGAGCCACACGTTGAGCGCCTGGAGGATCGCGACGAACGTCGCGGACACGAGCACGAGGAACAGCGCCGTGCCGACGCCGTGCACGGGGTCGATGTCGAGCGCGAACTTCGTCACCGTGAACATCGCGGCGACCTGGAGCACGCCGATCGCGGCCGGGGTGAGCCACCCGCCGAGGGCGGTCGCGAGGCCCGACCGGCCCGCGGCCAGGGCACGCGTCGACAGCGGCCGCACGAGGAGGAACAGCACGTACGCCCCGATCCACGTCGCGAGCGAGAGGAAGAACGGCGCGAGCCCGCCGCCGTACGTGCCGGCGGAGGACAGCGCCTCGTTCGTCACGGACACCGGGTTGCCGATCGTCTCGGCCGTGTCCTGCCGGGTCTGCTCGTCGAGGTCCGGCACCTGGCCGAGGCCCTCGGCGAGCCCGTCGTGGAGCTGCGCGGCGCCGTCGGCGAGCTCGCCCGACCCGTCACGGAGCTGCGCCGTGCCGTCCGCGAGCGAGGTCGCGCCGTCGGACACCTGGCGCGTGCCGTCGGCGAGCCGGGAGACGCCGTCCACGAGCTGCGGGGTCGCCGCGGCGAGCTGACCGGTGCCGTCCGCGAGACGGTCCGCGCCGTCGGCCGCCGTCGCGATCCCGGCGGCGAGCTGCGGCGTGGCGGCGGCGAGACGCGCCGCGCCGTCGGACACCTGGCGCGCGCCGTCGGCGAGCCGGTCGAGCTCCCCCGACGCCGCGGTCACCTGGTCGACGGCGCCCTGGACCTGCGCGCGCCGCTCGTCGAGAACGGGGGCGACCTGGGCGCGCACCTCGTCGGCGGTGGCCTGGTCGAGGACGCCGTCGGCGACGAGCCGGTCGAGGCGCGCGTCGACGTCGTCGCGGGCCCCGTCGAGCGCGGGCAGCACGTCGGCCGCGGCGGCGGCGGCCTGGTCCCCGTACCGCGCGACCTGAGCGTTCCCGTCCGCGACCTGGGCCGCGCCGTCGGCGAGCTGCTGCGTCTGCGCGGGCAGCGACGACGTCGCGCCGCGGAGCGTGCCGAGCCCCGACGCCAGGGACGTGGCGCCGTCGTCGAGCCGCCCGACGGCGTCCGCGAGCGTGCCGGTGCTCGCGTCGAGCTGCGCGGCGCCGTCGGCGGCCTGCCCCGCGCCGTCGGCGAGGGTGCGGGCACCGTCGTCGGCGGTGACGAGGCCGTCGCGCAGCTGCGTCGCCCCGTCGAGGAGCCGGCCCGCGCCGTCCACGGCGTCGGCGAGGTTGGTGTGGATGGACGCGAAGCCCCGCAGGAACGTGTCCGCGGCCTCGGTGCCCACCTGCTCCGCGATCGAGTCGCGCACCTTCCCGACGATCTGGTCGGCGATGGTGCGCGCGAGGTAGTTGTTCGCGTCGTTGGTGACGAGCGTGAGGCTCGCCTGCTGCGGCTCGAACTCCCCCGCCGACGCGAGGTCCGCGGAGAACGTGGGGCCGATGACGAGCGCGGCGTCGTACCGCCCCGACCGCACGCCGTACTCCGCGTCGACCTGGCTCGTCTCGACCCAGCCGAAGCCGCCGTCGTCGAGGAGCTGGTCGGCCACGTCGCGCCCGAAGTCGCGCCGCGTCGTCGCGCCCGTCTGGGCGTCGGTGGTCGTCGTGCCCTCGTCGAGCACGACGAGCGCGGCGGGGACCTGGTCGAGCTTGTCGTACGGGTCGTGGTTCGCGAACAGGTACAGGCCCGCGTAGAGCGTGGGGATGAGCGCCATCGCGAGGATCGCGAGGCGCGGCAGCGTGCCGGCCGCGAGGCGGCGCAGCTCGGACAGCCCGAGGCGGATCGCGGTCATCGGTCCTCCTGAGGGTCGTCATCGGTGCGCACAGGTGCCGCCGCGACGGGCGGCGCGGGCGGCGGGGCGGGTCGCGCCCGCAGCGCGACGACGGGCGGCTCGTGCAGCGACCCGCCGCGCGCCGGGGGCAGGTCGGCGCCGAGGTCGCGCGCCGACGCGCGCGTGCACTGCACGAGGACGCCGTACCCGGCGCCCGCGAGGCTCTGCGCGACCTCCCACCAGCCCGACGGCTCCCCGCCGTGGCGGTCGGGCAGCGTGAGCACGAGGAACCGGACGTCCGGGTCCTCGGCCGCGAGCGCCGCGAGGAGCGCGGTCCGCACGACGCCGGGCACCTGGTCGAGCCGTCGGCCCCGGTCCGCGGTGAGCGAGTGCTCGGCGAGCCAGCGCGTCACGTCACGGCGCAGCGAGCGGCGGCCCGCGAGCGCGAGGCCCTCGGCGACGACGTCCGCGACGGTGAGCGCGTCGTCGGGCTCGCTCACGCCGGGGACGTCGACGACGGCGGTCACGGCGCGCAGGGACGCGGCGGTCCCCCGCGCGGGCTGCCCGCCGCGGCGCGACGGCGCGTGGGCGGGCACGATCCGGACCTCCCCGGCCGACGGGTCGAGCCGGCCGGTCGCGACGAGGGCCAGCGCGGTGTGGCCGTGCCCGGGCTCCCCGGCCACGAGCACGCACTCGCCCGTGGACCAGGCGAGGTCGACGGGCTCGAGCATGGGCTCGCGCCGCCCGTCGACGCGCACGTCGCTCAGCGTGATCTGCATCCGGCTCTCTCCATCCGCGCCCCGGCCTCCCGAGAACGCCGTTGACTCACGGTCAACAACGCTACGCCTCTTGTTGACTCGCGGTCAACAACGGCGTAGAACGGTGCCATGCCCCGCACGCCCTCCCCCGCCCGCGCGCCGCGCCACGACGGCCTCGTGCAGCACGACGGCGACCCCGCGCAGCGCGACGACGGCCCCGACGCCGCCCCGCGCCCGGGCTCCCGGCGCCGGCGCGAGCCCGCCGACCGCCGCCGCGAGCTCCTCGACGCCGCCGCACGGCACGCCGACGAGCACGGCCTCGACGCCCTCACGCCCGCGGGGGTCGCCGCGCGCGCCGGGGCGTCCAAGGCGCTCGTCTTCCACTACTTCGGCTCCACCGCCGGGCTGCGTCGCGCCGTCGCGCTCGAGGCCGTCGCCCAGCTCGAGGCGGCCGCCGTCGCTCCCGACGACCGGCCCCGGCCCGAGCGCCCGGCGCTCGCCGTCACCGCGTTCCTCGACGCCGTCGAGGCGCGGCGGCTCGTGTGGCAGGACCTGTGGCGCGGCGCGCTCGCCGACGACGAAGCCACCCAGGCCGCCCTCGCACGCGCCCGCGACCACCTCGTCCTGCGGCTGACCTCGACGGTGAGCGCGACCGACGACGCCCTGCCCGCCGCTCCGCGCCTGCGCCTCATCGCGGCGGGGTGGGTCGCGCTCGTCGAGAACGTCACCGCCGCGTGGCTCGCCGGGAGCGAGCTGTCGCGCGCGGAGGTCGAGCGGCTCGTCCTCGCGAGCGCCGTCGTGCTCGTGCCGGAGCTCCCCGAGCCCGCGCGCTCCGCCGTCCTCGCCACCGCCCGGGCGAACTCGGGCACGTCGGGCTAGCGTCAGCAGGACGGGCCGCGGACGAGATCGGGAGGCAGCGCATGCGCGTGGTGGTCGTCGGGGCGAGCGGGAACGTGGGCACGGCGGTGCTGCGCCGGCTCGCGACGGAACCCGTCGTGACATCCCTCGTGGCGGTCGCGCGCCGAGTGCCGCGCGCCGACGGGTCGAGCACCGTGCGCTTCCCCCACGACGCGGTGACGTGGCGGTACGCGGACGTCGCCGCCTCCGACGCGGGCGCCCGGCTCGACGCCGCGTTCGCCGGAGCGGACGCCGTCGTGCACCTCGCGTGGGCGATCCAGCCGAGCCACGACCGCAAGCGCCTGCGCCGCGTCAACGTCGAGGGCACGCGGCAGGTGGTCGAGGCCGCCCGGCGCGCGGGCGTCGCGCACCTCGTGGTCGCGTCCTCGGTCGGCGCCTACTCCCCCGCCCCGTACGCGGGCGAGGCGCGGGACACCCCGGTGGTCGAGACCTGGCCCACGGAGGGCATCCCGGGCTCGTCGTACTCCGAGGACAAGGCGGCCGTCGAGGCGCTCCTCGACGGGGTCGAGCGCACGGGTGGGATCGTCGTCTCGCGCGTGCGCTCCGCGCTCGTGTTCCAGCGCGACGCCGCGTCCGAGATCACGCGCTACTTCCTCGGCCCGATCGGCGGCCGCGTGCTGCGGCGCTCGCCGCTGCCCGCCGTCCTGCTCCCCGAGGGCCTGCGACTGCAGGTCGTGCACGCGGAGGACGTCGCGGAGGCGTACGCGCGGATCGTCGTGGGCCGGCACCCCGGGCCGTTCAACGTGGCCCACCCCACGGTGCTCACGCCGCAGGACGTCGCGGACGTCGTCGCGGACGGCTCGCTGCGCACCGTCCCCTACGGGACCGCGCGCACGGCCGTGGCCGCCGCGTGGCGGGCCCGCCTCGTGCCCGTGGGCGAGGGCTGGCTCGACATGGCGATGCGGGTGCCCGTGCTCGACACGACGTTCGCCGCGGAGCTGCTGCGGTGGCACCCCGTCCACGGGGCGAAGGACACGCTCGCCGAGCTCGTCGACGGCATCCGCGCGGGCGCAGGGACGTCGTCGCCGCCGCTGGTGCCCCGCTGACCCGTCGAGCATGTGGTCCTGGCTCGTCCCACCACCGGGACGCTCCAGGACCACATGCTCGCGCGGACGGTCAGCTCTCGAGCGTGGCGTCCAGCGTGATCGTCGGGACGCTCGCGAGCGCCTTCGAGACGGGGCACGTGGCCTTGGCCTGCTCCGCCGCCTCCCGGAAGCCCGCCTCGTCGATGCCCTCGACCTCGCCCCGGACGGTCAGCGCGATCTGCGGGATCTGGAAGCCGCCGGCCGGGTCCGGCGCGAGCGTGACCTCCGCCGTGACCTCGAGGGAGACGGGCGTCGCGCCCGCCTCGCCGAGCAGCGCCGAGAACTGCATCGCGTAGCACGACGAGTGCGCGGCCGCGATGAGCTCCTCGGGGCTCGTGACGCCGCCCGCGTCGTCGGCGGCGCGGCGCGGGAAGGACACGTCGTACGTCCCGACCTTCGAGCTCGTGAGCTCGACCTGGCCCTGGCCGTCCTGGAGGCCGCCGTTCCAGGCGGTGCGTGCGATACGGGTGGGCATGCGAGATCTCCTTCGACGTCGTGGGTCCGGGAACGACCCGGTGGGTCGACCGTATCCCGCCGCACCAGGCCCCGCCGGGGCGGGATGCGTGAGGCCTGCGTCACGCGACGCCGTCAGCCGAGCGTGCCCGCCGGGCGGTAGACGACGGAGGACGCCTTGTTGTCGAACGAGCCGAGCGTCGCGCAGTGCGGCGTGCAGTTCTTCTTCGTCCCGCCGTAGCTGTAGGAGTCGTAGAGCGTCACCCAGCACCCGGCGTACGTCGTGGCCGACGACACGACGTTGTTCATGAGGAGGTTCGCCAGGTTGGGGAACCCGTACGTCGAGCCCGTGTAGCACCCGTTGGTGCCCGAACCGTAGAGCACCTTGGACGCGCCCTTGTAGCTCGCGTCGCGCCACAGCACCCCGAGCACGAGCGAGCTCGCCGCGGCCGCCGCGACCCGCTCGGCACCCGCGGTGCGCGGCGCCGCCGCGGCCGCGTTGAGCTCGGTGACGAGCCCCTCGACGTCGGCCCGGGTGGCTTCGGCGAGACGCGACGCCGCGACGTCGGAGCCCGAGACGAACTCGAGCGCCTCGGCGAGCGAGGCGAAGCACGTCTCGGGCGCGGGAGGCAGGGTGTCCGGGTCCTGCCCGGGCAGGAGCGGCTGGGCCTCGACGGCGCAGCTCTCGCCGGTCGAGACGCTCACGTCGCCCGCGGGGGCGACGACGTCCCGCACCCCCGTGACGGCCCGCAGGTCCGGCACGGACGCGAGGGCGGAGCCGGAGCCGACCGCGGTGAGGAGGAGGCCGCTCACGAGCGCGGCGGACAGGACGCGGAGCGAGGTTCTGGTCATGGCTCTCCTTCGGCGTGGCCACGCCCCGGGGAGTCCCCGTGGCCTGACGCGGGAAGGGGACTCCCGCAGGACGGCCGCGTCCTGCGACCCCGCCCGCATCCTAGAGCGCGGGCCGCGGGTTGTCCCCGCACGATCGGCCCGCGGCTGGGCACGGCGGCCGGTCGTTGGTTACCGTGCTCGGGTGGTCCCGGACCCACCAGGGCCGGGCCGCTCGGAAGGACCCATCCACGAACCCTTCGCCGAACCGGCTCTGCCGGGGAGATGAGTGTCGATGAAGCACCGTTCTCTACCCGTGTCATTGACCGCCGCCGCCGCGAGCCTCGCGGTCGTCGCGGCCGCCGCGGCTCCCGCCGCCGCGGACCCGCCGCCCGACCCCGGCAACGCCCTCGGCGCGCGGTCCGGCTCCACCCTCTCGCCCACCGACAAGGTCGCCCCCTCCCTCGCGACGGCGCGAGGCACCGTCACGGCGTTCGTCGAGCTCGACGCGCCGTCCGCCGTCGACCTGGCGGCCGAGGGCGCGAGCCCCGACGCGGTCGAGGCCAACGCCCAGGAGGTCGCGCAGCTCGCGGACGACGTCGTCCCGCAGCAGGCGACCGCCCGGAGCGCGGGCGCGCGCGACCCCCAGCAGGTGTCCGTGACGAGCACGCTCGTCGCGGGCGTCGTCGTCACGGGCGACGCCGACCGCGTGCGCGACCTCGCGCGCGACGACGCGGTCCGCACGGTCTACCGGATCATCCCCAAGAAGCCCGCGAACAAGGGCACCGACGTCTTCACGCGGGCGCTCGAGACGTGGCAGAGCACGGGCCTCACCGGCGAGGGCGTGCGCATCGGGATCATCGACACCGGCATCGACTACACGCACAAGGCGTTCGGCGGCCCCGGCACGCAGGAGGCGTTCGACGAGGCGTACGGCGAGCGCGGCACCGGCCCGGTGCCCGAGGGCACGTACGACGAGCTGAAGTTCCTCGGCGGGTACGACTTCGCCGGGTACGACTACGACGCGAGCGGCACCGTCCCCGGGACGACGCTCGTGCCCACGCCGGACGAGAACCCGATCGACTCGCTCGACTCGGTCGGCTCGGGCCACGGCTCGCACGTCGCCGGCACGACGGCGGCGTACGGCGTCACCGCGGACGGCGAGACGTTCGACGGCGACTACTCGACGCTGACGGACATCTCCGACTGGCAGGTCGGCCCGGGCTCCGCGCCCGAGGCGGGCCTGTACGCGCTCAAGGTGTTCGGCGACCTCGGCGGATCTACCGGCGTCGTCGTGGACGCGCTCGAGTGGGCGGCGGACCCGAACGGCGACGGCGACCTGTCCGACCGTCTCGACATCGTCAACCTCTCCCTCGGCTCGGACGGCTCCCCCGCCGACGACCCGGAGAACCTCTTCATCGACCAGCTCTCGCGCCTCGGCACGCTGTCCGTCATCGCGTCGGGCAACGCGGGCGACGTGACCGACGTCGGCGGCTCGCCCGGCAACGCGCGCTCCGCGCTGACGGTCGCGAACTCGGTCGGCGACACGCAGACGTTCGACGCCGTGCGCGTCGAGGCGCCCGAGGAGCTCGCGGGCACCTACCCGGCGCAGAACTCGGTCGACTACGCGGGCGGCTCGGACGTGACCGCCCCGGTCGCGTTCGTCGCGGACGACTTCTCCGGCTGCCAGGCGTTCACGGCGGCGCAGGCGGCGGCCGTCCAGGGCAAGATCGCCTACCTGTACTGGGACGACAACGACGCGACGCGCGCGTGCGGCAGCGCCGCGCGGTTCAACAACGCGCAGGCCGCGGGCGCGGTCGGCGTGCTGCTGTCCTCCGAGCTGCCGTCGTTCGTCGCGGGCATCGCGGGCAACGCCGGGATCCCCGGCGCGCAGCTCACGGGCGCGAGCCACGACACGCTGTACCCGGCGATCGAGGCGGGCGAGGTGACGATGACCATCGGGCCGTCGCTCGCGCTGTCGTCGTTCGTGTCGATCCCGGAGATCGGCGACACGCTCAACAGCGGGTCGTCGCGCGGCGTGCACGGCTCGCTCGGCGTCGCCAAGCCCGACGTCGCGGCCCCCGGCACGGGCATCGCGTCCGTCGCGTCCGGTCACCTCGACGGCGCGAGCATCAAGTCGGGCACGTCGATGGCGACGCCGCACGTCGCGGGCATCGCGGCGCTCGTCAAGGAGGCCCACCCGGGCTGGGCGCCGGCCGAGGTCAAGGCGTCCGTCATGAACACCGCGACGCACGACGTGTTCACCGGGCCGTCGGGCACCGGGACCGCCTACGGCCCCGAGCGCGTCGGCTCCGGCCGCGTGGACGCCGTCGACGCGGCGGCGAACACGACCCTCGCGTACGCGTCGCAGGACTCCGACCAGGTGTCCGTCGCGTTCGGCGTCGTGCCGGTCGGTGCGGACACGGTGACGGTGCGCAAGACCGTCACGGTGCAGAACACGGGCGACACGTCGCGCACGTTCGCGACGAGCTTCGCGCAGTCCAGCACGGCGGGCGGCGCGACCGTCACCGTCACGCCGGCGACGGTGACCGTCCCGGCGGGCCAGCGGCAGGTCGTCACGGTGACGCTCACGGCGGACCCCGCGACGCTCGCCAAGGACCTCGACCCGACGTCCTCGGACGACTCGGGCCTCGGCGTCCCGCGCGACTTCGTGTCCTCCGTCAGCGGGCGCGTCGTGCTCACCCCGACCGACGGCGGCACCGCGCTGCGCGTGCCGGTCCAGGCGTCGCCGAAGCTCGTGAGCGACCTGACGGCCGCTCCCGTCGAGTTCGCCGGGGCGTCGGCCACGGCCGAGCTCGACCTCGAGGGCCGCGGCGTGGACTCGGGCGGGTGGACGTCGATCGTCGCGCCGTTCGAGCTCAAGACGACGAGCCCGCGCCTCGAGGCGGACGCCGCGGTCGGCGCGTCGCCCACGGCGATCGCGGCGGCCGACGTGCGCGCGGTCGGGTTCGCGTCCACCGCGCCGCAGGAGGCCGCGGCCGGGGGCGACCCCGCCGACGGCGTCATCGGCATCGGCGTCGCGATGGACGGGGAGTGGGCGAGCCTCGGCTCGGTCTCGATCCCGGCGGTCGAGGTCGACGTCGACTCCGACGGCTCGGCCGACTTCGAGGTCGCGGCCCTCAAGTACAGCAGCGAGACGGACCTGACCCTCGCGGCGACGTTCACCCTCAAGGACTGGACGGCGCCCGACGGCACCGAGTACGAGGCGGGCGACAACGTCGACCTCCAGCCGATCAACTCCGTGTGGGGCGACGTGGACACCTCGGTGTTCGACAACAACGTCGTCGTCATCCCGGTGGGCATCGGCTCGCTCGGCATCGAGGAGGGCGACGTCCCGACGTTCCAGGTCCTCACGTACTCGCCGTACTCGCAGTCGGCCGACCAGCTCGTGGACGCGAGCGAGACCTTCACGGCCGACCCGTACGACCCGGCCTACTGGTTCGAGGGCGGCGGCCAGCTGCTGTACGTCGGCGCGGACGACGCCCCGCTGACCGTCCACCGGTCCGAGGCCGCGGCGGAGGCGGGCAGCGGGAAGCTCCTGCTGCTGCACCTGCACAACGCGACGCCGACGAAGCGCTGGCAGACCGTGGACGTCACGTCGTCCGGCGCCGTCGTCACCGCGACGGTCACGGCCGAGGCGCGCTGCCTCGGCAACAAGGCCCACGTCGCGGTGCGCGTGCTCAACGAGTCCGGCGCCAAGGCCGACGTCGTGGTCACCACGCCGTACGGCGACAAGACGTTCCCGAACGTCAAGGACGGCAAGAACGCCTACCAGTCCTTCTCGTCGCGCGCCGCGTCGTTCGACGCGGGCTCGGTGACCGCCACTCTCACCGCCGAGATCGACGGCGAGGAGGTCACGACGACCTACGACGCCGACTACGAGGCGCTGAGCTGCTCGTGACGGCCGTCTGAGCAACGGCCACGACGGCGCCCGGTCCGCACGGACCGGGCGCCGTCGTGCGTCCCGGCACCGGCGCTCGCCGCGCGCTCCGCGCGAGAGGCTCCTAGCCTGGGCTGGTCTCGTCCCGACCCGCGCGCGAAGGCAGGGGGCCCGCATGCCCGGACACCGCAGGCACCGGAGCGTCCTCACCGGGCGCTTCTCGAAGGACGCCGACCACGACTTCGAGATCCGCACCGTCCTCGGCGGCGCCGCGAGCGGCGCGGCGGATGTCGGCGAGGTCCTGGCGGCCGTGGCCGACGTCGGCACCGACCACCGCACGTGGTTCCGCGCGTGGGACGCCCTCGGCGACCGTGTCGCCGCCACCGGGGAGGCGTGCGCGGCGCGCGGGCACCGCGTGAGCGCCGCGTCGGCGTACCTGCGCGCGTCGGCGTACCTCGCGGTCGCCGTGAACGCCGTCGCCGGGCTCGACGACGACGCCGTGCTCGTGCCGACGTTCCGCAAGCACCGCGCGGCCTGGGACCGCTGGGTCGACCTCGTGGACCTCGACGTCGAGCGCGTCGCGCTCCCCTACGAGGGCACCACGCTCCCGGGGTACTTCTTCCGCGCCCCGGGCGACGGCGGGGCACGGCGGCCCGTGGTCGTCGCCGTCAACGGGTCGGACGGGTCGCTCACGTCGCTGTGGCCGGCGTGCGTCGCGGGCGCGCTGCGACGCGGCTACCACGCGCTCGTGTTCGACGGGCCCGGTCAGCAGTCGATGCTCTTCGAGCAGGGGGTCCCGTTCCGCCCGGACTTCGAGGCCGTCCTCACACCGGTGCTCGACGCCGTCGTGGCGCGCCCCGACGTCGACCCCGACCGCGTCGCGGTGTACGGGATCAGCCAGGCCGGGTACTGGGTCACGCGCGCGCTCGCGTTCGAGCACCGGCCCGCGGCGGCCGTCGTCGACCCGGGCGTCGTCGACGTCGCCGCCTCGTGGGAGCGCGAGCTGCCGAAGAGCCTGCTCGCGCACCTCGACGCGGGCGACGACCACGCGTTCGACCGCGACATGGAGCTCGGCCTGCGCCTGTCGAAGGACGCGGCGCGCACGTGGCGGTTCCGCGCGCGCCCTTACGGCGACGTCGGCGGGTACGCCGCGACGCTGCGCGAGGTGCGCCGCTACGACGTCGCGGACGTCGCGGGCCGGGTCACGACCCCGCTGCTCGTCACGAGCCCCGAGGACGAGCAGTTCTGGCCCGGCCAGTCCGAGCGCCTCGCCGGCCTCGTGCCGGGCGCGACGCTCGTGACGTTCAGCGACGCCGAGGGCGCGAGCGGGCACTGCGAGCCGCTCGCGCGGGCCCTCGTCGAGCAGCGGATGTTCGACTGGCTCGACGAGCGCCTCGCGCGATAGCGCGCGGGCCGCGACCGGCCCGCGCGCCCGCCGTCAGACCCGGGCGCCGAGCCCCTGCAGCTCCAGCACGAGGCCCTTGACCGCCGCCGCCGGGACCTGACCCGCGCCGCTCTCCACGACGCCCGCGACCGACGCGGGCACCTCCGCGTCGGAGCACAGCACGAGCGGGGTGTCGGCCGCGGAGTCGGGCAGCCGCCCGTGCGACCCCTTCACGTACGACGCGTCGAGCGGCACCGTGCTCATCGCGTACCGCAGGCCCACCTTCTTCTTCACGAGGTTGAGGCCGGCCTTCGCCTTGGCGAGCCGGTCCGCCGGGTCGAAGAACAGCTCGGCGGGGTCGTAGCCCGGCTTGCGGTGGATGTCGACGCCGCGCGCGTACTCGGGCGCGCGGTCGTCGTCGAGCCAGAAGTAGTACGTGAACCACGCCCCCGGCTCCGCCACGACGACGAGGTCGCCCGACCGCTCGTGGTCGAGCCCGTAGCGGGCCTGCGCCTCGCGGTCGAGCACCTCGTCCACGCCGGGGACGCCGCGCAGGAGGTCCGCGACGCGCCGCTGCAGCGCCGGGTCCTGCTGGTCCCCCAGGTAGACGTGCGCGACCTGGTGGTCCGCCACGGCGAACGCGCGCGACGTCCACGGGTCGAGCTGCTCCTTGCCGTCCTGCACGTAGACCTCGAGCAGGCCCTCGCGGCGCAGGATGCGGTTGAGGTGCACGGGCCGGTCGACGTCCGCGATGCCGTACTCCGAGACCACGAGGACGGTCACGCCCTGGTTCGCCGCGTCGTCGAGCAGCGGCGCGAGGGTCGCGTCGAGCTCGGCCGCGGCCGCGTCCGCCTGCGGCGCGTTCGGGCCGAACCGCTGCAGGTCGTAGTCGAGGTGCGGGACGTACGCCATCGTCAGGTCGGGCGCGTGCGTGCGCAGCACGTGGCGCGTCGCGTCGACGATCCAGCGCGACGAGCTGATGTCCGCCGTCGGGCCCCAGTACGTGAACAGCGGGAACTCGCCGAACCGGCCGACGAGGTCGTCGTGGAGCGCCGGCGGGCGCACGTACGCGTCCGGCGACTTGCGCCCGTCCGCGTGGTAGATCGGGCGCGGCGTGACCGTGACGTCCGTCGTCATGCCCATCGCGTACCACCAGCAGACGTTCGCCGACGAGTACTCGCGCCGCGCGCGGCGCGCGGTCTCCCACAGCTTCTCGCCCTCGACGAGCCGGTTGTGCTGACGCCACAGGTAGACGTCGCCGAGCTCGCGGAAGTACCACCCGTTGCCGACGATCCCGTGCTCGGCGGGGCTGAGCCCCGTGAGCATCGTCGACTGGACGCTGCACGTCACGGCGGGCAGCACCGTCGCGAGCTCGGCCTGCCAGCCGCTCGCGGCGAGCTGGCGCAGGCGCGGCATGTGCGCGAGCGCGGTCGACGTGAGCCCGACGACGTCGAGCAGCAGCACGGGCTTCATGCGGTCCTCCTGGTGGTCTGGCTCTCGTGCCCGGTGGGCAGGTGGGTCGTCGCCCAGCGCAGCTCCGCCGCGATGCCGGCGACGAGCGAGTCGGTCGCGGCACCCTCGGGCAGCACGGCCCACGTGTACGTCTCGACGTCGAGGTGCGCCTCGTCGCCGTGCGGTGCCGCGAGGACGGCGTCGACCGCGTCGCGCAGCACGTCGGTCGTCGCCGCGAGCGGCGCGGCGGGCTCGTGGTGCAGCGGCACGTGGAAGTGCACGCGCCACGGCCCCGCCGCGGGCAGCGCGCCGCCGAGCGCGTCCGGCAGGTCGTCCGCGGGCAGCGGGTCGCCCGACGCCGTGAGCTCGCGCACCTGGTGGATGTAGCGCTTCTCGGCGAACGCGCCGACGGCGGCGCGCGCGGCCGGGTCGAGCGGGTCCTCGACGTGCAGCGCCGCCGACGCCTGGACCTTGACGACGCGCAGGCCCGCGTCGGTGATGCGGCGCACCGTCGCGGCCGTCCCCGCGCGGCGGTCCGCGAAGGACACGGCGAGGTGGCACGTGTCGAGGCACACGCCCACGTGCTCGGGGTCGATCCGCCGCTCGTCCGGCACGTCCGGCCCGGTGCGCGCCGCGAGCCAGCCCACGACGTCGTCGACCGTGTCGAGCACGCAGCCGGGCTCCGGCTCGACCGCGACCCGCACGACCTTCCCCGTGCGCTCGCGCAGGTCCCGCAGCCCCGCGCCGAGCGCGGCGAACGCGCGCGTCGCGGCCTCGTCCTCCGCGGGCGACCACGGCTCGCGCCACGCGAGCGGGAGGGTCGAGATCGAGCCCGCGACGCCGTCGGGCAGGAGGTCGGCCAGGACCTCGGCGCACTCGAGCGTGTACGCGAGCCGCTCGGGCTGCGCCCACGTGGGCGTGTACACGTCGAGCTTGACGACGTCCGCGTGGAACCCGCCGTAGGGGAACGCGTTGAGCGTGTGGACCTGCAGGCCCCGCTCGTCGAGCACGGCGCGCAGCCACGCCCGGTCCGCGGGCGACCCGGCGAGCCGGTGCGCGAGCGTCGCGGGCATCCACAGCCCCACGCCGAGGACGTCGAGTCCCGCCGCCTCGCGGACGGGGCCCGCGTACGTGACGAGCTGGTCGACGACCCCGTCGAGGTCCTCGGCCGGGTGGACGTTGGTGCAGTACGAGAGCAGCACGATGGGAGCCCGCCCGCCTACGCGCGCACGCCGCGCAGCACGGAGGAGCCCTCGAACTCGACCCCCGGCGTCGGCAGGTCGCCCTCGACGAACCCCGGCACCGGGTCGAGCACGAGGTTGCCGGACTGGCCGTAGAACTCGACGGGGTTGCGCCACAGCACCTTGTCCACGTCGTCGTCGGTGAACCCGGCCGCGAGCATCGCGCGCCCCGTCTTGAGGGTCTTGAGCGGGTCGGAGCGGCCCCAGTCCGCCGCGGAGTTGACGATCATCCGGTCCGTGCCGTGCTCCTGGAGGATCGCGACCATGCGGTCCTCGTCCATCTTCGTGTCCGGGTAGATGGAGAACCCGGCCCACGCCCCGGCGTCGAGCACGAGCGCCACGTTCGTCTCGTTGAGGTGGTCGACGAGCACGTGCTCGGACGGCACCCCGGACTCGCGCACGACGTCGAGCGTGCGGCGCGTCCCGGCGAGCTTGTCGCGGTGCGGGGTGTGCACGAGCACCGGGAGGTCCACGTCGCGCGCCATCTGGAGCTGGCGCGCGAACACCTCGTCCTCCTCGGGCGTCATCGAGTCGTACCCGACCTCGCCGACCGCGACGACGCCGTCCTTGAGCAGGTAGCGCGGGATCTCGTCGAGCACCTCGCGGCAGCGCGCGTCGTTCGCCTCCTTCGGGTTGAGCGCGATCGTCGCGTGGTGCCGGATGCCGAACTGCGCCGCCCGGAACCGCTCCCAGCCCAGCAGGGCGTCGAAGTAGTCGAGGAACGACCCCACGTTCGTGCGCGGCTGGCCGAGCCAGAACGCCGGCTCGACGAGCGCGCGCACGCCCGCGGCGTACAGCGCCTCGTAGTCGTCCGTGGTCCGACTGGTCATGTGGATGTGGGGGTCGAAGATGCGCATCAGGCGGTCCTCCCGGTGGTGACGTCAGGGGCGAGGCGGGCGACGTCGTCGGGCACGACGCGGCCCGCGGCGCGGCGCTCCGCGGCGAAGTCGCGCGCCATGCGCGCGAGCTCGTCGTCCGCGCGGTCGTCGAGCCCGGCGACGGCGTCGAGGCTCACGCCCATGAACACGAGCTTGAGCACCGCGTGACGCCACGCGTGCTGGTCGAGGTGCGCGGCCGCGAACGGCCCGACGGCCGCCGCGACGAGGCTCTGGTCGTTCGTGCGCAGCGCGTCCGCCGCGAGGTCGCGCCCGACCGCCACGACGGACGTCGCCCCCTCGCCCGCGAGCGCGCCGCGCTCGGCGAGCGCGTCGAGGCCGCGCAGCACGCCGCGCCGCTCGGCGGTGTCGCCGTGCTGGTAGAGGTCCGCGAGACGCGCGCCGAGCGCCGCGTCGCCGTCGGCACCCAGGGCGTCGGCGAGCGCGACGACGAGCGCGGCCCGCGCCGCGTCGTCGACCGTCCCGTGGACGATCCCGGCAGGGTCGACGTCCGGGCGCAGCGGCGCGCGCCCGACCTTGCGGCCGGCGAGCGCGAACGCGCGCGACACGGACGCCGGGTCCTGCCCGACGGCGGCACGCGCCTCGGCGAGCCAGCGCTCGCCGTCGCTCGTGGCCCCGTCCGCCGGGCGGGCGTCGGGGCGGGTGGTCTCGGTCATGGCACCTCCTGGGGGTGGTGGGGGCGGTCGTCCCAGGCGCGCTGCAGCGCTGTCATGCTGCGGTGCGCGAGCCCCGGGGCGTCGAAGGAGTGGCGGGGCAGCTCGACGGCCGCGACGCCCGTGTACCCGACGTCGGCGAGCGTCGCGAGCACGAGCGGCAGGTCGATCCCGCCCTCGCCGAACGGGCGGTGCTCGTGATGCGTGCGCGGCATGTCGTCGAGCTGCACGTTCGCGAGGTACGGCGCCGCGGCGCGCAGCGCGCCGACCACGCCGTCCGGCTCGACGACGAGGCAGTGCCCCACGTCGACCGTGATCCCGAGCTCGGCAGGACCGCCGAGCTCGTCGCGCAGGCGCAGCGCGTCGCCGACCGTCTCGACGAGCATCCCCGGCTCGGGCTCCAGCGAGATCCGGACGCCGAGCGCGCGGGCCTCCTCGACGAGCTCGGGCAGGCGGTCGCGCAGGAGCGCCCAGCCCTCTTCGGGCGACGTGCCCTCGGGCAGCACGCCCGAGAAGAACGAGACGCACTCCGCGTCGAGCGCCGCGGCGATCTCGATCGCGCGCCGCAGGAACCGCATCCGCGCGTCCGCCTCCGCGTCCACGAGGGTCGGACGGTGCTTGCGGTACGGGTCGAGGAGGAACCGGGTGCCCGTCTCGACGACGACCCGCATCCCGGCGCCGCCGTGCAGCGTCCCGAGGCGTGCGCGCAGCGCGTCCACGTGCTCGCCCCACCCCTCGACGAACGGGTCGAGGTGCGGGAAGCCGAGCGTGAGCGCGACCGCGCCGTAGCCCTCGTGGTCGAGCACGTCGAGCGCGACGTCGAGCGGATGGTCCGTGAAGCCGTTGGTGCCGTACCCGAGCGTGAACGGCATCGCGCCGCCGGCCCCCGCGCTCACGTCTCGCTCATCTCGGCCCGGCCCGGACGGCGCCCGGCACGGCGCAGCAGCCGTCCCGCGACCTCGACGCCCGCGAGCGCCGCGACCGACACCAGGCTGCCGCCGCGCGCGGCCCACGCCGCCTGCAGCGGGACCATCGCCCGGATCCCGGCCTTCGTGGCCGCGAACGCGTTGCCCGCGGACGGCGTGATCGCGGCGTCGACCTGCCGGGGCAGGGCCGTCGCGACGAACGCCCCCGCGGCGGCGAGGCCCGCCACCGCCGTCGCGACGCCCGGACCGCCTCCGGCGCTCGCGCGCCCGCGGCGCAGCGCTCCTGCGCCGACGACGGCGCCACCCACCGCGGTCGCGGCGGCGACGCCCGCGGCGAGCGACGACGTCGTGCCGTGCACCTCGCCGCGCGACACGAGCGTCACGCCCGCGGTGTGCACCGCGAGCCCCGCCGCCGCGGGCAGCGCGGCCCGCAGCCGGCCGACGCCGGCTCCCATGAGCACGTCGAGCCCGCGGCACGCCGCCATGACGACGGGACCGGCCGCGTGCTCCTTGGCGACCGTGTCGTACGTCCACACGCTCGCGGCGAGCGGCACGGCCACCGCGAGGGCGCGCGCGCCCCCGCCCGCCGCGGCGAGCCCCACCCCGGCGGCCGTGAGCCCGACCGCGACCTGGAGCGCGCGCTGCTCGGTGACGCGCCCCGACGGGATCGGCCGCTCGGGCCGCTCCACCGCGTCGAGGTCCCGGTCCGCGTAGTCGTTGAGCGCCATGCCGCCCGCGTAGAGGCACGCCGACGCCAACGGCAGCAGCGCACGGCGCGGCGTGACCCGGTGACCGGCGGCGGCGGCGCCCGCAAGGGTGTCACCGACCACCGAGAGGACCGCGGGAGCGCGGACGAGGTCCAGGTGGTCGCGGAGCGTGCCCGTCATGGCCGCTCGGTCGCGGCGGACGCGACGCGGGCGCTCGCCTCGCGGACCCAGTCGGCGAGCGCGACGGTCTGCGCGGCGAAGTCGTGCACGTCGCTCCCCCACGGGTCCTTGAAGAAGAACCCGAGCTCCGCGACCGGGCCCGCGCAGCCTGCGGCGTCGGCGAGCGCGAGGAGGCGGGCGAGGTCGAGCACGAGCGGGGCGGCGAGCATCGAGTCGTAGGCCGACCACGTCGTCTGGAGCGTGAGGCGCGAGCCGAGGAAGCCCTCGACGTGCACGTGGTCCCACGCGACCTTGATGTCGCCGAGGTCCGGCACGTTGTCGATGTGCAGGGGCGTGACGTCGCTGCCCGTGAGGTCCTGCAGCCCGCGCGACTTCGACGCGAGCTTGCTCTGCACGGCCTCCGGGTCGGCGAGGGTCGCGCCGTCGCCGCCGCCGAGCAGGTTCGCGCCCGCCCACGACAGCACGCGCAGGCCGCGGGCCGCGAACGCGGGAGCGAGGATCGTGCGCAGCCACGTCTGGCCCGTCTTGCCGTCCTGGCCCGCGACGGGCACGCCGCGCTCCGCGGCGAGCTCGAGGAGCGCCGGCACGTGCATGCTCGCGGACGGCGTGAACTCGGCGAACGGGGCGCCCGCGAGGAGCGCGGCGTACGCCGTCACGGAGCTCGGCGGGAGCACGGCGCGGTCCGGGTCCGCGAGCGCCGCCCGCAGGAGGCCGAGGTCGGAGAGCTCCGGCGCGGGCTCGGGCAGCGGCTCCGTCGAGACGAGGTCCACGACGACGACGCGCGCGAGACCGTGGCGCTCGCGGAAGTCCACGATGTCCTGCGCGAGCCGCTCCGCGGCCGCCTGCTGCGACTCGCGCGGCGACCCGTCGGCCGGGTGCGCGGTGTAGCCCGGCCGCACCTCGGCGTCCGCACGCTCGAGCGCGGCGTGCGCGGTGGTGAGCAGGCGCGGCGCGATCATCCCGGCCTCGACGAGCAGCTCGGCGCGCTTGACCATCGAGACGTCGGAGATGTCGTGGCCCCCCACGACGAGGTCGCCGAACGCCGGGAGCGGTGCGGACGCGAACGGCTCGGACACCGTGACGCACCCCGTCGGCGCCGCACGCCCGTCGGCGATGGCGGCGAGCCCGAGCGTCGCGGTGGTCGCGACCGAGCCGCGGGCGCCGACGAGCCAGAGCCCCGTGCGCGCGTCGGGGGCCGGACGGTCTGACGAGCCGTCAGAGGCGAAGTGGTGCATCGTTGCTCCCGTTCCGACGGCGGACGCCGGGGCGCCGCCGATACGACGACGATGGCCTCCCTGCCACCGCCGGACCGCGCACCCGGGAGAGGGCATGTGAACGCTCTCCGACCCGGTGGCGCCCGGTCTGCTGCGACCCTAGTCACACTTTTGTCGAGGGTCAATCAAAAGCACGCCTACTTTCGCGACCCACGACACTTGCAGACTGCAAAAGACCAGCGCACGCCCGGATCAGCCTACGTCCGCGCCCGAACGTGGCTCGCGCTACTGCCGAGGCGGCCCCACGACACGCGGCGTGCAGGCACGGACGACCACGGGGACGCCGACACCCACGCCCCGACACAGGCGACGCGACGACGAGGCGGCGGGGAGGCACGACGACCACGAGGACGCCGACACCCACGCCCCGGCACGGGCGACGCGACGACGAGGCGGCGGGGAGGGACGACGACGCCGGGTCGTGGTGGGTCTGGCGGGAGCCCGCGAGGGACGAGCGGGCGGATGGAAGACCCGGCGTCGTCGTCC
>Ga0182748_1001414_pt1 | contig 23562 bp, 21 predicted proteins | sample eDN3rd37CKraftOP_FD_128877 | JGI IMG/M metagenome (GOLD analysis project Ga0182748, IMG submission 128877) | Enriched Organic Plus compost microbial communities from Emeryville, California, USA - eDNA 3rd pass 37_C Kraft OP (version 2) (version 2) ...
AGATCGAGATCGACGGCGGCTATGTCATCGCGCGGGCGCGGCGCGGCCTGCGCGGCGGCGAGATCGTGTTCCCCAAGGTCACGGTCGGCGGCACCCATACCGCGCTGATGGCGGCGGTGCTGGCCGACGGCGAGACCGTGATCGACAACGCGGCGCGCGAGCCCGAGGTCGGCGACCTCGCCGACTGCCTCAACAAGATGGGCGCGAAGATCACCGGCGCCGGCACGCCGCGCATCGTGGTCGAGGGCGTCGCCCGGCTCGGCGGCGCGCGCCACAGCGTGCTGCCGGACCGGATCGAGACCGGCACCTATGCGATGGCGGTGGCGATGACCGGCGGCGAGGTGCTGCTGCGCAATGCCCGTCCCGAGCTGCTGCAGGCCGCGCTCGACGTGATCGTGCAGGCCGGCGCCACCGTGTCGGCCACCAACGAGGGCATCCGCGTCGCCCGCAACGGCGCCGGCATCGCGCCGGTCGAGGTCGTGACCGAACCGTTCCCCGGCTTCCCGACCGACCTGCAGGCTCAGCTCATGGCGCTGATGACCCGCGCCAACGGCACGTCCCGCATCACCGAGACCATCTTCGAGAACCGCTTCATGCACGTGCAGGAGTTGGCCCGGCTCGGCGCCCGCATCCACCTCGACGGCCAAACCGCAACCATCGAGGGTGTGGACCGGCTCAAGGGCGCGCCGGTGATGGCGACCGATCTGCGCGCCTCGGTGTCGCTGGTGATCGCCGCGCTCGCCGCCGAAGGCGACACCACGGTCAACCGGGTCTATCACCTCGACCGCGGCTTCGAGCGGCTCGAGGAAAAGCTCTCGGCCTGCGGCGCCGCGGTCGAGCGGATCAGCGCCTAAACTCTGCCGCCCGTCACCCTTGCGCCCGCCGGTTTTCCGCCTAGCTTGGCGGAGAGGGCTGGCAGAGAGGGCTGGCATGAGCGAGCAGGCGATGGCCTCCGATCTGATCAAATTCATCGTGCTTGACGGGGAAGACCTGGAAATCGCCTCGGCGCATCTCCAGGACGCCGTGGTCAAGACCGCGGATCTGATCTGGCTGCCCCGCGAAAAGCGCCTCGTCATCGGGCTCAACCGGTTCGACTGGGAAGCCGCGGTGGCCGAGCCGCCGCAATACCGCCGGCGCCGGGCGGCGCTGCGGTTCGAGCGGGTGATGGCCTGCAAGAGCAAGGCCATCGATCTCAACAACCCCGACCAGGTGCTCAACCTCCTGGCGGTCGAGTTCGCCGAGCGCGATGCCCCGTCCGGTACCGTGACCCTGACCTTCTCGGGTGGCGCGGCGCTGCGGCTCGAGGTCGAGTGCCTGGAGGCGGAGCTGGCCGACCTCGGTCCGGCCTGGACCTGCGCCAAGTGCCCGGACCATGCCCTCGATACCGTCGATGGCGTGGAGGCGGTCCGCGAGGCCTGACGGCCGCCTTGCGGCCCGAAGGCCGAGGGGCCGTTGCCGGCCGGGCGATGACCTGTCATTGACCTGCCGGTAGCCCGTTCGGACCCGACCCATGCCGCTTCGCCTCGACAGCCAGTCCGCGGATTTTGCCGCGCGATTCCATGCCTTTCTCGCCACCAAGCGCGAGGCCTCGGCCGATGTCGAACAGGCGGTGCGCGCCATCCTGGCCGCGGTCGCCGAGCGCGGCGACGACGCCGTCATCGACTTCACCCGGCGGTTCGACCGGCTCGACCTCACGCCCGCCACGCTGCGCGTCTCGGCGGCGGAGATCGAGGCCGCCGCCGCGCAGTGCGACCCCGAGGCGGTCGCGGCGCTGACGCTGGCGCGCGAGCGCATCGAGGCCTATCACCGCCGGCAATTGCCCAAGGACGACCGCTTCACCGACGCGCTCGGCGTCGAGCTCGGCGCGCGCTGGACCGCGATCGAGGCCGTCGGCCTCTATGTGCCGGGCGGCACCGCCGCCTATCCGTCCTCGGTGCTGATGAATGCGGTGCCGGCCAAGGTCGCCGGCGTCGCGCGCCTGGTCATGGTGGTGCCGGCGCCCGACGGCAAGCTCAATCCGCTGGTGCTGGCCGCAGCGAAGCTCGCCGGCGTCGACGAGATCTACCGCATCGGCGGCGCGCAGGCGGTGGCCGCGCTTGCTTACGGCACGCCGACGATCAAGCCGGTGGCGAAGATCGTCGGCCCCGGCAACGCCTACGTCGCCGCCGCCAAGCGGCTGGTGTTCGGCAAGGTCGGCATCGACATGATCGCCGGTCCGTCCGAGGTGCTGGTGCTCGCCGACGGCACCGGCAATCCGGACTGGATCGCCGCCGACCTCCTGGCCCAGGCCGAGCACGATGACAGCGCGCAGTCGATCCTGATCACCGACGACGTCGCGCTTGCGGCGCAGGTCGAGGCCGCGGTCGAGCGCCAGCTCGCGACGCTGCCGCGGCGCGACATCGCCGCAGCGTCATGGACGAATTTCGGCGCGATCATCACCGTGCCGCGGCTTGCCGCGGCGGTGCCGCTCGTCGACGCGCTGGCGCCGGAGCATCTCGAGATCGTCGCGCAGGACGACGAGGCGCTGGCCGCCGCGATCCGCAATGCCGGCGCGATCTTCATCGGCGCGCATACGCCGGAGGCGATCGGGGATTATGTCGGCGGCTCCAACCACGTGCTGCCGACCGCGCGCTCGGCGCGGTTCTCGTCGGGGCTCGGCGTGCTCGATTTCATGAAGCGCACCTCGATCCTCAAATGCGGGCCGGACCAGCTCCGCGCGCTCGGGCCCGCCGCGATCGCGCTCGGCGAGGCGGAGGGGCTCGGTGCCCATGCGCGCTCGGTGGCGATCAGGCTCAACCTGCCATGACGGCGAAGGCGGCACCGGCCTCGCGCCAGCGTCTCGTCGCGGTGACGCTCGACGAGGCGTCGATCGGCCGCTCCCATCCCGACGTCGAGCACGAACGCGCGGTCGCGATCTACGATCTCCTCGAGAAGAACACTTTTGCGCCGATCGGCCACGACGGCGGCCCCTATACGCTGCATCTGAGCATCACCGGCGCGCGGCTGTCGTTCGACATCCGTCTCGAGGACGGCACGCCGGTGATCGCGCATCTGTTGTCGCTGGCGCCACTGCGTAGCGTGGTGAAGGACTATTTCCTGATGTGCGACAGCTATTATGCCGCGATCCGCACCGCCACGCCGGACAAGATCGAGGCGCTCGACATGGGCCGGCGCGCCCTGCACAACGACGGCTCGACGCTGCTGATGGAGCGGCTCAAGAACAAGGTGCGGGTCGATTTCGACACCGCGCGCCGGCTGTTCACCCTCGTCTGCGTGCTGCACTGGAAGGGCTAGCCGTTCCATGACGGCATCCGCGCGCGCGACCCGTCCGCAGGCCGTGCTGTTCGTCTGCGGCCTCAATGCGGTGCGCTCGCCGATGGCGGCGGGCCTGTTCAAGCAGATGTTCGGCCGCAGCATCTATTCAGCCTCGGCCGGGGTGCAGAAGGGCGAGCTCGATCCGTTCGCGGTGGCGGCGATGGAGGAAGCCGGCATCGACATCGGCAAGCACCGGCCGATGACGCTCGAGGAGTTGGAGGACTGGGAGGGTCTGAACTTCGACCTGATCGTGTCGCTGTCGCCGCAGGCGCACCACCGCGCGCTGGAGCTGACGCGCACGCTCGCCGTCGATGTCGAATACTGGCCGACGGCCGATCCGGCTGCGGCCGAGGGCAGCCGCGAGCAGCGGCTCGACGCCTACCGCGCGGTGCGCGACCAGCTGATGGATCGGATCAAGCGGCGCTTCGGCGGGCAGGGCGTCGGCGACGGGTAAGACCCCGAGCCTCCTCCTTTGCAGGGCCTGCCGCGTTTCGACGATCAGTCCCGGTCGTGTCCGGACTCTGTCATTCTGGCGCGAGCGAAGAGCGCGCTGCCCGGACATCCAGAATAGATGGATGATATTGAATGCGGCAGGATTCCGGGTTCGCGCGTCCGGCGCGCCCCGGAATGACGAAAGCCGGCTGGGCGCGCCGCGCCGAGGACCGCGCGGTTGAGAAAGTCGCGGCCTTCCGCTACTCAGCTTGCACGCCCGTCTCACGAAAGCTCCGCGATTCCGATGATCGGCCGCCCCAAATTCGTGCTCGCCTCCGGCTCGCCGCGCCGGCTCGCTCTGGTCAACCAGGCCGGCATCGAGCCCGACGCGCTGAAGCCCGCCGACATCGACGAGACGCCGCGCCGCGGCGAGCTGCCGCGCGCCTATGCCACGCGGCTGGCGCGCAGCAAGGCCGAAGTGGCGCTGGAATCCGTCAAGCTCGACGACGAGCTGAAGGGCGCCTTCATCCTCGCCGCCGACACCGTGGTCGCGGTCGGCCGCCGCATCCTGCCGAAGGCCGAATTGCTCGACGAGGCGGCGCAGTGCCTGCGGCTCCTGTCGGGCCGCAATCACCGGGTCTATACCGCGGTCTGCCTGGTGACGCCGCGCGAGGCGTTCCGCCAGCGCCTGGTGGAGACGCGGGTGCGCTTCCGCCGGCTGTCGCAGCAGGACATCGACGCCTATCTCGCCTCCGGCGAGTGGCGCGGCAAGGCGGGCGGTTACGCGATCCAGGGCATTGCCGGCACCTTCGCGGTGAAGTTCGTGGGCTCCTATACCAATGTGGTCGGCCTGCCGCTCTACGAGACCATGGCGCTGCTCGAGGGCGAGCACTATCCGATCCGGTTCGGCTGGCTCAATGCGCTGTAGCGTCCTGCTGCGTCGGGGAGGCTGCGCTTGAACATCGCGCTCGATCTCGACCGTGCCGCGCACAGCCATGGCGATCGCACCGCGATCGCACAGGGCGCGCAGGCGCTGTTCACCTATGCGGAGCTGGCGGAGCGCACGGCGCGGCTTGCCGGCGCGCTGCAGCGGATGGGGCTTGCGCCGGGCGACCGCGTCGCAGTGATCGCGCGCAACGCGCCGGCCTATGTCGAGACGCTGTATGCGATCTGGCGTGCCGGGCTCGCCGCGGTGCCGGCCAATGCCAAGCTGCACGGCGCCGAGCTTGGCTACATCCTGGAGCATTCCGGCGCCCGCCTCTGCTTCGTGTCGGAAGGGCTCGACGCCGAGATCGCGCCGCACGCGCCGCCGACCCTCGAACGGATGATCGTGCTCGACGGCGCCGATTACCGCAGGATGCTCGTCGCGGACGCGGCGGCGCTGGTGCCGCGCGCCGCCGACGATCTCGCCTGGCTGTTCTATACCTCCGGCACCACCGGCCGCCCGAAGGGCGCAATGCTGACGCATCGCAATCTCCGCGTCATGAGCGATGCCTATGCGCAGGAGGTCGATCCGATCGGTCCCGGCGATCCGATCCTGCATGCGGCGCCGATGAGTCACGGCTCCGGGCTCTACATCATGGCGCATGTCGCCGGCTGCGGCGTCAACGTGGTGCCGGAGAGCGGCGGCTTCGAGCCCGAAGAGATCTTCCGGCTGCTGGCGCGCTGGCCGCGCGCCTCGATGTTCGCGGCGCCGACCATGGTCAAGCGGCTGGTCGACTGCGCCGCCGACTGCGATCCGCGCGCCATCCGCACCGTGGTGTGGGGCGGCGCGCCGATGTATGTCGAGGACGCGCTGAAGGCGCTCGACCGCTTCGGCCCGCGGCTTGCGCAAATCTATGGCCAGGGCGAGAGCCCGATGACGATCTCGGTGCTGCCGCGCGCCGAGGTCGCCGACCGCGCGCATGCGCGCTGGCGCGAGCGGCTCGCCTCCGCCGGCCGGCCGTTCGCCTGCGTCGAGGTCAAGGTGACGGACGCCGAGGACCGCCCGCTGCCGCCGGGCGAGACCGGCGAGATCCTGGTGCGCGGGGAGGTGGTGATGCGCGGCTACTGGCGCGACGAGGCCGCCACCGCCGCGGCGCTGCGCGGCGGCTATCTGCACACCGGCGACGTCGGCGCCTTCGATGCCGACGGCTATCTGTCGCTCAAGGACCGCTCCAAGGACCTGATCATCTCCGGCGGCAGCAACATCTATCCGCGCGAGGTCGAGGAGGTGCTGCTGCGGCACCCCGGCGTGCGCGAGGTGTCGGTGATCGGCAGGCCCGACCGCGACTGGGGCGAGGCGGTGGTGGCCTATGTGGTCGGCGACGCGCCGCCGGCGGAACTCGACGCGCTGTGCCTCGACAGCATTGCGCGGTTCAAGCGGCCCAAGGACTACGTGTTCATCGCGGCGCTGCCGAAGAACAATTACGGCAAGATCCTCAAGACCGAGCTGCGGGCGCTGGATGCACGCCGCCGCGATGCCTAGATAAGCGCCCATGCCGACGCTCGCCCCCGCCGCGCCCTGTCCGATCTGCGGCCGCCCCGCCGAGGAGGCGGTCAAGCCGTTCTGCTCGCGCCGCTGCGCCGATATCGACCTGCACCGCTGGCTGGCGGGGGTCTATGCGGTTCCCGTCCGCGAGGAGGAAGACGAGGACGGTGCGGCCGGCGGGACGAGGCCACCCGGCGCCGGCAAGCCGGACGATGAGGACTGAGCCGCCCGCAAGCCGCCGCAAGCCGCTTCGTATTTGTCCCAAAATCGCGCCGTGGCGGGAGACCGCACCGCGCGGGCGGACAGCCCGGCTTGATCCATCCGACGCGCCGCCCGGCGGATGGGCAGATCGCGGCGCTCGCAGGGCAATCCGCGTATTCCGTCAGGCGATTCTGGACAGGCCGGAATCGAGCCTCTATAACCCGCCCGCTCACCAGTTCCCGCTTCCGCGGGTCCGGCGCCCAGGTAGCTCAGTTGGTAGAGCATGCGACTGAAAATCGCAGTGTCGGTGGTTCGATTCCGCCCCTGGGCACCATCGGCCCGTTCGCAGATGTTCGCAGGCGTCCAGAAACGCCTTGAATTTCAAGGATTTCTCACATAATTTCGGTCGTGAGCGTCCGCGGCCAATCGCCCAAAGCCAACGAATTTGTTGGTACATTTGTTGGCCAAGAATGACGCCGACGGAAATGTACCAACACGCGCCATGCCCCTGACCGATACCGCGATCCGCAAAGCCAAGCCGGGCGCCGGCACGATCAAGCTGTCGGACGGCGGCGGGCTGCAATTGCACGTTCATCCCAACGGCTCGAAATACTGGCGCCTCGCCTATCGTTACGACGGCAAGCAGAAGAGTCTTTCCTTCGGCGTCTATCCCGAAGTCTCCCTCGCCGAAGCGCGCAAGCGCCGCGAAGCGGCGAGAGCCCTGCTGCGCGACGGCAAGGACCCGATGGTGGAAAAGCGGGTGGAAAAGCTCGCCCGTGCAATCGCCGCCGGAAACACCTTCGCGGCCATCGCCGATGAGTTGCTCGCGAAGATGGCAAGGGAAGGCCGCGCCGAGACGACTCTCAAGAAAACGAAATGGCTTTTCGACTTCGCCCGCCCGATCATCGGCGAGCGGCCCATTGCCGAGATCAGCGCCGCGGAGGTGCTCGCGGTGCTGCGCAAGGTCGAAGTGCGTGGCCGTCTTGAGACCGCGCGCCGTCTTCGCAGCACGATCGGTTCGGTTTTCCGCTATGCCATCGCCACCGCGCGCGCCGACAACGATCCGACCTTCGCCCTGCGCGGCGCGCTGACCACCCCGAAGGTCAAGCCGCGCGCGGCCGTGATCGAGCCGAGAGCGGTGGGCGCCCTGCTTCGCTCCGTGTGGGACTACGACGGCCAGCCGGCGACGAAGGCCGCGTTGCAACTCATGGCCTATCTGTTCCCGCGTCCGGGCGAATTGCGGCTCGCGGAGTGGTCCGAGTTTGACTTCGAAGCCGCCGTGTGGTCGATCCCCGCGCCGCGCATGAAGATGCGCCGTCCGCACAAGGTGCCATTGCCGTCGCAGGCGCTCGCCATTCTGACTGGGCTTCGCGAAATCACCGGCAACGGCAGGCTTGTGTTTCCAAGCGTCCGGTCAAAGCTGCGGCCGATCTCCGACAACACGCTCAACGCGGCGCTGCGCCGCCTCGGCTATTCGCAGGACGAGGCGACGGCGCATGGCTTCCGGGCGACGGCTTCGTCGCTCTTGAATGAAAGCGGGCTGTGGCACGCGGATGCCATCGAACGCCAGCTTGCCCATGAGGACGGGGACGCTGTGCGCAGGGCCTATGCCCGGGCCGAGTTCTGGGACGAGCGCGTCCGCATGATGCAGTGGTGGGCGGACAAGCTCGACGCGTTGCGCGAGGGCGCGACGGTGACGCCGCTGAGGGTGGCATAGCGCTGACCTGAACATTGGACAGGGGGGCCGGGTGGATCAACCCACAACCCCTGCTGTGTCCTAAAGTGCATGGAATATGTCGAGGCGGGCGCGATCATGTGGATTCATACTGAACCGCCGCCTCGCGAACCACTTCGTCGCGGAAATACCGGCTGAGGTCCCCAGGCGTTCGCAAATCGACGCGCCTCCCTCCGAGCAGGTTCGACAATTCGTTCTCAATATTGGCGAGATCGAAGAGGCCGGGCTTCGCGTCCCGCTCGAACTCGACCAACAGATCGATGTCGCTATCGGGACCGGCGGCGCCCTTGAGCGTCGATCCGAATAAGGACAATCGGCGAATACGGTGCCTCCGACAGAGTTCGCCGAGAGCATTGGAGTCGAAGAACAATCTGGCGGTCATTGAAGACCTCCCGCTGGTCGGGAGCCCGGATTGGGTCATTTTGCGACGGTCCGTATCGATGTTCCCCTTGTATCGCAAGCCATCTTCGAAGTGGATGCATCGATGGCAAGTCGGGCCAGTCGGTCTGCGGTCGCCCCCGCGGAATACTCCAGTCTCCAGTTGCTCTTGCCGGACGGTCGAGCCTGAGTGCTCGCCGCGATTAACCGTGGAGCAGCCAATGGCACGCAAGCGCAAGCCGCATCCGGCTGATGCCGCGAACGCGAACATCATCGCGGAGGCGGTGCGCTTTGACATCGCGCTCTTCCTTGGGGTTGGTCGCTACGCGACCGATACCGCGAAGACGATGGAGGAGGCCCTCGCAAAGGCGGATCGTCTGGTTGCCATGCATCCGAACGGCAGGCGCCCGCTGGTCTATGGCATCACGGCAGACGGCAGATCGGGTCTCGTGGTTGACGGAACCTATCCCGGTCTCGGGTACTCGACGAAACGCCTGCGATGATTCCGAGCCGTGACCTCGTCGCCCCGCGTACTCGAACCTTTCACCTTGATAATTTCGGCGGGATTTGACCAGGATAATGTCGTCAGAAGATCGGCACGGGTCCAGCTCGGCACGTCTGACGTGCGGCTCCAAACCGGTAGAGGCGCGAGATGTCCGAAAATAAGAGTCCGAAGACAATAGCGACAATCAACTTCAAAGGTGGCGTCGGTAAGACCACCGTCACGTGGTGTCTGGCCGACACCCTCTCTACTTACTCGGACGCATCCGTGCTTATGTTCGATCTGGATGCGCAGATGTCGCTGACCCAAGCTATCGGCCTCAATGAAGATAAGGGTACGCTCTATCCCGCATTTGGAACTTGGTATGAGAAGAGCCTCAAGGATCGGAGAACGATCTTTGATGCCATAGACCAATACACCAAGCCAGGAGCCGCGCATTTCGACTTCCCGATCGCTTATGATTTTATTTACCAGATCAGCAACAAGCTGCATTTCGTTCCTTCTGTCGAAGATTTGTACTGGCTGGAGTTGGAGGTCTTCGATCGCGACCAGATGAAGGACTTCATGAGGCGCCTTCTTGGGAAGATCGCCCATTCCGGCAAGGTCGCAGATTATGATTACGTTCTTTTTGACTGCCCTCCTTCGTTCACGTTGCTATCCTATAGCGTGCTCTCGTGCTGTGACCTGGTGCTCATCCCGGTTAACCCAGATTTCTTTGCGTCGCGCGGCGTGAGCTTGCTGCTGAACTTGACCTGCCACTGAACTGTCATCCAGCGGCGATTAGAGCCTCGGCCGTTTCTGTTACGCCGTAGGGCGCGGGTTGAGCAACCGGCGAAGACGCGGAGCCATCAATTAGCGCAGCGTTGGAGCCGGTTGCGGTGAGGGTTCCGGCGAAGGCCGCCGGGGTCTGGTATCCGAGCGAGGAATGGGGTCTCGCGGTGTTGAAGTCCCGCCTCCATTCGGCGATGGCGCTGCGCGCATGGTCGAGGCCGAAGAACAGGCTCTCGTTCAAAAGCTCGTCGCGCATCCGGCCGTTGAAGCTCTCCACATAGCCATTTTGCATCGGCTTTCCGGGCGCGATGTAATGCCACTCGACGCGATGGTCCTTCGACCAGGCGAGGATCGCGTTCGAGGTGAACTCCGTCCCGTGGTCGGAAACGATCATGTCCGGCTTGCCGCGACGGCTGATCAGATCAGTCAGCTCGCGGGCCACCCGACGACCGGAGATCGACGTGTCCGGGATCGCGGCAAGGCATTCCCGCGTCACGTCGTCGACGATATTGAGCACGCGGAAACGCCGCCCGCAGGCAAACTGGTCGTGCACGAAGTCCAGCGACCAGCGCGCGTTCGGCTTCGCCTCGACCAGGATCGGCGCCCGCGTGCCCACCGCGCGCCGCCGCGCCCGGCGCTTGCGCACCGTCAGCCCTTCCTCACGGTAGAGCCGGTAGATGCGGTTGATCCCCGACGGCTCTCCCTCCCGCCGCAGCAGGATGAACAGCCGCCGATAGCCGAAACGGCGGCGCTCATTGGCAAGATCGCGCAGCCGGCCGCGCAACTCGGTCTCCGGCGGGCGGCATGACCTGTAGCGGATCATCTTGCGATCGGCTCCGACGAAGGAACAGGCCCGACGCTCCGACAGGCCCATGACGGCTTGCAGATGCGCGACGGCTTCGCGCTTGGCGGCGGGCCCTACCATTTTTTTGACAGAAGCTCCCGAAGTGCCGATGCTTCCAGCACCTGGTCGGCGAGCAGCTTCTTCAGCTTCGCGTTCTCGTCCTCCAGAGCCTTCAGGCGCTTGGCGTCGGACACGTCCATCCCGCCATACTTGGCCTTCCAGTTATACAGCGTCGCCTCGCTGACCCCGTGCTTGCGGGCCAGATCGGCCGCCCTCGCACCCGCCTCGTGCTCCCGGAGCACCGTGATGATCTGTTCTTCCGTGAACCGCTTCCGCTTCATCTGTCCGTCCTTCAATCAAGGCCGGACTCTAACTCCAGGTGGAGGAAAAACTCAGTGGCAGGTCACGCTGAATCTGTTTTACGGCATGGTCGTCGTAGCGATTGAAGTCCCCGGCGATGCAAATCAGCCGCGGCGCCGACCAATCGACGGCGTCGGCGTCCTTCTTGCCAAGCTTTTCCAAAACCAGCCATTGGAAATCCTTGCGATGGTCCATCAGCCAGTCGAGATAGAATAGCCCTTGATTGATGACGTTCTCATTTGCGGCGCGCTTGTATTCGAGGATCACCGGGCAGCCGTTTTCGTCCAGCCCGAGCGTATCGATCCGCCCGCCGTTCGACGTGGTGAACTCGGACGCCAGAAAGCGCACGCCGAGCAAGGCCTCGAGGTTTTTCTCGAAGAAGGTTTGGACTGACTTCTCAACGGTGTCGGTCGTGCCGGTCAGTTCATCGACATGGCCCGAGCTGATGCGGAACAGCTTGATGTCGCTCATGGCGCTGCCGTCCTGCCGTTTTCCGGACGGGATGCGCCCGCCGGCGCCGCGGCTGTGGGAAAGCGCGTCCGGATGTACTCTTTTGCGCTATCAGGCGCGAGCCGGACGGTGCCCGGTCCGCTCCGAACGAAGAAATCGCCCTCGGGGGCCGCTTCGATTCCCTTCCATTTCAGGAAGACGGGCTCCGGGCTGCGTTGGCAGGTCACGACGCAGACCGATTTGCCCTGAACCACCTGCATCTTCGGATCGATGCAGGTGCCCGACCGATCGCCGAGCCCATTGCGGACCACCTGCGCGAGATGCAGCATGAACTTGTCTTCGGTTTCGAGCTGGTCGTGCTCGATGCCGACCACAGAGCCATCATCGGCAACGCCGATCAGGAGGTCGCCGCCTTCGGTGTTGAGGAATGCGGCAATGGTCTTTAGAACCGCGTGGGTCACGCCCTTGTCGTCCTTGCGGTTCTCCTTGAGGCTCCAGCGCAGCGTGGATTTGAACTCGAGCGTTTTCGACTCGCCGCGCTTGATCAGTTCGGCGGCGTTGCGGTGGCCGCGCAGGTACTGATCGAACAGGAAATTCTTCAGCGTGTCGCCAAAGCTGCGGTCGTCGGTGATCCGCTTATAGAGCTCGAAATTCGTATCGACGATTTCCTGGATGACGGCCTCGACCTTGTGATCGAAGGTGAGGCGCACGTTCTCCCGTGTGTTGACCCGAGCGGCGGCATCCAGTGCTGGATCGCCATCCAGCTTCTCCATCATCTGGCTGAGCGTCACCCGGTGTTCGGGGCCGAGATTGAGCCCAAAGCGGTCGTTCAGCTCGGCAATGATCCGCGACAGGGTCTCCAGTTCCTCCGGCTGCAACGCATAGCGACCTTTGGCGCTCTGGGGATCGAGAATGCCCGCCTTGCGGTCGAGCGCGATCCGGCCGCTCGAGGTCTGCTGAAGCCGGTACGACTCCATATCGATGTTCTGCTGCACCTCGCGCGGCAGTTCGACCGGGTCTGCCGGCAGGAGGCGGCGCAAGTGGCGTGCGAACACGTAGAGCTTTTCCAGATCGACATCGGCAAAGGTGAGCACCTGGGCCAGGAACGCGTAGAGCCGCACATAATCGTTCAGTTGGCCGCGAAACTCGTGTTGCTCCTCCTTGGCAATACCCTTGAAGCGCTCGACGATGGGCGCGAGCACCGCATAAAGCTGGTCCTGCGTGGCCTTGGGGTCGTAATAGACCCGCGCGAAGGCGTTAACGTCGGCCTCCACGTAGACCGGGAAATCGGCCAACCGGGTCTGAATCTCGTAAAGCAGATTCGGATCGGTCGCCTCGGAAAGCAGCGTGGTTTCGTAGTAGGGCTCGAACGCCGTCTTGATCGCATCCGCCTCGTTGGCGAAATCCAGCACCAGCGTTCCCTTCTTCTCGGGATGCGTGCGGTTGAGGCGCGACAGGGTCTGCACCGCGTTGACCCCGCCGAGCTTTTTGTCCACGTACATCGTGTGGAGCAGCGGTTGATCGAAGCCGGTCTGGAACTTGTTGGCGACGATCAGGAAGCGGTTCTCCGGCAGCTCGAACGTCTTGGCGGTCTGGGCTTCCGAAAAGCCGTTCATGTTGGCTTCGGTGTAGGATTTTCCGCCATCCTCCACCGTTCCCGAGAACGCGACCAGCGCCTTGAACGGCAACCCGCGCTCCGCAAGATATTTGTCGATCGCGAGCTTGTAGCGCACGGCGTGCAGCCGCGAACGCGTCACGATCATCGCCTTGGCCTTGCCGCCGATCTCGTTCTGCGCCTGGGCGACGAAGTGCTCGACCATGATCCGCACCTTTTCGCCGATGGCGTGGGGGTGCAGCTCGACAAACGATTTGAGCAGGTATTGCGCCTTGCTCTTGTCGTAGCGCGGGTCGTCCTCGATTTTCTTCAACAGGCGCCAATAGGCCGAATACGTCGTGTAGTTCGCGAGCACGTCGAGGATGAAGCCTTCCTCGATCGCCTGGCGCATGCTGTAGAGATGGAAGGGCTCGAATTTTCCATCGGCGCGCTTCTGGCCGAACAGTTCGAGCGTGCGCGGCTTCGGTGTGGCGGTGAAGGCGAAGGTGGAGAGATTGGGCAGCCGGCCGCGCTTCTCCATCTCGGCGACGATCGTGTCTTCTAGCTCTTCCTCCGGCGTTTCGGCCTTGGCCTCTTCGTGCTCCGCCTCCTCCAGCGAGCGCGAGGCGAGCACCGCCTTCAGGCTCTTGGTGCTCTCGCCGGTCTGCGACGAATGCGCCTCGTCAACGATCACGGCAAAGCGCTTGCCGGGCAGCTCCCCGATCTCCTTGGCGATCACCGGGAACTTCTGCAGCGTGGTGACGATGATGGTCTTGCCCGATTCGAGCGCCTCCTTGAGTTGGCGCGAGGTGGTGTCGATGTTCTCGACCACGCCCAGCGTCTGCTCGAACTGGCGCATGGTGGTCTGCAATTGGCGGTCGAGCACGCGGCGATCGGTGATGACCACGATCGAGTCGAACACGCGGGCGTCGCTCGCGTCGTGCAGCGTCGAAAGCTGGTGCGCGAGCCAGGCGATGGTGAAGCTCTTGCCGCTGCCGGCCGAGTGCTGGATCAGGTAGCGTTGCCCGGCGCCCGCCCCCCGGGCGTGGGCGACCAGCTTGCGCACGGCGTCGAGCTGCTGATAGCGCGGGAAGATCAGGAACTTCTTGCCGTTCTTGCGCCCGCGGTCGTCCTCCTCTTCCACTTCGTGGATGAACTGGCGCACGAGGTCGAGCACGCTGTCGCGCGCGAAAGTTTCCTCCCACAGGTAGGAGGTGGCATAGCCCTTCTGCGTCGGCGGAACGGGCGGGTTGCCGGCGCCGCCGAACTTGCCGCGGTTGAAGGGCAGGAACCGCGTCTTCTGGCCGGCGAGATGCGTCGTCACATAGACGAGGTTCGGATCGACGGCGAAATGGGCGAGACAGCGGCCGTAGGCGAACAGCGGCTCGCGCGGGTCGCGGTCGGACTTGTATTGGCGGATCGCATCCTCGATGTCCTGCCCGGTGAGCGGGTTCTTGATCTCGGCCGTGAAGATCGGGATGCCGTTGAGAAACAGGACAAGGTCGAGGCTTTTCTCGTTTTTCGTGCTGTAGTGGAGCTGTCGCACCACGGCGAACAGGTTCGCTTGATAAAGCCGCCGCGTTTCCTCGTTGAGCCCGCTTGCCGGCTTGAAATAGGCGAGCTGGAATTTGACGCCTGAATCCTTGATGCCGTTGCGCAGCACATCGAGCGCGCCGCGCCGCTCGATTTCGGACGCGAGGCGCCTGAGGAACTGCTCCTGCACCGCCGCGCCGTGATGCTGCTTGAGCCTCTCCCACTCCTTGGGCTGGGTCGCGAGAATGAAGTCCACAACGTCGCGCGGCAGCAGGCAAAGGACGCGGTCGTAGTCCTCTGGCCGGCGCTTGCGATAGAAGCCCGGCGCGACATCGCCGAACGGCCGCTGCGGCGGGGCGCCGAAGCCGGTCGCGTATTCGGGACAGGCGTCGGGTCCGTGCTGCAGCAGCCCGCACTCGATCGCCTCTTCCAAGGAGCGTTCGGAGACATCGACGTTCATGCCGCTTCCTCCCGCACATCGATTTTGCCTGTAACCGCGGCGGAAATGATAGCGGAGCGTATTTCCTGGAGGCGGTCGATGGCGCCGCGGATTTTGGCGATAACCGGCAGATGTCTGCTTTCCTCTTCATCGAGAGTTTTAAGGATCGCTTGCTGTTCATTGAGTGGGGGAAGCGCAATTCTCCGACTTGCAGTTGCGCTCAAATTCATCCTAGTTCGGGTTGCGCCGGTCGCCAAAGATCCGGCGGCAGCCGTGGCCGATGCGGACAGCTGGAACGCCGCAAACCGCGGGTTAATCCTTCGCCTGTCAAGCCGAAAGCGAAAACAATCGGCTTTGACCATCGCGGGCTCAATGCCGTCTGGCGCGACGCAAGCTCGTCCGACAGGGTGGCGTTCATCACCGAGCCCCGCGATTAGAAGATCGCCGGCCTGTACGCTGTGGTCACCAAGCTCGTTCGCGTAATCGGCGTCGATATACGCGCGGTCTACGTCGGAGAATTCCGTCCAACCGATGTTTTGCAGCCGTATAACCCGAACTCCAGAATTGGAGTAGTGTTCCGATTTGAGGCCGCTTCCAAATGGACCGTCGCATCTAGACAGTGTCACTCGCGAAAGGGAGAGGCTTTCCCAATGTGCCGGAATCTCCCCCAACCACTCAACGCCGGAGTCTTTCATCGCGACGTTCGGATCGAGGCCCTTGGTGACGGCGCGGGTGATGAGCGCCGTGCGCTTCTCCTGGAGCAGCTCGATCAGCCGTTCCTTTTTCGCCACCGATGCATCGATCTTCGCCGTCTCCCGATCGAGGAAGGCGGCGATAGCACGCTGCTCCGGGATCGGCGGCAAAGGGGAACGAAAGTTCTCAACGAACGACTCGGAAATCCTCTTCTGCCCGCCTGCACCATACATGTCGGCCTCACCCAGGCGGCGAAACGGATCACTCAGGGTCAAATAGAACAAGAACCGATCATCGAGTTCATGCGCGACTCGAAGGACGTGTAGCTCCGTCGTTCCAAATGCGATTCCGTTGGCAAGGCCGCTGGCGTGAGCGCCTTTACCGTTCTCGAAGCACGGCGTGATCTTGGCGACCACCACGTCACCGTCCCGGAAATAGGTATAGCCGCTTCCAACGTCACCGAGCTGTTTTGTTGCCGATAGGTCGAGCCCGCCATATTCGCCAACAGCCTCCATAGGGACAACCGAAACTTCCGTCTCTGTTGGAAGGCTTCGTACTTCGGAAGCGGGAGGATTCAGCGCGGCAACGAGCTTGATCCTCTTCACCTCCCAATGCGCTGGTATTTGCCCCAGCCACTCGACGCCGGAATCCTTGTAGGCCGGGTACGGCCGAAATCGCCGCAGCTCCACCGCGCCGGTGGTTTTCACGGCGCCGCTCACGACCCCGCCTCCCACGGTCCGCCCGGCTGCCAGCTACTGCCGAACCTGCCGCCGGCGACAAGCGCGCTCCACGCCGGTCCAAGGAAGGCCTGGATTCCCTCGCCGGCCTGCGCGAAGTCACGCGGCGCGCCGGGAAGATTGTTGCGATCGAGATAGGCGCGCCACTGCGTCGCGCGCGCCTCATCGGCATAGAAGCGCGGCGTGAGGCCTGCCGGCAGCGCGGGCTCGATCCTTGTCCTGCGTCGCTCAAAGGTTGCGGCGATCGCCTTGGTCAGTTTTGCGCCGTCGAAGGGAAACTGCGCGGCAAGCGTGTAAAGGTCGTAAAGGTCCTTGATGCGGCTGTTGCGCTCGCCGAGCACCACCAGCGTGTGAAGCTTCTCCGCAACCACCGCTTCGTGCGGATAGGCCCGGATGTTCGGAGCCGGTGCATCGAGCAGCGTCGGATATTGCACGTCATTGGCGCCGGGCTCGATGGCGTTGCCGAACCCGATGTCGATCTGCATCTCGATGCGTGCGTTGCCGAGCATCGCCCGAAGGCGCACCCGCAGCCCGCCATATTCGGCCTCGTCGCGGATCGGCTCGGCCGTGACCGTCGTCGCGTCGAAAACAAGTCCGTCGTCCGGCACCGGCACCGCGGAGACGAGTATGAACGTGGCCGCAACATCATTGGCCTCGCTGTTGCCATAGCCGGTGAAATCGAGGTCGCGCGTCGGCCGATAAACCGATCCTCCCCACAGCGCGAACAGCATGGCGCCCTTGAGAACGAACCGGTTGCGGTGCGTCGACTGCCCGAGGCGGTACAGAAAGCGTTCGGCGGCGTAACGTTGAAGCAGGAATTGAAAGTCCTCACCGGTCTGGCGGCTGCGGTTGAGGAGCCGGCGGTGCACCGATTCTGCAACATTGGTGAGCAGGCGCTTCGCCATCACGAAAGCGCCTCCAGGTAGGTGCGCATGATCGTGCGGGCGCGGCAGACCTCGGCGGCGCGCATGATCTCGTCCACGCTGGCGGTGGGCGCGCGCACGACCTCCCGCAGGGCTTCAAGCGCCACGTCGAGGCCGATCTTGTTCCGGTAGCGGAAGCAATCCACGACGGTGCGCGCCGGCGACGTGACCCGCACCCGGACCCCGAGGATCGAACGGTCCTGGACGCCATAGGTGAGCATCGCCCCCGAGAAGCGGACGATGCGCAGCTGCGCCGGCGGGCGCGACGGCTTGCGGGCCTTGCGGTCGAGCGCCAGCCAGACCTCATGCGGCGCCTGCGTGCCGATATTGTGGATTCGCAGCGCCGAGAGCAGGCAGATGATCCCGGTCGGGACGGCCGAGGCGACCATGGCGATGGTCTCGAGTTCGTCCGGCTTGGCGGCGGCGAGGCGGTAGAGGCCCGGGCCGACCTTCTCGATGGTCCCCTCCGAAACGAGCCGCTGGAGCTCGGGGAACGAAACCCCAAGGGGCTCGATGTCGCGCGGTCGGAAGAAGGCGCCGATGCCGGATTTCCGAAGGCGCGCCGGGGTGAGGGGTGAGGCTGTCATTTCGGAACAATAATAAACGTCGGCACCTACACGCAAGTGCCGACGTTTATTGCACTCAGATTTCCGGGTTATTCGCCGGCGATCCGCGAGCCAGTTACCTCCGCCAGCATCCGCACAATCTCCCGTTCGGTGTCGCGAATCTCAGCTTCGATCTCTTCCAGCGGACGCGGCGGCTTGTAGCGGTAGAAATAGCGGTTGAAGTTGATCTCGTAGCCGACCAGCCCGACTTGACCGTCCTTCGGATCGCGCCGGCTGGTGTCGATCCAGGCATCCGGAACGTGCGGCTTCACCTCCCGCGCAAAGAAGGACTCGACGGTCTCCGCGAGCGGCACGCTCTCGTAATCGCGCAGCTCGGGATCGGGCTCCGGGTTGCCCTCCTTGTCGCGGCAGATGACCGCGGTTTCGTCACGCTCCGACAGCGCCGACAGGATCGCCTTGCGCACCGGCGCCGCAAACCTGATCCCGGCCTTCTTGGTAGCGGCATCCAGCACCTTTTCGAACTCGGCACGATCCTTGAACAGTGCATCCGGCAGAGACCGGAGCAGCTTCCGGATTCTCTCCTGTTCCGCCGCGCCCTCGGCTCGCTCCTTGACCCCCGCGGCGCCCTTCTTCTTGGACTCGGCAAGCGCCTTGAAGCCTCGTTCCTCTTCGAGACGAGCGATGCGTTCCGGGCTTGCCTCGAAATTGAGGCGAAGCGGCCGTTCGACCGTGATCTTGCGGTAGCCGAAATGCGTCGTCGGAAAAATCCTGCTGACGAGGATTTCTTCCTGCTCGCCATTTTTCGTGACAAAGCGCGTATCGCCGTCTTTGAAATCGGCAAGGATTTTCAGGATGTCCTGCTCGCGTTCGATCGGTATCTCGCGGCGCTTGTCGCCGAGACTCTTGCGCATCTGAGTCCAGAACGCCGACGACGAAGCGTCAATGAGCTGTACGCGACCCTTTCGCCCGCGCGCCTTCCGATTCGTGACAACCCACACGTAAGTGGCGATACCTGTATTGTAGAAGAGCTGTTCCGGAAGCGCGATGAGCGCTTCGAGCAGGTCATTTTCCAGGATGAACCGACGGATTTCGCTCTCGCCGCTTCCGGCATCGCCGGTGAACAGGGGCGAGCCGTTCATGATGATCGCGACGCGCGAGCCGCCATCCTTCTGGTCCTTCATGTGCGCCAGCATGTGCAGAAGGAAAAGCAGCTGGCCGTCACTGATGCGCGGGAGGCCTGGCGCAAAGCGGCCTCCCGTTCCACGCGCGTGCTCGGCACGCACTGCGTCTTCGTCGCGCTTCCAATCCTTCCCGTAGGGCGGATTCGCGATCAGATAGTCGAAGTGCTTGTTGGCATGACGATCGTTCGAAAGCGTACTGCCGAAAGCAATGTTGTCGGCGTCACGGCCTGTCGGGTCCTTCATGAAGAAGTCCGACTTCGACACCGCCCAGGTTTCCGGATTCACCTCCTGTCCGAACAGGTGAATCTCGGCATCCTTGTTGATCGGGCCGCGCAGCACATCACCGTTCTTGCGCAGGCCAATGGTCACATGCTCCTTGGCGATCATCAACATGCCGCCCGAACCGCAGCACGGGTCGTATACGGTGAGAACGATGCCTTTCCGGCGAATGTGATCGGCGTCACCGGCAAGCATGAGGTCCACCATCAGATGCACCACATCGCGCGGCGTGAAGTGCTCGCCGGGATTTTCGTTCAGGGCTTCGTTGAACTTGCGGATCAGCTCCTCGAAGATGATCCCCATCGTCGGGTTATCGACTTGGTCCGGATGCAGGTCGACGTTCTTGAAGCGCTCAAGCACCTGGAACAGAAGCCCGGCTTCGTTGAGCTTGCTGATGGTGTTGTCGAAGTCGAATTTCTCCAGCACTTCGCGCATGTTGGGGCTGAAGCCGGCAATGTAGTTGCGCAGGTTGGCCGCGACATGCGGCGCGTCGGCGAGCAGCTTTTCGAAATCGTAGCGCGACGTGTTGTAGAAGGCGAAGCCGGACACCCGGCGAAGCTGTGCGTCGAGGTCTTGGAGGCCCTTCCCGCGGAGCTCGGCTTGGCGCTTCAGCACTATCTCCTTGGTCGGTGCCAGCACGCAGTCGAGGCGGCGCAGCACCGTGAGTGGCAGGATCACGTCCTGATATTTGCCGCGCTTGAAGGTGTCGCGGATCAGGTCCGCGACCCCCCAGATAAAGCTGACAATCTCCCCGTGGTTCATCAAAGATGGTCCTAATGCGGGCCGCCGAAGGCCCCGATCGTCCGATTCCGGCCTTACGGTAGCATTTCGAATCGCGAGCGCGAACCAGCGACGCAGCGAATTTCGGGACGTTTTCTGCCGAATGCGCACCTGCGCACCCGCGGGAGGTGCGCACTCCGGGGAGGTGCGCACCCCGATTTTGACTCTGCCGGTAGCGCAAGGCCGCGCCTTCGCCGCCCGCACACGCCGGCCGCCAGGAAGAACCTAACGCCGGGGGCCGTGTCTTCGTGGGGCGAAGCAAGTGCCGCGACCGCTGGAGTACCGTTGCGATCTTCGGCGCGTGCTCGGTCCGTGGATGCCTATCATTGCTAGTTTGGCGACTGCCTCGGCCTTGCGCGACTCGTACCAAGCCGGCCAGCAGCGCGAATGCAGCCAGGCGTGACCGCTGCCTTCGGTGCCAAACGGCAAGAGCGGCTCGTGTGAATGCTCGGTCTGACCGCAGCCCAGGCAGCGGCTGGGCGGCGAGCGCACCGGATTGCGGTTCAGCCATTCGACGACGCAGCAATCGAAAGCGCGCGCTTCGGCCTCGACCCCAGTCAATCCGTGAACCGCTGCCATGCGCGCCCGTTCGCCAAAGAACGTCAACCAATCCAGCGCAGACCATCCGTCGTCGGCCGGGCGCAACAGCGCGATGATCTCGGCCTTGTGTCGCGACAGCGATTCGATCACCGCGGGCGGCGGCGCCGCCGATGCCTCCAGCGTGAGGGCATCCCCGTCGATCGCGACTTGCACTCCGGCGGCGTGGGCTTCCCTTATGGCCACAACCGCATTCACAGCCGCATCCTCCAGCCCGGCATCCTTTCCTCGCCACGCCCGGAATGGGGCGAATGATTTGCGTCCGCACCGTCCGCATCGGTCTCGCCGTTGGATTTCACCGAGTTGTCGCGGACGATTGGGCCGTCGTCGCTCCTCGAACCGACCACATCGCCGCCGACCGTCCGCAAGCCTCGCGAAGCGAACCCGTTGGCCGGAATGAGGGTCATCCGATTCGCGGACGGTGCGGACGAAGCGGACGGTCGCACCCCGCCGGTTTCTGGCAACGGAAGCTCCCCGGAGGTGATGCGGATGACCCGCGTGCGGGCCCGGCCTTCGCGCTCGAAGCCGATCTCGATGCCGACTTTGCGGAGGAAGGTCGCCGCCCGGCGCAGACGGCCCGCCAGCGCCCGCGGGCTGTCCGGCCACGTCTTGGACTTGGCGACGCGCTCGCCCGCCATCTCGGCAAGGGCGCCCAGAAGCTCCGAGGCCGTTCCCGTCCACTCAGTCCGCGCCGCCATCAGCGCCCGCACCGCGGCGGCGATTGGATCGGCGTCGATCACTCCCTCCACGGCCTCGTCGCGATTGCCGCAATAAGCGGACCAGAACGTGCCGGCTGGCCACAGCGCGGCCTCGCAGGCCGTCGCCCACAACGCGAAGTCGGCCATGCGCGGAAGCTTGTCGAGCCGCGTTTGCGGAAGCATCGCGAGGCCCTTTGCCGCCGCGTCGAGCAGCGCACCGAGGATGCGCGGGCGCTCGGCCTCGAACGCCGCCCACAATTCCTGCTCGGGCCGGCGGCGTTCCTCGGGGATCGGTTCGAGCGTGAGAAACAAGGCGCGGTCGGCAAGGTCCGGCCGGGTCACGATGTCCTCGATGCCGTTGAGGATCACCGGCCGGGCGGCATCGAACAACACCTCGTCCTGGTCGGAATAGAGCTGGCGCACCGCAAAGCCGCCGCCGGTGGCGAGGCGGCATAGCGTGTCGGAAATCCACGCCGGCAGTCCCGACACATTGTCGAAGGCGAGCACATGGCCGTTGCTGGCGGCGATGAACAAGTCGCGGTCCTCGCGCGGCAACGCGCGCAACGGCGCGGTGTTCGGATCGAGCAGCGCCCGCAGGATCGCCGAGAAAGTGGATTTCGCCGAACCCTGCTCGCCCGAGAGCACCAGCACCGGATAGGGACCGCGATTGCGCAAGCAGGCCAGCGCCCAGGCGATCACCAGTACGAAATCGGCATCGGAACGGACATTGAGGAACGATCGCAGCGCCTCGACCGAACCGCCGACGATCGGCGCCGGCAACGCCTGCATTCCGGCCGCACGGCGGAAACGTACGGGCGGATTGTCGATCACCTGCCAGCCGGCGGCGTCTATCTCCACCGCCCGCCATGTTTCGTCGCCGAGGTCGAGGTAGAGCCGTCCCTCGAGACCGCCGACGCGGACATGAACCGTGCGCTCCGGCGCATCGAAATGCGCCTTGGCCTCGATCACGTTCAGCGCCGATTGCAGCGCCTCCGAGCTTGGCGCACCGCCCGTTTGCTCGAAGAACCGCCGCGCGAGCCAGCGGCGAAAGCCTTTGGCGCGAATCGGCCAGGTTTCGCGATGGCCGTTGATGTCGAGGTCGGCGAAACCGGTGCCGTCCGGCGCGTGGAACAGCTCGGCGGATTGCGCAAGATCGATCAGAATATCGGCCTGCGTCGGGCCGCGCCCGCCCGTTTCGTCGCTTTCCTCGGCGATCGCATCATCGAGCGCCGTTACCCGGCATCCCGCCTTCTTCAATTGCGCCCGCAAAGCCTCGAAGGCGGCACGATCGTCGCGCTTGAGTGCCGCGAGTTGTTCGAGCACCTCCGGTGCGAAGGCTGCGCCGGCGTCGGCGACGGTCCTTTCAACGAGCCCTTCCAACGGATCGCGAACCTCCTCGGCAGCGTCGATGGCCGCGCCGATCGGATCGTCATTGCGGCGTGTGTCCAAGGTGTTCATCGTGCGGCCTCCTCGATGCGAGGCGCGCGGTGCAACAGCAGGTCGTTGAAGTCCATGCCTTGCGGCGGACGGGCGATGCGAACGCGCCGACCTTCTCGTTTCCAGCGCCAGGCGCAATCCCGCGCCGCCGCTTCGCCGGGATCATCGCCATCGGCGAGCACGATCACGTCGCGAACCTCACGCGGCAGGTCGAGGGCGCGAAGTCCCGATGTCGAAAGCGCTGCCCAGGCCGGACGGCCGCTCGCCTGCATGGCCGCAAGGCAGGTTTCGATGCCTTCACCGACCATCAGCACGTCGTGTGGCTCGGCCAGCCGTACCATACCGCCCCGGCACGGCCCGAGCATCATCTTCGCCTGCTCGACCGGCGCCTTCCCGTGGCCATCGTGGGCGAGAAACGTGCGGTGAACGCCGAGCGGCTTGCCGTGAGCGCCGTGCGTCACCAGCGACACCATCGTCGGCCAGACGCCGCCCGATGGATGCTTCAGCCCGGTATGGAAGCGGATCGACGGCGGCATCGGAAGGACGAGGCCACGCGATCGGAGATAAATCTCGACCGGCGTTCCCTCGGCCGACTGCGCGCCGTGCCAGATGGCAAGCGCCGCTTCAGTTCGCTTGATGGCGTCGCC
>Ga0182748_1001418_pt1 | contig 23530 bp, 18 predicted proteins | sample eDN3rd37CKraftOP_FD_128877 | JGI IMG/M metagenome (GOLD analysis project Ga0182748, IMG submission 128877) | Enriched Organic Plus compost microbial communities from Emeryville, California, USA - eDNA 3rd pass 37_C Kraft OP (version 2) (version 2) ...
AGGCAGCTATGTTTCGGCTCGGTTTCTTGGACAGGCCCTATATGTTGGCCAGCTTGCCCATTACTGGGGGCCGGGAGTCGACGGCAGTCTGAATTGGGGCAATGCTGGTACCGCCATACCGGGAATCGGATTGCAGCGGGCTAAGCAAACGGCTCCGGGGAGCAAGTGGCTCTCTTGGATTGGGCCGTGGGGATACGACGTTTTTCTCGGTCAATTGCAGCATGATAAAGCGGTTCCTCGTGCACGGGTTGTTAATATGCGTGTTTTTGCTCGCCCATTCGAAGGGTTGGAGCTGGGGGCTTCTCGATTTATCGAGTGGGGAGGTAGCGGACGTGACAATGGGTGGAGTTCGCTTTGGAATGCTTTGAAGGGCAATTCAAATGATCCGGGAAATGATCCGAGCAATGAGCTCTCGGGTTTTGATGTTAGATACACCATTGGACTTTGGGGGAATCCTTTCACGATTTATGGTCAACTGGCTGGTGAGGATGAGGCGGGCGGTTTGCCTTCGCACTACCTAGCGCAAGCTGGGATGCAGTTCAAACATATGGTAGGGGCAACGCGGATGCAATGGTATGCAGAAGCATCCGATACCACAGCGAAGCGAGTGTTTGGGTTGAGTGAAGGGCTAGTAGGAACGGCGTATAGTCATAGTACCTATAAAGACGGCCTGTACCACGACGGTATGCCAATCGGACACCCAATTGGTGGAACGGGGCGTATGCTTTCCGCAGGCGTTACCATGATTCCTGACGATTTTCGTTACTTCTCGCGCTATAGCTTTCGCTTGATCCAGGCTCAAGTTAACGGCACAAGTCAGAGCATCAATCAAATATTTCCTAAAGATGCTCGGTGGTATGGAGCTGAATTGGCATATTCGTGGCGCATACGCCCTGCTACATTCCGGGCCGGCCTTGCCGTGCTTCGCCGATCCGCAGGGGCGGTAGATAACGCGTTTAGTTTTATGTTTTCGATGTCTGTGCCGCTAGACGAAAGGCCTCGCTAGACAGACTGGTTGCTATCGGCTTTTTTGCGAACTAGATATTACTTCCACTTATATGTCGTTGAAAGTTGACGCTCCAGTCATTCTCGTCATTTGCACTGGGAATGTATGCCGAAGTCCGATGGCGGAGGCCTTGCTGAATCATTACATAACAAGCCTCGGAATGCGAGCGACTGTCATTTCTAGAGGCTTGAGTGCTCCAGTTGGAAGGGTGCCTCATCCATATGCAATATCTGTTGCTGAAGAAAACGGGATAAGGCTCGATCCTCAGAAGAGAGCAGCTGCGCTCACGAGCGCAGAAGTAGCTATCGCTTCTATATTATTGGTAATGGATTCAAGTCACAGACGAGAAATCCAGCGTCGTTTTCCCACGGCAAGCGGGAAAACATTTCTCTTAGGGCAATGGCAGGGCGTCGAAATCGCCGACCCGGTAAATGAACCACGATCTGCTTTCGACGTCGCATGGCATCAATGCGATGTGGGAGTTCGAGAGTGGATAAAACGAATTGAAGATGCCGGAATGCTGCAAAGAAATATCCTGGCGCCGTGCCAATGAGGCGAGCGATAGACACCATTAGCAACTTGAGTCTCATGAATTCAATGACTACTACTGCCATCTCACTATCCGCAATACGCCTGTGGATCGGACTTATCAGCGCTGTCTCTCTAGCTAGTTGTTCGTTGGTGCCCGGACAATATCTTGGTGCGACCGCAAAGATTGATGAGACTGATCAAGCGTATACATATGACACAACAGGGACTGAGTCGGTTGAGGAGAGGGCAGATATTTTTTCTATTACGCCCGCGGCAATTGCTCGCCAGATTCGCGAGCGCAGTGAGGCAGAAAAGCGTCTACTTGCCCTTCGAACTGGAGCAACAACGAAAGCAGTAGATTCATATTCGTATACCGTTGCTCCGCAAGATATTCTCAGAGTTACGGTGTGGAATCATCCGGAACTAAACAATCCTTCTGGGGTGCTGAACGATCTGCAAGGGAGAGTTGTTAATAATGATGGGTTTTTCTTCTATCCTTACGCAGGTCAGGTTCGCGCTGCTGGGCGTACGGTTCGTGAAATACGGGATGAGTTGGCAAAATCTCTCTCTGCGATTCTCGTAGAACCTCAAGTTGACGTCTCGGTACTGACCTACCGAGGAAAGCGTGCATTTGTTATGGGGCAAGTTGAGAAGCCTGGCGTAGTGCCCATAACGGATGTGCCGCTCACCATCACAGATCTAATTTCTCAAGCTGGTGGGTTAAAGACGGACGCAGATTTGAAAAGTGCTAGTTTGATGCGTAACGGGAAAACAATCCCTGTGGATTTATATGCTCTTTATTATCAGGGCGATATTTCACAGAACTTGCGACTTGAGTCGGGTGATATCCTTACTATCACAGAAAATAGATACAATAAAATTTTTGTACTTGGGGAAGTCACAAAACCTCAATCGTTGGTGATGCCACGGGGTAGGTTGAGCTTAGCCGAAGCAGTGTCTGATTCTGGTGGATTTAATCCTTTGACCGCAAACGCAGGACAGCTTTATGTAATTCGATCTGGGCCTGGAGATCGTCCTCAGATTTGGCATCTTAATGCAGCGGCGCCGGATGCATTAATACTTGCTGATCGGTTTGACTTAGAGGCGCGAGATATTGTGTATGTCGATCCTGCAGGTGTTGCGAGGTTTAGTCGGATCGTCAATAACATAATTCCGACAGCTACTGTTCTGCGTGCCACCGTTCAGAATTGATGATATGGTTTTTAAAGAAAAATCTATGAGCCAGAATTTTGACGATTCGGAAGAAGAGCTAAGCTTTTCTCACATTATTGATACTGCTCTGCATCACATCTGGCTCATTTCAGGCATATTTGTGGTGGCCCTTGCACTCGGTATCGCCTACGCATTCCTTGCAACACCGACTTATGTTGCCGATGCGCTTGTGCAGGTCGAGGATAAAAAGAACACTACCTTAAGTGGACTTCAAGATATAGCCAGCGCGTTGGGTACAGGATCCATTCCTGTTTCTGGAGAAATTGAAATCCTTCGCTCTCGCGAAGTCATAATGAAAGCGATAGAGGCGACAAGGGCTGACATTGCCGTTTATCCAAAATATTTTCCCGTAATTGGAAATTGGCTCGTTCGCCGATATGATTCCGAAGGGATCGCTGAGGCACCTATTGGATTGAATAGTTATGTCTGGGGTGGGGAAAAAATTAGAATCACAGAATTTGCTGTTCCTGATGAATTGCAAGATAAACCATTTGTTCTCATTAGCCGTGGACAGGGTAAGTTCGTCCTGGAGAACGAGGATGGTGAAGAATTAGCCACAGGAGTCCCAAGGCAGCGTGTAAGCTTCAGCGTTCGTGGTAAGGACGCCTCCATCTACGTCAGTGAACTGCTTGCCAATGAAGGGGCGACTTTTAGAGTCGCCAAGGTCGATCCTATCAACGCGTATCGAAGCATTCTTCGCCGACTAACTATCGTGGAGAGTGGGCGGCAAAGTGGAATTATTCGAGTTAGCTACGTTGATTCAGACGTAGATTTTGCTCAGCGTTTTGTGAATGCGATAGCCGATGCATATCTCACTCAAAACGTGGAACGGCGAAGCGCGGAAGCGGACCATAGCTTGAAATTTCTCGATGAACAGTTGCCCGAGATAAAACGAAGCGTTGAAAGAGCTGAAGACGCACTTAATGCTTTCCGCACTCGTACGAATACTATCGACGTAGATAAATCGACCGAAAGCCTATTGAAGCAAGCGGTTGACGTCGAAAAAGAGCGGCTGGAGTTGCAATTAAAACGGGATCAGCTACGTCAGCGATATAAGCCAGACCATCCAGAACTGAAAGCTGTGGAGGCTCAGTTAGCGGCGACTGTGAAGGAAAGCGAAAAGATCGGAGGCATAGTAAATAGTCTACCTGGAGCGCAAAGAGATCTTCTGCGGCTTCAGCGTGACGCCGAGGTTAACAATCAATTATATATTGCACTATTGAATAACGCGCAACAATTGAAGGTCGCGAAAGCTGGGACGATAGGAAATGTTCGAATCGTCGACTATGCTGTGAAGGATCCGCAACCTGTAGCACCTAAGAAGGCTGCAATTGTACTGATTGCAGGTGTCTTGGGATTGCTGTTGGGCGGCGGGGCGGCATTTATCTCGAGAATCTTAAGGCCTACCGTTAGAGATGTTTCGGAGATCGAGAGAAGCACGGGTCTGGTGTCGTATGCAAGCGTTCCCGAAAGTGGAACCCAAGAAAAACTCGATTCGAGTAAACGCGATCGAAAAGGTCGAGCTGCAATTGTCGATGGTAGAAACCAGTTGCTTGCCGTTTTAGAGCCTAATGACCCAGCTATAGAAAGTCTTAGGTCATTGAGAACTGGCCTTACATTCGCCATGATGGGCGCGGAGAATAAGAACATTGTTATCACAGGGCCTACTGCAGCGCTAGGCAAAAGTTTCATTTCCGCCAATTTGAGCGTTTTGCTCGCCGCGACTAAAAAGAAGGTTTTGCTAGTAGAGACAGATTTACGCCGGCCCCAACTTGGCTCTTACTTTGGTTATAACAAAGTATTAGGATTGTCGGAAGTTCTTGCAGGCTCGGTGCCTCTTGAACACGTCTTGAGAAAAGAGACTTTTCTAGATACCGAAGTTACCGTGCTGCCCTCTGGCCAGACCCCGCCCAATCCGGGTGAATTGCTGTTAAGTCGACAATTTACCGAATTAGTAGAGTCATTTCAAAATGACTATGACTACATTATCTTCGATTCACCTCCAGTCTTGCCGGTAGGAGATGTATTAGCGGTGGCCCGCCATGCATCAACAGTATTCATGGTGGTGCGCTCGGAGCAAAGCACTGTTCCCGAAGTGAAGGATGCTATTCGTAAGCTCGCATCGGCTGGAATTTCGGTCAAGGGCGTTGTGTTTAATGGTGTTAAGCGACGGCGTGTTGGCTATAGTTATGCATACAAATATTATTACGGGTATGGTGATAAATAAAAAAAAATTATGCCAAACTATTTGACGTTTTAGAGTTAACGATGATAGCTATCGCCGTGTTGATGGTTATGGGAGTTGTCGCATGCGTTCAGCCGGCGATAGGATTGCTGTTCTTCGCGTTACTGGCGTCGTATTCAGACGGGCGGGCTTTTTTTGAAATTCTGAGCGCCGATTTCTCGTATTTCAATATAGTATCGAGAGTGATTTTTTTCTCGATGCTTATTCTGTGTTTTATTAAGTGTGTTCAGTCCTGGAGGAAATTTATACCTCTCGAACGCATGGCTGTTGGCAGTGCTTGGGCGATAATTTTTCTGATGTTCATCACTGGAATGTTTAAGGGGCTGGATCCACTGAGAGCACTGCTTGTCACGATTTTTAGTCCGCTTCCGGCGTTTGTTATTTGGCTGACATATGGTCGTCAACCTATTTTCAGGAAGCTACTAATTGGCTATGTCTGCGTTCAGATTCTTTTGGCCTGTTTAGTCATTCAGTTTCCTACATTTGATTTTTTGAACGCAGCTAATTATGTAGCACTTTCTGACAGCGATGGTGCAACACCACTAAATTCACAAGCGATAGATTTTGCAAATTTAGATAAACTAGCGCTGGGGAAGTATGCACAGTTTCATAATCCTAATGCCCTGGGATTCTACGCTGCTATAGCGCTTGCTTTCGGAATAGGAGGGCTACTGGCGACGCGGACCACAGGGGGCTTCGTGCTTAGTTTGAGCTTGAGCGTTGCAGGGGTATTTTGCTGGTTTCATTCATACACTCGTGGGCCGCTTATAGGAATCGCTGTTGGTGTTTTGCTCTTCATCATATACACATTATTCAGAAAAAAAGCGAAGATAAGCTCATATTTTTTTGCAATATCCGGCTTAATTTTAGGTATCGGCTTTGGCGGATATCTAGGAATTTTTTCCTATTTGATTCCTGACGCAAGTAATGTTTCAGTCTCTGCGCGAGTAGTAGGATATTTAAACGGGATTAATATATTTCTAGAGCACCCTCTTTTGGGAGGGCCAACTGGCTGGGGCAACAATATTGTCTATCCTCATTTGCTCCCGTTAGCATACGCGGCAGAGTACGGGCTGTTTGTCGGACTCCTAAATTTTTTCTGGTTATTCATACTCATGCCCTATGCCATATGGGTCAAAGGGCGTGGATTTTCTACCCCGGGCGGAGCAACGCGGGTTTTTTTGTACTTGTCGATTGCCGGCATAGCGCTGACTAATAATGTTGCCGCAGCCGAAATCTTTGGAATTTGTTTAGCTCAATTGCTGGTGGAAATATGTCAAAGCAGAAGGGCGGTTGCACGCACTCAAGTTCCTCAACTTTCATCGCAAACAGTAGCCGTCTAGGAATCTCGGGCCGAGTTTGGGTAGCTATTATCTTTGTTTTCTTAGGGGGATTTGGCGTCTCACTGCATGGAGCAGAGAACTCTGAAAGTGGAATAATTCCTTATACCTACGGCGTGTCTCCCAAGCCAACGTATCTTCAATATGATCAAAGTGCTGTGGAAACCGCGCTAAATGATGACCGTAAAGCAACTGGTCGCATGTGGCTTTCAAGTTCGGCTCTTACGTGGGTGAACGCGTCACCAGTGATCATCAATATTCAACTAGCGAAACCCACGATAACCCATAGTATAAGAATAAATATCGCTGGGGGTGGGCAGGCCGAGGTCCGATTTCCTCAGCAAATATTAGCTTATAACAGCCTAGATAATAAGAATTTTTTCTTCGCAGCTGAGCTGAGCATAGAGGACGTTAATATCCCTCAAAAATATGCAGCAGAAGAGTTTGAGCTGCCAATTAATCGTTCGATAAAATATATCAAATTAGTGATATTTCCGACGGGCCCGTATTTTTCGGTGGACGATATTAAAATCTATTCGCGTCGCAATGAGAAGGAGATGCTGAATGACTCCCCCATTCCGACCATTCCAATAGATTCTGTTCTTCTCGATGCAAAAAAAAGATTTTCCAACTATTCTACGCGACAATACTACAATAATGATCAAAGTCTGCTAGATAAGCATCATATGCCCCCAGGGGGACAGATACTGCAGCGAAGAGCTGCATTTTTTTTAAATAAAAGACTAGGAAAAAAAATAATCGTAGAGGCTGTTTCCCCCTGGCTCGAAGTCGATCCAGTCGCATATATTCCAGGAGAAAAGCATGAACCACCGGAACGCACATGGATAGTGCCAGTGGGAACATGTAAGGAGCAAGGATTTTTGCTTACTAATAGCACACAAAGAAAGCTGCCAGTTCATTTGCAACTGGAGCAAACTGCGGGTTTAGGAAAAGCCAGTATAAGAGAGAGTATTCCGGTTCGAGACAGAAGCGGACGTTCTATTTTTGATCCTCTTGTCCCGAGCAAAGATATAGTTGACGTAGAAGGTGGCGAAACGAAGTTTCTCTTTATGAAGTTTTGTGCCACAACACCAGGTGTAGAAAAAATAAGAGTGAGGTTAAACGGGGAGAACGAATATCATACCGAAGAGTTTGAAGTCCGTGTGAACAATATGCGGGTGAAGACTAATCTTGAAAGCTCCACCTGGGGTTATTTAATTTCCCCTCAATGGAAAGCAGCTCATAGTTCCACGGCAGCTCTACTACGCAAAGGTGAAACAGCCGTTGTTGTGCCGACAGAGCTTATAGCCGGTTATCCCTCGGTGAATAAATCGTCTGCGGAATTTTATATTCAATCGTTAATTTCAAAAGAGGATCGTGCAAAAAAAATTCTGCTTTTTATTGATATGAAACAGCGAGGCAGAACCGATCGGGAGAAAGCAGATTATATATTGTGGTACAAAGGCTGGCTAGACGTACTTCGAAATGACGGCATTCAGGAGACTAATGTTTATGTCTACCCTTTCGATGAACCTCAACAGGAAAATATTGCGCATGCGGCGGAGTTTCTTAAGTGGCACCAGAACTACTTACCGAAGGCCAGAGTTTTTCTTACCATAAATGCAGTACAGGCAATGTCGCTACAAAACTATGCCGACATCATATGTTTTCACAGCAAAATTTTCTTCGGAAATTATCAAGATTCCCAGAAAATTAGTTCGAAAAACTATTGGATCTACTTCACGGACGGTCCGTCAAAAGATAACGACGTCTACAACTACTATAAGCTTGCTGCATGGAAGGCATTCCTCGTCGGGGCGAAGGGCGTAGGTTTTTGGTCTAGTACCGACAACGGAGGAACTGAGAGCTCCTGGAATGATTCTTTAAGGTCAGGAAAAGTGAACTATAGCGTACTGTATACAGAAAATGGGAGTGCTATTCCGGGGCGGCGCTGGGAAGCGTGGGTTTCGGGAATTACCGATATATCCATAATCACTGGATTGGATATGGGAGTTGTAGAAAAAAATGCTCTTAAAGATGTGGTTGAAGATTATTCTGACTCTACCAAGGCAGACAAAACGATCTCTGCAATCTTAAATAAATCGGTGTCAAAATAAATTACAAAAATATCTATTCATATCTTCACAATAAGGTGGGTTTGATCGATACTATGGTTCGATTGCAGGTTTGCAATAGTTTTGAGAAATTTGTTTCCAAAGTGCTTCGTATCTAGCATAAACTACAGAAACTGAGTAGTTTTCGCAAACTTTTTTCTGGGCATTTTCGACCAACAATTTCCGACAATTGGCAAAACTCATGAGCTTTTCCAGCTGCTGAGCAAGTTCTTGAGGATTATGTGGTTCTACGACACTACCACAGCCAGCGGATAGCATTTCGGGTATTGCTCCGACGCTTGTGGCGATAATGGCACACTTAGTAGCCATTGCTTCCAAGATTACATTGGGAAAGCCTTCGGTATGGCTGGGCAAGCAAAAAATAGCCGCCTCAGACAAAATTTCCAGGAGTTCGAGGTTATCTTTTTGTCCCAGAAATTCCACATGACGTAATCTATATTTTTGCTGCAATTCTGCAAGATATTGCTCATCGTAGGGGCCGACAATCTTAAGTGTCCATTCAGACGAAGCCGCTTGATCCCAGGCCGAAAGCAAATCTTCCACGCCCTTCGCCTTAATAACCCAACCAGCGAAAACCACAATATTTTTTTTACGATCTATATCACATCGAGGAATGCGCTCTAGATCTATGCAGTTCGGAATTAACTGAGCTTTTGAAGCCGGTAGAGTCTGCAAAAGGGCTTGAAAGGTACTTTGGTCAATGGCAATAACTTTTGTAGCTAAGTAGAATGCTTGCCGCAGCAGTCTACGTTCGAGCGATTGGCTTTGCAAAATTTGCGGGGTTCGCCCAATACGTAAGTGCAAAATAGTCGGTTTTCTTGCTAGACGCGCCAGGAAAAGGAAAATAATATCTCGAAATAAGGCATATTGACCGGATGTTGTTATATGAACGGCCTGTATTTCTGCGGAAAATATGCCTTTAATGTAGAACCGTGTCCATTCAAGCGCTGACGGCAATCCAAAAAGAATGCGCTTTATAAACGATAGCTGAAAAACCGTTCGATAGCGTGGGGCTGTATCGACCACGCGAAGTTGAATTCGGGATGGATGTCGTGCACTATAGTTAGTGATCAGTTTAGTCCAATGACTGATTCCTCCGTAGGGGGGGGGGAGCGGCGATACAAGTAGTACTTTTTTTCTGTCTTGCATTTTGCTAGGGAGTATATTTTTCTTATTTCGTTGCTGTGGAGCTGGTTAACGCTTTAAGAAAAACATCCAATGGTTCGGTATAATTTTTGTAATCAAATTCCTTTAAAGCTAGCATTCTCGCGTTCTCTCTCATCCGGCGCTTAGTTTCTTCAGGTAAGTTCGCTGCGCGTCTGAGGGTCGCTGTAACGTCTGCTTGATCAGCAGAAGGGCTTATCAAACCAACCTCCTCTCCTTGCATATAAATATCTAAATCGCTGGAGATATTGCAAATTACAGGTAATCCAGCGGCCATGCTTTCAACGAACTTGGTTGGAAAACCAGCCTGAGTAAAACGCTCCGCATTTCTGAATAAAATACTAAAATCGGCGCTTGCTAGCAGTGAACCTACCTTGTCCTGTGGGACCTTACCCACTGCTTCGACGAAGTCAGGCAATGTAATACCGAGAGAATGAGAGAGCTGGAAAGGTGTTGGTCCAGCAATAATAAGTTTGACATTCAAGCCTTCGGCTTGAAGTATGCGGAGAGCTTCCAGGACAGGAAAGATTAAGTCCTTTTTCCCTGGTGTTCCAGCATATGCGAGAGTAAGAGAACGTTTCGAGAGATTATCATTCGAAGTGGGTGCTGTAGTTACACTCAGGGTAGGAGGAATTCGCGCTACATGCAACACTCTTTTCTCGAAATGTTCGAATAGATATCGGCTAATTGCAATTATTCCATTGCAACGAGGAAATAGTAAGTTTCGTGTCAACACCGCAGATAGATAAAGGGGGCCGAATCTTCCACCCTTTAACTGCTTTGGGCTATACCACTCTACTACATCCGCAATAACTGAGATTCCATTTCGTTTAGCCCATCTTATTATGAAGAAAACAAAGAAAAAGCTACCCCCATAAATTATAATATGCGTGGGTTTTTTTTCAGATTTGGTGAGCCAATTTACAGTCTCAATTCCTGCCAAGAGAAAATAGTTAATGGCCCTACCAGAACGAGATCTTATCTTTTCCCGTCTAGAGCGTGGGTTGAGGTACTTTATAGTGCCCTCTTCTTCATCTTCCTCTAGGGTCGTAAGTTCAAATTTTTCTATTGCAGTGCTAAGAATAACAACGTCTCTATATCGGGCAATCGACTTCGCTATTCCCGCTACTCTCCTAGATCCGGGTTGTCCCCATGGAAAGGTGAAGTCTCCAACGTAAGCTACCCAGTCTCTTGGCATATGCACGTCCGATTGAGATACATTAAATTTTCGTTCGAGAGGCAACTGCGGTCAAATGTTTTCTAAAACGTTGTTTCTCAACTTCCATGTCGTGATTTTTTTTTGCAAGCGCTAAAGCATTGTGTCCTAACATCTTTCTTGTCTCTCGATTGGATAGGAGAGTGAGTAAGGATATTTTTATGGCGTTTATGTCGGCTGGGGGTGCGATTGTGACGCCAGCATTATTGCTAACAATATATCTTGTCGAACTCAATTGAGGAGGCGCAAAGACAAAAATTGGTTTACCCGCTGCTAAATACTGCGGTATCTTTGTTGAAAGAGAGAGACGGGTGTACAAAGCATCTTTTTCCCGAAACGACTCCACATGGACTAGCACGTCAAAGGAAAGAAGTTTTTGAGCTACTTCTGGAGACGGAATCGAAGAGATTTCTTTTACAACGGCATATTGCATGTAAAGTTCTCTATATCGGTTCACGTCTTTTGGCGAAGTATGGATATGGGCCTCAATGGAGTGTCCTTCGGCCTGGAGGGACGCCAGTGCCTGGACAACTGACAACAAAGATTCCCAACGATTCAGGTGTAGACCGCCAACATAGCCGAATTTTACGACATCCGAATTAGCTTCCATGGCATGCGGAATGGAAGATATTTGGGCACAATTCATAAAGGCCGTAAAAGGGGCTTTATAGCGTGCGCCATATTCCATAGCCATATCTTCGCCAATTGTTAAGCCCCCGTTGCTAACATGGAGAAGTGTTGCTAGTCTTTGTTGAAGAATATAACGGGGTATGGCATAAGGCAGTGATCTGGTATATATCGTTTGAGGCCAATCATCCATAAAATGAGGGACCACAGGGACTTGTAGAGCCTTTCCTAGCTTATAGGAAAGAGCGGTAAACCTAACGCTTCCCATCAGGGTATATATTAGGTCTGGCTTAAAAGTTCTTGCCCAAGCTAGCAGATCATTCGGTAATCTAAAAGGCACAATATCACTGAGTGCGCCCAGTAAGCTATATGCTGGTCCATGTGCTTCTTGAAGCAGCTTCTCGCTCAGCCTCTGATTTTCAGGTTTTTGGCTTCCAAGGATCTTTTTGGCAAATTTGACGAATGGTATATCAGTACTTTTAAATTGGTAGACATGCGCTGGCGAACGACTTGGCTCGGGGTTAGGCGAATCGTAAAGCTGCGCAATGCGATCGAGAGGCCAATCTGAGAAGAGATTGCTGAGGGTGATTCCCGTAGCGGTATTGCTTCCCAACGGAACGGCGCTAATAATAAGCACTCTCGGAGCACTAGGAATAGACATTTTTCTAGAAGGCTATTCAGCCATTTCAATAGTTAGCTGGCGCTATCAAAAAGAACTTTGTGAAGTTCATAATGCATAATACCGCAGCGCAGAAAATAACCTGCAGAAACGGTCCAAATTATGGCTTCCTTGCCGTATTCAGTTGGTATCGCGAATGCAATAACTGAAAAAAGCAATGCCAGAAAAAGGCCATAAGTCGCTTGTCCTTTAAATCGCGATAATCCGTTTAGCAAAACTGAGACTAATGTATTCCAGTACCCGGCTACCAGTAAGGCGGTGCATGCATAGAGAAGATTTGTGTTGGGAATGGCCGTTGTATTTTTTGTCCAGTAATAAATAAAATCTTGGCCAAAAAGAATGAGTAAAGTGGCAGAAATAGCTGAAAAAAATACCGTCAAGTAAAGGCACCGTAAGTATGCTATTTTTATCCAATCCTTTTCTTGTTTAGCATGTGCCTCAGTTAACGCAGGCCATAAAGGTAATAATAAATACGAGAAAACTAGCGTTGGTGCGCTTATCAGACGCAAAACTGCGCCATAGTCTACGATTTGGTCGGCACCATATTTTGTAGAAATAATAAATGGTGGTAAGTTATTGATTAGATACACTGAAATTAAAGCGCCTAATCCTGCCAATCCCAGTTGAGTAATCGATTTAAAAGCTGTCAAACTAATGTGTGCGGGGCGGCCTTGGCAAGGGCTTAGCCATTTGTGGCGGCGTACAAGAAATATGTATCCGCCTACGAGTAGAAAAATAATAGGAAGGCTGTTAATCGCAAAAATTATCCAAACTAGCCCAAAATCTAATCTAACAACTACGAAAAGAAGGCATAGTGAAACAGCTCTGCTTGCAATTTGTAGGACGGCGACTACGTACCCATCTTGCAAAGCTTGATATGTTCTTTGAATGATTCCTGCAGGAATACCTAAGGCGAGAGTGGCGATGACTATCTGAGTGGCCGTCTCGGCTATATGAGCGGCTTGTGTCGTTCTCAGAGAGAATAGAGACCCAAGATCGATAAATTTTAAAATAGTAATGCCGCTGACAAAAACAACTAATGCTGTGATGAAAGCAAAAGTTATCGCAGTATAGAAAAACAATGCTGCTAATTTCTGATTGCTTTCTGCTCTAGCTTGGGAGATTCTGTTTTGAGCCCCTATGCCGATGCCGAAATCTGCAAAGGTGATGAATGTTAATGCGGTCGTTAATGTTACCCACAGTCCAAATTGCTCTGACCCAACGTGCTCAAGCGCTATCGGAACACTGATAAACGCTGTGGTAATTTGAATCAGTTGAGCAATTACATTCAAGAGGCTTGTCAAGGCAGCCCGTCGGTACCGTGGATCATGAATCGCAAGTAGTTTAGAAAGCATCACGTAGATGCACGCCAATTGAGTTCTTCGGAATTGGCGCGCAGTGTATTATTTATAGTATTTCAGATACCAGTCTACAAATTGCTTGACCCCAGAATTAACCGGAGTATTGGGCTTAAAGGATACCCATTGTTGAAGATTGTCCGTATTTGCCGCCGTGGAGGGGACGTCTCCAGGCTGCAGTGGGTAGAATTCCTTAATCGCTTCACGTTGTAAGGCTGTTTCCAACGCCGCTATGTAATCCATTAACGATGTTGGTTGATTATTTCCAATATTGAAGACCCGATATGGGGCCCAACTCGTGGCGGGGTCTGGAGCGTTAGTCGAAAATTTCGTGTTAGGAGTTGCTGGCTTATCGGTGACTCGAATTATGCCTTCGACAATATCGTCAATGTATGTAAAATCTCGAATCATGTTTCCATTGTTGAAAACTTTGATAGGCTCTCCCTTTAATATTGCGCGGGTAAATAAAAAGAGAGCCATGTCGGGTCTACCCCAGGGGCCATAGACTGTAAAGAATCGCAATCCTGTCGTTGGCAAATTAAAGAGATGGCTGTATGTGTGAGCCATCAATTCATTGCTCTTCTTGGTCGCAGCGTACAAACTGACCGGGTGGTCAATGTTCTGGCTTTCGTCGAATGGGAGTTGTGTATTCCCACCATATACGCTGGAACTGCTAGCGTAAACTAGATGCCTGACGTCATTATGGCGGCAGCTTTCCAGGATGTTTAAAAAACCTGCCACGTTTGAGCTTATATACTCGTGTGGATTAGTGAGAGAGTAGCGGACACCAGCTTGGGCCGCGAGGTGAATGACTTTTTCTGGTTTGTGTTGTATAAATGCCGCGCTGAGAGCGTCGCTAGCGTTGATATCAATAGGAATAAAGTGAAATCCATTGTGTTCACTCAAACGAGCGAGCCTGGCCTTTTTCAGTGCAACATCATAATAGTTGTTTAGGTTGTCTATGCCGATTACCTCATCTCCCCGTTCGAGGAGCCTGAGTGTCGTGTGCATGCCAATGAAGCCGGCAGCACCGGTAACTAATATCTTCATTTAGAGTCGACCGTCTACAAAGGTTGCAGGGAAGAGGCCCTTGACATCATAGATAACCGAAGGTGTTTTGATCACCGATTGAAGCCTTTCGCTTGCCAGTTTTTTGAAATCGTCATGAGCCACTGCCAAAATCGCGGCGTCATATTTTTTCGCTGGTAGTACATTAAGACAATCGATGGCGTATTCGTTTTTTGCTTCTTGGGGATGTACCCAAGGATCATACACATCGATGTTGCATTTATATGAGCTGAGAGCTTTTATAATGTCAACGACCTTGGTGTTGCGAATATCGGGACAGTTCTCCTTAAATGTCAATCCAAGTATTAAAATATTGGAATTAAGGATATTGATGCCTTTTCTTAACATCAATTTAATCACTTCTGTAGCAATGTGTTCGCCCATGGAGTCATTAATCCTTCTTCCTGCGAGGATAACCTCTGGGTGATATCCGACCTCTTGGGCTTTGTGCGTTAAATAATAGGGATCCACTCCTATGCAGTGGCCCCCTACGAGTCCTGGTCGGAATGGAAGAAAGTTCCATTTGGTTCCCGCTGCTGCGAGTACTTCTAGGGTATCAATGCCTAGACGTGAAAAAATAAGACTAAGCTCATTCATCAGTGCAATGTTCACATCCCGCTGCGTATTTTCGATCACTTTTGCGGCTTCAGCGACTTTTATGCTGGATGCGAGATGTGTGCCGGCAGTGATAATTCTTGCGTATAGCTCATTGATAGCCAATCCAACTTCTGGGGTGCTCCCGCTCGTGATCTTTTTGATCATCGGAAGTCTGTGCTTCTTATCCCCCGGATTAATTCTTTCTGGACTGTACCCGCAGAAGAAGTCAATGTTATAGCGAAGCTTTGATTCCTGTTCAAGGATTGGTACACATACCTCTTCCGTAGCACCTGGATAGACGGTCGATTCGTAAATTACAACTGCTCCTGGAGTTAATACGGACCCAACCGTTTGGCTTGCCCTTTGCAGTGGTGTGAGATCGGGCCGGTTGGCTGTATCAACAGGTGTAGGGACGGTTACTATAAAGACTCCGCACTCGCGCAACGCAGATGCATCAGTCGTAAACTGCAAATGAGTCGCCGCCCGTAGTTCGCTTGTTTCAACTTCGAGGGTCGAGTCTTCACCATTCTGTAGTTCCGCAATTCGTTCAGGCTTGATATCAAACCCTATAACGTTTCTAAATTTACCGAATTCAACAGCTAGCGGTAAACCAACATACCCCAGCCCTATGATCGCGATCTTTTGATTATCAAGATTCATGGCAAAGCTCAAATGTGTCTTGGCGCTCTTTGAAGAGAGCATAGCTGAAGTGGACGGACTATTTATTCCAGACGACTCTGTTCACATAATCTGTATAGCTGTGAATAATCCTCACAACTTTGGCCGACACATTTTCGGCGGTGTAATCACTTACTTGACGCAGCAGGCGTTTCGTCCCTCTTGGTTGGTTAGACAGCAGGTTCAAACATTGCATGATTCTGCTGGTCTCTAGCCCTGTCATCATCACGGCCGCTTCTTCCATACCTTCAGGCCGTTCATGCGCTTCCCGAATGTTTAGAGCTGGAAAGTTGAGAATAGACGATTCTTCGGTAATCGTTCCGCTGTCCGAAAGAACCGCACGTGCAAACATCTGAAGTTTGACGTAATCTGTAAACCCCAAAGGTTTCAGGAGTTGCACCTTTTCATGAAATTTTGCTCCTATACTATCCAACCGCTTTTGTGTTCGTGGGTGGGTAGACACAATAAGCGGGTACTTATATGTTTCTGCAATTGCGTTAAGTGTCTGGATTAGATTGCCCAGGCGAATGTCAGAGTCGATATTCTCTTCCCGATGCGCGCTGACAACGAAATACTTCTCGTCCTCTAATCTGAGACGCCGGAGGACATCGGAGGAATCGATCCTGGGGCGGTAATAGGCCAAGACCTCGCACATCGGACTCCCCGTCTTGATGACTCGGTCGGGCGGAATTCCTTCGCGAAGCAGATATTCTCGAGCAATTGAGCTATACGTTAGGTTGATATCGGCGACGTGATCGACGATCTTACGGTTGGTCTCTTCCGGAACCCGCTGATCGAAGCAGCGGTTGCCTGCTTCCATGTGAAAAATGGGAATCTTGCGCCGCTTGGCCGGGATGGCTGCGAGGCAGCTATTTGTGTCCCCGAGGACAAGTAGAGCTTCGGGCTGAATTTCCGCCAAGGCTTGATCGACAGCGATAATGACGTTGCCGATGGTCTCGGCCGCATTTTTTCCTGCCGCATTGAGAAAATGCGCGGGAGGCGGGAGGCCCAGGTCCTTAAAGAAAATTTCGTTCAGCTCATAGTCATAATTTTGACCGGTATGGACCAGTGTGTGATCGCATGTCCGGTTGAGTTCGGCAATGACCCGAGAAAGACGAATAATCTCAGGTCGAGTGCCGACGACGGTGACAACTTTCAACTTTTTCATGGAATTCAGTCCTCGTCAGAGGCGGCAATTAGTTCAAAGGTGGGAGCGGAGCGCTGATAGTATCGGGGCGGGCACGATCGAAGATTTCATTTGCCCAGAGCATGACAACTAGCTCGGTATCCCCGACGTTCGTGATGTCATGCGTCCATCCCGGAACCGTGTCCACTATTTGCGGATGCCCGCCTTGTGTCCGCAGTTCATAGGTTTCGCCGCTTATCATATGGCGAAAGCGGAACAGTGCGTCTCCGCGAATAACGAGAAATTTTTCAGTTTTACTATGATGATAGTGCCCGCCTCGTGTGACCCCCGGATGAGCAGTAAAGTAGGAGAACTGTCCAGATGTATGGGTCTTTAGCATTTCTACGAATTCTCCACGAGGATCGCCGTACTTCGGAACCTCGTATGAGAACTGGGTAGGGGGAAGATAACTGACATACGTAGAGTAAAGCGCCCGTATTAATCCTGTGCCAACCGGTTCTGTGACAAGGTTTTTAACGCTAGCTTTGAAAGCACGAAGTGTTTCTGCTACCTCTCCTACTGTGGTCTTATACTGGACTCTGACGTTGTGCAGTGTCTGAGGCGGAGGTAGATGGGTTATGGTGTCGAGGAATTCATCGATGACATCGTCGACATATACAAGTGTCAGTGGCGCTGTGGCATCGTGTATTGTGATCGGAAGATCATTCACGATGTTATGGCAGAACGTCGCAATAGCAGAGTTGTAGTTTGGGCGGGCCCATTTACCAAACACGTTAGGGAGGCGATAGATATAAACCGGGGCTTTTGATTCAGTTGCGTATGCGCGTAAAGCTTCTTCTGCCGCGAGTTTGCTTTGACCATATGGATTGCTAGCGGCGGCCTGAATGGAGGACGAATATATGACTGGCACTTCGCGTTTGGAAGCGCGCAAAGCATCGCAGAGCGCGATGGTCAAATCTGCGTTACCAGTCCTGAATTCAGAAGGATCCTGAGGACGATTCACGCCAGCAAGATGAATGACCGCATCTGCGGTCGCTACCAGTTCAGCTAGATCTTCAATCTTGTTTGCACGCGAGTACGGTAATACTGCATGTTGTTTATGTTCCGAAATGCGCAGGATCAAGTTCTTGGCGATAAATCCGTCTGCACCTGTGATAAGAATTTTCACGTTATTCCTCCGGATTGGCATGTTCGCCACGGACTATCGCTTGCATAAAGGACAGGCGCAACAACAGTTTTTTCATACCTTCTACGTCGAGCCGAACTGTATTGTGGGAGTTATAGTCCTCCGACGCTGAGATCTTGACTTCGCCCTCTTCGACGTATTTGCCGTAGTTCAAATCGCGTAGATCGGGAGGGACACGGTAATAATCTCCGAGATCTTCCGCCGCAGCAATCTCTTCCCGACTTAGCAAGGCCTCGTAAAGCTTTTCGCCATGCCGAGTTCCTATGATTTTGATTTCGTGATTTGGTTTTCCAAGCATCTGAGCGACGGCCTTGGCGAGGGTCTCGATGGTGGCTGCAGGGGCTTTCTGTACGAAAATATCGCCATTCTTGCCGTTTTGAAACGCAAACAATACTAGATCCACCGCATCATCCAACGTCATCATGAAGCGGGTCATCGAAGGGTCGGTAATGGTAATCGGCTGATTGTTTCGTATCTGGTTCACGAACAGAGGGATCACTGAACCTCTGGACGCCATAACGTTTCCATATCGAGTTCCGCAAATTACGGTATCGTTATCCTTGAGATTTCTAGATTTGGCCACCATGACTTTTTCCATCATGGCTTTCGACGTACCCATTGCGTTGATTGGATAGACAGCTTTATCTGTACTCAGGCAAATGACTCGCTTGACTCCAGCGTTGATTGCCGCTTCGAGCACGTTTTCCGTGCCCACTACGTTGGTCTTGACCGCTTCCATCGGATGGAACTCGCATGAGGGAACCTGTTTGAGCGCCGCAGCGTGAAATACGTAATCGACATTTCGCATGGCACCCACGAGGCTTTGGGGATCCCGGACGTCGCCAATGTAGAACTTCAACTTAGGGTCGGCATAGCGTTTACGCAGATCGTCTTGTTTTTTCTCGTCCCGGCTGAAGACACGGATTTCGGCAACACCGGTGTTCAGAAAACGGCGCAGAACCGCGCCGCCAAAGGATCCGGTTCCGCCGGTAATCATAAGGATCTTGTTGTCGAACATGCTGGTATCCGTAGTTCTATCTAGTATGGAGAGGAAATCTATGCGAAGCGTTGGAAAATCTGACTAAAAGCGTCCAAGCCCTTTTGAAGGGAGAGGTGGGTTTGATAGTGATGACGCGCCTTCTCGCCCATCTCCAAAAGAGATTCCCGGGGCATGCTGGCTAGGCGCAGTACCTCGGCGGCAAGTCGTTGTGCGTCCTCGGAAGGAAAGACCTTTCCCGCGCCGGCTACGCGAATAATATCCGCTGCGTCGCCATCCACCCCCATGAGAATTGGTTTTCCCATGGCCATATACGCTTGCGTCTTAGACGGAATAGTAATTTTGAATAGTGGGTCTTTACGGAGATGGACCAATAGAGCGTCGGCCGCATTTAAAAGCATGCCAACATTTTGCATTGGTACTGCCGGAATGAAGACGACGTTGTTCAGCTTCAGATCATTGGTCTTCTGTTTTAGTGCAGACACTTCGATTCCGTTGCCGACAAGTGTGAATACCACATTTGCATCTGCGGCTTGGAGTAGGCCCGCTGCTTCGAGCACAGTATCCAAAGCTTGTGCTTTTCCCATGTTCCCGGCAAATAGAACGCGAAATCGTTTTTCATCGGGAAAATTCTCGGGAAGTGATCCCGTTGGATTCAAAAGAGAAAATTCATCAGCCCAGTTGTAAATTACATCTATTTTTTGTGCCGGAACGCCACGCTCGGTCAGTAACTGCTTGAAGCCGGGGGAAAGTACAACAATCCGGTCTACTCGCCGATAGACCCACCTGCAAACCCGATCTATCGTCTTTAGAATACGCGTGTTATTTAACATGCCTGTGGCTTGCAGTGTGTCAGGCCACATATCCTGGATGTCGTATACGATCGGTGTACGTCTAAAGAAACGTAGAAGCGCCGCCACTACACCAACCGTCAAGGGGGGGTGATACGCGTAAATGACATTGGCTCGCCGGGCAATAAAAAGACCGTAAATCAACGACGAAACGGCGAAGCTGATGTAATTTAGGGCGCGTCTGGCGGAGGATTTGTCGTGGCTCGGGTAGAGAGGGACACGCGTTATGTGTACCCCTTCAATGATTTCACGCTGAATTATCTTTTGACGATACCCCGGATACAGCTTTCCACCGGGATAGTTGGGAAACCCAGTAATCACTTCTACGTCGAAGCCGCGATTAACCAGTTCGCGAGCGAACACCAGACCTTTAAAGGTTGGCTCTGGATCAAACCATTGAGTAAGTAGAATGATTCGGACTGGCATCAATATAATTACGCGGAAAGAGCTTGTGGTGCAGGCACATAAGTGGAGTGGAGGTGCCGCTAGCGAGCTGTAGCTTTTTCGAGAGTCTGTTTAAGAGCTGCTTGGGTTGCCGCAATTTCGCGTTTTTCCAAGGTGGGATGCACTAATAACATTAGGCTTGTTTCACCAAGTTCAACGGCGTTGGGAAGCCGGCGGTTCGGACGCCAGCCCGTTCCGTCAAAGGCTTTCTCCAGGTAAACCTCCGAGCATGATCCTTGATAGCAAGGCACTCCTTGCGCTTGGATGTCGTCCACGATGCGATCCCGGTTCCAGCCGTCCGCCAGACGCTCGGGGCGAATGAAAAGATAATGCTTATATTCTGCGTGTGTAATGTAGTCCGGAACTTGGGGAGCCCGAACTAGAGGAAAATCTCGTGCCACTTCATCAATCGAAGCGGCATTCTCCCGCCGAGCCATCGACCACTCATACATTCGCCGAAGCTGGATCCTGCCTATCGCCGCTTGCATCTCAATCATTCGCCAGTTGGTCCCAAACGAATCGTGCAACCAGCGGAAACCTGGAGGATGTTGACGCTGATAGACCGCTTCCCACGATTTACCATGATCCTTGTATGACCACATCTTTGACCATAAGGCGCGATCATTTGTCGTGACCATGCCGCCTTCGCCGCCTGTAGTCATGATCTTGTCCTGGCAGAACGACCAAGCACCGATATGCCCCAGGCCGCCGACAGGACGCCCTTTGTACTTTGCACCATGTGCCTGGGCGCAGTCTTCGATGACGAAGAAGCCTTTTTCCTCGGCCAAAGTCATGATCGAATCCATGTCGCACGGCCAGCCCGCCAAGTGCACGCAGATGACGGCGCGAGTATTGGGAGTCAAAACCTCACGGATGCTCTCCGCTGTGATGTTCTGGCTCTCCAGATCCACATCGGCAAATATGGGGCGTGCACCGGCGTTGACGATGCTCGATGCTGAAGCAAGGAAGGTACGTGGGGTGACAATCACGTCATCGCCCTGTCCGATATTCAGTGCTTTCAAGGCAAGGTCCAGCGCCACTGTGCCGTTCGCCAAGGCAATCGCATATTCCGTATGGCACCACGCCGCGAATTCTTTTTCGAATTCTCGGCACTCCTGCCCGGTCCAGTAATTTACTTTGTTGGACAACAGCACCCGTTTGACGGCTTCTGCTTCTTCATCCGTGAAGGAAGGCCAGGGTGGAAACTGCGTATTCAGCATGTTGGCGTGGTCCTGTTCAAATCTCTGGCCGGGTTGCCCGCAACGGTGATTCCGTTCGGTTGGGGGCTAACGACGACGGCGCCCACACCGATTACGGCATGGGATCCTATGGATATTTGCTGACGGATGCCGGCGTTGGCCCCTATCCAGGTGCAGGTGCCCACCGTGACCCCGCCTGCCAGATTGGCGCCGGGGCTAATGTGAACACCGTCTTCCAATAGACAGTCGTGGTCTACCGTGGCGGCGGTGTTAATGATGCACGCGCGCCCGATACGGGCGCCAACATTGATGACCGCCCCGGCGAATATCACACTGCCTGCGCCGACCGTAGCATGGCGGCTGACTATGGCGCGCGGATGAATGATGGTGGCTAAGTGTGCCCCTGCAGTTGCCAAGGTTTCAGCATTGGACAGCCGGACGCGATTGGCGCCTATGCCCACGACGACCCCGTCAAATTCCTTGTAGTGCTCGAGTAGGGCAACCTGGTCGCCGGCAATGGACCATGCTCCGCTGGTTTTCCGGTCAGGCCAGGCATCGTCGAAAAAGGTGATTTCATGCCAATCACCGCTGGCTTCCGCAGCATCGGCCACCACGCGGCCATGCCCGCCCGCGCCAAGTATCGCGAGCCGTTTCATGGATTGTTACCGCGAAAGCGTTCCATGGTGGCTTGTCCTTCGGCGCTGATGCCTTCTCGTACTAAAACTTTGCGCACGGTCATCCAAAGAATCTTGAGGTCGAGCCAAATTGAGTGATTGTCTACGTACCAGACGTCGAGCTCGAATTTTTGAGACCACGACAAGGCGTTGCGCCCGTTCACCTGCGCCCAACCTGTCACTCCGGGGCGCACCTCGTGACGGCGGAACTGACAAGCATCGTACAGCGGCAGATACTCCATCAATAAGGGGCGCGGGCCAACCAGGCTCATGTCACCCCGCAGCACGTTCCACAATTCAGGTAGTTCGTCCAGGCTGGTGCTGCGCAGGCGTTTTCCAAACGAGGTCAGGCGCTGTTCGTCTGGTAGTGGTTGGCCGTCGGGCCCGTGCGCGTCGCGCATGGAACGGAACTTGATCATTTGGAATGGCTTGCCATTTCGGCCCGGGCGGACTTGACGAAAGAATACCGGCGAGCCCAGCTTTAACCGGATCGCTATGCAAAGCCCAAAGATGACAGGGCTAAGAATGAGAAGGGCGATCGCCGCTACGACGATGTCGAACACTCGTTTTGCCATGAAGCAGGGTCTTCGGAGCGAAGGCTGTGGGGTTAGTTACAGTGCAGTATAGAGAGAGCGCTATGCCGGATAACCCACGGCGATGTCCCTTTCTTCTTCGTACGGCGCCAGTGCTGCACGGGTAGGCTTGCCATTACGGCCATTGGCTAGAACGGGCACTGGTTCTGCCTCAGCGGAAGGCCTATCACTCAGTAGCGAGTACGGGGTGTATTCCGGCACCAGTTTCTGCAAGGCCATACGGATGTCCAGATTGGAACTGCTGTCGCACGCCGCGTATAGAGCCTCGAGCAGGGGCTCGAGCTGGCCCAGGGTCAGGTAGTGCTCGCGTGAGCAGAGGATACGTGGGTGCTCGCTGGGGATAGTATCGCCGCCGATCAGCAGTTCCTCGTATAGTTTTTCGCCTGGCCGCAGACCGACAACCTTGATCTCGATATCGCCGTTGGGGCTCTCAGCGTTCTTTTCCGTCAGCCCCGACATCTGGATCATGGTCCGGGCCAGGTCGATGATCTTGACCGGTTCCCCCATGTCCAGCACGAAGACTTCGCCGCCGCGCGCCATGGCGCCGGCCTGGATGACGAGC
>Ga0182748_1001428_pt1 | contig 23404 bp, 20 predicted proteins | sample eDN3rd37CKraftOP_FD_128877 | JGI IMG/M metagenome (GOLD analysis project Ga0182748, IMG submission 128877) | Enriched Organic Plus compost microbial communities from Emeryville, California, USA - eDNA 3rd pass 37_C Kraft OP (version 2) (version 2) ...
CGGAAATCTTCATCAGTTCGGGGACGTTAGTCAATCCGTCACGCTTCTGCGGCCGTGACTTTATTTCATATCCGCGCGCATCATCCGGCTGCGCCGCGTTGCAGCGCACCTGCTGCGGAAGTGGGCAGGACCCCGTGAATGAAAACGAAAAGCCGCCGGCAGGGCGGAAGCCGCGGCGCAATGCCGGCAATGGCCGCCGATTGCCCGCGCCCTTTGACGTGGTCTCAGCATAAAGTCGAATGCGGCGGCACCGCCGGCCCAAGCCCGCGCAACGGCAGCGCAAAAGAAAAAAAGCGGCGGCATGGCATGCCGCCGCTTTTCCGGAGAGACAGCGCGCGTGGTCTATTTCAGGCTGTCGAGCGTCAGGTCGGCCGACAGCTTGGCGATGAAGGCCGCGCCGCACCAGCGCGAGCCCAGGCCCGACGGATTGATCGCGGTGACGTTGGCGACGCCGCTCGCGCCGGGATCGGCGGTGAAGGCGTTGCAGTCGCCGCGGTTCAGCGTCGTGTCGGAATAGCGCAGATCGAGCGTGAACACCTTGTAGGTGAAGCCGATGCCGACGTTCCAGGTGGTGTAGTCCTTCAGATCGACGCCGAGCGGGAACGCGACGGTGCCGTAGAACGGATCGGTGGTGCCGAGCCACTGATGGCCGACCTCGCCGGAGATGTAGCTGCCGACGCCGTTGGCGAAGGCCGGGAACACATACTTGATGGTGCCGGAGAGATATTCGCCGTCAGCGCCGGTGTTGAGGAAGTTCGGCGAGTAATAGAAGTTGACGCCGAGCGTGAGCGGCTCGATCGGCGCATAGGTCGCCTTGGCGTAGACTTCCCAGAAATCGTTGACGCTCTTGATGATGTTGGTGTTGGCCAGCGCCGGCAGGCAGGCCGGATCGGTGCCGCCGTAGCAGGTCCCGCCGGGATAGTAATAGTACCAGTAGCCGAGGTCGAACTGCACCGGCCCGACGGTCGGGCGAATGCCGCCGTAGAAATCGATCTCGGCGGCGGCGCGGTTGGCGAAGCTGATGCTCTCGCCGGCGATGCCGGCATAGAGCTGCAGGCTCGGGCTGATGTTGTAGCGCGGCTCGAAATAGGCCGCGACCGACGGCTTGTGGTTCGACTGCGTGATGCCGCGGAAGATGTAATCGTTCATCACCGCGGCGCCGAAGGCGATGTCCCACGGCGACGGCGGCGGCGGCGCCACCTTCGGCGCCTTCACCGCCATGTCGGCGGCCAGCGCCGACGAGCTCACCATATCGGCGCCAAGCGCCGATGCACTCACCGCGGCCACGGCCGCGACTGACAATACCACTGCTCGCATGTGTCTGCCCCTTCCTCGTTCACACGACACCAGCCCGCACCGATCGTCGCGGCGCTTCCCGCCAGCGCCGGATGACGTGCAATGTCGCGAAAAACCTGCGGCCGCAGGCAGCGAGTCAGCAAGACGATAAGAGCGGCAGTTGCTGCCTTTTTGGGCAACCGGACGCGCGCCGATGCGCGGCGGATCAGATCGCACCGCGTCGTGACGAATCTGCCACAGCGGCGAGCGCGCCGCTGCGGCCGACTTTCAGTCGATCAGGCGATAGGCCGGGATGGTGAGGAACGGCGCGAACTCGTCCGCCAGCGTCAGATCGCGGAACAGCCGGATCGCCTCGGGGAAGCGGCCGGCGGCATAGCTGTCGGCGCCGATCTCGCCCTTGACCACGTCCATCTCCTCGGCGAGCGCCGTGCGGAAGAACGCCGGCGTCGCCTGCTGTCCGCCTTCCAGCGTGACGCCGGCCTTGATCCATTGCCAGAGCTGCGCGCGCGAGATTTCCGCGGTCGCCGCGTCCTCCATCAGGTGATAGATCGGCACCGCGCCGCGGCCGCGCAGCCACGCCTCGATATATTGCACGCCGACGCGGATATTGAGCCGGAAGCCGGCCTCGGTGCGGGCGCCGTCATGCACCTTGAGCAGGTCGTCGCGGGTGACGACGCGCTCGGGGATCATGTCGAGCTGGTTGGGCTGCGGCATCAGCCGGTCGAACACCGCCATCGCGACCGGCACCAGATCGGGATGCGCGACCCAGGTGCCGTCGTGGCCCTCGCGAACCTCGCGCTCCTTGTCGGCGCGCACCTTGTCGAGCGCGGCGGCGTTCGCCGCGGGATCGTTCTTGATCGGAATCTGCGCCGCCATGCCGCCCATCGCGAAGGCGCCGCGCTGGTGGCAGGTCCTGACCAGGAGCGTCGCATAGGCGCCGAGGAAGTCCTTGCCCATCACCACCTGGCTGCGGTCGGGGAACACGAAGCGCGGATCGCGGCTCTTCGCGAAGGTCTTGATGAAGGAGAAGATGTAGTCCCAGCGGCCGGCATTCATGCCGACGATGTGGTCGCGCATCTCGTAGAGGATCTCCTCCATCTCGAACGCGGCCGGCAGCGTCTCGATCAGCACCGTGGCCTTGATGGTGCCGCGCGGCATGCCGAGCGCGGCCTGCGCGAACACGAACACGTCGTTCCACAGCCGCGCCTCGCGGTGGCTTTCGAGCTTGGGCAGGTAGAAATACGGCCCGCTGCCGGCGGCGAGCGCGGCCGTGGCGTTGTGGAACAGGTAGAGCCCGAAATCGAACAGCGCGCCGGAGATCGGCCGGCCGTCGATCACGAGGTGGCGCTCGTCGAGATGCCAGCCGCGCGGCCGCACGATCAGCACCGCGGGATTGACGCCGATGTCGTAGCGCTTGCCGGTGCGCTCGTCGGTGAAGCCGATGGTGCCGTTCCAGCGGTCCTTGAGGTTGAGCTGGCCTTCGACGGTGTTGGCGAAGGTCGGCGCGTTGGCGTCCTCGAAATCCGCCATGAAATGGGTGGCGCCGGAATTGAGCGCGTTGACGATCATCTTGCGGTCGACCGGGCCGGTGATCTCGACGCGGCGGTTCTGCAGGTCGCGCGGGATCGGCGCTACCCTCCACGACCTGTCGTCACGGATCGCCCTGGTCTCGGCGAGGAAGTCCGGCAGCTCGCCGGCATCGAAGCGCCGCTGCCGCGCCGCGCGCGCGGCGAGCAAATCGCGCCGCGTGCCGTCGAACCTGCGGTGCAGCTCGGCGAGGAAGCCGAGCGCCTGCGGCGTCAGCACCTCGTCATAGCGCGGGCCCATCGCGCCATGCACCGCGATGCGGGCGGCGGATTTCCGCGCGGTCTTGGCCGCGGACTTGCGTGCAGCCTTGGGTGCAGACTTGCGTGCGGCTTTGCGCGCCGCGGCTTTCTTCGGCACGGCGCGCTTCGCGGGCGCGCGCTTCGTCGTCTTCGCCTTTGTCTTTGTAGCCTTGGTCTTCTTTGTCTTCTTGGCCTTGCGCCCGGCCGCTGTCACGGCCCTGACCGATTTGGCTTTGACGCGCCGCTTCGCCTTCTTCATCGCGAACCCACCGACACTGGACATTCAGCGCGCCGACAATCGCGCAAAATCCGGCCTGCTGCAAACCGCCGGCGGCGTCACGACGCCAGTTCGGGAACGGCGGCCGGCGCCGCCGGAGCGGGCGCGGCGAGCGCCGCCGGCTGCGGCCCGCCGGTCGCCCAGTCGATGAGTTCCGCGGTGTGCACCACGGGCACCGCGGCGCCCGCGGCGATCTGCATGATGCAGCCGATATTGCCGGCGGCGACCACGTCGGGCCGCGTGCGCGCGATGTTGGCGAGCTTGCGCTCGCGCAGTCGCGTCGCGAGCTCCGGCTGCAGGATGTTGTAGGTGCCGGCCGAGCCGCAGCACAGATGTCCTTCCGGCACGTCCTTGACCAGGAAGCCGAGCTTGGTGAGCAGCGCCTTGGGCTCGCGCGTCACCTTCTGCCCGTGCTGCAGCGAGCAGGCGGCGTGATAGGCGACCGTGAGCCGCGGCGGCCGCTGCGGCGACGGCATGTCCACGGTGTAGAGATATTCGGTGATGTCCCTGGCCAGCGCCGAGACCGTCGCCGCCTTGTCGGCATAGGCCGGGTCGGTGCGGAACATGAAGCCATAGTCCTTGATCGTGGTGCCGCAGCCCGACACGGTGACGAGGATGGCGTCGAGCCCCTCGCCCTCGATCTCGCGCATCCAGGCGTCGATGTCGTTGCGGGCGAGCGCCAGCGCCTGCTCTTCGCGGCCCATGTGATGCACCAGCGAGCCGCAGCATCCCTCGCCCTCCGCGATCACCACCTCGGTGCCGAACCGGGTCAGCACCCGGATCGCGGCATCCTGGATCGACGGCGCGATCAGCGGGCTGATGCAGCCCGACAGCATGGCGACGCGCTTCCGGCGCGGCCCCTGCGCCGGGAACACGCGGCGGCCGGTGCGCTTGGGCGGCGCCGGCAGCTTGCGCGGCGTCAGCGCCAAGAGCGCCGCCAGCCGTTTGAGGCCGAGCGCGCGGAACACCGGCGCGAACGGCTTGCCGATCAGTCCGGCGGTGAGCGCGATGCGGAAGCGCTCGTTGTACGGCATCACCGCGGCGAGCAGCGCGCGCAGCGTGCGGTCGAACAGCGGCCGGCGATAGCTGCGCTCGATATGGTCGCGCGCGTGATCGACCAGATGCATGTAGTGGACGCCGGACGGACACGTCGTCATGCAGGCGAGGCACGACAGGCAGCGGTCGATGTGCTTGACGACGTCCGCGGTCGCCGGCCGGCCCTGCTCCAGCATCTCCTTGATCAGGTAGATGCGGCCGCGCGGCGAATCGAGCTCGTCGCCGAGCAGCACATAGGTCGGGCAGGTCGCGGTGCAGAAGCCGCAATGCACGCAGGCGCGCAGGATCCTGTCCGCTTCGCGAATGTTCGGATCGGCAAGCTGGGCGAGGGAGAAGCTGGTTTGCATCACACGACCGTCATCACCGTCATCATACGCCCGCCCACATCCGCCCCGGATTGAGCACGCCGTTGGGATCGAAGCCCGCCTTGACGCGCTTCGACAGCGCCGCGACGCCGACGTCCTGCGGCGGGAACACGTCGAGCGCGGCGCGCACCGCCTCGGGCGCGCGGATCAGCGTGGCGTGGCCGCCGACCGTGGCGACCGCGGCGCGGATCGAGGCCGCGTCCGGCTCGTGCTCGAACGGCATCGCCACCCAGACCAGCCCGCCGGCCCAGTCATAGAACATCTGCGCCGCCGGCGAGATCAGGCCGGCGATCTCGTGGCCGCGCATCGGCGCGGTCGAGATGCGCCACAGCGGCCGCTTGCGCGCCTCGCCGAGCGTGAACGGCCGCGCGTCGCGGATGCTGCGCCACAGCGTGCGCGATTCCGCTTCCGCGAGGATCGCCGCCGCGCCGAACGGCGCGAGCAGCGCGGCGAGCGCGGCGCGGCGATGCGCGACCGATGGCGCCACGCCTTCGAGCCGCAGGCAGGTGAACGCGCCCTCGCCCGGCAGTCCCTCGAAATGCGCGGCGATATGGTCGGGCAGGTGCGCGGCGCCGGACACGTCGAACGGCGAGCCCATCGCCGCCGCCATCGCGCGTGCGGCATCCGCATCGCTGAGCCCCGGCACCGCGACCGTGGCCTCGGTCTCGGCGCGCGGCAGCACCTTCACCGTGACCTCGGTCAGCGCCGCCAGGGTGCCCCACGAGCCGGCGAGCAGTTTGCAGACATCGTAGCCGGTGACGTTCTTCACCACGCGGCCGCCGGTCTTCACCGTGTCGCCGCGGCCGGTGACGCCGACCGCGCCGAGGAAATGGTCGCGCGCCGCGCCCTGCTTGATGCGGCGCGGACCGCTGAGATTGGCGGCGAGCGCGCCGCCGATGGTGCCGCTCTCCGCCGCGCCGCCGAACAGCGGCGCATAGTCGATCGGCTCGAACGCCAGTTCCTGCCCGCTCTGCCCGAGCAGATCGTGGATCGCGGCAAGCGGGGTGCCCGCTTTGGCGGTCAGCACCAGCTCTTCCGGCTCGTACAGCGTGACGCCGGAAAGCCCGGACAGATCGAGCGTCAGGTCGGTCTGGCTCGGCCGCCCGATGCCGCGCTTGGAACCCATGCCGACGAGCTCCAGCGTCCTGCCGTTCGACACCGCGAAGCGCACGGCGTCCTCGACGTCCCTGGCATCGCGGGGCTTGAGGGTGTTCGTGTCGATGGCATCCGTCATGGCGACCGTCGAATCTGCGGGCGCCGCGCGACCTCGGGGAAATCGCCTATCCGCCGCAGCCTTGCCCGGAAGCGCGCGATCAGTCCGGCTTTGGCGGCGGAGTTTACGGCACCCATCTCGGTCAGGATCACATCGAACTGCGCCAGCGCCAAGTCCGACACCCGGACTTTCATGACGATCGGTGCTTGGGACGATGCTTGGCGAACAACGCCTCCATCTCCGCATCGGTCGCGATCTCGCCACGCCTGACCGCTTCCACCGCCTCGTCGAGCATCCGCAACTCGTCTGGTGTCGCGCGGTAGGGACCTTGCCGGCGCAGCTCGATCTGACTGGCGAGCAGCGCCAGCTCTTCCTGGTCCTGCTCCGACCATTGCTCAGCGCGCTGCAGGATTTCCTTCAACATCGCATTCATGTCGGCACCCTATCACACGTCCTAGAACCGCGGAATGTCGGGGAACGGCAGCTTGCCGCCGGAGATATGCATGCGACCGAGCTCGGCGCAGCGGTTGAGCTTCGGGAACATCTTGCCGGGATTGAGCAGGCTCTTGTCGTCGAACGCGCATTTGATGCGCTGCTGCGTCTCGAGATCGATCTCGGAGAACATCACCGGCATCAGGTCGCGCTTCTCGACGCCGACGCCGTGCTCGCCGGTGAGCACGCCGCCGACCTCGACGCACAGCTTCAGCACGTCGGCGCCGAACTGCTCGGTTTTGTCGAGCTCGCCCGGCACATTGGCATCGTAGAGGATCAGCGGATGCAGGTTGCCGTCGCCGGCGTGGAACACGTTGGCGACGCGCAGGCCGTACTGTTCCGACAGCGCGCGCATGCGGCTGAGCACCAGCGGCAGCCGGCCGCGCGGGATGGTGCCGTCGACGCAATAATAGTCCGGCGAGATGCGGCCGACCGCGGGGAACGCCGCCTTGCGGCCGGCCCAGAACAGCAACCGCTCCTCCTCCGAGCGCGACACCCGGCACACCGTGGCGCGGCACTCCTTGGCGATCGCCTCGACGCGGTCGATCAGGTGATCGACCTCGGCCTGCGGCCCGTCGAGCTCGACGATCAGCAGCGCCTCGACGTCGAGCGGATAGCCGGCATGGACGAACTCCTCGACGGCGTGGATCGCCGGAGCGTCCATCATCTCCATGCCGGCGGGGATGATGCCGGCGCCGATGATGCGGCCGACGCAGGCGCCGGCATCCTCGGAGCTGGTGAAGCCGACCAGCACCGCGCGCGCGGTTTCCGGCTGGCGCAGGATGCGCACCGTGACTTCGGTCACGACACCCAACAGCCCCTCCGAGCCGGTGACCAGGCCGAGCAGGTCGTAGCCGCCGGCGTCGAGATGCTTGCCGCCGAGCCGCAGCACCTCGCCGGTCATCAGCACGATCTCGCAGCCGAGCACGTTGTTGGTGGTCATGCCGTATTTCAGGCAGTGCACGCCACCGGAATTCTCGGCGATGTTGCCGCCGATGGTGCAGGCGATCTGCGAGGATGGGTCGGGCGCGTAGTAGAAGCCCTCGTGCTCCACCGCCTTGGTGACCGCAAGATTGGTGACGCCGGGCTCGACCACGGCGACGCGGTTGTCGAAGTCGATCTCGCGGATGCGGTTGAACTTGGCCATGCCGAGCAGCACGCCGTCGGCGAGCGGCAGCGCGCCGCCCGACAGCGAGGTGCCGGCGCCGCGCGGCACCACCTTGATGCCCTGCGCATGGCAATAGCGCAGCACCTCGGCGACCTGCTGCGTGGTGTCGGGCAGCACCACCACCATGGGCAGCTGCTTGTAGGCCGGCAGGCCGTCCGACTCGAACGGCCGCATCTCGGTCTCGCCCGCGATCACGCCCTCGCCAGGGACGATCTGCCGCAGGGCGGCGACGATCGCGGCGCGGCGCGCGAGCACGGCTTCGTCGACCGGCGGCATGCGAATGGACATTTTCTCTCCAGGTTATATTAGAAACTATACAATCTGTTGGTCCGGGCGGAAAATGCTACGGAAGGGCGGCAGGCAACTCCGAGGAGCGGGATAAAATGAAGGCTTTCGTGCTGATGATAGCAACTTTGGCGATGTCGGCTGGCGCCGCCGCCGCGCAGGACCTCGCGGCCGGCGAGAATTCGTTCAAGAAGTGCCTGCCCTGCCATGCCGTCGGCACAGGAGCCAAGAACAAGGTCGGCCCGGTACTCAACGGCCTCGACGGCCGCAAATCGGGAACCGTGGAGGGCTACAACTATTCGGCCGCCAACAAGGATTCGGGCATCACCTGGAACGAAGCCCAGTTCCTGGATTATATCAAGGATCCCAAGGCCAAGATTCCCGGCACCAAGATGGTGTTCGCCGGAATCAAGAACGAGACCGAGGCCAAGAACCTGTGGGCCTATCTCGCCCAGTTCAAGGCCGACGGCTCCAAATAGGCTTCTCCAAATTAGCTTCTCCAAGTCGTGAGGCTGCGCCACGCCGGACCCGCTTGCTGACCGCCAACCGTTCGAACGCCACGAGACGCTGCGCGACGGCACGCGGGTCCTGATCCGCGCGCTGCGGCCGGACGACGACGTCCTCTATCCGGATTTCATCGCTGACATCACCCGCGAGGACATGCGGCTGCGGCTGCTCGCCGTGGTCAACGAGGTGAGCCCGCAATTCATCAACCGGCTCACGCATTTCGATCCGGCCCATGCCTTCGCGCTGATCGCGATCGAGGAAGCGACCGGCCGGATGCTCGGCGTGGTGCGCCTGCACAACGATCCCGGCGACAGGAAGGGCGAGTTCGCGGTGCAGGTGCGCTCGCATCTCAAGGGCCAGGGGCTCGGCTGGATGCTGATGCAGCGCATGATCGAGGTCGCCCGCGCCCGCGGCATCGCCCAGATCCACGGCCAGGTGCTGCGCGACAACGTCACGATGCTGCAGATGTGCCGCGAGCTCGGCTTCCACGTCGCCGACGATCCGACCGACCCGTCGGTCGAGCTGGTGACGCTCGACGTGCCGCCGGCGTCCTAAAGCACGATGACTTCAGGTCGAAACGCCATCGCGCTTTAAACTATTGTTTTCGGGACATGCTTTAGCCAAACGACGGTAGCGGCAGCGCCGCATGCGCCACCAGGCCGCGGGCATGGGCGTCGACGACGCCGAGCGCGCGCAGCGCGAACAGCGCTCGCTCCTGCACCGCTTCGCGCGCCTGCGCCGCATCCGGCGGCGACGGCGGCGCCAGCGGGCCGATGAGCCCTTCCGTCAGCGCGCCGAGCACCGCTGCGGCCGCGGTCGCGGCATCCTGCTCCGGCAGATGGCCGCCGGCGATCGCCGCCGCAATGCGCGCCGCCAGTTCCGCGGCCAGCGCGTTGCGGAAGCCGGCGCGCGCCGCATCGATCTCGGCCTCGACCGGCTCGGCGATGACCGCGAAGGCGAGCCGGCGGTGCGCCAGCGCCCGGGCGGCGAAGGTGACGATGGCGGCGGCGAGCGCCGACAGCGGGCCCGGCGCCGCGTCGGCGGCGTCCCGCATCGCCGCCAGCTCGCGGGCCGAGACGGCGGCGGCGAGCTGCGCCACCAGATCGGTCTTCGCCGGGAAATAGCGGTACACGGTGCCGGCGGCGATGCCGGCGCGCTGCGCCACCGGCACGATCTGCACCGCGTTCATGCCGCCCTCTTCCGCCGCGCTGCGCGCGGCGTCGAGAATGGCGTCCTCGCGCTCGGCGAGCTTGCGCAGCACGTTGGCGGTCTGGCGATAGGCCATGAACGACTGAATGACGATTCAGAGGCGAAGGGCAAGCGCCAAATGCGCGCGCCGCGCTATCCCGTCTCCGCCCGGCCCTTGTCGCGGATCGCGGACAGCGTCGCGCCCGGCGTGAGCGCCTCGCTGTCGATCTTGAGATGGATGATCGCCGGCTGGCCCGAAGCCTGCGCGGCATGGAACGCCGCGGCGAAGTCCCCGGTCCGCTCCACGGTGACGCCGAAGCCGCCGAACGCGCGCGCATAGGCGGCGAAGTCGGGATTCCGCAGCGCCGTCGCGACCACGCGGCCGGGATAATGACGCTCCTGGTGCATGCGGATGGTGCCGTACAGGCCATTGTCGGCGACCACGACGATGATCGGCAGGCCGTATTGCACGGCGGTCATGAACTCCTGTCCGTTCATCAGGAAGTCGCCGTCGCCGGCGATGCACACCACCGGCCGGTCGCGATAGACCGCCTTGATGCCGACCGCGGCCGGCACGCCGTAGCCCATCGAGCCCGCGGTCGGCGCGAACTGCGTGGCGAACCGGCGGAAGCGGTAGAAGCGGTGGATCCAGGCGGTGAAATTGCCGGCGCCGCTGGTCAGCGCCGCCTCCGGCGGCAGATGCTCGCGCAGCCACACCACGATCTCGCCGAGATTGACCGGGCCCGGCTGCGGCGTCGCCCGCTCGCTGAAGGCGAGATAGTCGTCGTGGGCCTGCCGCGCCGCGCCGGCCCAGGCCACGGCGCGCGGCGGCCGCAGTTCGTCGAGCGCGGCGCAGAACGCATGCGGCGAGGCATTGACGGCGAGCTGCGGGCTGTAGACGCGGCCAAGCTCCTCGGCGCCGGGATGGACATGCACCAGCCGGGTCCGCGCCGCGGGAATGTCGAACAGCGTATAGCCTTGCGAGGCGATCTCGCTCAGGCGGTCGCCGAGCAGCAGCACCAGGTCGGCGGCCTTGATCCGCGCCAGCAGCGTCGGCGCGGCGCCGATGCCGAGATCGCCGGCATAGCACGGATGCAGCGCGTCCATGATCGCGGCGCGGCGGAACGCGGTGGCGACCGGCAGCGACCAGTCCTGCGCGAAGCGCATCAGCCGGTCGCAGGCGTCCTGCGTCCAGCGGCTGCCGCCGGCGATGACGACCGGCGCGGTGGCGGCGGAGAGCCATTCGCCGAGCTGCCGCATCTGCGCCGCGGCCGGCGCGGTCTCGACCGGAATAAACGGCGGCGCGTCGGCGACCGCGACGCGCTCGACCAGCATGTCCTCCGGCAGCGCGATCACCACGGGCCCGGGCCGGCCCGCGGTCGCGGTATAGAAGGCGCGCGACACGATCTCGGGGATGCGCGCCGGATCGTCGATCTCGGTCGCCCATTTCGCCATGGCGCCGAACACCGCGCGGTAGTCGAGCTCCTGGAACGCCTCGCGCTCGCGCATGCGGCGCGCCACCTGGCCGACGAACAGGATCATCGGCGTGTCGTCCTGGCGCGCGATATGCACGCCAGCCGAGGCATTGGTGGCGCCGGGGCCGCGGGTGACGAAGCAGATGCCGGGACGCCCGGTGGCCTTGCCGTGCGCCTCCGCCATGCAGGCCGCGCCGCCCTCCTGCCGGCAGGCGACGAGCGCGATCGGGCGGTCATGGAACGCATCGAGCACGGCGATGTAGCTTTCGCCCGGAACGCAGAAGGCATGGGTGACCCCATGCGCGACGAGCTGGTCAACCAGCACCTCGCCCGCCGTGCGGGTCCGAACCGTCCTGTTCACCGTGCCGTCATCCCTTTGCGCGCGCCCTCGCCGCGGCCGGAACTTTTAAACATCCCGCCGGGAATTTCCATCGGCGCGACGGCAAGGCGCCGCGCGCGGCGCCGGACATGACTGCCCTGCATTCGCCGGACATCTCTGCGCACGGCGCTTGGCGCGGCGCGGCAAATCTGCGCATAGACGGCGCATGGACGGACGGCCTGCACAGGACCCGTTTCGGCATGGCTGACGCATCGGCGCAGGCGGGCGCACGCCGCTGGGCGGTGGCGATCATCGGCTATTGCGCCTTCATCAACCTCTATTCGCCGCAGGCCCTGCTGCCGCTGCTGCAGGGCGAGTTCGGCGCCAGCGCCGCCGAGGTCTCCTATCTGGTGACGGTGAGCGTGCTCGCCGTCGCGCTGACCGCGCCGTTCACCGGCACGGTCGCCGACGTGCTCGGACGCCGCCGGGTGATCCTCACCGCGATGACGCTGGTCGGGCTGCCGGCGATCGGCGGCGCGCTGGCGCAGTCGCTGCCGGAGCTACTGGCGTGGCGCTTCGTGCAGGGCCTCACCCTGCCGCCGATCTTCGCGGTCACGGTCGCCTATATCGGCGAGGAGCTGCCGCCGCGCCAGGCGACCGCCGCGATCGGACTCTACACCGCGGGCTCCGCGCTCGGCGGCTTCAGCGGCCGCTTCCTCACCGGCGTGATCACCGATCTCGCCGGCTGGCGCACCGCCTTCGTCTGCCTCGCGCTGATCAACCTCGTCGGCGCAGTGCTGGTGTTCTTCCTGCTGCCGCCGGAGCGGCAGTTCGTGCGCTCGGCGGGCGTTCTCAGCTCGGCGCGGCAGATGCTGTCGCACCTGCGCAATCCGAAGCTGCTCGCCACCTATGCGGTCGGCTTCGGCGTGCTGTTCAACTTCATCAGCATCTTCACCTTCATCAATTTCCATCTCGCGGCGCCGCCCTATCTGCTGACGCCGAGCCTGCTCGGCGCGATCTTCTTCACCTATCTGCTCGGCTCGGTCTCGACGCCGCTGGTCGGCCGCGCGGTGGCGCGGTTCGGCCGGCGCAACCTGATGATCGAGCTGGCGCTGCTGTGGATGGTCGGCGCGGCGCTGACGCTCGCGGGGCCATTGCCCATCGTGATCCTTGGGCTGATGCTGTGCGCCGCCTGCGGCATGATGTGCCAGGCGGTCTCGACCGGCTATGTCGCGATCACCGCGCAGGCCGGGCGGTCGTCGGCCGTCGGCCTTTATGCGACCTGCTTCTATGTCGGCGGCACCTTCGGCGGCGCGCTGTGCAGCGTGGCCTGGCGCTACGGCGAATATCCGGCCTGCGTGTTCCTGGTGATCGGCATGCTCGCGGCCATGGCCCTGATCGTCGCGCGGTTCTGGGATCCCAACCTTCCCTCCACGACGCCTGCCCACCATTCCTGATTCCGCTGCAGGCGCATCATGCAGGCGACGCCGGGACGGCGCGCGGCCTCTGCCGTATGATCGCGGCACAAGCGGACCGGGCGCGGCCCGGCCGGCGGACAAGAAAACGCAGGAAGGAAACGACCATGAACGGCGCGTCATCCCGATTCTCGTGGCTGTGCAATTGCGGCCTGCCGCACCGCAGCGCCGGCCTCGACCGTCGCAGTCTGCTCAAGGGCGGCGCCGCGGCGCTCGCGGCCGGCCTCGCCGCGCCGCGCTTCGTCGCCGAGGCCGCGGCGCAGGCCGCCGGTCAGGCCACCAATCAGACCGCCAAGCCGCACCGCATCGACGTGCATCACCACATCTCGCCGCCGACCTGGCTCGACGCGGTCAAGAGCATGAAGAAGGACAATCCGCCGCTCGCCAACTGGTCGATCCAGAAGACGCTCGACGACATGGACAAGGGCGGCGTCGCCGTCGCGATCACCTCCCCGACCACGCCGCAGACCTTCGGCCTCAACGCCGCCGACGCCGCGCGCATCGCGAAGGAGAGCAATGAATACGCCAAGAAGCTGGAGAGCGACCACAAGGGCCGGTTCGGCACCTGGGCGATGCTGCCGCTGCCGCATATCGACGAGAGCCTGAAGGCGATCGAATACGCCTTCGACACGCTGAAGGTCGACGGCGTCGGCATCATGACCAGCTACGGCGACAAGTGGCTCGGCTATGCCGAGTTCGAGCCGGTGTGGCAGGAGCTCAACCGCCGCAAGGCCACGGTCTACACGCATCCGACCGCCGCCAATTGCTGCGGCAATCTGGTGCGCGGCATCGACGACGCGCTGATCGAGTTCGGCACCGATACGACGCGCTCGGTGTTCTCGGTGATCTTCTCCGGCACCGCGCAGAAATACCCCGACATCAAGTGGATCTGGTCGCACGGCGGCGGCGCGCTGACTGCGTTCTATGAACGTTTCACCGTGCAGTCGATTGCGATCCCGCCCTACAGGGGCAAGTTCACCCGTGAGCAGATCGACCAGTTGATCGATGGCTTCTACTACGACACCGCGGCGATCCCGAACGACGTCACGCTTGCCGCCGTGAAGGCGATGGTGCCGGTGTCGCAGATCCTGTTCGGCACCGACTTCCCCTACCGCCGGGCGACCGACTACCTCGCCGCGCTGCAGAAGAATTTCAGCGCCGACGAGCTGAAGGCTATCGACCGCGACAACGCGCTGCGGCTGGTGCCGCGGTTCAAGGCGACCTGAGGACGGGATCAGACATGGTCCATGCGGATTGAAGCACGCTCTCTCCTTCCGCTCATTCCGGCGCACGCGGGACTCCACGCTTAAGCGTGGGTCCGGCGTTCGCGGGGGACGAGCGGGTGAGAGGTTGTTTCATGCCAGCGCGGGCGGTAGCCGTTCTCGAGCGCGCGCAGGATCGACGGCGGCGTCAGCACCTCGACCGCGCCGCGCGGCCGCGCGCCGCCGTCGCGATAGCCGGACGGCGTGAAGCGCAGCAGCCGGCGGCCCTTCACCGCGAAGGCCGCGCCGCCGATGGCGACAAAGGCGCCGTCCGGCAGCGCCGCGGCGCGCCGGCGGTGCGTGCGCTTGTCGCGCCCGCAAAGCCGCTCGGCATGCAGCGCGCGGTCCATCTCCGCCGCGGCCGCGCGCCGCGATCCGCCGGCGAAGGCGCGCGCGAACGCCACGGCATCGGCATGGCGGCACTCGAAGCACGGACGATGCCCGGCCGACAGCGCGACCGGCTCGTCGAGGAAGAACAACTCGGTATAGCCCTCGCCCCACACCGTGCGGCGGCGGCCGCGGAAATCGGGCACGCAGCAGATCCATTGCCGCGACGCCCAGCGCCGCGTGCCGAGCCGTTGCGCCGCATCGTGCAGGCGGCCGCCGCGATTGCCCATCAGCAGGCCGCGGGCCGGCGTGGCGAACAGCGTGCCGAACGGATCGACGCGGTTCTGCAGCGGCATGGCCGCGCCCGCCTCAGGCTTTGGCCTTGGTCCAGGACGGCAGCCGGCTGACCAGCGCCGGGCCATAGGCCACCACGAAGCCGGCGAAGGCCGCGATCCAGGCGGCGCCGGCGAACAGCAGCAGATCGGGCGGGCCGCCGAATGCCGCGGCGATCCGCGTCAGCGCCGCGATCAGCGCCAGGACATAGATCGCCTGCGTGCCCGGCGAGGCGGCGAGCGGCTGGCGCAGATGGCCGAGGCTCGCCCGCGTCATCACCGCGAGCGTCATCAGGCCGATGCCGCCCGCGGTCCAGGCATGGATGCCGGCGGTGGCCGGTACCGCGGCCGAGAAGGCCGCCGCGCCGAGCAGCACGAAGCCGACCGGGATGAAGGCATAGGCGACATGCAGCACCAGCACCAGCCGGTCGGCGAGCGTGCGGTCGCCGGCCCAGCGCGCGAGCCGCGCCGCGTGCATCGCGCCGACGACCATCAGCAGCGCGCCGGTTGCGCCGGCGCCGGGCCAGCCGATCCAGGAGGCGAGCGCCAGCACGCTCGCTGCCAGCGTCGCCGCGTCGTAGCGCGAGAACGGCACCGGCAGCCGGCCGGGATTGTTGCGCGCCAGCCAGTTGTTGGTGAAGCTCGGGATGATGCGGCCGCCGATCAGGCTGACGAGCAGGATCACCGCCGCGATCGACAGCCGCACGCCGTAATCGGCGGCGCCGGACAGCAGCACCTCGGCGTGGAACACGACATTGCCGGTGATCAGCAGCACCAGCACGAAGAGTACGCGCAGATTGCGCCAGTTCCGGCCGGCGACGATCTCGCGCGCCGCCACCGCCGCGAGCACGACGAGGAACAGCACGTCGATCGCCGCAGCCACGGCGGCGCCGATCGATGCCGAGACCAGCAGCCCCAGCCGGCCGGCGAGCCACAGCAGCGCCAGTCCGGCGAGCGGCGCGCCGTTGACCGGCAGCCGGCCGGTCCAGTTCGGGATCGCGGTCAGCAGGAAGCCGGCGATCGAGGCCGCGACATAGCCGAACAGCATCTCGTGGACGTGCCAGTCGAGCGGCGTGAGATGCGTGGGCACTTGCAGCAGGCCGAGGAACTGCGGCAGCCAGATCAGGATGTCGAGCGCGGCCCAGATCGCCGCGCCGAGGAAGAACGGGCGGAAACCGTAGGAGAACAAGGCCGGCCCGGCATAATCGCGGCGGCGGCGCAGGGCGGGATTGTCATCCATGGCGTGACATGACGCGATCTGTGGCTGTCCGGCGGACAGCAGCGTGAGCAGCAGGCGTTCTCTCTGTCATCGTAGCCGGTCGGCCGGCGCGCGCCCATGATGATTTCGAATGAGGCGGCGGCGTGGAGCGCGCGACCGCGCAAAAAAGATGGCCGGGAACGGGCCCGGCCATCGGTCTGAAAACTGTCGGCGCGCTTTACGCCTGCGGCTGCGGCTCGAGCGGCCCCGGTCCGGGCTCGGGACCGCGGCGGCCCTGCCCCGCGGCCGGCACCGCGGAGGCGCGCGGCCCCGACGGCTCGACCACGGTCTCGCGCTTGGGGCGGATGCCCTTCAGCAGATCCTTGATCTCGTCGCCGGTCAGCGTCTCGAACTCCAAGAGCGCCTTGGCCAGCGTCTCGAGATCGGCGCGCTTCTCGGTCAGGATCTGGCGCGCCTCGGCGAGGCCGGCCTCGACATAGCGGCGCACCTCGGCGTCGATCTTGCGGCTGGTCTCTTCCGAGATGTTGGTCTGGCGCGCGACCTGGTAGCCGAGGAACACCTCGTCCTGGTTCTCGCCGTAGGCGACGGTGCCGAGCTCGTCGGAGAAGCCCCAGCGCGTCACCATCATCCGCGCGAGCTTGGTCGCCTGCTCGATGTCGGAGGACGCGCCCGAGGTGACCTTGTCCTTGCCGAACACCATCTCCTCGGCGACGCGGCCGCCCATCATGATGGCGAGCCGCGACGTCATCTGCTCGAAGCTCATCGACAGCTTGTCGCGCTCGGGAAGCTGCATCACCATGCCGAGCGCGCGGCCGCGCGGGATGATGGTGGCCTTGTGCACCGGATCGGTGGCCTTGACGTTGAGCGCGACGATGGCGTGACCGCCCTCGTGATAGGCGGTGAGGAGCTTCTCCTCCTCGGTCATGACCAGCGACTTGCGCTCGGCGCCCATCATCACCTTGTCCTTGGCGTCCTCGAACTCGGCCTGCGTCACCATGCGCTTGTTGCGGCGCGCGGCCATCAGCGCCGCCTCGTTGACGAGGTTCATCAGGTCGGCGCCGGAGAAGCCGGGCGTGCCGCGGGCGATGGTCTTGAGGTTCACGTCCGGAGCAAGGGGAACCTTGCGGACATGGACCTTCAGGATCTGCTCGCGGCCGACCACGTCGGGATTGGGTACGACCACCTGCCGGTCGAAGCGGCCGGGACGCAGCAAAGCGGGGTCGAGCACGTCGGGCCGGTTGGTGGCGGCGATCAGGATGATGCCCTCGTTGGCCTCGAAGCCGTCCATCTCCACCAGCAACTGGTTGAGCGTCTGCTCGCGCTCGTCGTTGCCGCCGCCGAGGCCGGCGCCGCGATGGCGGCCGACCGCGTCGATCTCGTCGATGAAGATGATGCAGGGCGAGTTCTTCTTGGCCTGCTCGAACATGTCGCGCACGCGCGAGGCGCCGACACCGACGAACATCTCGACGAAGTCGGAGCCGGAAATGGTGAAGAACGGCACATTGGCCTCGCCCGCGACCGCGCGCGCGATCAGCGTCTTGCCGGTGCCGGGCGGGCCGACCAGCAGCACGCCGCGCGGGATGCGGCCGCCGAGCCGTTGGAACTTGGACGGATCGCGCAGGAACTCGACGATCTCCTGCAGGTCGGACTTGGCCTCGTCGACGCCGGCGACGTCCTCGAAGGTGACGCGGCCGTGCGATTCCGCGAGCAGCTTGGCGCGCGACTTGCCGAAGCCCATGGCCTTGCCGGCGCCGCCCTGCATCTGCCGTGACAGGAATATCCAGACGCCGATCAGCGCGATGAAGGGCAGCCAGTTGAGCAAGAGCGACACGAACCACGGCAGGTTCTCCTGCTGCGGCCGCGCCGTGATCGAGACGCCCTTACCGTAGAGCCGCTGCACCAGCGTCGGGTCATTGGGGGCATAGGTCGAGAACTGGCGGCCGTCGGTGAAATTGCCGTGGATCTCGGGACCCTGAATGGTGACGTCGCGGACCCGGCCCTGGTCGACCTCGTTGAGCAGTTGCGAGAACGAGATGTCCTGCGACGTGGTCCGCTGCCCCGGGTTCTGGAACAGGGTGAACAGGGCGAGCAACAAGAGGACGATGATCACCCAGAGGGCGAAATTGCGCAGATTCGCGTTCATCCTGCGTCCTTAACAGCCGCCGACCGGAGGCGGCACCACCGATATGGCAGAAATTCGTGGCAGATTCACGTTCCGCTCGAATGTAGGGAGCGGCCCTCCCCCTGCCAAGTGACCAAAAGCAATCGCACGGGCGAAAGTGCCCGGTCCTGCGCCATTCTAGCGCGGGCTGCCGCCCGCCGGCCGGCGGCGTCGCGGCGTGGTTAAGGCCGCCTGCGCGGCGGGGCGGTCTCGACCCGGATCTCGTCGCCGCGGCAGGTCACCACGGCCCCGGCGAGGGTGCGCCGCAGCAAGCCGCGGCGCTCCCCGACCGCGGCGAGCAGCGCCTCGAGCTTGCCGAGCGCGACCGGCCCGGCCCCGGCGTCGCCGGCAAAGGCCACGGCGCGGCCGAGCAGCCGCAGCGCGATCTCGGCCGGCAGGCGGTCGAACAGCGCCGCCTCGAAGGCGATCCCGGCAGTCCAGGGCCGCCGCGACACCGCGACCTGCGCGGCATCGACCGCGACCTCGATCGCCGCGTCGGCGCGGCGCAACCGCCAGGCCAGCGTCGCGAGCCGCGCGGCGCCGAGTCCTTCCCGCTCCAGCCCGGCGACCAGCGTGCGCAGCCGCGGCCGGGTGAAGCGCGGGTCGCGGTTGGTCGGGTCGTCGGCGAAGCCGATACCGGCGGCGCGCAGCGTGGCGAGGAGCCGCGCTTTGGGCATGCCGAGCAGCGGCCGCACCAGCAGCAGCGGACTCTCCGCCGCCGGGGCATGGACGAGCGGCGTCACCGCGCGCATTGCGCCGAGCCCGGTGAGCCCGCTGCCGCGGGTGAGCCGCATCAGCACGGTTTCGGCCTGGTCGTCGCGGGTATGCGCGGTCAGCACATGGCCGGCGCCAAGCGCGCGCGCCGCCTGCGCCAGCAGCGCGTAGCGCGCGAGCCGCGCCGCCTCCGGCAGGCCGGTGGCGGGCTTGCGGCCGGTCCAGCGCAGCGTCTTGTGAGAAATGCCAAGCCGCCGCGCGAGCCTCGCGACCTCGCGCGCCTCGCGCGCCGATTCCGGCCGCAGCCCGTGATCGACGGTGAGCGCGGCGAGCGGCGGCCTGGTCTTCGATCTCAGCTTGCGGTGCCACTGCGCCGCGAGCCACAGCAGCGCGGTGGAATCCGGACCGCCCGACACCGCGAGCACGATGCCGGGCGAGCGCGTCAGCGGCGCGAACAGCGCCGCGGCTTCGCCGAGGGAAATGGGAGCGTCGTCCGATGCAGCCATGACCGTGTTTCGCGGCGCCGCCAGGCAGCGGGCCGCACGATCCTAGCACTTCACCCGCTTCTGTTCCTGCTCGACGCTGCGCTTCACGCTGGCCGACGCGCGCGGATATTTGCGCGCGACCTCGCCGAACGAGGCGCAGGCCATCTCCTTCTGCCCGATGGCGGCGAGCGACTGGCCGAGCCGCAGCAGCGCGTCGGGCGCCTTGGCCGCCTTGTCGTGGTTGCGCACCACGACCAGGAAGCTGTCGGCGGCGTCCTGATAGCGCTGGCGCTGATAGAGGCTCTCGCCGAGCCAGTAGCGCGCCTCGGGAGCGTGCGCGTCGTTGGGATATTTCTTGAGGAAGTCGCGGAAGGTCTGCTCCGCCAGCGCATAGTCCTTGCGCAGCACATAGCCGTAGGCGAGGTCGTATTCGTCCTTCGGCGTGTTGGACGGCGGCGCGGGCAGCGCCGAAGCCATGGCGCCGGCGGCGGGCGCCGGCGCGGTGTTGAACGGCACCGGTCCGGGCGGAGGCGGCGGCGCGCCGCGCTGCGGGTCCGCCGACATCGTCGACAGATCGAGCGGCGCGCCGGCCTCGCGGCCGCCCGGTGCGCCGATCGGGCCGGACTCTTGCGGCTCCTGCGCGGCGATCACCGGAACGCCGCCGTCGCCGAGCGCGCGCGGCACGCCGGGCGCGGACGGATCGCGCGCCGGATCGAATACGTCGGAACGCCGGCCGGGTGCGGCCGGCGCAACGGGCGTGCGCACCGGCGACGGCCCGCCCTGCGGCGCGGGCGCCGGCTGCGCACCGGTCTGTCCGCCGCCGCGCGCGCCGAGCTGCTGGAAGCGGTAATCGTTCTCTTCCTGCATGCGGCGGAGCTGCTGCTCGAGCTGCTGGTTGCGGTACTGCAACTGCTCGATCGCGCCGGTGAGCTGCCGCATCTGGTTCTGGAGCTGGTCGAGCCGGACCACCAGGTCGGCGGCGTCGGCGTCCTGCGCGGACGCGGGCGCCGGCGCAACGGACAGCAGCGCGGCGGCGAGAAGCGCCGGCGCAGCGACAGGCAAAAGGCGGATCATCGATGCGGCCTTGTCAGGAATCCCCGGAGCCGGCACATCGGCCGGCCCGACGCTCGAGCATAGGGCCGGCTGCGTCGAAATTGTGACTGCGCCGCTCCGACGGTCGTCTTACGAGCTGGCGTTAAGCACCGTCACCGCGCGGCGGTTCTGCGACCAGCACGAAATGTCGTTGCACACCGCGACCGGGCGCTCCTTGCCGTAGGAGATGGTGCGCATGCGGTTGGCGGCGATGCCACGCGAAACCAGATAATCGCGCACCGCCTGCGCGCGCCGGGCGCCGAGCGCGATGTTGTATTCGCGGGTGCCGCGCTCGTCGGCGTGGCCCTCGATGGTGAAGGTGTATTGCGAATAGCGCGACAGCCACTGCGCCTGGTTGTCGAGCGTGGCGCGCGCCTGCGACGACAGGTCGGTCTGGTCGGTCTCGAAGAACACGCGGTCGCCGACATTGACGACGAAATCCTGCTGGCTGCCCGGCGTCGCCGCGGCTCCGGCGGCATTCGCCTGAACGTCCTCCGCGTTCTTCGCGCAGGCCGCAATCGTCAGCGCTGCCGCCAATACCACGGCAAAACGCATGCCGCGAACAATCCTGCTGCCATCGATCATGCCGGCATCTCCGTTGTACTCACAGTCCGCAACTGTTGGATCGTGGGTCTGGTCTAAGCCCGGTTCGTTAAGCGAACGTTCCATCAACCTTGATGGAACCTTGCGCACCGCCGCTAAAATTGTCTGACGGCCGGAAACCGGTCCTTGTGGTTAAAGGCCGGTGAACGCGCGAGGTCAACACGGAACTTGGAAACGCGGCGCGCGCCGCCGGTTCCAAAATGACGCTTCAGGCGAGCAGCGGCGACCACGCCGGATCGGAAGCGAAACTCGGCGTCGGAACCTTCTGCTCGTTGCGGCCGGTGACGTCGATCGTGAAGAGCGACGGCCCCGCGCCCATGTCGCGGAAGAACATGACGACGCGGCCGTTCGGCGCGAAGGTCGGGCCCTCGTTGTGAAAGCCCTCGGTCAGCACGCGCTCGCCCGAGCCGTCCGGCTTCATGATGCCGATGCCGAACTTGCCGCCGGCCTGGCGCGTATAGGCGATGAAGTCGCCGCGCGGCGACCACACCGGCGTCGAGTAGGCACCCTCGCCGAAGGAGATGCGCTGCGCCGGGCCGCCGCTCGCCGCCATCACATAAATCTGCTGGCGGCCGCCGCGGTCGCTCTCGAAGCAGATGCGCTGGCCGTCCGGCGAATAGGACGGCGCGGTGTCGATCGCCGGCGTGTCGGTGAGCCGCGTGGTGTTGCGCGAGCGCAGGTCCATCACGAACAGGTTGGAGCTGCCGCCCTGCTGCAGGCTCATGATGACGCGCTGGCCGTCCGGCGAGAACCGCGGCGCGAAGGTCATGCCGGGAAAATTGCCGACCACCTCGCTCTGCCCGGTCTCGATGTTGAGCAGCAGCACGCGCGGATCGCCGCGGCCGTAGGACATATAGGTGATTTCCTGGGTCGAGGGATTGAAGCGCGGCGTCAGCACCAGGTCGTCGCCGCGCGTCAGATAGCGCAGATTGGCGCTGTCCTGATCCATGATCGCGAGCCGCTTGACGCGGCGGTCCTTCGGACCGGTCTCGTCGACGAACACGATGCGGGTGTCGAAATAGCCCTTCTCGCCGGTCAGCCGCTCGTAGATCGCGTCCGAGATGATGTGGGCGATGCGCCGCCAGTTCTCCGGCGTGGTGAAATATTGCTGGCCGGCAAGCTGCTGGCCGGCGAACACGTCCCACAGCCGGAACTCGGCCTTGAGCCGGCCGTCGCCCTGGCGCGTCAGGCGGCCGGTGACCAGCGCCTGCGCATTGATCGCGCGCCAGTCGGGAAAGCGCGGCACTGCGTCGCTGTTGGCGATCCGCTCGATGAAGGCGGCGGGATCGATCGGCGCGAACAGGCCCGAGCGCCGCAGATTGGCGCTGATGATGCCGGAGACGTTGCGCGCCATCTCGCCCTCGTTCGGCGCGCCGGCGCCGAAATCGGTGACCGCGATCGGCATCGGCTGGACATTGCCCTGCGTCACGTCGAGCCGCAGCACGGCGGCGGCGGGACGGATGCCGGCGAAGGCCGCGGCGCCGAGGCTCGCGCCGGCGAGCAGGACGCGGCGGCGGTTGAACGACAAGGGATCAGCCACGGTTGTCATATCCAATATCAAATGATGAGAATGATGAGATTGTCAGCCGCGGAACATGTCGCGCGGGTCGAACGTCACTTCGATATCCTTCCACAGCTCGTAATTCTCCGGGCGCAGCATCGTATAGGGCGCGCCGCGGAAGATGGCACGGATCGCGCTGTCGCGCGCGGTCTCGAACAGGATGCCGTGGCCGCTGGTCAGCACCATCGGCGGCGCGCCGACGGTGCCGTCGCGCTTCAACTGGATGCGCACGCGGATCACCAGCTCTTCCGGGTTCTTGATGCCGACCGGCGGATTCCACAGCGACATCAGCCGCGCGCGCAGCGCGTCGATCTCGCTCTGCGACAGCGTCCTGGCATTGGCATGCGCCGAGCCGAGCGACGGCGCGCTCGACAGCTCTTCGCCGGCGGCGGCCTGGCGCTGCGGCGCGCGCTTGTCGAGCAGCGCCGCGATCTTGCTGGCGTCGAACTTCGGCTGCTCCTTGACCTCTTTCTTCTTCGGCGGCGGCTTCTTCTCTTCCTTCTTGAGCGCCTCGGCGATCGGATCGGGCTTGTGCTGCTCGACCTTCTTCTCCGGCGGCTTTTCCGGCGGCGGGGGCGTCGGTTCGGGGGCCGCGGTCGGCTTGATCTCCGGCTTCTTCTCGACGACCTTCTCGACCGGCTCGGGCGCGGGCTTTTGCTCCTCGGCCTTCTTCTCGACCAGCGGCTTCGGGGTGTCCTTGGGCTTC
>Ga0182748_1001430_pt1 | contig 23378 bp, 18 predicted proteins | sample eDN3rd37CKraftOP_FD_128877 | JGI IMG/M metagenome (GOLD analysis project Ga0182748, IMG submission 128877) | Enriched Organic Plus compost microbial communities from Emeryville, California, USA - eDNA 3rd pass 37_C Kraft OP (version 2) (version 2) ...
CGAGAATGCCGGGCGGGTTGGTGTAGAACGGGTTGGCCTGCGGGCCGGTGCGGAACGCGGTGGCCGTCAGGGTGCCGCGCGCCGTGCGCTGGTGGTTCTGCCGGTTCGAGTAGACGAAGTCGATGCCCGCTTGCAGGTCGGACGTCACTTCATATTCGACCTTGGCCATGAAATTGTTGCGCACCTCGCGCGGCAGGATGTCCCCGTAGCGATTGTCGCAAGGCGCGTTGTTGGCGTTGTTCGCAACCGAGGTCGGCGAGGTCGGCGACAGGAAGATGTTGCCGGCGCCGCCCGGCTGGATCGTGGCGGGCGAGCAGTTGAAGCTCAGGAAGTTGGTGCCGCCCTGCGGCCGGTGGTCGGGCGCGAAGAAGTCCCGCGCGGTCTGGGCGAGCGCGCTGCGATAGGAGTAGGCATAGGCCATCATGAAGGAGCCGCGGTCCCACCGCGTCCCCCACAGCGCGCCGGCATTGTAGGTGCGATATTCGTCGCCGAAGCCGACCTGGCCGGTGACCTCGAAACCCTCGACGCGCCGCCGGGTGATGAAGTTGATGACGCCGGCGACCGCGTCCGAGCCGTAGATCGAGGACGCGCCCTCGGCGAGAACCTCGACGCGCTCGAGCGCGATCGGCGGGATGATGTTGGGGTCGGAAAGCGGGTGCGGCTGGCCGCCGAGCGAGAAGCGGTGTCCGTCGATCAGCACCAGCGTCGAGTTGGAGGCGCTGGAGCCGAGGCTGTGGATCGTGGGCGAATAATAGGAGGTGCCCGCGGGGCCCTGGCCGGCATTGCCCGCCGCGGTGATCTGCGGAACCGTCTTCAGGATCTGCTGGAGCGTCTGGGCGCCGGTGGATTCGATCTCCTCGCGGCCGACCGAGACGAGGTTCGAGCCGACCGGCGCAACGCCCCGGAGGCTGGTGCCGGTAACGACGATCTCGTCACCGCCCGTCTGCGGCGCCTGCCGGGCGATCGAGTCCTCGGCTTTGGCGGCCTGGCCCGCCGGCTCCGGGGTCGTCACCTCCTGCGCGGTGGCGGCGGCGGCGGTGAGCGCCGCGACCATGACCGCGGTGGAGGCGCCCAGCTTCAACATCGTCTGCAATGCGTTCATTTCGTTCCCCTCCCGAGCGTGGTCCACTCTTGTCGGCGACCTTGGAGGGGAAATTCCGGAGCGGGTCGGGATAAGTCAAAATTGCGCCGCTCCGATCTCTCAACTGGTGAGAAAGGAGCCGCCAAGTGGATTCAGGCAGCGATCGCGCCGTGCGCGGGGGACAGCTTGTGCTGGATTTTGACGGCCGCCGACTGGAGCGCGATCCGCACTTCCTCCTGGCGCTGGGCGTCCATGCGCTCCGCGATGTCAGATACCGAAATGGCCGCGATCGTCTTGCCGGCCGAGTCGCGGACCGGCACCGCGACGCAGCGCAGGTTGGAGGCGCTCTCCCGGTCATCGACGGCGTAACCGCGCGCGCGGACCATGTTGATCTCGCGCCGGAACGCGGCCGGATCGGTGATCGTATGCGGGGTGAGCGCGATCAGCTCGCCCTCCGCCATGAACTCGTCGAACTCGGCGAGCGAGAGCGCCGCGAGCAGGACCTTGCCCAGCCCGGTGCAATAGGCCTCGAGCTGGCAGCCGACGCGCGTGTGGACCGCAAAGCCGGCCGACTCGCCCACCTTGGCGACATAGGTCACCATGCCGTCCTCGAGCACGCCCATGTGGACGGTGAGCGAAAGGTGGGACGCCAGCTCGAACAGCACGTCCTGGGAAATGTCGCGCAGCACCTCCCGAACCTCGACGTTGCGCGACAGGTGCACGAGCAGCATTCCCGGCCGGTAGCGGCCGCGCGTATCCCGGATGACGGCGCCGATGTCCTCGAGCGTCTGGATCAGCCGATAGCCCGACGCCTGCGGCAGGCGGGCGCGCCGGCTCAGCTCGGCGCTGGTGAGGCATTCGTCGGCATTGCGAAAGGCCCGCAACAGCTTGAAGGCCTTGCGAACCGACTCGTTCCTGGGTGTCGCCACGTTCGACTCTCCATCATTCGCCGGAACGAAATGGCCGGCGTGGCGCCATCCGCCTCGCCGGCAACCATGTCACATCCTGAAGCGGAACATCCATCCCACGTCGTCGCAGCAATACATGTAACCGTCATAAAGCTTGGCGCCGTGGATCACCGGGGAATTGTCCGGCAGCTGGATCCGCTCGGTGATCTCCCCCGTCTCCGCATTCTGGAGGAAGAAGGCGTTGAGGTTGGAATCCGAGGCCCAGAAGTGCGTCTTGGAGGCGTCGGTCCAGCTCATGTCGTGCGGGCGGTTGCCGGCGCTCGCATAATAATCCTCGACCACCCAGTCGCGCTTGTTGATCACGAACACCATTCGCGCCGGCGGCACCGCGACGTAGAGCAGGTGGCCCTTCTGAAGGATGCAGTGCGCGCCCGTGCCCGGCGGCGCGTCGATCCGGTCGAGCGCGACCTGGCCGTCCGGCAAACGCGACACGTTGCCCGGCAGCGCCGAGGGCGGCCGCGGCGCCTCCGGATAGGCCGGCTCGAGCGGGGTGGTGTGGCCCTGCGCGTCGCCGCGAACGCGGTAGATGAGGCCCGCACCCGGCGTCTGGTAGGCCGCGATCGTGCGGCCATCGCGCGGATCGGTGTGCACGATGAGGCGATTGTAGGTCGAGCCGATCCACATCGTCCCGTCCTCGTCGTCCACGCAGATGCCGCTCGCGGCGCGGACATTGTTCGGCTGGAATTCGCGGATCAGCCGACCGGTGCGGGGGTCGATCAGCGAGATCCAGTTCTCCGGCCCCTGGTCGATGATCCACATGCCTTCACGGGTGACGTCGAGCCCGTTCGGCTTGCCGTGCGGGGTGCGGTAGAGCACCTCGATCGGGCCCGAGGGGCGCGTCGGCACGCGCGAAAGGTCCGGCCGCCGTGCCTCGGCCAGACGCGGAAACGCCGCCACGGCGGGCGCTATCGCCACGAGTCCCAGAAAATGCCTGCGCTGCATCATTCCACCTTCCTCTCCCCTTCATCGGCGGCATTTCCGGCCTCCTTGAGGAGGTCCAGAGCCACATCGACGATCATGTCCTCCTGGCCCCCGACCATTCGCCTGCGACCGAGCTCCACGAGGATGTTCCGGGTATCGACGCCGTAGTCCCGGCTCGCCTTTTCGGCGTGGCGCAGGAACGACGAGTAGACGCCGGCATAGCCGAGGGTCAGGGTCTCGCGGTCCACGCGGACCGGACGGTCCTGCAGTGGCCGCACCAGATCCTCTGCCGCGTCCATCAGCTTGAACAGGTCGACGCCGTGATTCCATCCCTTCAGCGTCGCAACTGCGATAAATACCTCCAGCGGCGCATTTCCCGCGCCGGCGCCCATGCCGGCGAGGCTGGCGTCGACGCGGATCGCGCCGCTCTGCACGGCGACGACCGAGTTGGCGACGCCGAGCGAGAGATTGTGATGCGCGTGAACGCCGCGCTCGGTCTCCGGCTTCAGCACCCGGTCGAAGGCCTCGAGGCGCGCGCGATAGCCGTCCATGTCGAGCGCGCCGCCGCTGTCGGTGATGTAGACGCAGTGGGCGCCGTAGCTTTCCATCAGCTTGGCCTGCGCCGCGAGTTCCTCCGGCCCGATCATGTGCGCCATCATCAGGAAGGTGGCGACGTCCATGCCGAGATCGCGGGCGGCGGCGACGTGCTGCTTCGAAATGTCCGCCTCGGCGCAGTGCGTCGCGATGCGGACCGAGGTCGCGCCGAGCCGGTGCGCCTGCTTCAGGTCCTCGATCGTGCCGATGCCGGGGAGCAGCAGCGTCGTCAGCCGCGCGTGGCGGACGACGTCGGCCGCCGCCTCCAGCCAGGCCCAGTCAGTTTGGGCGCCGAAGCCGTAGTTGAAGCTGGACCCGTTGAGGCCGTCGCCGTGCGCGACCTCGATCGCGTCCACCTTCGCCTCGTCGAGCGCGCGCGCGATCTGCCGCACCTGCTCGAGGCTGTAGCGGTGACGGATCGCGTGCATCCCGTCGCGCAGCGTCACGTCCTGGATGTAGAGCTTGGTCTTGGTGGGATCGAAGCTCATGACGCGGCGCGCTCCCGCCGCCGCTCGACGATCTTCTCCGCGGTGCGCAGCGCCGCCGACGTCATGATGTCGAGATTGCCCGCATAGACGGGCAGGTAGTGGCCCGCCCCTTCGACCTCGAGAAGCACGGTGGTCTTGATCCCTTCGAAGGTTCCCACGCCCGGGATATGGACGGGGTTGTTGGACCCGAACCGCTCGAACTGCACCTTCTGCTTGAGGCGGTAGCCCGGCACATATTCCTGGACGCGCGCGACCATCGCCTCCACCGCCGCCTCGATCTCCGGCTCCTCCGCGCCGGAGGAGAGGGTGAAGATCGTGTCGCGCATGATCAGCGGCGGCTCGGCCGGGTTGAGAATGATGATCGCCTTGCCTTTGGCGGCTCCGCCCACCTCCTCGATCGCGCGGGCCGTGGTCTGGGTGAATTCATCGATATTGGCGCGCGTGCCGGGGCCGGCGGACTTCGACGCGATCGAGGCGACGATCTCGGCATAATGGACCGTCGCGACCGAGGCGACCGCGGCGACGATCGGGATCGTCGCCTGCCCGCCGCACGTGACCATGTTGAGGTTGGGCGCGTCGAGGTGGCAGTCGCCGTTGACGACCGGGATCACATAGGGGCCGACCGCCGCCGGCGTGAGGTCGATCATCACCTTGCCGTCCCCGCGCACGATCTCGCTGTGGCGATAGTGCGCACCGGCCGAGGTGGCGTCGAATACGATCTCTATATCGCGCCATGCGTCGTGGGCGACCAGCCCGTCCAGCCCGTCGGAAATGGCGAGCACGCCGAGCTCCCTGGCGCGGCGCAGCCCGTCGGAATCGGGATCGATTCCGACCAGGGCCGCCATCTCGATCAGGCTGGACGTACGGATCACCTTCATCATCAGATCGGTGCCGATATTGCCCGACCCGATGATAGCCGCCTTTGCCTTGGGCAGGGACACCCCCCGTGCCTGTCCGGCAGATGTCATTGCATCCGTCTCCGCCTCTCCATGCGAAAGACGTCGATGCAACCCCCGCGACTGTCAAAATCCCCCCGCCCCACCCTCTCATTCTTTGAGATGAAGGCGGCGGGCTGGGCGCGCGCGACGGAGCGCGCGTCCGGTCAGGCCGGCTCGGGCGCCGGGACGATCGCGTCTGCCTCCCACGCGGCGATGGCGGTTTCGCGCATGAGCGTGAGGGCGATCTCGTCGAGCCCGGTCATCAGGCATTCGCGCCGGAACGGATCGAGCGCGAAGGTGAAACGGTCCTGGAGCGGGCTGGTGACGGTCATCGTCTCGAGGTCCACCGTCAGCTCGTGCGCGCGCGCGACCTCGAGCAGGCGGTCCACCGCCGCCTGGTCGAGCGCGACGGTGACGATCCCGTTCTTGAAGGCGTTGCCGGAGAAGATGTCCGAAAAGCTCGGCGCGATCACCGCCTTCACCCCCATGTCGGCGAGCGCCCAGACGGCGTGCTCGCGGCTGGAGCCGCAGCCGAAATTGTCGCCCGCGATCAGGATCGGCGCGCCGGCATAGGCGGGATCGTCGAAGACGTTCCCCTCCTCCGCGCGCACCGCCTCGAAGGCGAAGCGGCCCAGCCCCGCGCGCGTCAGCGTCTTGAGATGCCGCGCCGGGATGATGATGTCGGTATCGACGTTGCGCCGGCCGAAGGGATAGGCGCGGCCGGTAATGCGTGTCAGCCCGCTCATGGCGTCACCAGTTCACGAACGTCGGCGAGGCGACCGGTAACCGCCGCGGCGGCGGCCATGGCGGGCGACATCAGGTGCGTGCGCGCGCCCGGCCCCTGCCGGCCGACGAAATTGCGGTTGGAGGTGGAGGCGCAGCGCTCGCCCGGCGGCACCTTGTCCGGGTTCATCGCGAGGCACATCGAGCAGCCCGGCTCGCGCCACTCGAAGCCCGCCTCGATGAAGATGCGGTCCAGCCCTTCGGCCTCGGCCTGCCGCTTGACCAGCCCGGAGCCGGGCACGACCAGCGCCTGGCGGAGGTGCGGCGCGACGCGGCGGTTGCGGGCGACCGCGGCGGCGGCGCGCAGATCCTCGATCCGGCTGTTGGTGCACGAGCCGATGAACACATGCTCCACCTTCACGTCCTGCATCGGCGTTCCCGGCGTGAGACCCATATAGTCGAGCGACTTGCGCGCGGCGGCGCGCTTGGCCGGGTCGTCGAACGCGTCCGGATCGGGCACGGCGCCGGTGATCGGAACGACGTCCTCCGGGCTGGTGCCCCAAGTGACGCTCGGCGCGATTTCGCCCGCGTCGATGACGACGCTGCGATCGAACCGGGCGCCGGGATCGGTGGGAAGCGTGCGCCACCAGCGCTCGAGCCGCTCCCACGCCTCGCCCTTCGGCGCCATCGGCCTCCCCTTGAGGTAGGCGAAGGTCGTCTCGTCCGGCGCGATCAGGCCGGAGCGCGCGCCCGCCTCGATCGACATGTTGGCGACGGTGAGGCGGCCCTCGATGCTCATCTCCTCGAACACGCGGCCGCGATATTCGATAACGTGGCCGGTGCCGCCCGCCGCGCCGATCCGGCCGATGATGGCGAGGATCAGGTCCTTCGGGCCGACGCCGAAGCCGAGGCTCCCCTCGACGCGCACCTCCATCGTCTTGGAGGGGCTGAGCCGCAGGGTCTGCGTCGCCAGCACATGCTCGATCTCGCTGGTGCCGATGCCGAAGGCCAGCGCGCCGAGCGCGCCGTGCGCGGCGGTGTGGCTGTCGCCGCACACCAGGGTCGTGCCCGGCAGGGTGAAGCCCAGCTCCGGCCCCACGACATGGACGATCCCCTGCCGCACGTCGGTCACGTCCAGATAGGGGATGCCGAAATCGGCGACGTTGCGCGCGAGCGCGGCGAGCTGCCCGGCGCTCGCCGGATCGGCGATCGGCAGCAGCCTGCCGCCCGGTCCAACGCGCGGCGTGGTCGGCACATTATGGTCCGGCACGGCGAGCGTCAGGTCCGGCCGGCGCACCTTGCGCCCGGCGCCCCGCAGCCCCTCGAAGGCCTGCGGGCTCGTCACCTCATGGACGAGGTGCCGGTCGATATAGATGAGGCAGGTGCCGTCCTCGTGGCGCTCGACGACATGGGCGTCCCAGATCTTCTCGTACAGCGTCCTTGGCTTCACGCGGTCATGCCCCGATTCACACCCACCAGACTGCGGACCGCGTCCACCCGGCACAGCCGGGCGTCGATCCGCGCGCGCACCGCTGCGCCGAACTCCGAGCAGCTCGCCCGCCCGCCGAGATCGGCGGTGAGCGTGCCCGACAGCAGCACGTCGTCGAGCGCCGCGCGAAGCAAGAAGCCCATCTCCGTGAGCCCGACATGGTCGAGCAGCATCGCCGCGCTCGCGATCGCGCCGGCGGGATTGGCGAGGTCCATGCCGGCGATCTGCGGGGCCGAGCCGTGAATCGGCTCGAACAGGCCGGCGCTGCCGCTTCCGGTGCTGGCCGAGGCGAGCAGGCCGATCGAGCCGGGCAGCACGGCCAGCTCGTCCGAGAGAATATCGCCAAACAGATTCTCGGTGAGGATCACGTCGAACCGCTGCGGATCGGTGATCAGCGCCATCGCCGTCGCATCCACCAGCATGCAGTCGAACGCGACGTCGGGATAGGCCGCGGCCACCTCGCCGACCACCTTGCGCCACAGCCGCGAGGTCGCGAGCACGTTGGACTTGTCGACCAAAGTGAGCTTGCGCCGGCGCCGCCGCGCCGCCTGGAAGGCGACATGGGCCACCCGCTCGATCTCCTCGCGGGTGTAGGAGAAATCGTCCGACGCGGACTCCTCGTCGATCCGCTTGGCGCCGAAATAGGCGCCGCCCGTCAGCTCGCGCACGATCAGGATGTCGACGCCGCGCACGCGATCGTCGCGCAGCGGCGAGAGATATTCCAGCCCCGGCACCACCCGCGCCGGGCGCAGGTTGGCGAAGAGGCCGAGCCCGGCGCGCAGCGCCAGCAGCCCCGCCTCGGGCCGCTCGGGCGCGTCGTCCCAGTCCGGCCCGCCGACCGCGCCGAGCAGCACCGCGTCGGCGGCGCGACAGGCCTCGAGCGTCGATTCCGGCAGCGGCTTGCCATGCCGGTCGATGGCGATGCCGCCGAAATCGTGCGTCTCGAAGGAGAGATCGAGTTCGCGCCGCTCGGCGAGAAAGGCGAGGCATTGCCGCGCCTGTTCGGTCACCTCCGGGCCGATCCCGTCGCCGGGCAGCAGAACGATACGCGTCATTTGATTCTCCTTCAGGCGGCCCGGGCCGCGGGCGCGGGTTGGCTACGGGCGCGGGCGACCGCGGCGGCGTTGCTGGCGGCGTCGACATAGGCGGCGACGCAACAGGGCAGGATGTCGCGATCGCGCGCGCGGCCCGAGAAGGTCTCGCCGTCCACGACGATGCGGATCTCGACGAGCACGCTCGCCCCCTGCCCGTCCTCGGCGGGCTCGCCGGGATCGGCGGCGACATATTGCATGTCGATCCCGTCCACCCGCGCCGGCACGCCCATGATCTGGCTGACGGCGAGGAAGGCGGCGTCGAGCGCGCCCGGCGCCGAGGCGATGTCGGTGAGCCGCCCGCGGCTGCCATGCTCCAGCTCGACGCGCGCGACCGGATGCGCCCGCGGCGTCACCGGCGCGCGGATCTCGACGCGCGAGAGCTTCCACAGCTTGTCGTCGCCGCGCGCCTGCTGCGCGGCGAGCAGGGCGGCGAGACGGGCATCGTCGACCAGGCCGACCTCGTCCGCCACTTCCTTGAAGGCGGCGAAGGCACGGTCGAGCGCCTCCCCTTCCAGCGCGAAGCCGAGCGCGCGCGCCCGGGTGGCGAGCGCGTGGCGCCCGCTATGCTTGCCGAGGACGATGCCGTCCGTCGCAAGGCCGATATCTTCGGGTTTCATGATCTCGTAGGTTTCCCGGTTCCTGAGCACGCCATGCTGGTGGATGCCGGCCTCGTGCGCGAAGGCATTGGCCCCGACGATCGCCTTGTTGCGCGGCGGCGAGACGTTGGTGACCTGGGCCAGGGTCCGGCTGGCGGCCATGATCTTGGTGGTATCGACGCCGGTGGTGACGCCGTAGCTGTCGAAGCGGGTCTTGAGCGCCATCACGACATCCTCGAGCGCGCAGTTGCCCGCGCGCTCGCCAATGCCGTTGACGGCGCATTCTACCTGCCGCGCGCCGCCACGTACCGCCGCCAGGCTGTTGGCGACTGCCATGCCGAGATCGTCGTGGCAATGGGCCGAGAAGATCACCTCCGGCTTGCGCTCGACATGCTCGGTGAGATGGCGGAACAGGTCGTGGATCTCGTCCGGGGTCGTATAGCCGACCGTGTCCGGCACGTTGAGCGTGGTCGCCCCGGCCGCCGCCGCGACCGACAGCGCCTCGACCAGGAAGTCGCGCTCGGTGCGGATCGCGTCCTCGGCCGAAAACTCGATGTCGTCGGTGAAGTTGCGGGCGAAGACGACGGCCTCGCGGATCGCCTCGATCACCTGCTCCTTGCTCATCGAGAGCTTGTACTCGCGGTGCAGCGGGCTGGTGCCGAGGAAGATGTGGATGCGCTTCTCCCGCGCCGGGGCGAGCGCCTCGGCCGCCGCCTCGATGTCGCCGCGCTTCGCGCGGGCGAGCGAGCAGATCACCGGCCCCTCGATCTCGCCGGCGATGGCGCGGACCGCGCGCGCGTCGCCGGGCGAGGCGGCGGCGAAGCCGGCCTCGATCACATCGACCTGCAGCGCGGCGAGCGCGCGCGCCATCTTGCGCTTGCCCTCCTCGGTCATCGAGAAGCCCGGCGCCTGTTCGCCGTCGCGCAGCGTCGTGTCGAAAATACGTACCCGGTTCATGCGGCCTGCTCCTGGATCAAGGCGGTTTCGTGGGCGACGCGGGCCACCCCGTGGAGTCGCGAGAGCTGCCGCGCCAGCACGTCGATCGAGCGGCCGTGGTCGCGCGGCTCGACGGTCAGCGCGAGCGTGGCGCGGCGGCCGCAGGGCTGCTCCGCCATCGCGGCGCGACGGACGATGAAGCCGCGCCGCTCGACGAGGCCGAGCATCCGCACGATCGCGCCTTCCTGCGCGGCATATTCGATGAACATGCGGGCATGGGCTGGGCTGTTACGCATCAGCGCTTCTCCATCATTTCGGTATTGGCTCGATTCGGCGGCACCAGCGGCCAGACATTCTCGCGCGGGTCGATCCGCGCGTGGCACAGGATCGCGCCGGGCGTCGTCAGCAGGCGCTCGATCGCGCCCGGCACCTCATCGCGCCGGTCGATCGTGAACGCCTCAATGCCGAAGGCGCGCGCGATCTCGGCGAAGTCGGGATTGTCGCTGAGATCGACCTCCGAGAAATTCTCCTCGAAGAACAGCTCCTGCCACTGGCGGACCATGCCGAGCTGGCTGTTATCGATCAGCAGGATCTTGAGCGGCAGCCGGTACCGCCGGATCGTGGCCAGCTCGTGGATGTTCATCATGATCGAGCCGTCGCCGGTGACGGTGATAACGGTCGCGTCCGGCGCCGCGAGCAGCGCGCCGATGCCGGCGGGAATGCCGTAGCCCATCGTGCCCAAGCCGGCGCTGGTCAGGTGTGCGTTGGATCGGGTGAACCGGCAATGCTGCGCCACCCACATCTGGTGCTGGCCAACGTCGCAGGTGATGATGAGGTCGTCGCCGGCGCGCTCGCTCAGCGCCTTCAGCATCGCCGGCGCGTAGATGCCGCTGCCGGGGGCGTCGTAGGAGGGCGCCCAGCGCTTCGCATTGGCGATGCACTCGGCGCGCCAGGCAGCGCCGTCGGGAACGGCGGTGAGCTGGTCCAGAACGCGGGCGATGTCGCCGGCGATGCCGACCTCCGGCTGGCGCAGCTTGCCGATCTCGGCCGGGTCGGCGTCGAGGTGGATCACCTTCGCCCGGGTCGCGAAGGTGTCGAGCTTGCCGGTGGCGCGATCATCGAAGCGCGCGCCGACGCACAGCAGCAGGTCGCAGCCGTCCACCGCCGTATTCGCGGCGCGGGTGCCGTGCATCCCGATCATGCCGAGGAAGCCCGGCGCGTCGGTCGGGATCGCGCCGAGGCCCTTCAGGGTCGCGACCGAGGGCATGCCGGTCCGCTCCGCGAAGGCGCGCAGCGCCGCATCGGCGCGGGTAATGCACACGCCGCCGCCGAAATAGAGCACCGGCCGTCGCGCGGCGGCGATCAGCGCATTGGCGCGGGCGATCGCCTCCGGGTCGGGCGGCAGCGGTGCCGACGCGGCGACGGGCGGCAGCGACTCGCGCCGCGCGGACCGCTGGCCCATGTCCTTGGGCAGGTCGACCAGCACCGGGCCGGGCCGCCCCGAGCGCGCCAGCATGAACGCCTCGGCAAGGACGGCGGGAATGTCCTCCACCCGGCGAATCACGTAGCTGTGCTTCACGATCGGCAGCGTGATCCCGAAGATGTCCACCTCCTGGAAGGCGTCGGTGCCCATCAGCGGCGTCGCGACCTGCCCGGTGATGGCGACCATCGGCACGCTGTCCATGAAGGCGTTGGCGATGCCGGTGACGAGGTTGGTCGCGCCGGGGCCGGACGTGGCGATGCACACGCCCGGCGCGCCGGTCACGCGCCCGTACGCATCGGCGGCGAGCGCGGCGGCCTGTTCGTGGCGGACCAGGATGTGGGTGAGGCCTGATCCCGGCAGCGCGTCATACACGGGCATGATCGCGCCGCCGGGATAGCCGAAGACATGGCGCACGCCTTCCCGCTCCAGCGCCTCCACGACCAGCCGCGCGCCGGAGACGGGCTCCGCCGCCGCTGTCGCTTCGCTGGGGGACTTCGAGACGCTGGAGGCGATCATGGTCACGCTGCCTTCGAAGCCGGGCCGGCCTGCAGCCAGGCCATGTGACGGCGCAGCCGCGCGCCGACCTGTTCGATCGGCTGGGCCAGATCGGCGTCGAGCATCGCGCGATACTTGGGCTTGCCGGCCTTGTTCTCGTCGATCCAGTCGCGCGCGAAGGCGCCGGACTGGATGTCCGCCAGAACCTCGCGCATCCGCACGCGCGTCTCGTCGTTCACGACGCGCGGGCCGGAGACGAGATCGCCATATTTGGCGGTCTCCGAGATGAACTCGTGCATCTTGGCGATGCCGCCCTCGTAGAGCAGATCGACGATCAGCTTCAGCTCGTGCAGGCATTCGAAATAGGCGACCGCGGGCTGGTAGCCGGCCGCGACCAGCGTATCGAAGCCCGCGGTGACCAGTTCGGTCGCGCCGCCGCACAGAACGGCCTGCTCGCCGAATAAGTCGGTCTCGGTTTCCTCCGCGAAGCTGGTTTCGATCGCGCCGGCATTGGTGCCGCCGATCCCCTGCGCATAGGCGAGCGTGCGGGCGCGCGCCTTGCCACTCGCGTCCTGGTGGACGGCGAACAGGCAGGGCACGCCGCGCCCGATCTCGTACTCGCGGCGCACCAGGTCGCCCGGCCCCTTGGGCGCGACCAGCACGACGTCGATGTCGTCGCGGGGCGCGATCTCGCGATAATGGACGGAAAAGCCGTGCGCGACGAGCAGCGCCGCTTGCGGGGCGAGGTTCGGCGCGATCGCCTCCTCATAGACCTGGCGATGGCTCATGTCGGGCGTGAGCAGCGCCAGCAGCTCCGCCTCCTTCGCCGCCTCGGCCGGTTCGACGACGCGGAAGCCGTCCGCGGTGGCGCGCTGCGCCGCCTTGCCGCCGGCGCGCGCGCCGACGATCACCTCGAACCCGCTGTCGCGCAGGTTGCGGGCATGGGCGCGGCCCTGGCTGCCGTAGCCGACGATCGCGATCGTCGCGTCTCTCAGCGCCGCGGGGCTGGCGTCGTCATTGGTGTAGATCCGTTCCATTCGAGGGGTTCTCCTTCGCGCAAAAGAAAAACCCCCGCTTCCGGTCGGGAGCGGGGGCCTTTGGGTTTCTGAGTCGTCTCGACGGACGTCAGCCGGGCACCGCTCCCACAAGGAAGCTAATAAGGACGAGAATAAGTACAAAAAGGAGCGCGGCGGCCGAGAGGGCCGCCTTCTGGGTCTCGAAGCTGATCGCGGTCAGCTGCACACCGGCTCCATCAAAATTCGTTGCAACGCAAAATACGTGAGCGAGTCGCGAACGCAAGTGCAAAAAACGACGCGCGACAATTTCACATATGCGACGCGTCGGGCGACAAATCCGTTTCTCTCACGTCATGGTTAACGAAAGGTTTCATGCGCCGCTCGTCACCGCGCCCTCCGACGCGGAACCGACGAGCCGGGCATATTTCGCATAGGCGCCCGTCACTTCGCCGCGATCCGGCAGCGGCGTGGGCGTGCGGGACGCGAGGTCCGCGTCGGTCTCGATCACCCGCGCCTCGACGTCGATGACGATGCGGTCGCCGGTGCGGAGCCGCGCGATCGGCCCGCCCTTCGCCGCCTCGGGCGCGACGTGGCCGACCATGAATCCGTGCGTCGCGCCGGAGAAGCGCCCGTCGGTGACGAGCGCGACGCTGTCGCCCAGCCCGCGCCCCTGGATCGCCGCGGTGACGGCGAGCATCTCGCGCATGCCGGGGCCGCCGACCGGGCCTTCGCCGCGGATGACGACGACGTCGCCCGGCGCGACCTCGCCAGCCGAGACCGCCGCGAAACAGGCCTCCTCCCCGTCATAGACCTTGGCCGGCCCCTCGAAGCGCAGGCGCGACTGGCCGGCGAGCTTCACCACGCAGCCCTCGGGCGCGAGATTGCCGTAGAGCACGCCATAGCCGCCGCGCGGTTTCAGCGGCTTGTCGACGGTGAGGATCACCTCCTGCCCCGGCGTCTCGGTCGCGTCGGCGAAACTTTCGAACAGCGAACGGCCGGTGACGGTCGGCGCATCCTGGATCAGCCCCGCCTCCATCAGCCGGCGGCCGAGCAGCCGCGCGCCGCCCGCCTCGGTCATGTCCGGCGCCATGAAGCGACCCGCGGGCTTGAGATCGGCGATCACCGGCGTCGCGCGGCTCACCTCGTCGAACAGGTCGATGTTGAATTCCTCCGGCGGGATGCCGGCCTCGCGCGCGATCGCGAGCAGATGCAGCACGAGATTGGTCGAGCCCGCCGTCGCGGTGCCCGCCACGGCGGCGTTGCGCAGGCTCGCCGGCGTGATGAACTGGCGCGAGTTGCGCCCGGCCTTGAGCGCCTCGACGAGGACGCGCCCCGCCTCCTCCGCCGCCTTGGGCTTGTCGGGATGGGTCGCCGGAATGTCGTTCAGTCCCGCCGGCGAGAGGCCGAGGAAGGTCATCGCCAGCGCCATCGTATTGGCGGTGAACTGGCCGCCGCAGGCGCCCGCGCCGGGACAGGCCGCCTTCTCGACCGCGGCGAGGCCGGCGTCGTCGAGCGTGCCGGCGCCGTGCGCCCCGATCGCCTCGAACACGTCCTGGATGGTGAGCTTCTTCTCGCCCAGCCGCCCCTGCATGATCGAGCCGCCGTAGAGAATGACGCTCGGCAGATCGAGCCGCGCCGCCGCCATCGCCGCCGCCGGGATCGTCTTGTCGCAGCCGACGATGAACAGCACCGCGTCGAGCGAATGGCCGCGCACCGCCAGCTCCGCGGAATCGGCGATCGCCTCGCGGCTCATCAGCGAGGCGCGCATGCCGCTGGTGCCCATCGAGATGCCGTCGGTGACGACGATCGTATTGAAATCGACCGGGGTCGCCCCGGCGGCGAGAATGCCGCGCCGGGCATGTTCGGCGAGATCCTTGAGGTGGATGTTGCAGGGCGTGACGTTCGACCAGGTGTTAACGATCGCCACCGTCGGCCGTGCAATCGCCTCGTCGTCGAGGCCGGTCGCGCGCAGCATCGCGCGCGCCGCGGCCCGCGCCGGGCCATCCTTCATCTCACTGGAAGGCAGGGTCTTGTCGGTCATGGATTTCCTTCAGGCGGCGGACTGGGACAAAGGTTCGAGCGCATCGGCGAGCGCATCGAGCTGGGCGGGAATGCCGCGCTTGACGAAGCGCCGGCGGTGGATTTCCGCCAGCGCCGGCGGCGGCGCGACCTTGCGGCCGATCAGGGGCTCGACGGTTTGCGCGAACTTGTAGGGATGGGCGGTGGCGGCGGCGAGCCAGGTCACCTCGCCCCGCACCCGCTCGCCGAGCCGCGCATAGGCTTCGGCGGCGGTCGCCGAATGCGGGCACCAGACATAGCCGCTCGCCTCATATTCGGCGCGGATGCGCGCGCGGATCTGGTCGTCGGTGACCAGCTCGACGCCGAGCCGCCTCTGCGCGGGCGGAAGGGTGGCGAGCCGCTCGAAATTGCTCGGCGCGCCGACGTCCATCGCGTTGGCGATCGTCGCGACCGAGGCGCGCGGCGAATAGACGCCGGTCGCCTTCCAGTCGGCGAGCGTGCGGTTGGCGTTGGTCGCAAGCACGATCGGGCGGATCGGAAAGCCCATCGCGCGCGCATAGAGCGCCGCGAAGCCATGGCCAAGATTGCCGGTCGGCACGATCAGGCCGATCTCGCCCCCGGTCTCGCGCGCGAGCCGCACCGAGGCATAGGCGAGATAGGCGATCTGCGGCAGCAGCCGGCCGATATTGATCGAATTGGCGGAGGTAAGATTGTGCATCCGCGAGAGCGCCCGGTCCGCGAAGGCGGCCTTCACCAGCCGCTGGCAATCGTCGAAATCGCCGTCCACCTCGAGCGCCCGCACCGGCGCCCCCCAGCAGGTGAGCTGCTGCTCCTGGAAGGCCGAGACGCCGCCGCGCGGGAACAGGATCGTCGCGCTCACCGCCGCGCGGCCCTCCGCCGCGCAGCCGACGGCGCCGCCGGTATCGCCCGAGGTCGCGACCAGCACGCCCAGCCGCCGCGCCGGATCGGCGATCCGGTCGAAACAGGCCATCAGGAAGCGCGCGCCGAAATCCTTGAACGCGCCGGTGGGGCCGTGGAACAGCTCCAGCACGCGCAGCCCCGGCCGCGCCGGATCGGGCGTGACGATCGGTAGGGGGAAATCGAACGCCTCGGCGCAGATCGCGGGAAGCTCGGCGGCGAGCGGATCGCCCTCGAAGAAGGGGGCGAGCATCGCCGCGGCGAATTCGGCGAGCGACGCCTCGGCCAGTTCGGCCGGGCCGGCCGCCGGCGGTTCCTCCGGCAGATAAAGGCCGCCGTCAGGCGCCGCGCCGGCACGAACTGCCTCGCTGAGGCTCACCGCCGGGCCGCCGCCACGTGTGCTCACATATTTCATGCCGCCACCTTCGCGGCGGCTTCCGCCGGCTCGAGCCGCGCCCCGGCGCTGCTCGCCGGCGCCCGATAGGCCGTCGCCTTCAGCCCCGCCGCCTCGAGCGCGGCGGCCATCGCCCGCTCGACCGGCCCCGCCTCGTGGGCGAGCGCCCAGGCGAAGACCGAGGGGCCGGAGCCGGAGAAGGAGCAGCCGATCGCGCCGGCGCCAAGCGCGGCCCGCTTCACCTCGGCGAGCGCGGGCAGAAGGCGCATCCGCTGCGGTTCGACCAGCAGATCGTCCAGCCCGGCGCGCAGCAGCTCGACATTGCCGCTCGCGCAGCCGGCGACAAAGGCGGCCATCCGCCGCGAATGCTCCACCGCGACGCGCATCGGCACGTCCGGGCGCAGGAGCCGCCGCGCCGCCTTGGTCTCGACCTGGACCGGCGGGTGGAGCAGCACCGCGACGATGCCGCGCGGCGCCGGCAGGCGGTGCACGGAGTCCGGTCGCTCGCGCGCCACGAGCACGAGCCCGCCGAGCAGGCTCGCCGCGACATTGTCCCACGGCGGCGGATCGGAGGAAACGCGCTCGCCGGCAAGCGCATAGGGCAGCAGGGCCGGCAGCGGCAGCGGCTCCTCCAGCAGCGCGTTGACCGCGACCACGGCCGCCACCGCCGAGGCCGCCGAGCCGCCCATGCCGGCGCTCATCGGCACGCCCTTTTCGACCGACAAGGTGACGCCGAACGGCGCCTCGACCGCGTCGAGCAGCGCCTTCGCCGCCGCCAGCGCGGTGTTGCGTTCCGGCGCCTCCGGAAGGCTCGACACCAGCCCGCTCACCTCGCCCAGCCTGACCCCCGGTTTGTCCTCGCGCACGGCGATCACGCTGTCGCGCGCCGCGTCGAGGGCCTGGCCGAGCACATCGAAGCCGACGCCGACATTGCCGATGCTGGCTGGCGCGCTGGCTTTCGCCCGATCGCCCATCTCCAAGCTCCTCACGCGCTGAGCTTCAACGGCACGGCTTCCGCCTCGGCGGCGAGCCGCCGCTGCAGGTCCATGACATCGCCAAACAGTGACGCGGCGGTCGGCCAGCGCCCCGCGCCCTTACCATAGACGGCATGGACGCGGCCATCGCGGGCGCGCACGAGGAAGCGGTTTTCCTCGCCGCGCGCGCCGGCCAGCGGATGATCGGCGGGGAGCGCCTCGATTTCCACCGAGGCGGCGACCTGACCGTCGGCGCGGCGCACGCAGCGTCCGACCTGCTTCAGCACCTTGCCCTCGGCCTGCGCCGCCTTCAGCGTGCGCGCCGTCACCGAGCGCAGCGATTCCTTCGCGATGCGCGCCGTCGGCAGCGCGACGCCGAAGGCGCGGCGCGCCAGCAGCGAGAGCTTGTCGGCCGCGTCGTGCCCGTCGACATCGGCCGAAGGGTCCGCTTCAGCAAAGCCGAGCGCCTGCGCTTGTGCCAGCGCCTCGTCGAACGCCGCGCCTTCGGCGAGACGGTCGAGCAGGAAGTTGCAGGTGCCATTCATCACCCCCTCGATCGCGACCACGCCGCCCTCGCCGCGCAGGCGCTCCACCGTCTCGAGGATCGGCGCCCCGCCGCCGACCGCGGAGGAGTAAAGCAGCGCCGCGTCGCCCGCCTCGGCGCAGGCGTGGAGCGCGTCGTAATGCTTCGCCACCGCCGCCTTGTTGGCGGTAACGACATGGGTGCCGCGCTTGAGCGACAGGCACATGATCTCGGCGGGATAGTCGGCGCCGCCCATCGCCTCGATCAGCAGGTCCGGCTCGATCGCCAGCGCCTCGTCGAGGCTATCGGTGTAGGTCTCATCGCCGAACGGGACATGCGCGTCCGGCCGGCGGACCAGCACCGGTCCGACCTCGAACAGGTCCGGCTGCTGCTGCAGGTAGCAGAGCACGCCCGCGCCCACCGCGCCGCAGCCGAGCAGCGCCACGCGTAGCTTCGGCAAGGCGAGCGGCACCGCGCGGCGCGCGGGAAGGTCGGCGATCACGGTCGCCTCGTGATGGCCGATTGCGGCGATCTCGATCGCGACGCCCGCCGCCTTGGCGGCGTCGATCGCCTTGGGCTGGATCAGCCCGGCGCTCGCCTCGTGGGCGAGCTCGTAGGACAGGGTCCCGTAGCGTTCGGCATTGGGGTGGACCGCCGGATCCTGCGCATAGACGCCGTCCACGTCCTTCAGCAGCCGCACCCGTTTCGCACCGAGCCGGGCGGCGAAGAAGACCGCGGACAGGTCGGTCCCGCCCCGCCCCAGGGTCACCACGCCATAATCGGCATGGCCGGCGGTGAAGCCGGGCACGACAACCACGTCGTGGTCGGCGAGCTTCGCCTGCACCGCCGCGGCGTCGAGCGCGACCAGGTTGGAATCGAGCGGCTCGCCCTCGGCGACCAGCCCCATCTCGTCGGGATCGAGAACGCAGGTGCGCACGCCCATGCGGCCAAGCGCGAGGCCCATCAGCGCCGCCGAGCGCAGCTCGCCCACCCGCGCCAGCCGCGCGACGAAGACCGGCGCGGGATCGCCACCGACGCGCTGCGCCTGGGCGAGCAGCGCATCGGTCTCGCCCGCGAGCGCGGAGACGACCGCGACGATCTTCTCGCCCTCCCGGACGTGGCGGTAGATCTCCTGCGCGCAGGTCCGATAGTCGTCTTCGCGCTCGAGCACCGAGCTGCCGAACTTGAGCACGCAGAGGCGTCGCTCGCCGTTGCTGAAATCCTGTCCGTCCATCATCGCGTCGCTTTCGTTTTCGGGGGTGGGCGGCGAATTCGGGCATGAAAAAACCCGCTCGCCGGTTGGGGGGAGCGGGTCGGTTGGATGCTTGTGCTATCCGGGCCTTGTGATCAGCCGCTACCGCCCCGCTTGCGGGTAATGGTAATGGTCGTAATCATGGCAAACGGCGCACGCGCGGCAGCGCCCATGCCGAGGCCGGCACGGTCGAACGAGCAGAACTGGGCGACGGTCAACATCGCGCGCGTCTTCTCCACTGCCGCGGCCCGGCGCCATGCCGGATCGCTTTCATAAGCATGAAGTGGAGAACGGTTATCCGTCAACCGGGTTAATTTTGCGTGGGCGCCGCGGCGAAGATTTCACGCAGCGGCCCCGCCCCTCCCGCGCTCCCGCGAAAACGGGAATCGAGCTATGTTCAAGCGATTGAATAAAAAGAGAAAAGCCGGCACCCTGGGTTCGCGGAGGGTGACGGCTCGGAGACGTCGGGCGGAGCAAAACGTCCCGATGAGGGCCGTCACTTTGGCAAAAGATTCCGCACCTGCGAAATGTTCAGGGGCGCGTCTGGCCGCTTCCGCGGACGACATATTTCCAGCTGGTGAGCTGCTCCGGCCCCACCGGCCCGCGCGGCGGCATGCGGCCGGTGGCGATGCCAATTTCCGCCCCGAATCCGAACTCGCCGCCATCGGCGAACTGGGTGGAGGCGTTGCGCACGACGATGGCGCTGTCCACCTCGGCGAGGAATCGCTCGGCGGCGGCATCGTCGGCGGCGACGATCGCGTCGGTATGGCCGGAGCCGTGCGCGGCGATGAAGGCGATCGCCTCGTCGAGCGCGCCGACGACCTTCACCGCAAGGATCGGCGCCAGGAACTCGCGGCCCCAGTCGTCGTCGCCCGCCGGCTCGATTCCGTCGGCGATCGCGCGGCTCTCCTCGTCGCCCCGGAGCACGCAGCCGCGCGCGCGCAGCGCCGCGACGATCGGCGGCAGCAGGTTCGGCGCGGCGGCGCGATCGACCAGCAGGCATTCGGTCGCGCCGCAGATCGAGGTGCGCCGCATCTTGGCGTTGACGACGATGTCCAGCGCCATCGCCGGATCGGCGGATTCGTGCAGATAGGTGTGGCAGATGCCCTCGAGATGGCCGAGCACGGCGACGCGCGCCTCGCGCTGCACGCGCTCGACCAGCGCCTTGCCGCCGCGCGGGATGATGAGATCGATGGTCCCGCCCAGCCCGCCGAGCAGCAGGCCGACCGCGTCGCGGTCCGCGGTCGGGACGATCTGCACCGCCGACGCGGGCAGCCCCGCCGCCTCCAGCCCGGCCGCGATCGCGCCGTGAATGGCGAGGCAGGAGCGCAGCGCGTCCGATCCGCTGCGCAAGATCACGGCATTGCCGGAGCGCACGCAGATCGCGGCGGCGTCGGCGGCGACGTTGGGCCGGCTCTCGAAGATCATGCCGATCACGCCGATCGGCACCGCGACGCGCGCGATGTCCAGCCCGTTGGGGCGGCCCCAGCGCGCCGTCTCGCGGCCCAGCGGGTCGGGCAGGTCGGCGACCGCCTCCAGCGCGGCCGCAAGCGACTCGATCCGCCCCTCGTCGAGGCGGAGTCGGTCAATCAGGCCGGTCGCGGCGGCGACGTCCTCGGCATTGGCGGCGAGGATCTCGGCGCGGCGCGCGCGCACCTGCGCTGCCATCGCCCGAATCGCCGCGCTGCGCGTCGCCGCATCGCCGCATCGCAGCGCTCCGGCCGCCGCGCGGGCCACGCGGCCCATCGCCATCATGTCGTCGTGCAGGCTCATCGCTCGCTCATCGCCAGATCGTCGCGGTGGATCAGCTCGTCCGCGCGCACATAGCCGAGACGCGCCGCGATGCCACCCTTCGGGCAACCGATCAGCGCGCGCGCCTCCTCCGCCCCATAGGCAATGAGGCCGCGCGCGATCTCGCGCCCGTCGGGCCCCCGCACCGACACGCAGGCGCCTCGCTCGAACTCGCCCTCGATCGCGGTGACGCCGGCGGGGAGCAAACTGCGCCCCGCCGCCAGCGCCGCCGCCGCGCCGGCATCGACCGAAACGTTCCCGGCGGGCACGAGCGTGCCCGCGATCCACTGCTTGTAGGCGCGGCGCGGCGTGCCCTCGGCGGTGACCAGCGTCGCCGGCGCGCCCCCGGCCAGCCGGCGCAGGGCATGATCGTCGCGGCCCGAGGCGATCAGGGTCGCGCAGCCCGCCGCCCGCGCGATCCGGGCGGCGGCGATCTTGGTGCGCATCCCGCCCGATCCGTGCAGCGAGGCGCCGCCGGCATAGCTTTCGATCTCGTCGGTCACCTCCTCGACGACCTCCAGCCGTCGCGCGTCGGGATCGCGCGCCGGATCGGCGGTGTAGAGCCCGTCCACGTCGGAGAGCAGGACGAGCAGGTCGGCCCCCACCATTTGCGCGACGCGCGCGGAAAGCCGGTCGTTGTCGCCATAGCGCAGCTCGTCGGTGGCGACGCTGTCATTCTCGTTGATGATCGGCAGCGCCTTGCGGCGCAGCAGCACCGAAAGGGTCGCCCGCACGTTGAGCCAGCGCCGCCGCTGCTCGGTGTCGCCGAAGGTGAGCAGGAGCTGCGCGGTCGGGATGCCATGCGGCGCGAAGGCACGCTCCCAGGCCTGCATCAGCACCGCCTGCCCCGCCGCCGCCGCCGCCTGCTTCTCCTCCAGCCGCACGGCGCGCCCGAGGGCGAGCCGCGGCCGGCCGAGCGCCACCGCGCCGGAGGTGACGAGCAGCACCTGCCGCCCCTCGGCGACCATCGCCGCCAGGTCTTCGGCGAGGCTCGCCATCCAGTCCTCGCGCGCGCCGCCCTCGCCGATCACCAGCGAGGAGCCGACCTTGACGACGATTCGCCGCGCCGTCGCCAGCCGCCGCGCCGCTCCGCCCTCGATGCTGCGATCCCGTCCGCTCATGCTCCCGTCCATTCCGGCGGCGTCACTTGACAGGCCGGAGCGCGCTTGTCACCGCCCCGCGGCGCGAGGCCATGGATCATTTCGCACTGAAGAATGGCGTCCTGCATTGCGAGGACGTGCCGCTGCCCGCCATCGCCGATGCGGTGGGGACGCCGACCTACGTCTATTCGACCGCGACGATGCGCCGCCACGCCCGCGTCCTCCGCGAGGCGGTCGGTGGAGCCGGCGAGTCGCTCGTCGCCTTCGCGGTGAAGGCCAACCCGAACCGCGCGGTGCTGGCGACGCTCGCCGCCGAGGGGCTGGGCGCGGATATCGTCTCGATCGGCGAATATCGCCGCGCCGTCGCCGCCGGGATCGCGCCAGCGAAGATCGTCTTTTCGGGCGTCGGCAAGACCGAGGCGGAGCTTGCCGAGGCGCTGGCGGGCGGCATCGCGCTGATCAATCTCGAATCGGTCGAGGAGGCGGAGCTGCTCTCCGCCGTGGCGGCGCGCGTCGGGCGAAACGCGCCGGTCGCCTTCCGCATCAACCCGGACGTCGAGGCCGGCTCGCACGCCAAGATTTCCACCGGCGCCGCCCGCAACAAGTTCGGGATTCCGCTCGACTCCACCCGCGCCGCCTATGCGCGCGCCCGCGCCCTTCCCGGGATCGACGTGCAGGGCGTCGCCGTCCATATCGGCAGCCAGCTCACCGATCTTGCGCCGCTGGAGAGGGCCTTCGCGAAGATCGGGGCGCTGATCGCGGCGCTGCGCGACGACGGGCACGCCATCGCGCTCGCCGATCTCGGCGGCGGCCTCGGCGTGCCCTACGACCCGGACCGGCCGCCGCCGCCCTCGCCCGCTGACTATGGCGCGCTGGTGGCGCGCGTGACGCGCGGCTGGGGGGCGAGGCTGATCTTCGAGCCGGGGCGGCTGATCGTCGCCAATGCCGGCGCGCTGCTCGCCCGCGTGATCCGCGTGAAGCCGGGCGCCGACGCCCCCTTCGTCATCGTCGACGCGGCGATGAACGACCTGATGCGCCCCGCGCTCTACGATGCCTTTCACGCGATCGACCCGGTCGTCCCGCGCGGTGGCGCGATGGTCGCCGACGTGGTCGGCCCGGTCTGCGAGAGCGGCGACACCTTCGCGACGGGCCGCAGGATCGGCACGGTCGAGGCCGGCGATCTCGTCATCTTCCGTACGGCCGGCGCTTATGGCGCGACCATGGCCAGCACCTACAACAGCCGCCCGCTGCCGGCCGAGGTGATCGTCCACGGCGGCGAGTGGTCGATCGCGCGCGAGCGCCAGTCGCTCGAGACGCTGCTGGCCGCCGAGCAGGCGCCGCCCTGGCTGGCGCGGTAGATCCGCGCGCGTCCGCGCGCCGCCTCTTGCGACTCCTTCGCCTCCACGAACCCCTTTTTCACAAGGCGCTTGCCTTCCCGATCCCGGCGCACTATCTGCCGCGCTTGTTACAGCGTGTTAATACAATAGGACCTGCGCAATGGCTGTCGCCACGACCATCCAGCCGACCCGCGACCTCGAGGTGCTGACCCGGGATCTCTGCCGCGCGCTGCTCCAGCCGGAGGACG
>Ga0182748_1001435_pt1 | contig 23335 bp, 17 predicted proteins | sample eDN3rd37CKraftOP_FD_128877 | JGI IMG/M metagenome (GOLD analysis project Ga0182748, IMG submission 128877) | Enriched Organic Plus compost microbial communities from Emeryville, California, USA - eDNA 3rd pass 37_C Kraft OP (version 2) (version 2) ...
CCTGCGGCGCGCATTCGGCGATGATCTCGGTCATGAATTTGCGCGTGCCGTGCTCGATGCCCTTGGCGCAGGCGATCAGCGGAATGCGCCCGGCCAGCAAGGGCGCGAGCGCGGTGACCACCGAGCGCAGCGCTTGCGCCGGCACCACCAGGAGAATCGCATCGGCGCGCGCGGCCTGTGCGAGATCGCTCGTGACCGTGATCGCCTGCTCCAGCCGCACGCCGGGCAGGAAGCGGCTCTCGCGCTTCTCCGCGAGATAGGCGGCATTGCCGGCGTCGAACTCCCACAGCGTCACGCGGCGTCCGGCGCGCGCGCAATTCTGCGCCAGCGCCGTTCCCCAGGCCCCGCCGCCGAGCACCGAAATGTTCTGAATGGTCATGCTCCCCGCGCTCATTTATACGCCGCTGTGCGCTGCAGCCGGCCCTTCGCCGCCGCGATCTCGTCGAGCGGCCAGCGCGCGCGCGGCGCCACGTCGAGCGTATCGGTCAGCCCGAGCTTGAGCCGCTCGACGCCCGCCCAGGCGATCATGGCGCCATTGTCGGTGCACAGTTCCAGCGGCGGCGCCACCAGCACGGTGCCGGCATCGAAGGCGACCCGATGCAGCACTTTGCGGATCGACAGATTGGCGGCGACGCCGCCGGCCGCCACCAGCGCCGAGGGCGGGCCGTATTTGGCGCGGAACAGGCGCAGGCCCGAGCGCAGCCGGTCATAGACCACGTCCACCACCGCCTGCTGGAACGAGGCGCACAGATCGGCCACGTCCTGGTCGGACAGCGGCGCGATCTTCTCGGCCTCCAGCCGCAGCGCGGTCTTCAAGCCCGACAGCGAGAAATCGGCATCCTTGCGGTGCTGCATCGGGCGCGGCAGCGAGAAGCGCGCCGCGTTCCCGCGCATCGCTTCCTTTTCCACCTGCGGGCCGCCCGGATAACCGAGCCCGAGCAGCTTGGCGGTCTTGTCGAAGGCCTCGCCGATGGCGTCGTCCATGGTGGTGCCGAGCCGCACATAGTCGCCGACGCCGCGCACCGCGACGATCTGGGTATGGCCGCCGGATGCGAGGAACAGGCAATAGGGAAACGGCGTGGCATCGGTCAGCCGCGCGGTGAGCGCATGCGCTTCCAGATGATTGACCGCGATCAGCGGCTTGTTCCTGACCAGCGCGATCGCCTTGGCCGTGGTCAGGCCGACGATGACGCCGCCGATCAATCCGGGGCCGGCCGCCGCGGCGATGCCGTCGAGCCGGTCGAAGCCGAAGCCGGCGCGGTTCATCGCCTCGGCGATGATGTGATCGATCGCTTCGACATGCGCGCGCGCCGCGATCTCGGGAACCACCCCGCCGAACGCCGCGTGCTCGCTCACTTGCGACAGCACGACATTCGACAGGATGCGGCCGCGTCCGTCCGCCAGACGCTCCACCACCGCCGCCGCCGTCTCGTCGCAGGTCGTCTCGATGCCGAGGACGATCATTTTTCCTCCGGCCCTCCCTTTTCCGCAAAGGGTGAACTAAAAGGTGCCCTAGCATCGAGAGGCAATATGGCGCAATCCACCGCAACCATCCTGCGCATCGGCACCCGCGGCAGCCCGCTGGCGCTGGTGCAGGCGCGCGACGTGCGCGCCAGGCTGGCGGCGGCGCTCGACGTGACCGACGAGGCGATCGAACTCGTCATCATCCGCACGTCCGGCGACAAGATCCAGGACCGGCCCTTGGCCGAGGTCGGCGGCAAGGGCCTGTTCACCAAGGAAATCGAGGAGGCCCTGCTCGACGGCCGCATCGATCTCGCCGTGCATTCGTCCAAGGACATGCCGACCTTCTCGCAGCCCGGCCTGATGCTGACCGCCTGTCTCGAGCGCGAAGACCCGCGTGACGCCTTCATCAGCCGCTCGGCGCGCTCGCTCGCCGACCTGCCGCCCGGCGCCACGCTCGGCACCGCCTCGCTGCGGCGGCAGGCCATCGCCAAGCGCGCGCGGCCGGACCTCAACGTGGTACCGCTGCGCGGCAATGTGGAGACGCGGCTGCGCAAGCTGGAAGCCGGCGAGGTCGACGCCACGCTGCTCGCGCTGGCCGGCCTGCGGCGGCTCGGCCTGACGCAACACGCGACGCGCGTCATGAGCATCGAGGAATTCCTGCCGGCGGTGGGTCAAGGCGCCATCGGCATCGAGGCGCGCGAGAACGATACCCGCACACGCGACATGCTCGCGCGCATCGATCACGCCGACACATCGACGGCGCTCGCCTGCGAGCGCGCTTTCCTCGCCGAGTTGGACGGCTCGTGCAAGACGCCGATCGCGGGACATGCGACGATCCACGGCGACACGCTCGAATTTCGCGGCCTGATCGCGCGGCCGGATGGCGCCGCCGCGCACGACATCGCCGGCACCGGCCACCGCAAGGACGCGGTCGCCATCGGCATACAGGCCGGGCGCGAATTGAAGCGCCTCGCCGGAAGCGGATTCTTCGATTAGCCTTTCGCTGCGAAAGCGCTTGTCCTCGACCTCGAGCGGGGATGGGAACCGGTTCTCCGAACAGATCACGCGCAGGGAAAAGATCATGCGCAGGGGAAAATGACATGCGCGTCGTCGTCACCCGCCCGCAGGCCGACGCCGAACGCAGCGCCGATACCTTGCGCAAGCGCGGGTACGAGGTGCTGGTGGCGCCGCTGATGCGGGTCGAGGCCATCGCCGCCGATCTTGCCGGAACGTGGAGCGCGGTCGTCATCACCAGCGCCAATGCGCCCGGCGCGATCGCGCACGATCGCGCATGCGAGGCGCTGCGTACGCTGCCGCTGTTCGCGGTGGGCGAGCGCAGCGCGCGCGCCGCTCGCGCCGCCGGCTTTACCGATGTCACGGCGGCGGGCGGCGATGTGCGCGATCTGGTGCAACTCATCGCGGAGCACCATGCCGGCGCGAAGGCCCCTCTCATTTATCTCGCCGGCGAAGATCGCGCCGCCGACCTGATCGGCGAGCTTGCCGTGCACGGGATCGAGGCCGAGATGCGGGTGGTCTACCGCGCGGTCACCGCGCCGTTTCCACCCGCCTTGATTGCGGCACTGAAAGAAGGCGCGGTCGATGCGGTACTGCACTACTCGCGCCGCAGCGCCGACAATTACCTCGCCGGCGCCAAGGCGGCCGGTATCGCCGCCGAAGCGTTGAACGTGCGGCATGTCTGTCTCGCGCCGGCGGTCGCCGCGCCGCTGCAGGCGGCCGGCGCCGCCCGTATTGCGATTGCGTCGCACCCTCAGGAGACGGCGTTGATCGAACGGCTGACCGATCTCATGCCGCCGCCATCGGGTTGACGTGGCGCCTCGGCCCCGATTGCGTTATCTCGGAGGACGGCGGGGTAGGCCGAATCGCGAGGAGTAAGGCATGGCAGAAAAGCGCAAAGCGCCGGGAGCGTCCGAAGGCGCCCGGCGGCCCAAGCGCGAAGCGCCCACCATCGACCTGACCGCAACCGAAATCAAGGAACCGACCGGCAGCGATCCGGCGGAAAGCGCGGGCCCGGCGCAGGAACCGGCATCCGAGCCGCCCCGCCACGACATGATGGGCGAACCTCCGGCCGAGCCGGCGGCGTCTCCGCCGCCACCGCCGGAAGAACCCACGCAAGCCGCATTCGAGGCGCCGCCACCGCCGCCGGGCGGCGGAAGCCGGTCGGGCGCGGCCGCGCTGGCCGGCGGCATCGTCGGCGGTATCATCGTGGCGCTTGCCGCCGGCGCGCTCTGGTACACGAACGAGCCGCCGAGCAGCATTCCGCGCGCTCCCGATATGACCGCGGACATCGCCGGCCTGCAAAAGCAGATTCAGGAATTGCGGAACCGTCCGCTCGCCACGCCTGCCGTCGATAAGAAGACGTTCGATGCGCTCAATACGCGCGTCGCCACGCTGGAAGCGAGCTTGGCGAAACTGCCGAAGAGTGACGCCGGCATGGCGGAACGACTGACCGCCGCCGAGAATGCGATGAAGTCGTTCGAGCTCGCGCTCACCACGCTCGGCAAGCGCGGCGACGACGTCGCCGCCAATGCCGCGCAAGCGCGCGCGCAGGCCGAGGCGGCGGAAAAGGCGGTCGCCGAATTGCGCACCAGCGTCCAGAACGTCGAGAAGAGCGCCGGCACCGCGGTCGCGCCCGCCGCGCTCGATGCGGTCGCGCAACGCATCGACGCGCTCGAGCGGTCGGTCAAATCGGCGCGCGCGGAGCTTGCGAAGGTAACGGCGGCCGAAACCGCCGCGCGCCGCACCCTGGTGGCGGCGGCGCTGCGCAACGCGGTGATGAATGGCGCGCCCTTCGCGGCCGAGTTCGCGCAGGCCAAATCGGTCGGCGCCGACAAGAAAACATTGGCGGCGCTGGCGCCCTTCGCCGCCAGCGGCGTGCCCGCATCCGCCGCACTCGCGCGCGAGCTGCACGCGCTCGTTCCCGCCATGCTGAAGGCCGCGGGCGGCGAGGCGCCGCAAGGCAGCTTCCTCGAACGCTTGCAGGCGAATGCGAGCAAGCTGGTGCGGATCACGCCGGTCACGGCGCCGCCCGGCGACGATCCTTCCGCGGTATTGGCGCGCGTCGAAATCGCGGCCGCCCATGCCGACATCGCGGGCGCGCTTTCCGATCTCGCCAGGCTTCCCGACGCCGCGCGCGCGCCGGCGCAGGGCTGGATCGACAAGGCCCGCGCGCGGCAGGCCGCGCTTGCCGCCGCCAATGATTTCGCCGCCGCTTCGGCGCGTGCGCTGAGCCAACCCTAGAGGGCGCGATGATCCGAGTTGTTTTGTTTCTCGTCGCCGTCGCGCTGATCGCCACCGGCGCCGCCTGGTTCGCCGACCGGCCGGGCGATGTCGTGCTCACCTGGATGGGCTACCGGATCGAAACCTCGCTGACGGTGGCCGCGCTCGGCGTGCTCGTGCTCGCCATCGTGCTGATGCTGGCCTGGTCGATCCTGCGCGGCATCGTGCGCACGCCCGAACAGCTCTCGTTGTTCTTCCGCCATCGCCGCGCCATGAAGGGCTATGCCGCGATCTCGCGCGGCCTGATCGCGATCGGCGCCGGCGATCTCAAGCTCGCGCGCAAGTCGGCCGACGATGCCGGGCGGCTGTCGCCCGGCGATCCGCTGGCGCTCTTGCTGGCGGCGCAATCGGCGCAAATGGCGGGCGACCGCTCCGGCGCCGAGCGCGCCTTCCGCGCCATGGCCCGGCACGAAGAAACCAAGCTGCTCGGCCTGCGCGGCCTCTATATCGAGGCGCAGCGCCGCAACGATGCCGCCGCCGCGCGCCGCGTGGCCGAGGAAGCGGCCAAGGCCGCGCCGGCGCTCAGCTGGGCCGGCCAGGCCGTGCTCGACGACCGCTGCGCCCTCGCCGACTGGAGCGGCGCGCTCGACGCGCTCGACCGCATGAAGGGGGCCCTGGAAAAGGCCGACTATCGCCGCAAGCGCGCGGTGCTGCTCGCGGCGCGCGCCTTGACGCTCAACGAGAGCGACCGCGACGCGGCGCTGACCGCGGTGCTGGAAGCGGTCAAGCTCGCGCCCGACCTGGTGCCGGCGGCGGCGCTGGCCGGACGGCGGCTCGCCGAAGCCGGCGAGTGGCGCAAGGCGCGCCGTATCCTGGAAAAGGCCTGGAGCGCCAATCCGCATCCCGACATCGCCGAGGCCTATGCCAATTTGCGGCTCGCCGATTCCGCGCGCGAACGGCTCGCGCGCATGCAGAAGCTGGCGGCCATGGCGCCCGGCCATATCGAAGGCGCGCTGGCGGTGGCGCGCGCGGCGCTCGATGCGCGCGACTTCGCGACGGCGCGCGCCGCCCTGACGCCCTATATCGCCGCGCCGACGCAGCGCGTGGCCGCGCTGATGGCCGCGATCGAGGACGGCGAGCATGGCGACGAGGGCCGCGTGCGCGAATGGATGAACCGGGCCATGCGCGCCTCCGGCGATCCGGCCTGGACCGCCGATGGCGTGGTGTCGGATCGCTGGCTGCCGGTATCGCCCAGTGGCCGACTCGACGGCTATGAATGGCGCGTGCCACTGGCCGAGATCGGCGTCGCCCGGCCCCTGATCGATATCGTGGCGGCGCGGCCGCCGGAATCCTTGCCGGATCGGCCAGCGGCCGAGGTGGCCGAAATCGTGGCGGGCGAAACCCCGGTGGTCGAGGCGGAACCGGAGCCGAAACCGGAAACCAAGCCGGCGGCGAGCGCCCCGCCGCCCGCGCCCAAACCGGCCGCGAAGGCAAAGCCGGTCGAGCCGGTGATCCCGCTGGTGCACGCGCCCGACGATCCCGGGCCCGATGCGAGCCTCGATGGCGAACCGCGGCCGGAAGGCGGCGAGGGCTGGCAACGGATGCGACGGGGGTTTCGGTAAGCCTCATTTGAGAATTGCGCGGCGTCGCCGCCCCCCTCCCCCCGCGCGCACTTGCGCGTGGTGGGGAGGGGTCGGGGGTGGGGGGATGCCGGAAATGAACGATGATTGTTGAAGAGATAACCCCCCACCCCGACAAGCATCGCTCGTGCGATGCTTGTCGACCCTCCCCACCGCTTCGCGGGGGGAGGGAAAGGAGCGTCCGTCCTATTTGCGAATAGTCCTATCCGCCCACCTCAGCTCACCCGCGTCATGCGGCCCCAATCCTTGAGCGCCGACCACACCCGGCGCTCGAGCCGGAAGCGGTCGATCGGCGCGGAAGAATTGATCGCGCGGATACGGTAGAGACCGACGCCGGTCCACTGGAAGCCGCACTTCTCGAGCACCCGGCGCGACGCCGGATTGGTGACGCGCGCGCCCGCCTGCACGGCCTCGTGCCCGAGATCGGTGAAGGCATAGTCGATCACGGCATGCAGCGCCTCGGTGGCGTAGCCCTTGCCCCAAAAGGGCACGCCCAGCCAGTAGCCGAGCTCGCCGGCCTGCTCCTGATAATTCACGATCCCGCAGGCGCCGATGATCGTTTCGTCCGGCAGCGTGATCAGGAAAACCGCCTCGCCGCCGGCCTTGTTCGCCCCCGCAATGAAACTCTCGGCATCCGTCACCTTGTACGGATGCGGAATGCGCGCGGTGTTCTCGGCGATGCGGCGATCGTTGGCGAGCGCTGCGACCATTTTAGCGTCCTCGAGGCGCGGGGCGCGCAGGGCAAGCCGCTTGGTCTCGAGGACGGGGATACTGCCCTCTCGGAAAGTCTCGCTCGGTATCTCTTCCAGCAACGTCATGGCTCGGGCTCCAGGTTTGCAACGCGGACCGCCGCGTTGAAATGCGAAGAGGGGGAGCCGGTCACCCGTCTCCCCCTCTTGGAGCCCTACGAGCCCCCGCCGGTTTGACTGGATGACCGGCGGACCTCGTTATTTGTCCACCGTCTTACTCGGCCGCAGCCTCCGTCATCGGAACAACCGATACGTAAGTGCGGCCTTTGGATTTCGTAGCGAACTGAACCTTTCCATCGACGAGCGCGAACAGCGTGTGGTCTTTCCCCATGCCGACATTGCGGCCGGGATGCCAGGTGGTGCCGCGCTGGCGGATGATGATGTTCCCCGCAACGCAAAGCTCGCCGCCGGCCTTCTTCAGGCCAAGGCGACGACCTTCCGAGTCGCGTCCGTTACGGGATGAACCGCCTGCTTTTTTATGCGCCATAATGGTCTCTCGAATTCTCGTACTGTTTACACCGATTCCGCGGTGGAATCATCTCATTCCTGCAGCCGGTCCGCGCGGAACGGCCTGGGTGTGGCCGCCCGGTATCAGGCCGGGCTCGCGGGTGCTTCCGCCTTCGGCTTGGCCTCGCGCTTCGGGCGCGGCGGCGGCGTCTGCGAAGCCTTGGCTCCGTCGGTCAGGATTTCGGTGATGCGGATCACCGAAAACTCGTGCCGGTAGCCGCGCTTGCGGCGCGAATTCTTGCGCCGGCGCTTCTTGAAGGCGATCACCTTGTCGCCGCGGCTGTGCTCGAGCACTTCGCCCGCGACGGTGGCGCCTTGCACGGTCGGCACGCCGACCAACGGCGTATCCCCGCCGACCACCAGGACCTCGCCGAATTCAACCACGTCGCCCGGATTGGCCGCCACGCGGTCGATCCGGATCACATCTTCCGGGGCAACGCGGTATTGCTTGCCGCCGGTTTTGATGACTGCGAACATCGTTCTTTCCTTTGTGTTCGTTACCGGCCTCGGACCATTCCGGACCGGCTTCTTTCAGTCGGTTTATTGTGTGTTTTCAATGGCTTATTGGCCAAAGCAAAAACACGCGGGGCCGCTGGGGCTCCGCGTTTGCCCCTCATATGCGGGGATCGCCGCGATCTGTCAAGAAAAGCGGGTGGGCGGCGGCCGCCGCCCGCCCTAGCCGTCCGCTTTGGCCGGCGCCGAGGCCCCCGCCCAGGAAGCGGCGCCCTCGCCCTCCTGGCCGGACTGCGCCAGCCGGTAGCCGACGCCGAGTTCCGTCACCAGGATGCGCGGGCTATCCGGGTGCGGCTCGATCTTCTGCCGGAGCTTGCGCACGAAAATCCGCAGGTAATGCGTGTCGTGCACGTGGATCGAGCCCCACACTTCCTTCAGGAGATGCTGGTGGGTCACCACATTGCCGGCGTGCTGCGCCAGCACCTGTAACAGGCGATATTCCTTCGGCGTCAGATTGAGCCGGCTGCCGTTGAGCATCACCGCGCGGGCGGACAGGTCGATGGTGAGCGGCCCGACCTTGACGATGGGTTCGCCGCTGGCCGCGCGCGACTGCCGGCGCAGCGCCACCCGCACGCGCGCCAGGAGCTCCGCCATGCCGAACGGCTTGACCACATAATCGTCGGCCCCGAGTTCCAGCAAATGCACCTTCTGCGCCTCGCTCGAGCGCACCGAGAGCACGATGATCGGCATGCTCGACCAGGAGCGGATGCGCTCGACCACCTCGGCGCCGTCCATGTCGGGCAATCCGAGATCGACGATGGCGATGTCGATCGGCCGCAGCGTGGCCGAGCGGATCGCCTCGGCGCCGGTCGCGGCCTCGTGCACGACGAAGCCATTGAGCTCGAAACCGGTACGCAGGAAGCGCCGGATTTGCACCTCGTCGTCGACGACGAGCACGATGGGGGAAGGTTCATTCATCTGCGTCGCTTTCCAGTTGCGGGACGGCCGCCTGCGTCACCGGGATTTCGATTGAAACCGTGGTGCCGCGGCCGGGGCCGTCGCTCATGGCGTGCATCTTGCCCCCGTTTGCGGCAATAAAAGCGTTGGCGATCCAGAGGCCGAGGCCCGAACCGCTGGTGGTGGCGGCATGGCGCTCGCCGCGCGCGAAGCGGTGCCAGATCTGGGCCTGCTCGGCGCTGGTCAATCCGGCGCCCTCGTCGGTCACGCTGACGATCAAGCGGCCGTCGCGGGCGCGCGCGGCCAGCGCGATCTGCGACCCGGCCGGCGAGTATTTCACCGCATTGTCGAAGATCTGCACCAGCGCCTGCTGCACCAGCACCGGATCGACATGGATGAGCGGCAGGTCGCTCGGCAGATTGAGAACCATCTTGCGGTCGGCGAGCCGGCGGCGGCAGCGGTCGAGCGCCGAATTGATGATGTCCCCCGGATCGGCCCATTCGGCATGCGGCTTCACGCCGTCGCTCGAAATGCGCGTGGCGTCGAGCAGATTCTGAATGTCGTTGTTGAGCCGCTCGGCCTCGTCGCGCACGTCGTGTACCAGCGCCTGCAGCTTCTTCTCGTCGCGCAGGGCGGGCGCCGCGCTCAGCACCGTGGCGGCGCCGAGGATCGAGGCGAGCGGCGTGCGCAATTCGTGGCTGACCGAGCCGATCAGCGCCTCGCGCAACTGGTCGGTCTGCGCGCGCATGCGCGCCTCGCTGATGGCATGCGCCACGCCCAGACGCTCGAGCGTGGCCGTGGCATCCACCAGAACATTGTCGACGCGGACGCGCATCTCGTCGAAGCTTTCCCCGGACTCCCGGCCAAAATTGATGGCAATTACGCCTAATTCGGGGCTCTTCGAGGATACCGGCCGCACCAGCCAGGCGTCGCCGCCCTCGCCCGAGACCGTCATCCCGGCGCTGGCCTCGCGGCGGCCGGCGGCGACTTCGTTCACCACTTTCTGCACGCCCTCCGGCACGGCCGCGCTGTCGCGCCGGCCGCTCGAGGTCGCTTCGCGCGCGCCGGCGAACAGCAGCACCTTGCGCTGGATGACCGCCGCGAGGTGATCCTCGATGGCCGAATGGATGTCGGAGACGTCGAACGCCACCGCCAGGCGGCGCGAGAAGGCGTAAAGCTCGGCCAGGTCGATCTCGCGCTGGCGCGACAGTTCCAATTGCCGCTTCAGGCGGCCGGCGAGCTGGCTCACCACGACCGCGGTGAGGATATACAAGGCCAGATTGATGACTTCCTGGGGATCGCGAATTTCAAAGCTGTAGAGCGGCGGAAAGAAGAAAAAGGCCGACGCGATCACCCCGCAGACGGCCGCGAAAAGCGCGGGCACGATGCCCCAACGGATGGAGGCGATCAGCACGGGGATGAGGTAGAGCACCGAGCCGCGGGTGAGCCCGATCCAAATGATAATGGCGTAGATCACGGCGGTCGTAGCGGCGACCAGGCCGAATGTCAGCGCAATCCCGCGCAATTCGTCGCGCAGAGTTTCAAATCGCAAGGCCTTGGCCATGCCGGCGCCGATCCCTAAGCGGATTATCATCCTGTGCGGGTCCATCATACCCGCTTCGCCCTTGTCTGTCCCGGCCCGCTTGGCTACATAGCGGCGGTCCGGCGGGTGGTTCCTGCCCGTCCCGGGCGCACGGAGAGGTGGCTGAGCGGTTGAAAGCACCGCACTCGAAATGCGGCATACTCGCAAGGGTATCGGGGGTTCGAATCCCTCCCTCTCCGCCAATTAACTCCTTCCCCGATTGGCAGCCCCTGAAGCCCGTTGGTTTGCCTGGCGGCGCGTGACGCCGGCGCGGCGGGTTTGCTTCGCGCGCGAAGCGGGCAAAGCTGAGGCGAGGCCGCAGCGCATCGGCGTGAGCAATCGGCGCGAGAGCGCGGCGCGAATCGGCCGCCTGCCGCGGGCGGCCGCCGGTCCGGGTCCTTCCCCCGGCGTGGCATCATGGTGAGGCGGCCGCGGCGCCGCGGCCCGCCCCGATTACCGGCGACCGGCACGGCCGCCGTGCGCTGATACCAAAATGGCCCCCGCCCCCCATTAAGGCGTTGGGGCCTTCGCCGTGAAATGGCATTAATCGCGCAAGGCGCCGTCATCGACGCCGACGTCGCAGCGCCGCATGCGTTGCGCAGCAACACGACGGCACGCCGGCGCCCCGGCCCGCTGCCGTTCAGGCCGCGCCCAATGCACGATTTCATGCGCCGTCTCGCCGGAATAAAGGAACGGGGCCGGCGCATTACGTCGCCGGCGCTGGTGGCCGGCAGCTATGCGCTGCTGGTCGGCCTGCTGATCGCGCTGAACCTCTACACCTTGATCCCGCGCCGGCAGGATTACATCGCCGCCGAGCAGGAGCACCTCTTGCGCCTCGGCTACGCGATCGGAGGCAGCTTCGAATACGTTCTCAATCTGACCGACTTCGCCACGGCAAGCGTCGCGGCCCAGATGGCCTCCGACGACGCCACCCCGCAAAAGACCCACGACATTCTCGACACGGTCAACCGTTCCTTGCCGTTCATCCGCACGATCCGCATCGTCGGTGTCGATGGCAATGTCGAGGTCTCGTCGCTTCGCTTTCCGGCGCATCCGGTCGGGCTCTCCGACCGCGATTACGTTTCATATTATCTCAAGGGCGGCCGCGACCCGGTCTACGTGTCGGCGCTCCATCGCGACCCGGTCGACGACGTCTGGGAGATCAGCGTGAGCCGGCCGATTTTCGATCGCCGCGGCGCCATGACCGGGATTCAGGTCGCGGCAATCGATCTCGACTATCTGCGCAAGGAGATGCTCGCCGGTTCCTACGCGATGGAACCCAATCCGGACCCGGGCCTGCGCAACAATTATTCCGTCACCTTGGTCGACCGGAATTTGCGCGTGGTCACACGCGATCCCTGGGTCGAGGCGGATATCGGGAAAGCGCTGGCCAGAGGCGGCCTGTTTCAAGTCCTGGCCGATTCCGGTTCCGACCGGTTCACCGGTCTTTTTCAGGGCATCTTGGCCGGCGGCCTGCGCATCGGCGCCGCGCAATGGCTGGCGGAGAAGCGCTTCGCCATCGCGGCCTCGGTTCCGGCCAATGCGGTCCTGCAGCCCTGGCGGCACGAAGCCACCACCACTTTGAGCCTGTCGTTGATCGTCTTCGCGGCGATGACCTTCGTCCTCGTGCAAGCGGCGCGCAACGAGCGCAAGCAGGCGGACTACGTGACGCGCCTTGCCGCGACGAATGCCGAACTCGAGGTGCAGACCAGCCGCGCGCAATCGTCGGCCGTCGCCAAGGGCAATTTCCTCGCCAATATGAGCCACGAAATCCGCACGCCGCTCACGGGCATCATCGGCTATTCGGGCCTGGCGCTCGAGGACAAGGCGTTGTCCGAGGAGACGCGCCATTATCTCAAGCTCATCCATAGCGCCAGCAACAATCTGCGCACCGTCATCGACGACATCCTCGACCTGGCCAAGATCGAAAGCGGCAAGGTCGTCTTGGCGTCGGCGCCGTTCTCCATGCGCGAACTGGTCGATAACTGCGCCTCGCTGGCCGAGCCGATCGCCAAGGTGAAAGGGCTGGAACTGCGCAAGCGGTTCGATCCGGCCATCCCGCCCTGGCTGACCGGCGACGGCGCCCGCACCCAGCAGATCATGCTCAATCTGATCAACAATGCGATCAAGTTCACCGCCAAGGGTCATGTGGAGGTGGCCGCCAAGCTGGAGGGCATGGCGGACGGCATTGCGAGGGTGCGCATCTCGGTGCGCGACACCGGCATCGGCATCGCACCGGAGAAACGGTCGCTGCTGTTCAACCGGTTCCAGCAGGCCGACGAGACCGTCACCCGCAAGTTCGGCGGCACCGGTCTGGGGCTCGCCATTTCCAAAGTGCTGGTGACGGCGATGCAGGGCGAGATCGGCGTCGACAGCACGCCGGGACAGGGCAGCGATTTCTGGTTCAGGTTCGGCCTGCCGGTCTCGGCCGGCCCGCCGGCGGAAAGGATCGAGCCGGCGGCGGCGGCCGCCATGCGCCCGCTGAAGATCCTGGTGGTCGACGATTCGGCCATGAATGCCGACCTGGTCGAGGCGCTGCTCGGCCGGCTCGGCCACCAGGCCGAAACCGTCGCCGACGGCGCCTCGGCCGTGCATGCCTGCGCGACCGAGCGCTACGACGTCGTGTTCATGGACGTGCAGATGCCGGGCATGGACGGCATGGAGGCGACGCGCCGGATCCGGGCGCTCAATGCGCATTACGCCAATCTGCCGATCGTCGCCATGACCGCCAATGTGATGCCCGACCAGGTCGCGGAATATCGCGTGGCCGGCATGAGCGACCATTTGGGCAAGCCGATCGACATCGAGCGCCTGCGCGCGATCCTGGCGCATGTGGCGCGGTCCGCCCCGCCGGCGGCGGCGGCGACGGCGGCGACGGCGGAAGCCGGGGCGGCAATGCCGGTGTTCGACCGCGCGGTGTTCGACCATGTGCGCGGCGCGCTCGGACCGGAACGGACGCTGCGTCACCTGCAGGGCTTTTCCGAGCAACTCGCGCGCGACATTTGGCGTTGCGACGGCGACCACAACGAAATCATGACGCGCGCGCACAAGATCGTCGCGGGAGCCGGGCAGTTCGGCTTCCGGCAATTGTCGTTGGCCGCGCGCGATCTCGAGAACGCCATCCGCCTCGACGGCGATGTCGAGGCTGCGCTCAAGAAATTCAACGAAGCCCGCATGGAGGCGGCGCCGGCGCTGATGCGGCTGATGACCGGGGAGCCGGCGCCGGCGGCACCGACGACACGCGGCGCGGCCTGACTCCCCGGCAATCGGCTCAGACCGGTTCTTGCGAGCGCCAATAATCGCGCCCGACGAAGCTCTGATCGTAATGCCGCCAGGCCGTCTCGTGATCGAAGGCGAGCACGCCGGCCAGCGTCACGGCATAGACCGCGCATTTCATGTCGCGGTCTTCGCCGAACAAATTCTCCGGCCGGCTGCCGCTGGCGTAACCGACGTGCAGGATCAGACGCGCGCCGACGACGCCCTTGGCCGCTTCGATCGCCAGTTTCGCCGTCGTGACGTGATCGGCATGATCGCCGGGATTGTTGTCGCGGTCGGGATCGGGAATGTGCAGGTCGATCGCCGGGGCGGGTCCGCGCTCGAACGCGATGATGGCGCGCAGCGTCACCGCCAGATCGTTCCAGCCGCGATAGGACGTACTGCCGTCGATCGCCCCGAATGTTTCGATCCGGCCCTCGGCCAGGCGCGTGAGCGATTGGTTGCCGGTTTCGGCATAGCCGGTCCCCTGCGGACTGCCGTCCGGCAGGCGCAGGAAATAAGCGACCGTGTTGCGGTAGCTCACGCGGCGGAGAGAATGGCCGTTGAAGGCCATGACCGCCACCGTACGCTCGACCGGCGGCCGGTAATCCTGGTCCGCCATGAAACGGATGGCGCTTTCCGCACCATGCTCGCGCGCGAGATAGAGCGGATGCTTGCGTCCGCCATTCCCGGTTCCCAGCCCGGCATCGCCGGCGGTGACGTGAATGAACACGCATTTTGCGCCGTCGAGCACGTCGCGGAAAGCCGGCGGATTCATGAAGAGTTGCCAATCGTCCTCATGCGCGGAGAAATAGAAGCTCGCGCGCTGCGGCGCACCCGGTTGGGAATTCTGTTCGGCGGTCATGTCCTCACGCTAGCAATGGTCCCGGCGACCGGCGCGGGCATCGTTACTTTAACATCGTTGCAACACCGTTTCGCCACCAAGGCCGTCATCTCTCTTTGATGGAAATCAATGACTTGAAGGCGCCCGGCGCGTTCCATGAATACCCACAGGAGAGGCCCGATGGCGACGAAGGATTATGTCCGCTGGTTTTCCGACATTCGCCTGGCCGACGTACCGGCGGTCGGCGGCAAGAATGCGTCGCTGGGCGAGCTCTACTCGACGCTTTCCAGACAGGGCGTGCGTGTCCCGAACGGTTTCACGCTGACGGCCGAGGCCTATCGCGACGCGCTCGGCGCCGCGAATGCCTGGGAACCGTTGCACCGCCTTCTCGACAATCTGGACAAGCGCGACGTCGATGCGCTCGCCGAGCGCGCCGCGCAGGCGCGCGAAATCGTCTATCGGGCTACCGCCTCCGACCTGTTGCGCGAGCAGATCGCCAGCGCCTATCGCCAGCTGGAAGCGGAATATGGTGCCAACCTTGCCGTCGCCGTCCGCAGCTCGGCGACCGCGGAAGACCTTCCGTCCGCGAGCTTCGCCGGCCAGCACGACAGCTTCCTCAACGTCGTCGGCATAGACGAATTGTTCGAAGCCTGCCGCCGCTGCTTCGCGTCCATTTTCACCGACCGCGCGATCTCCTATCGCATCGACAAGGGCTTCGACCATTTCAAGGTCGCGCTTTCCGTGGGCGTGATGAAAATGGTGCGGGCCGACCGCGCCGCCAGCGGCGTGATCTTCACGCTCGACACCGAGTCGGGCTTCCGCGATGTCGTGTTCGTCACCGGCGTGTTCGGCCTCGGCGAAAACATCGTGCAGGGAACGGTCGATCCCGACGAGTTCTACGTCCACAAGCCGACCTACCGCGCCGGCCATCGGGCCGTGCTCAGCCGATCGCTGGGCCGCAAGCAGATGCGCATGATCTATGCCGGGCACGGCGGCGGCACCAAGAACGTGCCGGTCGCCGACGACGAGCGCGCGCGCTTCTGCATTTCGGATGCCGAGGTGCTCAAGCTTACGGGCGACGCCATCAGCATCGAGGAGCATTATTCGAAAGAAGCCGGCCGCCCGATGCCGATGGACATCGAATGGGCCAAGGACGGCGACGATGGCCTGCTCTACATCATCCAGGCGCGGCCGGAGACCGTGATTTCGCAACGCCCGCCCTCCGGGTTCGAGACCTACGCTCTCGGCGCGACCGGCAAGGCGCTGACCACCGGCCGGGCCGTCGGCGAGAAGATCGCGAGCGGCCCGGTGCGCATCATCGCCGATGCGCGCCAGCTCGCCGATTTCAAGCCAGGCGAAATCCTGGTCGCGGATTCGACCACGCCCGATTGGGAGCCGGTGATGAAGATCGCCGCCGGCATCGTGACCGAGCGGGGCGGCCGCACCTGTCATGCGGCCATTGTCGCCCGCGAGCTCGGGATTCCGGCGGTGGTCGGCGCGGCCGGCGCGAAGGAGGCCCTGAAGAGCGGCGCGACCGTCACGATTTCCTGCGCCGAGGGCGATGTCGGCCGGGTCTATGAAGGGGCACTCCCGATCAACAAGACCCACATCGAGCTGAGCGAGGTCAAACGCCCGCGCACCGAGATCATGCTCAACCTCGGCAATCCGCAGCTGGCATTCCGATCCGCGATGCTGCCCAATGACGGCGTCGGCCTGGCGCGCATGGAATTCGTCATCAGCGAGCACATCAAGGTGCATCCGATGGCGCTGGTCGATCCGCAGAAGGTCGATTCCGCGGACGCCCGGCGGGAGATCGAGCGGCTGGTGCGCAACTATCCGAAACCGGCGGACTACTTCATCGAAAAATTGTCGGAAGGCATCGGCACGATTGCAGCCGCGTTCTATCCCAAGCCCGTGATCGTCCGCCTGTCGGACTTCAAGACGAACGAATATGCCCGGCTGCTGGGCGGCGAGGGATTCGAGCCGAAGGAGGAAAACCCGATGCTCGGCTTCCGCGGCGCCGCCCGCTACGCGCATCCGGCCTATGCGGCCGGCTTCGCGCTCGAATGCGCGGCGCTCAAGCGCGTGCGGGACACCATGGGCCTCACGAATGTGCGCATCATGGTGCCGTTCTGCCGGCGCGTGGAAGAAGCGCGGCGCGTGATCGATACGATGGCGAGCCACGGCTTGAAGCGCGGCGACAACGGTCTCGAAATCTATGTCATGTGCGAGATCCCGAACAATGTCATTCTGATCGACCAATTCGCGAAGCTGTTCGACGGCTTCTCGATCGGCTCCAACGATCTCACGCAGCTCACGCTCGGCGTCGATCGCGATTCCGATATCGTCGCCTTCGATTTCGACGAACGCGACCCCGGAATGCTGGAAATGCTGCGGCTCGCGGTGACCGGCGCCAAGCGCAATGAGCGGCATATCGGAATCTGCGGCGAGGCCCCCGCCAATTATCCCGAAATCGCGCGCTATCTCGCGAAACTCGGCATCGATTCGATCAGCGTCAACCCGTCGAGCGTGCTGAACACCATGCAGGCGGTCAGCGAAGCCGAGGCGGGAATGTCGCCGCCGAAAGCGGCGGAGTAGAGGTCGTCAGCGCTTTAATCGGTCATCCCGAGGTGCGAGCGGAGCGAGCCTCGAAGGATGACGGGCACCGTTCGCGCCGTCGCCCTTCGAGGCCCGGCACGTGCCGCGCCGAGCGCCTCATGGTGACGGAGTGACGGACCGGGGCGCCTCCGGCTGGCTGAGGTCAGACACAGGGCCGGATATATGGCTTGTTCACTTCCCATAGTTCATCGAGCAGCTTGACCGCGGCGGACGCCGAATTCACCACCGGATCGATCAGCAGCGCCTGCAGGGCGATTTCTTTCGATCCGCGCACCGCTGCCTCGACCGCGAGTTCCTGCACGTTGACCTGGGTCTGAAGCAGCTTCGCGATCGGGTCGGGCAAGGGACCGAGCGAAATCGGATGCAGGCCGGCGGCATCCGCCAGCACCGGCACCTCGACCGCCGCAATGTCGGGCAGATTCGGAATGGCCCCGCGATTGGGCACGACGCCCGACTCCAGCACGCGCTTCTTGTTGTGCAGGATGCCGCCGATCGCCGCGGCGCCGCGCTCGCCGGAAGGCGTCAGCCAGTCGGCCGGTATCGCGCCGCCCGCGAGCACGCGCTCCAAAGCCTCGGCGAATTCCGTACGTCCGCGCTCGTCGGCGTTAAAATCGTAGCCATGTTCGCCGCCCTCCCAACCATAGGGCAGATATTCGCCGAGATGATCGTCGCTGCAGGTCATCCAATAACCGAAGGCGCGGAACAGCCGGCGCGTCAGCGGCATGAAAGCCGGGTCGAAGGTCTTTTCCTTCTCGCGCAGGCGCGGGTAAAGGTCCTCGCCGGTCTTGCGATGGCGGATTTGCATCAGGCATTGCGAATGATTGAGACCGGCGCCCCACACATCGACGTCCTCGTACGGCAGGCCCATGATGTAGGCGACCGCGCCCTGCCCCATGAATATGCCGTGGCACAGGCCGAGCACGCGGATCGGACTGTACTTGCCGAGCGCGAAAACGATGCGGTTCTCAGGATTCGCGAAATTGATGAAATAGGCCTGCGGGCAGAGTTCCTGCATGTCGCGGACGAAGTCGAACACCAGCGGCAAGGTGCGCAACGTGAACATCAACCCGCCCGGCCCGCCGTTTTCGCCGAGGGTGTGGCGGATGCCGTATTTGCGCGGCACTTCCCAATCCAGCTTCCACAAGCGGTTGCGGTCGATGGCCGCGGCGTTGACCACGAAGCCGGCGCCGTCGAAGGCGGCGCGCCGGTCGGTCGTCTGTTCGATCACGAGGCCCGCGCCCGACTTGGCGTTGAGCAGGCGGGCGAGCTCGGTCATCTTGCCGAGCGTCTCCTTGTTGCGCCCGACCAGCGTCAGCGTGCTGCCGCGCAATTCGTCGCTGCTGAATATGTCGCGCAACATATTCAGCCCGAACGACATGCTGCTCGCGCCGATGAAGACGATCTTGCTGCGGTTGCTCATGTTGCGCCCCCCCCGGCGCGCATATGAATGGCCTCGGCTTCGGCATTGACCGACGTCATCGTTCGCGTGAGCTCCTCGTACACGCGGTCATCGATCGTCACCGTTCCGAAATTGGAGTTTTCGCCGTCGAAGCGGCCCTCGGCCGGCTGATCGGCATGCTCGAACCAATGATAGCCGACGAGCGCCGGCTCGCGCAGCGCCGACATGACATAGCGCCGGAACGCGGCCGCGCGCTCGGTCTGGGTCGCGACTTTCGGGCCGGCGCCGCCGGTATTGGGCAAGCCGGAATCGGCCGCGCGAAACGAGAACTCGCCGATCAGGCAGGGCTTTCCGGTCGCCGCATAACCGGCCAGCGCGGCCTCGGGCGCCGGATCGTAGCAATTGAACGAGATGACATCGACATGCGCGGCGGCGGCGGCGATGACCGCGCGCGCCGGCGGCAGCGCGAAGCGCGAACCAAGCACCAGATGATCGGGATCGACCGCTTTGATGGCCGCCGTGGTCAGCGCGAAATAGCGTTGCGCCAGCACGGCGAGGAACGCGTCGCAATCGGCTTTGTCGACCGCCTCGCTGTCGCCGCGGCGCGCGCGCAGGAATTCCTCAGCGGCAACACGGCCGGGCGTCGCCGGCGACAATTGCAGGAACAACGGCAGCAATTCTTCCGGCCCGCGCCAGTCGGGGCCCCAGCGCAATTCGTTGTCGATGAACCAGCCAATGATATTCGCGCGCTCGCGATGCGGCGCGCATAATTCGCGCGCCCGGCTGCGAATATGCGCGCCGAAGGCGGGGTCGAACACGTCCGGAAAATGCTGACGGGGTTCGCTCGGGTTGCGATCGTTCTTCTGCCACGCGAACGACATGCCGAGATCGAGATTGGGCGTCACCGCCAGATCGGCCGGTCCGGCACTCGCAACCGCTTCGTCGGACCAGGAGCCGATCGTGTTGAAACCCCAGCCTGCAAGCCGGGCTGCCGCCGCGGCGCGCCAGGCGCTTTCGCTGCCGTATTTGCGCATGCAGGCTTCGGCGTAGGGAATGCGCTCGCTGTTTCGGATCTTGTCCTGGTCGAAGCGCACCGTGTTGACGCCCTTCGACAGGAAGCGGCCGCCATCGGGATCGACCAGCCAGAATGCGCCATCGCTGCGCGCGACACGAAAAAACCGGCCCGGCTGGAAGCGGCCGTCGGCAATGCCGCCCCATCGGGTTCTTGATTCTTGAGCTGACATCGGCGGCCCGCGCTAGAATGACCGGGACAGATTGCCGGCAGGGCCGGGCAATCTCTTGACCTGTCTCAATAAAGCACGGTCCCTTAGCACTAATTTGTCGCTTTGCAGTCAGGCGGGGTTCGAGCATGGGTCCAGACGACGGCGCCGGTAATTCGGCTGGAGCGGAGCGGCGGCAGGCAGGCGGGCTTCCGCCGGTTTCTGCGTTGCCGCGCGACTTCATCTGGGGCGTCTCGACCTCCAGCTTCCAGATCGAGGGCGCGACCCATGAGGACGGCCGCGGCCTCAGTGTCTGGGATACCTACGGGCAGAAGGGCCTGGTCGCCAATCGCGATACCGGCGACGTCGCCTGCGACCACTATCACCGCTATCCGGAAGACATCGCGCTGATGCAGCGGCTCGGCACTCAGGCCTACCGTTTCTCGGTCGCCTGGCCGCGCCTGCTGCCGCAGGGGCGCGGCACGCCGAATGAAGCGGGCCTTGCCTTCTACGACCGGCTGATCGATGCGATCCTTGCCGCCGGTATCGAGCCGTGGCTGTGTCTCTATCATTGGGACCTGCCGCAGGCGCTCGACGATCTCGGCGGCTGGACCAACCGGGACATCGCCTCCTGGTTCGCCGACTACGCCGCGCTCGCCGCCGACCGCTATGGCGACCGCGTCAAGCGCTTCGCCACCTTCAACGAGCCGTCGATCTTCACGCTGTTCGGCCAGGCCTTGGGCGGCGGCGAACGCGACCGCACCGGCTTCGTCTCGCTGCACCGCGCCATCCACCATGTAAATCTCGCGCATGGCGCGGCAGTCGACGTCTTGCGCGCGCGCGTGCCCGGCGCCTCGATCGGCGCCATACACAACGTCCAGCCCTGCCGGCCCTCGACGCCGGCCGACGCCGAAGCGGCGGCGATCTGCGGCCTCTATTGGAATCGCGCTTTTCCCGACCCGCAAATTCTCGGCAGCTATCCGGAGGCCATGCGCGCGGCCATCGAGCCCTATATGCAGCCGGGCGATCTTGCGCGCATCCAGCGCCCGATCGACTGGTTCGGCCTCAACCATTACGGGCCGACCTATATCAAGGCGGACAGCAAAGCGCGGCTCGGCTGCACCTTCGGCGACAAACCGGCGGGCACTCCGGTCACGCCGATCGACTGGGCAACCGACCCGCACGCCTTTCGCGATACGATCCTGACGGTCGCGCGGGATTACCGCCTGCCGGTCTATGTGACCGAGAACGGCATGGGCGGCTACGACAAGCCCGACGACACCGGCGCGGTGCAAGACGACGATCGCATCGCCTATCTGCGCGACCATATCGGCGCGATGAACGAAGCCGCCGCCGCCGGCGCGGACATTCGCGGCTATTTCCTGTGGTCCCTGCTCGATAATTTCGAATGGGATTCCGGCTACGCGGTGCGGTTCGGAATCACTTATGTCGATTATCCGACGCAACGCCGCATCCCGAAAGCATCGTTTCACTGGTATCGCGAGCTGATCGCGGCCGAGCGCGGGACGCTCGTCCGATGAGCCCGGCATCCGCATCCGGCGGCGATCGCCGTTTCGTACTGGCCGATGTCGGCGGCACCCATGTGCGCTTCGCTCTCTTGAGCGGCGGCGAACTCGGCCCGATCGAGCACATGGCGGTGCGCGATCACGCGCAATTCGGCGACGCGCTTGCGGCATATCTCGCGGGGCAGGACGGGCATGCGCCGCTGCATGGCGCCATCCTCGCGGTCGCCGGCGTCGTCGACGGCGAACGCTGCGCGCTCACCAACAGCGCGTGGGTCGTCGATGGGCCCGAATTGCGCGCCCGTTTCGGCCTGCAGACGGTGCGCCTGCTCAATGATTTCGAAGCGATCGCCTGGTCGCTGCCGCACCTTCCGGCCAGCGCGCTGCGCGCGGTCGGCGGCGGCGAAAGAGTGGCGCACGCCCCGATGGCCGTGCTCGGTCCGGGCACCGGCCTCGGCGTCGCCGCCTATGTGCCGCGTGATACGGACGGCCTCGTCTTGCGCAGCGAAGGCGGCCACGTCACGCTGCCGTCCGGTTCGGCACGCGAGGACGCGATCATCGCCGTGCTGCGACGGCAATTCGGGCACGTATCGGCCGAGCGGGCGCTGTCGGGCCCCGGGCTGGAAAACCTCTACCACGCCATCGCGTCGCTCGATGCCGTGACGGTGCCCAAGCGCACCGCCGCCGACATATCCCAGGCCGCGATCGCGGGCAGTTGCGCGGTGAGCCGCGCGGCGCTCGATACGTTCTGCGCGCTGCTCGGCGACGTGGCCGGCAATTTCGCACTCGCCTTTGCGGCGCAGGGCGGCGTGTTCGTCGGCGGCGGGATCATCCACCACATCAACGACTATCTGCCGCAGTCGCAGTTCCGCGCCCGCTTCGAGGCGAAGGGACGGATGACGCAATTCGTCGCGCCGATTCCGGCCTATCTGATCGTTCAGCACGATACCGCCTTCATCGGACTGCGCGCGCTCGCCGCACGGCGCATCGGGTAAACCAGGGAATTGTGAGATGGCGGATATCGTCACTTTGACGCCCAATCCGGCGATCGACCTGTCGACGTCGGTCGAACAGATCGTGGCCGTGCGCAAGCTGCGCTGTACCGCGCCGCGGCGCGATCCCGGCGGCGGCGGCGTCAATGTCGCGCGCGTGGTCAAGCGGTTCGGCGGCAGCGTGGAGGCCATCCTCCCGGTCGGCGGCTTCACCGGGCAATTGCTGCGCCGGCTGATCGATGACGAGGGCATCCCGCATCGCGTCGTCGAGGTCGAAGTCGAAACGCGCGAGGATTTTTCCGTCTCCGAACGCAGCACGGCGCAGCAATACCGCTTCGTGCTGCCCGGCCTGGCCCTGCGCGAAACGGAATGGCGCGCCTGCCTCGATGCGCTGGCCGCGACCTCGCCGGCGCCGAAATTCGTCGTCGGCAGCGGCAGCCTGCCGCCGGGCGTGCCGAATGATTTCTATGCACGCGCGGCCGAGATCGCGCACGGGCTGGGCGCCAAATTCATGCTCGACACCTCCGGCGCGCCGCTCGTCGCCGCGCTCGAGCACGGGGTTTGCCTGATCAAGCCGAACCTGCGGGAACTGCGCGAGCTGGCCGGCGCCGAACTTGCCGACGAGCAGGAGTGGGTCGCAACGGCACGCCGTTATATCGACGGCGGCAAGGTCGAAATCGTCGCCCTGTCGCTGGGCCACCTCGGCGCGCTCCTGGTCACGCGCGAGCAGGCGCTGCGCGCCTATCCCTTGCCGATCACGCCGGTGAGCGCGGTCGGCGCCGGCGACAGTTTTCTCGGGGCCTTCGTGTTCGGCCTTTCCCGGGGCAACAGCCTTGCCGATGCATTTCAACTCGCCACCGCGGCGGGCGCCGCCGCCCTGATTCACGTCGGCAC
>Ga0182748_1001448_pt1 | contig 23180 bp, 17 predicted proteins | sample eDN3rd37CKraftOP_FD_128877 | JGI IMG/M metagenome (GOLD analysis project Ga0182748, IMG submission 128877) | Enriched Organic Plus compost microbial communities from Emeryville, California, USA - eDNA 3rd pass 37_C Kraft OP (version 2) (version 2) ...
ATTGGCTATTCCGTCACGCAGTCGGCCGGCAGCGGATCAAATCTGGAGCGCGCGGTTCGACTTCCTGAACGAGGGAGGGGCGAATGGCTAAGGTGCGGCGCGCGAGGCATCCGAGCCTTGTCCAGGGAGCATTCGACCTGCGGATAAAAGTCGGCAACTATCCGCATATATGCGCGGCCTACGGCCAGCCGGTGGCGGACCGGCTCATGGGTGAACTTGTCGGGCGGTTTCTGGGGGCGTTCGGGACCGATAGCACCCGGGCCTGGGGGACCGCGCGCAGGCAGGACGAGAATGTCATCGTCGCCAGCGCGTGGGACGAGCGTCTCGTCCGCCCGGACGAGGGCATGCTTTCGCCGCAGCGCCTGGCCCATGCGGTGATCGCCGGCATGATCGCCGAACCGGTCGAGATCGGCGAGCACCGGATCGTGCCGTCGATCGCGGCGGCGCTGCTGCCAAGTCGCCGGCCGGAGGAGGCGATCGAGTTCACCGGCAGCGGCTTCCATCTCCCGCCGCCCGGGGGGATGGACTGGGTACGCGCCTTCCGCGCCGACATGGAGGTCGCCGTCGAAGTCCTGGACGCCTTGCGCGAGGGACGGCTTCGGCTCGCGACCCAGCCTGTTCGCGATTTCTACCCCGACGGCCAGGCCCTTTATTGCGAATGTCTGCTACGCGGCGTGGCCCCGGACGGCACCGCTTATTCCGGTGGCCGGCTGATCCCCGCGCTCGAACGCGTCGGCATCGTTCGGCTGGTCGATCAGCGGGTCGTCGACATGGTGCTCGATCAGCTCGAACGATTCCCGGGCGCGCACCTTGGGGTGAACATCTCCTGCCAGAGCGCCGTGGTGGATGCCTGGTGGTGGGATGCGTTCGAACGGATCGCGCAGAAGCCCGATCTCGGCAGCCGGCTCGTCGTCGAGGTGCGGCGTGGCACCTCCGATCCTTCGGCGCAGCTCGGTGCCTTCGCCCGGCGCATCGCAATGGTGGGTGTGAGGCTGGCGTTCGACGGTTTCGGGGTGGAAGATGCGGCGATCGGAATCCACGCCCCCGTCCGTCCGGACTTCATCAAGCTTGCGCCGCAACTCATGGCCGACGCCGAACGGTCGAAGAAGGGGGCGGCGACCTTCCAGCGTATCGTCGATGCCGCGCAGGAGCTGGCCCCGTCCGTGATCGCCGCGGGCGTGGAGACTGCAGACCAGTCGCGCATCGCCTTCGAATCCGGCGTGCAGTGGCAGCAGGGCTATTTCGTCGAGGGGCCGTCGACGGTGCGCGCGCCCGCGCCCTGCACGGACCATCGCCGTTCCGAACCGGACGTGGCGGTCCGGCGGCTTCGCCTGGTGTCGGGGATGGAGGATGCCTGAGCGCCTTGCTCCGACATTGCGCCGGTCCGGCGTGATCGCGATCCGGGCGAAGCCGCCCGACGGACCACGCGGACCATCCTCCTGCGCCTGCTTGCCGAGCCGGTGCGGTCGCATCGACCGGCGGGGCGTGGCGCCTCCAACCTGATCTGCGGGCGCCGCCTGGGGCTGTGCACGCAGTCGATCAGATCCTTCACTTCCAGAATCTACGAACGGAGATTTCCCATGAACCGGCTTGTGCCCGCATTGATGGCCGCTGCCGTAATCAGTCTGCCAACAGCCGCACTGGGCAACAACGTCGGTGAGAACGTCGCCTGGCAGTTCCAGACGACCGCCGACAAGGTCAACCAGGCCGCCATTCAGGACATGATCCAGAAGCGGCGGAACGGCTATTATGCCGCGCCCGTCTATACGACCAACATCGAGCGCCAGTTCAACTGCAACGTGGCAGCCACGGCGACCGGCAACCAGGGCACCAACAGCACGATCGCGAATTCGCCCACGACCAGCGGGAACAGCGCGACCGCGACCGGCAACGACAGCGACGCGCACGTCCATGGGCGCGGCGAAGGCGCGATCGACAGCGACCAGGTCAACGAGGGCGACGTCGGTTCGTCTGTGCGCGGATCGACGAGCACCAGCGTGCGGGGATCGCCCCAGCAGGCACTCAACTCCACCCAGACGAACAGTGGCGACCAATATGCGAGCGTCGAAGGCAGCACCGCCTGCGCGTTCGGCGCGCTGAACTAAAGATCAATGGGGGTACTCTTGAAGACTGTCCATTCGAGGTCCATGCGCATCGGGGCGCTGGCCGGGCTGTCAACCGTGCTGGCAGGATGCGTTTCCACGCCGACCCAGACAGTTGGTCAGGGGGAAATCCCCGTGCTGCTCGGGCCGGCCGTTCGCGACAACGTCACGCCCATGGAAGGCGTGCTCGCCTGCTTTGCGGATCGGCTCGCGGCGACCGGCAGGCCGCCCATCATGGTCGCGGTGGGCGACGTCAAGGATTATACCGGCAAATATTCCATCAACGAGGGCAACGCCATCACCCAGGGCGGCGCGCTGATGGTCTATTCCGCGCTCGGGAAGCTGGCGGGGGCAGTCGGGATCGCGGAGCGCTTCGATCCGATGATCGCCGAACGTGAACTGTCCTATCTCGACCGCCGGCAACTGGGGGACGGCAGGCATCACGAACTCGCGGGACCGGATGGTGTCCAGCGTGTTCCTTGGCTTCCCTATTACGGGGGATCGATCAAGCAGTCCGACTATTTCCTCATCGGCGGGATCACCGAGCTCAACTACAACATCAACTCGGGCGGCGCCGAAGCCGCCGTCAATCAGGTCGGTGCGAAGCGCCGGGTGTACAGCCAGCAGGTCGGCATCGATCTGCGGATCGTCGACACCCGCAGCCTGGAGGTGGTGAAGACCGTCAGCCTCACCAAGCAGTTCAGGGGCTATGAGGTCGGGCTGAACATCTTCCGCTTCTTCGATTCCGACCTGTTCGACATCAATATCGGCGCCAAGGGCCAGGAACCCCTCCAGTTGGGGATCCGGGCAGCTCTCGAGGAAGCCGTCGTGCGGCTGGTCTCCGACGTGACCAACGTCGATTACCGGCCCTGCATGGAGCTTCGCGGCCAGCGGCTTGTGGAGACTCCGGCCGAAGCGCTGCGGACCGTCCCCAACCCGGATGTTTCGCAATCCGGCAACGGCAACGGCCGTGGCGCGGCGATGAACCTGACGCCGGCAAGCGGCGGCCACGTGGCCGCGCGCTCGACCCAGATCGCGTTCGAGTTCGGAGCATCCAACCTTACGGGTGCCGCGCTTGCGCTGCTGGACCAGATCGCGGCTTCGGCGATGAAAGGCCGCGTCGACGTCGTGCTGGTGTCGAGGGATACGGAGAATTTCGATCCCGGAAAGCGGGATGCCTTGACCGACCAGCGCGTCGCGGCGGTCACCACGGCACTCGCTTCGCGCGGAATCGCGCCTGCCGCGGTTCGGATCGTCTGGCGGCCGGATCCGGCCGACACGTCGATCCATCGGGACGGTCCGGGGCTTCAGGAAATCGCAAAGCTCACCATCGGGGGGTGAACGCTGTCTCGCCGGGACAGCGGCCGACACGAAAAGGTCGGCGAGCATCGGCAAGTCTTAAAACAGGAAGGAATAAGATGACACGCAGAACCAGACAATTGCGGCTGCAGTTGGCGTCCAGTGCAGGCTCGGCGCTGATCGCGGCCCTCGCCGCGAGCGGAGCGGCGGCTCAGCTGGCGCCGGCAAGCACGCAGATCGAGTTCAACCAGACCGACGTGTCGGTCACCGGCCACGACACCGAACTCTCGCGGCAGGATCTGTTCGGTCCGGTCAATGCGAACATCGACAACGCGACCGCCGGCATCACCCAGACCGGTTCCCAGTCCGGCACGACCAACACGGTGACCGAGAATGTCGTCCGGGCTGCGGCGACCGGCAACAGCCTGACTCACGAGATCGATCTTGCGCTCATCAATCAGGGTGAACAGGACGATCCCCTCGCGGAGCCGGCGGAAGGAGCCGCCTCGCTTGGTCTCCAGGCTGCGGTGTCCACGGTCAACAGCACCGTGACCAACAGTCTGCTGGCGATCAGTCAGGACGACTTCGCGAGCGGTGCCGTCGAGAATGCAGGCAACGCGATCGATGCGACCTCGGTGTCGAACCAGGCGGCGAGCAGCATCGGCGGCACCGTTCCGACGGGTCATGCCTCGACCGCCGAGGGCGGCTCGATGATCAATTATGACCCGAGCGCCTTTGTGGGCAATCTCCTTGAGGCGTCCGGTACGCTGGTCGCTTCGACTGCCCAGAGCACCGTCGGCTTCACCTCCGCCTCCACCCTCAACAACAGCGTCCTGATCGACCTGAGCGCGACCGATGACAATGTGGTCACGGCCGCCCCGGTTCTGGATGAGAACACCATCAGCGCCTCGGCGACCGGCAACAGCGCCCGCGGAACGATCGGTGTGGAAGGTGGCGGCAATCCGTCGTTCGACGGATCGGCGGTCGTCACCAACCTGCAGGCCGGTCGTGGCAGCACTACCCTGGCAAATGCCGCGGCCTCGACGATCGCGGCGACGGTGGAGTCGCCCGTGGGCGTGAACACGCTCGCCGGTGGGCTGTCCGTCCAGGACAATGGCATCACCAGTGCGGCGACCGGCAATGAGTCGCTCGGCCAGACTGCGGGAACGGCGGGCAACAGCATCGTCTTCGACGACGGCATGTCCTTCTACGGTTCGGGGACCGATGCTCCCGGCGCGTCCATCGCCTATGACAGCGGCGACCTGTCGCAGCTGGTCCGGGCCGATCTCGTGGTGTCCAGCAGCCAGGCCAACCTGGGCGGCAATGTCACCGCAAACACCATCCTGGCGACCATCAGGGCGGACGTGCAGTCCATCGAAGGCGGTACCGTTGCCGTCGCCGGCAACGAAATCGGTTCCGATGCGGCTGGAAACCGCGCTTCGGGTGCCGTGGCCAGCGGCGAAGGCGCGAATGCGTTCGTCGGCTCGGTTGCCGTTGCGAACCAGCAGGTCGCTGACAACCAGACCACCACCTCCGCCGTCACGGCGGCCATGATCGGCTCGCGGAGCGGCTACGGACTGGGCGTGACTCATGACGCCGTCGTCACGACTGCCGACAACCGCGTCGGAGCCACCGCTTCTGGCAGCAGCAGCAGCCAGAGCGTCTCGCTGGCGGCCAACATCGTGCAGACCGGAGGCGGCTATGCGTCGCTCACCGGCGGCTCCGGCCCGGACGGCAATGTCTCCGCCGAAGCCGGTGCTTCGGTCACCAACCTCCAGGGTCAGTATGACACCGACGTCTCTGCCAGCGTAGCAGGCGTGGTGCTGGGCGTCGTGGCCGACTCCAGCGGTGGGGGCACCGGGCCCGACTCCCAGGTCCTGAACTCGACCCTGGCCACCGACTCCAACCTGGTGGAAGCATCCGCCTCCGGCTCTGCTGCGTCCAACGCGCTCGCCCTGTCGGGGAATGCGCTCGATACCGGTGCCGGCGTCGTAAGCGTGCAGGTGTCCGATTCCGGGTCGGATGTGCAGGCCGAACTCGCGGACTCGCAGATCGGCATATTCTCGGGAACGCATGTCGGCAACTCGACGCTGGCGGCAACCGACAACGTGCAGCAGGTCTCGGCTGCGGGCGCGCGCGTGACGAATCGCGTCACTGTCGACGGCTCGGCCAATCTCGCGGTCGACACGGCGGACGGACCGGCATCGGTCATCACCGTCGGTCTTGGCGCGCTTCCGTTCGATTCCGATGGAGCGAGCCTGCCGCAGGTCGATGCGGCCTTCGCCCTGCTCAACGACCAGGCGACCCAGGCCGATGTGAGCGCAACGGCCGGGGGCGTCGAGACCAGCGTCCAGATCGAAGGCAATCTGGTCGAAAGCAGCGCCGTCAACGAAGCTAACCGCGCCCTCGCATCGGCGTCCGGCAATTCGGCCGACAATGTCGTCAACCTTGCCCTCGGAAACGTCTCCGTCGGCGCCCTCGGCGGCACGACCCCTGTCGTGGCGTCCCTGGCCAATGCCCAGGCGATCGACTCGCAGGTCGAGGCCGCCATCGAAGGCGGCACCGTCTTCCGGACGTTCGTCGAGGACGATGTGACCCAGTCGACCGTCTCGACTTCGGGGAACATCGCTCAGGTGTCCGCCTACGGCAACAATGCCAGCGCGAACCGGCTGAACGTGGCGGCGAACAACGTCGACACCGCCGTCGGCGGCGGCACCGGATCGGTTTCCATCGGGAACGAGCTGGTCGCCAATGCGTCCTTCGCGGTGCAAAACGCCCAGGCGACCAGCGGCAGCATCACCGCATCGCAGCTTCAGCTCGATGGCGGCCTGGATCCGGTTGCGGCGATCACCGTCCTGACCCAGGTCGACGGGGCCGTGTCGGGTTCGACCATCCTGTCGAACGAGAACCGGCTCACCGCCGGCGCTCTCGGCAACAATGCCGTCAACGGCGTGGCGATCGAAGCCAACGATCTGGCCTCGAGTGCTGCAGTCCGCAACTATCAGAGGAATCACGCCAATCTGCTGTCGGAAATCGGCATTCCGGGCGGAGAGGTGACCCTGACCGAGCCGTTCAACTACACGGCCGCACTGGTGGACGGGGCCCATGACTCCGAGTCGAATCAGATCACGGGGGGCACGTTCGAGATCGACGCGTCGAGCCTGACGGCCGCGCAGATCGAGTCCCTTGAGGCCGATGGCTGGACCCTCAACGGTGGTGTGCTGGTGCAGTCGGCGGTCGGTTATTCGGCCACCGCGCTCGAATATGCCGCCCTCATCATCGACGGCCTGAGCGGCAGTGCGATCGCCACCCAGACGCTCGACCTGCCCAACGACGGCGGCGTCATCGTCCGCCTGGGCGACACGGTTGGGGATGCGATCACCGCCAGCAAGGTCTCGGTCGCGGACAACCTCGTTGCCGGATCGGTGATCGGCAACAGTGCGTCCAACAGCCTGCTCGTCACGGCGAACAGCGTCGCAGACGGCAGCAACGGGTCCGGCTCCGCGGCCGGTTACCTCGGTGTGGACGGTCTGGACATGGTCTTCGGCGTGTCGGCGGCGCATTCGCTGGCGAACGTCCAGGAGATGGCGTCTTCCGCACAGTCGCTGGTGTTCGGCACCTTCGCCGTCGATGCGGTTGAAGGGGCCGAGATCACGGCTTCGACGCTGGAGGTCGAGGGCAACGTCCAGACCTCGACGGCCGCAGCCAACACCGCATCGAACCGGATTGCGGTCGAGGCCAATGCCGTCGAGGCCGGCACCGCGCTCCGGTCGACGCAGTCTGCCCCGGCAGCCATCCTCGTGGATGCCGGCTCTCAGGTGCAGCTGTTCGCCCCGGCGGCCGTCAGCGGCTCGACGGTGTCGATCAGCGACAACCGGAACCAGAGCCTGGCAGTCGTGAACGATGTCGCCAACAGCCTCACGGTCGATGCAGGAAGCATCGCACCGGTCGATGCAGCCGGCTTTGCCGTGCTCGACGTACCGATGCAGGAGATAGCCGTCGCGACCGGCGATCACCTTCTCGTCAACTTCCAGATCAGCAGCGGCGGTCCGGTGTCCGCCCGTGCTGAAACGGAAATCTTCAACGAGGATCGTGAACTGGCCACCGGGCTCGGCCTGGTCGACAGCAGCCTGACCATCGCGGGGAACGTCACCTCGGCCGAGGCGACCGCCAACCGCGCGACCAATGGCGTCGTTCTCAACGGTGCCGCCCTGGAAGGCGCGAGCGCGGGGCTGCTCAACACCCAGAACGCGCTCGCTCCTGTGTTTGCTTCGGCCACCACCTCGGCGACGGTCGAGCTGGCCGGCAGCATCGCGGGGGGTGCGGCGTCCGGCAGCACCATCGCGATCGAGGGCAACAGCACCACCGCGCTGGCGCAGGGCAACCGCGCGCTCAACGCGGTCACCGTCACCTCGGGCTCGAGCTACGGCGAGGCGCGTGGGGCGGCGGCAGGCTCGACTCTCGACGGTCCCCTGCCGGCGAGTGGCGAGGTGGCCGCTCAGGTCGCGCTGATGAACCATCAGACCTCCTTCGGTCCGGTGACCGCAAGCAGCACGAACGCAGTCCATGCGGTCGCGCTCAACTCGGGCGGTGCCGATGCTGGCGTGCTCGCTTCTACGGTGAGCGTGAGCGGCAATCAGGTGGCGGCCGGCGCCTATGGCAACAGCGCTGTTAACAGCGTTGTCGTCGCGGCGCTCAACACCGGCACGCCGACGGCCGCGGTGAGCAACTATCAGCTCAACCTCGCCCCGGTCACTGCGACGGCGAACAGCGTGGCGTTCGGGGTGTCGGCGGGGGCCGGGGCCACCGGCGCGAGCACGCTGGGCGTGAGTGGAAACCAGGTCACCGCGACTGCGGTGGGCAACTCGGTCACCTCGACCATCGGTTCCGCTCGCTGAATGATACGGCAGGAGCACCCCCACATTCGCATTCCTGCCGCATAGTGTCCGGCGCTTCGGCGCCGGACACGACAACCGCCTCCGGACCCCCGATCCGGAGGCGGTTGCTTGTTTGAAAAGAGAGTTTCCTCACAGGTTGTGATGAGAGTGACAGGAAATAGCCGGAACGCGAACGGCTCGACCGGCCGGGCACGGGTCGTTTCGCTGCGATGCACGCGTTCGGCGGGCGCCGCCCTCGAGATCTCCAGTGCGTCGATGGATGTCCGGATGGCGAATGCCGGCGAGCCCGAGCCCGCCTCTCCGCCCGCGCAGCCGCCGGCCGAGCGGGGCACGTCGGCGGATCGCGCAAGGGGTTCGGGCGTCGCTGCGTCCGCTCCCCGATACGACTTCGTCGCGGTTCGGCGCGGCAGGAAGGTGCTGGCGCGATCACCGTTGGGGGGATCCGGCATGTGGCCTTCGCGGCCGTCGAGCCGAGGTTCGACCCGGCGCAGCGGCCTACGGCATCTCTTCGCCGTCCCGGGGTCCGCCCGGATGCCCCGGAGCCTTCGTATCGAACTCCTGGAGGATGACGAACAGGTGCGGGTGGCCCTGTCGCCTGTGCACGGCCGCCGCGGCGCGCGAAAGCGCCGGGGCTTCCGGGGGCGCGCGATCCGGATCGCCGGCCTCCTGGCCTGGCCGGTCCATGCTGCGCTGTTCTTCCTGTTCGGCTTGCTGATGCGGATCCTGCTGATCGGTGTCTGTCTGGTTCGGGCCGCGCTCGACCGCGGCGGACAGGCCGGCCACGGCGTCGCCGCACGGTCCCGCAGGATGCGCCGATCCTCCCGGTGACGGCGACGGAACATGCAGCAGCCCGATCCCGCCTTCGACCATGCCGGAAATCGACGGATGATACCCCGACAGTCCATGATTCTCGAGGCGCAGCTCGCATTCGTGCGCAGCGCCCAGCCGAACCTGACCCAGCGGCAGCTGGCGATCCTGATGTGCGTCGGCTGGCGCGGGCCGCAATATGTCTGGCGCCTTGCCGAAGAGCTGAAGGTGACCCGGCCGGTCATCACCCGCGCGGTGACCTCGCTGGCGCAGCTCGGCTTCGTCCGCCGCCAGTCGGTGCGCGAAGACCGTCGCCAGTGCCTCGTCGCCGCTACGGACGAGGGCCGTGCCTATCTCGAACGCTACAGCGCCAGCGGCCTGTTCGGCGGCGCCTGAACGGGCCGCCGGCGCCGTCCGTCAGCGGACCTCCATGTCCGCGAAGTCGGGGCGCAGCAGCATCTCGCGGATCTCATAGCCGGTGAACGGCGTCTGCGAGACCGAGCGGCCGTGCTTGCTCCACCAGTAATTGTGCGCGCGCGGATCGGCCCACACCTTCCGGCTGTTGCCCTCGTCGACGATCCGATTGTAGCGCAGGTAGGCCTCCTCCTTCACCTCGATCGCCTTTGCGTCGTCGAGGATCAGTCTCTCGAGGCACTGGAGGAGGTGGAGGGTGGTCATCTCCTCATATTGCGGCACGCCGATGCCCCCGTTGGTGTTGGGGCCGTAGAGCATCCACATGTTCGGGAAGCCTGGTACCATCGACCCGAGATAGGCGCGGGCGCCGTCCTTCGCCCACAGCTCCTCCAGCACGCGACCGTCCCTGCCGGTCACCGTCATCGGCCACAGGAAGTCGTGGGCGCGAAAGCCGGTGGCGAAGATGACGATGTCGACATCGTGCTCGCTGCCGTCGGTGGCGACGAGGCCGGTGCGGGTCATCCGCGCGATGCCGGCGGTGACCAGGGTCACATTGTCGCGCTGGATCGCATCGAGGACGCAATCCTCCGGATCGGCGACCACCGGGCGGGCCGACCAGATCGGATGGCTGGGGATCATCGCTGCCAGCAGGTCGGGATCCTCGATCTTGCTCTTCAGGAACGCGATCGCCCGTTCCCGCGCGGCCGCGCCGGCCGGGCTGACCGAATGGGGATCGCGGAAGTCGGGATCGATGTCGAATGCCTTCACGAAATCGGGGCCCGATCCGTAGACGGTCTTGAATCGCATGAAATTGGTGTGAAAGGGAAAATTGCGGTCCAGCCACTGCAGCTGCGGCGGCGTCTCGCCGAGATAGCCGGGGATCGGGATGAGCCACTGCGGCGTGCGCTGGAATACCGTCAGCCGGATGCCTTCGATCTTCGCCAGCGCCGGGATCATCTGATAGCCGGTGCAGCCGGTGCCGATGACCGCGACCCGCTTGCCGTGCAGGTCCGCGCCGTCCGGCCAGCGGGCGGTATGCCAGGCCTCGCCCTGGAATTCGTCCATGCCCTCGACCTGCGGGATGTTCGGGCGGCTGAGGAATCCGACCGCGGAGATCACCGCATTGGATCGGAACATGCATTCGCCCTCGGGTCCTTCGGCGCGTATCTCCCATTCGCCCGCCGCCTCGTCCCAGCGCATGGACCGGACTTCGGTGTCGAAGCTGATGTGGCGCCGCAGCCCGTAATCGTCGGCAGTGCGCTCGAACACCGCCTGGCAATCCGCCGCGGTGCCGAACGGCCGGGGATAGGGATAGTCGGTGGCGCGCAGGTTGCGGTAGCCGCGGCTCGGCGTGTCGACGCGGGCGCCGGGATAACGGTTCTCGTACCAGGTGCCGCCGACCCGGTCGTTCTTCTCGATGATGCGGAAGGGGATGCCGGCGCGGCCGAGCTCGATCGCGGCATGGAGCCCGCCCATGCCGGCCCCGATGATCGTGACCGAGAAATTCTCCAGCCGCCGTGGATCGGGCTTGCGCTGCCATTTCAGCGAGCGCACGTCGGGGTCGAGCGCCGTCTCCTCGATCATCAGGTCGCGCGCCGCGTCCATGATGCGTTCGCCCACCACCAGGTCGAGGCTCTCGGCGACATGCTCGCGCGGGCCATGGTCGATCGGCCCGCCGCCGGCGTCCCGATAGGCCTTCAGGAAATCGGCGCCCTTGCGGCGAAGCATGGCGACATCCTCGTCCCGCGCAGGGGCGACCGTCTCCACCCGCCCGAAGTGGACCGTCTTCAGTTCGATGTCCTTCAGCGCGGGATCCGAGGTGAGCAGGTACAACAGGCCCCGCAGCACCATCGGGTCGGCATGACCGATCGCATCCTCGATCGTCTCGTCGGTTGCCGTGATCAGTTCGTTCGGCTCGGCCGTGTCCGCCCTCAAAGTCGCCATCCGTCGTCCTTCTTTGCTCTGTTTGTGGGTCGCTAAGTCGGCTTTTCAATTAACATGTTAAATATGAACAATGCAATTAGTCTGGGTCTGTCCGCATGGGCTGTCGTTGATTCAGATCAAAAGACCATGGATGAAACGAACCCGCGCCGGTCGGCCAGGTAGATGGCGAAGCCCCGACTCCGCTTCCGGGGTAATGGGTTAGGGTATTACTGTCGGCCGATGGAGGATTTGCTGCCCGGCTCCCGTGACGCCCATTTGCCTCTGCCGGGACGTCGAAACGACCTGAATCACGAGTCGCTGCGCATCCAGCGGAATATCCGTTTATTTAACGTGATTAACGTTGGAAGGAGTCATGAAGCGGGTTGTGGCCGTTGCCGGGTTCTGGCGACGTCGCTGCCGCGGGAAGCCCGGGCGGAGTTCCGGATATGCGCAGGCCGACGGGGCGACCCCCGGCACGACGATGGCGATCCCGGCGAGGACCGCGCCGAGCGCCGGGCGATCATGGCCTTTCTGAAGGAGAATACCGAAGGGGGCGGCGCCTGGTAGGCGCTCATGGGCCTTGGTGAAGGCCCGGCCCCGCAAAAAAAAGGCCCCGGCCCGGGGTTTCGGCCGGAACCGGGGCGGCTGCGATCAATGCCTGGTCGCCGCGTTGATCGGGATCTTGCGGGATCGCGTGGCTTCCGCGGTCTTCGGCATCCGGATCGTCAGGACACCGTCATGGAAGCTCGCTTCCGCCTGCGCCTCGTCCGCTCCGTCGGGGAGCGCGATGTTGCGCTCGAAGCGGCCGTAGTAGCGCTCCGACCAGCCGCGACGCCGGTCTTCGCTTTCGCTCTTCTTCTCGCCGCGAATGGTGAGCACGCCGTCCTGGGCAAGGACCTCGACGTCCTTTTCGCCGAGGCCGGGGACTTCGGCGGTCACGCGCACTTCATTGTCGGCATCGCTGACCTCCAGCGCCGGCCACGACAGGCCGCCCATGCCGCTGAACAGCGGGGCGTTCGCCAGATCCTCGAACATCCGGTCCATCTCCCGCCTCAGTCGCATGAATGGGCTTCGTTCCTCGTCGCGAAACAGAGTCGGCAGGCGCGTTTCCTGCCGGCCCCAGGGGATCAGATCACGCATAGCCATGTTCGTCCTCCTTTCGTTCAGTCAGGTTGCGCTGCTCCGCTTCCCCGCACCGGACGGGGCGGGGAACGGCGGAACCCAGGTTCGGCCTCGGATCAGGCCGGCTCGAGTTCCTTCTCTTCCCTTTTGGTCTCTTCATTCGTCTTCTGCCGCTCGCCAGAAGCATTTTCGATCTGGCGGACTCCCTCGCCGCTCCCGATCTCGATCCGGCGCGGCTTCATCTCCTCCGGAATCTCCCGGGCGAGTGATATCGAGAGGATGCCGTCCTCCAGATCGGCATGCTTCACCTGGACATAGTCGGCGAGCGCGAAGCGCCGCTCGAATGCCCGGGCGGCAATGCCGCGGTGGATGTACCGATCCTCATCCTCCCGCTTCTTCCGGCCGGATACGGTCAGCAGATTCTGATGTGCGGTGACTTCGACCTCGTCGGGCCGGAAGCCGGCCACCGCCAGCCTGATCAGGTAGCGGTCGTCATCTTCCTGGACGAGATCGAACGGGGGATAATTGTCGCCTGAATGGGGGCCGATGCTGCTCTCGAGCAGTTCGAACAGCCGGTCGAACCCGATGGTCGCCTGGCGAAACGGCGTGAAGTCGATGTTCGGTCTCATATCCCTGTCCTCCTTCGAGCAACAAAGTTACGAGTCATGTGAACTGGCCCGGATCCCAAGGGGCACCCGAGCGCCCGATAGGTGGGGATTAAGGCGTGCGTTTTCAAGGGGATGTAGTCGATCTGGATAGCCGCCGGCGAGCCTCCGGACCGGCAGGGGAAGCGGGTCGATGGAGTGGGGGCCGGCAGCATTAGATGGGAGCGGGTCGCGCGTGGTCCCTGGCAGACCTCATCGGAGATGAATCGGCCTTGGGCTGCAATTCGTGCGCGGTCTGGGCTAGCGACGGTCATCCCGTATGCACTGCGTCATTCGAGCATAGTGAGGGGCATCCTGTCCAATCTGCCGGCCCGTCTGGTTGCCGCCCTGCACGACACGTCCGTGGCGATGATTGAAAGACACTATGGACAATTCATCGCGGACGAGCTGCGATGAGCTCGCAGCAAGAGCAGTGGTACCCTTGGTGCCCGACGCCGAATTCGCGCAGGAGGGCGCGAGACGATGCTGAGAGGGGCCGCGTGAAGCGCCGCATCACCGAGCCGCCGGCAACCCAGAACCGCGCGGCAGGGTGATACCGCCGCGCCTGCACCGGAATGTTACCACCACTTCGCAATCCCAGGCGACCAGCGACGAGGCCAGGTGGCCGAGCGGGATACTCCAGTTTGAACGCGTGCCATTGCGGACGGTCATGGCGGAAGCCAATCGCTATTCGCACCAGAAGCTGATGCTCGCAGACGCGGAAGCGGGACGTCATCTCGTCAGTGGAGCCTGTCCCGCATCCGACGTTGCCGGACTGGCCCGGAGCGTGGCAGCTGCGTTCGATCTGGTGGTCTCGACTTCGTCCGAAGGCGACATCGTTCTCGCAAGCAGGCCGCCAGCGAGGTGATGTTCCGCGCCGGATAGAGTCCGTCTCCTTCCCGCGAAGATTACCCCGGGTCGACGACGGTCAGGCTTGGAAGGGCCAGGCCTGCCGGCCCTTTTGTCATACTGCAGCTTTCTGGTAGCAGGTCGGCATGTTCCGGGAGTCGCGTTCTTTCATGCTGGCCCTGGGGGCAATGTGCCTGCTCCACGCCTGCACTGCCCCGCAGCCAACCGTCGTTTCGGCTGGATCCATCCCGACCTCGGGAAGCTTTGCCTATGTGGATCCGGGCGCAGATGATGCCCTGTTGGACGGGGTCGGCCGAAGCCTGGAGGGTCTCGGTCTTAGCCGCTCCGACACGCCCGATTATCTGGTCGAGGTCACGCACAGCGCACGTCCGGCATCGGTCGGACTCCTGGTACCGGGAGCCGGTGACCCGCAATGGCATCACGCTCCACTGCGCAAGGCCCGGCGTCGCATCGTGGAAACTGTCGTGTTGACCCTCTCTGAAAGCCGCAGCGGACGCGAAATCTATCGCGCTCAGGCCATTTCGCGGTCGTCCATGCCAGGCGACCGCGAGTCCTTGCTGCCCGAACTGCTGATCCCCTCGGGGCCATCCTCTGCAAGCTGATGCTCGGGCGCTGCCGGGAGCCAGAGGGTGAATATCGAGCCCTCCCCGGGCTTGCTCGTGCAGGTGATCTTGCCACCGTGGCGTGAGGCCACGGTCTGGACGAGGGCAAGGCCCAGACCGAGGCCGCTGTCTCTGGAGCCTCCGTGCGGATCGAGCCGCCTGAAGCGTTCGAACAGGGCGGGAAGTTGACTGGGAGCGATGCCCACTCCGGAATCGGCGACGGAGCAGGCAATCATGCGCTGGCGTTCAACCAGCCGGCTAAAGAGCCGGCAGTGGATGAGCGAGCCTTCCGGGCTGTATTTGATCGCATTATCGAGGAGGTTGATGAGGGCTCGGGTCAGCAGCCCGCGGTCGCCCCTGATCAGCCACTCATCCTGCTCGCCTTCGGTCTCGATCCGGATGCGGTGAATCTGGGCCTGGGGCCAGACGGTATCGACCGCCTCGATGAGGCTTTCCGCAAGATCGTGGAGCTCCATGCGGATGGTGAGGGTTTCGGCGCGCGCAAGCTGGACGAAATTCTCGGCCAGACCCAGCGTGCGGTGCGCTTGGTCCGAGATATGCTGCGACAGCTCGCTGCTGATCTCGTCCGGATCCGCCGTTGCCAGCAGCGCGAGGATCGAAGCCTGGGGCGCGCGCATGTCGTGGCTGAGGAAGCGTAGCATGTCCTCCCGCCTTTCGCGGGCCAGCCAGATTTCGGTGTCGTCCCTGATCCGCATGATCCAGCCCGGACGTGCGCCGTCGCGGTCCTGGCGGGGAGCCATCTGGATATCGAAATGCCGGCGGTCCACCGACCATAGCGGCAGGCGCGCGCCTTCCGGTGCGGGCGGCCAGGCGGACGCAGCTTGGCTAGTCGGCGGCGCGAGCCGTTCGAGCAGCTGCTGCGCATTCTCGATCTCCCCGGCGCCAGGGCTGTCGTACAGCCGTTCGGCCGCCGCATTGGCGATGAGGATGCGGCCGTCCGGGTCGAGGACGAATATGGCATCGGGGATCTGGTAGAGGCTCTCCGACACAAAGCGGCGGAGCGAACGGAGCCTGGCCACTGCGTCCCCCAGCAGCTGGATCTGGCGGGCGACCGGGTCCCGCGTCCCCACGTCCGAGGGCTGCACAATGGCATCGGGCTCCGCCCTCAGTGTCTCCAGCTGGTCAAGCATGTATCTGCTGACCGCCGCCAGCCGACGCCACCCCCACAGGGGGTAGACAAGGAGCAGCGCGGCAACCGCTGGTACCGGCGACATCCACAGTTTCAGTCCATGAAGGGCGAGCGCTGAAAGGAGGAGGGGCAAGAGGAAGAATGGCACGAGGTGCCAGGTGACCGTCCTGGGCTCGAGCCGTTTCAGGGCGAACAGGAAGAGCCACAGCGGCGCCACGCCGAACCCGACGCGGACAGGGAGCGAGGCATCCCTGATCATCCGGTTGCTGAGCAGCCCGTTCAGGATGTTCGCCTGGATTTCCATGCCCGACATGATCCCGCCGTTGCGGCCGAGGGCTACGGGATATCGGTCACCAAGCCCCTCCGCCGTGGCACCGACGACCACGAGCCGTCCCCGGACGATTTCCTCCGGTACTTCGCCGCGCAGGATCGCGGAGGCGGCGACCGACGGGAAGGTTCCCGCGGGGCCCGTGAACGGAATCAACCGGGGCTTGGCGTCAACGGATCGATCAACCAGCGCGTCCGATGCACGACAAAGCTGGACCATCAGGTGGGGCCAGCGCCGGCGCCCGTCCTCCTCAACGAGCCGGATACGACGATGGACGCCGTCACCGTCAGGAACCAGGTTGACGTGTCCAAGATCGTCCGCCGCCTGGCGGAACGGCGCGAGCGGCGGACTGGACCTGCTCGATCCGTCCAGGCCGCCAGGGCTCCCCACCAGGAGCGGGAGGTACAGCGGCGGCGCAGCTCTCATGGCTTGCGATAGCGCTGCGTCCGCTTGCGCCGTGGTCGCGTCCAGCAACAGGACATCATAGGCAATCGCCCGAGGCCGCAGGCGGGTCAGGGATCGCACGAGATCGGCCTGCACATCGCGGGGCCACGGCCATGGACCGATCTCCCGAAGGCTGCGGTCATCGATTTCCACCAGGAAGACCCGCGGATCGGGCGCAGGCTGGAACGTCTGGAGCAGGACATCATAGACCAGCCTGTCCGCGCGGGCTGCGCTGCGATCCCAGGTCAGGAACAGCACCAGAACCGAACCGAGGATTAGAAGCAGCCACCAGTCCAGCGTCAGGGTGCGAAGATGGGGTGCCGGGTTCATGGGCTGGTGATCGTGAACCGCTCAGGCCGGGACCATTTGACGTGCGCTTTGCCGTCGACGAGCTGCAGCGTCTGCACGCGCCATTCGTAGGTGCCGGCCGGCAGATCGGTGATGACAAACCCCTGTGCGGTGAGGCCCGGTTCGTCGACAAGTGGGGAACCCGGCGTGTCGACCCGCGAGAGCTGGAAGCGGAACCGGCGGCTTCCTTCGCCCTGGACGTCCCAGCGGAACAGATATTCCCGGTACTCCGCACTCCTGCGCTCGTTCATCGCCGTCTCGATCCGGTTTAGCCGGCGCTCGAAGGAATAGGTTTCAGGGAAGCCTTCGACGCCGTCGCCATCGAGCGCGGATACCCTGACGAACCAGCTGCCGTCGGGAATGGGCGGCAGGTCGACGCGCGGCGTCGCGGACACGCCTTCGGCGATCAGGTCGAGAAACCCTGCATCCTGCGCCACCTGGGCGCGATAGGAGGAGGCGTCAGCGAGCGGCATGATTTCAAATGAAAGCCGTTCCCCGTCCTGGATCCTGCCGGGCTCGAGAAGGGAAGGGGCAGGAAGAAGCTTTACCGTGCGCGAGCCCCGTCCTTCTGCGACGACAGTACCAAATCCACCTGGCGTGAGCTGCGGTTCGTCCCCGTCCGCCGCGACGGCGACCTCGCCTGCCAGCACTTCGGTGACGGAGTGCCGCCCGTCACCGTCATGGGCGACCCGGAATTCGGTACCGCGGACGGCCGCTACGGCAACCGGCGTCGAGACCTCGAACGCGCCGGTTCCGGGCTCCACGATCGAGCGGGTGCGGCCCTGGAGAAGGCGGAAACGGCGCTCGATCTCGCCGGTGAGGGTGATCCGCCGCAGTCGGTCGACGGTGACACGGGTCTGCGACGGAAGCGTGACGATAGACCCGTCCGGTAACCGCAGGGTGACGAAGGCATTGGGACCGGTAGCGAGCTCGGCGCCTTCGCCAAGGACCATGCCATTGGTCACGGCGAACATGCGTCCTGCGATCCTCGCCTGGACGGCGCCGCGCTGGGCCGACACACGCGCCAGAACGGGTTCGTGGCGAAGCAGCTTTCGCGGAATGCTCAGGGTCGTGGCTACGGGCATGCGGTAGGGATCAGCCACCTGGTTCAACCGCTGAACGATTCTGTAGTCACCTGGCCGCAGCAGATAGCGTTGCGCGAGGGTGTAGAGGCTGTCTCCTTTCGCAACGCGATACTGAACGACGTCCGGTGCCGGCTCGGCCGCGGCAGCCGCGTGCCACGCCGAGAGCAGAACCAGAAACGCAAGTCCCTTATTCCTCATGACCATCCAGATTATCCGCCTCGAGGCGATAGCCGTAGGCGTAGACGGGGACGAGCCGCAGGCCGGACTGCGGCCGCAAGCGCAATTTGGTCCGGACCTTGGAGATATGCTGGTCCAGGGTTCGGGTCTGCGTCTCCGGATTCAGACCCCAGATGCTTTCGAGCATGTACGAACGGGAAAGCGCGCGGTTGAGGTTCCTGAACAGCATCAGGGCCAGCGCGAATTCCTTGGACGTCAGGGAAACGGGTTCGTCGCCGATTAGCACGGTGCCGAACCGCGTGTCGAACTGGTACTTCCCGAACTTCTCGATGCTCGGGACGCGCTGATCCGGATAGGCTCGCCGGCACAGGGCCTCGATGCGCGCGCGCAGGACGGCCGGCTGGACCGGCTTGATCACATAATCGTCCGCTCCTGCCTTGAGCGCAGTGACGATGTCCTCCTCGAGCGACCGGTTGGTCAGCATCAGGGTCGGAGGCGGCTTGGGCAAATTCTCCCTGACCCACTCCACCACGGCCAGGCCCGACATGTCCGGCACGTTCCAGTCGAGGACAAGCACGTCGAACGTCTCATGATGGAGAAGGTTGATGAGGTGCTTGCCGCTGTGGAACACGAAACATGTGGAGCCGGGAAGGGTAAGCGTACTCGCAAGATGCGACGCGAGGACGGGCTCGTCCTCCAGAATGCCAATGCGCATGATGCCGTTTCGTGTCCCCCTCCCAAAACCGTGCGCGGATATAGCAGGGCCTGCAGGCCTCCGAAGGGCAATGTGACATCCTTTGACATTCGTTTACATTCCGTTCCCCCATGTGACCGGGAAGAGAACAGCTGTCCCTCCGCCTGCGGATCGACCAACTTCACGAATCTATCCGAGCCCGGGTGCATGCTCCCGCGCGATTCCGCGCGGGGGTCATTCCCCGGCAGGCGGCGGCGTTCGGGTGGTGCGGGAGTGCCTCGGGCATCGTCTGAAGCAGGACTGCGATCCTTTTAGGGGCACCCCGCCGGGCTTGCCGGGCGGTCCGCCCGGCGACGGCAGGCTGCGCTTTCGTCAACGGCACAAACCAATGTAAAATCATGTAAAATCTGCCCGAGCGCACGGGAACCCAGTCGGAGACCCTGTATAAAGGGATGGGGGCTGTGCGCGTGGGTACCGGGTGGGTGTGGCCGGAAGCGGGAATTTCGGGAGCGTGTCACTTGCCCGGTTCGGGACGCGGAGCCGCTTTGTGTTCGAGTGAGCGGAGGTCGGATGGCTCGCAATCTTGACAGGCTGCGCGACACGGACGTGTCGCAATGGACGTCGCGACCTGCGCCCCGGATGCAGCGACACCTGACGATCAGCTGGCACTCCAGCATCTATCCGGGCATGGACCCGTTTGACCCGACGTCGGATCCTGCCCCGGAGCCGGTGGAACAGCGCGGTGAGCATCGGGACCGTTCGGACCTGCCGGAGCGATGTCCGATCCTGGCCGGCTGTGACGATCGCGTCCTGGTCGGCGTGCTCGTCTTCCTGATCCTCTATTTTTGTGCGGTCTGGTTGGGGATCAGGCTGGCCGGCTAGGCACGGTCTCGCGCCCGGCACATCGTTGGAGACATGGGGCGAGGCGTCGGATCCGCAATGGCATGGTGATCCCGGTCCTGCCGATGCGGCCCCGCGGACACACGTCGTGGATGGGAAGGGTTGGTTCAGGACAGGAGCGGACGCCGGAGCGCGCTCTGCCGGTTTCTCGCGCTGCACCGGCGTTGGCGACGCAGGGCGGCCATCCGCCGTGCCTCCGCATCCCGACGATCCCGCTCGACGTAGAGCAGCCGTTCGCAGGATGCGGCGATCGCGTGCAGCGACAGACTTGTCGCCGGGTCCTTGACCGTCCACGCGAGTTGCCTGCACACCCTCGCCTGCAGCAACAGTTGCTCGGTTGAATCCTGCATGCCCTGCAGATATGAGTGTCATGTTGCGCTGCAACATCACACGCGAGCTTTTTGCAAGAATTTACGTTTAAAGTGATTTCCGCTCCCTGGCAGGCCCACTCTTGCCTTGCACGTCAGGGTCGGAAGGACACCCGCCAATGGATGGAAAACCGCCATTCGGATCCGTAGCCGGAGTAGGGGCGGTCGAGCGTATTGGCAGCTTCGAAGCCGATCATCGCATTGTCACGATAGCCGATCCGGATCCCGCTGCCGGCCGAGGCCAGATCGAAGCGCTGGCCGGGAAAATTGGGCCTTTGCAGCAATTTGAGCACGCCGTAGTCGATGAAGGCATAGACCTCGGTCGGGCGGAAGGAACCCGATCGGATCGGGCGCACGGCGAATTCGGCCAGGCCTGCGGCGCCGCGGTCGGCGCTGATCAGCCCCTTCTCGAAGGCGCGTCCGAACTGCTCTCCGCCGATCGAGAAGCGTTCGACGGCTGGCAGGGCATCGTCTGACCATTGCGCGCTGGCGTTAAGGCGCAATACCGCCCGGCCCAGGCTGCGCGTCATGCCGAGGCGGGCATTCGCCTTCAGGAAATCCTCCTCGCCCTGGCCGAGGGCGATGTCGGCGCCAAGGATGTCGAGGCCCTGGCTGACCGTGACGCCGCCGCTTAGCGCGCTGCGCGGCGCGGTGAAGGAAAAACCGATGGCTGCGCGCGCGGCGCGGCTTTTTTCCGAAACGATGATCGACCCGAAAGCGGTATTGTCACTGTCGACGGCGTCGACCGCGGCGCTCAGGGTCACGTTCCGTCGGAACGATCGGATCAGCGGGTGGCTGACGGTGATGCCGAAGGTGTCGGCGTTGCCGGAAATGTCCGAAACCGACGGATTGGTTTCCATATGGCCGGCGGAGACGGTCAGCCGCGTGCCTTCCGACCCGAGCGGCGTGGAATGGGACAGGCTGATGAAGAGAAGGTCCTTGAAATTGACCGAGGCGGTGCCTGTGATCTCGGTCCTGTCCCCTTCCCGGAATGTGCCGAAGGCGAGGGCACGGCCATGGACCTGCCCGAAGTCGATCAGGCGTGTCGTCCGGTTGTCGAACCCGAAGCCAATGCGCGGCCGTTCGTGGTCCAGCTTGAGCACCAGCCGGACCGCGCCGCGCCCCTGTCCCATCTCGAGCCTGGATTCGACCTTCACCCCGGGTATGTCGCGGATGAGAGAGAGATAGCGCTCCAGCCGGCGGCGGCTGGTGGGCTGTTCCTTCGTCAGCTTGTCGGCATAAGCTCGAACCAGCGTGAGCGCGCGGCCTTCGACCTCGCCGGTCAGGACCACATTCTGGATGAAGCCCTCGGCCACCAGAATGCGCAGATCGCCGGACGAGAGATCCTGCTTGGGGATGACGATCGTGAACAGAGCCACGTCGGACCGGCCGTAGGCCGCCGTCATGGCTGCCGCCAGCGCCTGCAGGTTCGAGCGGGTGGCGGGCTTCCCGATGAAGGCCTCCGCGGCCGTTCCGACGATCCGCGGCACATCGGTGCCGACGAAATGGATCGACCGGATCGGCGCTGCGGCGGCATCCTCGGCCTCTACCTGTACCGCGGCAGCCGGGACGCTTTCGCTCGGTTCTTCGGGTCGGGGTGCGTCGACCGGTTGTTCGCGGTCGACACGCAGCTCATCAAGCGGTGTGCTTGTCTGGCTCCATCCCGGGGCCTGAAAGCCGAGGAGGAGCACGCCGGCCAGGAGGTGCCGGCGGCACTGCAACATTGTCATAAGGTACCGTGGTGGCTGCCTGGTCCGTACGTTGCCTTACCGCCCGCACATTGCTCGTCAGCGGCCGCCGCCAAGAAGGCCGGTGACCCCGCCGAGCAGACCCCCGGTACCTCCGTTCGTCACACCGCCGACCGTGTCGGTGACAGTGCCAACGACGCCGCCGAGCAAGCCGTCTGACTCGCCGCCGGTTACGCCGCCCACCACGCCGGAGATGGTGTCCACGGCCCCTCCGACAGTATCGCCGAGAAGGCCATCGGTCGCGCCGCCGCCATCACCGCCGAGCAGGCCGCCCACGAGGCCGCCTTCGGTTCCGCCGAGCGGCGTATCGAGCGCAACCAACTCGCCGCCCGACGCGATGCCGACGGTCAGCAACTGGCCCTGGTTCTGCTCAGCCGAAGCGAGACTGAGGCCGATCAGCCCCGAACTTTCGGCGGAGCCGCTCGACAGGACGCCAACTGTAGCCAGCTCGCCCGCAGGCTGCTCCGCAGAGGCGAGCGACACGCCAAGCAGGCTGGATTCTCCACCGCCCAAGACGGTGCCGTTGCCAGCGGCGACGGTTACGATCGGGCCCGGCGCGGCGGTCAGCCCGTCGACGAGATAACCCTCGCCGCTTCCGGCATCGACCAGCGCTTGGCCTGCATTAGCGACGGTCTGGACGACGGCGCCGACGATAGCCGTATCGCCGGGCAGGGCGCCGTCGACTGTCTGGCCGACCGCACCCGCGACGCCGGCGACGGTTTGCACGGTGTCCCCTGCAGTGACCAGGACGCCGCCGACCACCGGGTTGAGGTTCTCCGGATCGCCGGTGTTCGCCAGCAGTCCCGTCCCTGCAATGCCGTCGGGGCCGACGAGGCCGCCGACCGCCAGGGCATCGGCGCCCGGAAGGCCATCGAGTCCGGGAAGTCCGGGAAGCCCCGGGAGTCCGGCGAGGCCGTCCGATCCGTCCTGGCCGGCAGGCCCTTGCGGGCCTGCGGGACCTTGCGGCCCAGCCGGCCCCTGGGCGCCGCGCGGTCCAGCGGGACCCTGAGGTCCAGCCGGTCCCTGCGGTCCGGCCGGCCCTTGCGGGCCGGCCGGACCGCGTGCGCCGATGCTGGCGATTCTGTCTGATCCGCTCGACTCACAAGCCTGGAGGCACAAGAGGAGCGCGGTACCTGAAAGTACAGATGCAGTACGCCTCCATGTTGCATTGCTCATCGATTCTCCCTCCTGTTGTCCACCGCCTCCGAGTCCGAGGCATATGCGGACGTTACTCAGCACAAACGATCGCATCAACCC
>Ga0182748_1001452_pt1 | contig 23145 bp, 12 predicted proteins | sample eDN3rd37CKraftOP_FD_128877 | JGI IMG/M metagenome (GOLD analysis project Ga0182748, IMG submission 128877) | Enriched Organic Plus compost microbial communities from Emeryville, California, USA - eDNA 3rd pass 37_C Kraft OP (version 2) (version 2) ...
GATGAGCTGCGGGGCCGGCGCGCAACACGATCCCGTGCTGGCAGACTCGTCCGGCGCGTCGAAGAGGCCGGAGCCTCCGCACACGCCGGTGTCCGGCAGAGCGAGCTCCACGCGCTCGGCGGCTTCGCGGTCCCCGGTTCCTTCACCGGCAAGCTTCGAACGCAGACGAGGAAACGCTCAAGCTGCTTGCCCGACACCCAAACTTCTCTGATTCCCTTCACGTCTACGCGAAGGGAGATAACGAAGCGTGGTTGCGCGCCGCACTCGAGGTCGGTGATGCGCGCGCCGTGAAAGCGGTCGCGTCGAACCCTCGAGCATCAACCGAAATCCTCACGATCGCAGCCGACCGTGCGTCATGGGATAAGGAGATTCGACACGCTCTGCTCGACAACGAGAGCACGCCGCCTCACCTGATCGCTCAACTCCTCCGCGAGACCTCTTGAACAGCGCAGTGCTCAGGGCACTCGTCACCGGGGAGGACGAACATGCGATTCAGACGCGCGCCGTCACCTTTGGCGAAGATCTGCAGGTAGAGAGGGATGGCTACGTCAGGCGTCAGTTGCTCGGCAGGTGCCGACAACGCTGTCGAACCCACTCGATGCACCACGCCGCCCGCCCCGCGACCACAAGCTGTCAATATCAAGACGTGAACACCTCAGCACCCAGCGACAGGCGCCTCCGGATCGCGGCGGAGGCGTTCGATCTCATCGAACGAGAATTGCGGCCGTTCCTCGCGTCCGGCGGCCGACTATGGAGCAAGGGCTCACAGGGCTACCCTGCCCGGCTACGCAAAATGCTCGCCCCGCTCGACACGGCTCACCAGGTGACATTTGGGACCCCCGCGGCGATGGAACTCGACGAACGACAGCGGGTCGTGGAACACGTCGTTCCAATGAAGCGAATCATTATCGAGATCGTCGATCCAGCTCAGGCCGATCCCCGAGCCAACAGTCGGTTCGCGCCCCTCGCCGGTGGTCCGGCGAGCACGCCCGAGCAACTTCTCGCGATCTTCGACACACTGCTCGTCAAGTGTTGGGTCACCCCTGAGGAGCACGACCTGCTCAACCGCGCGGGCCAGAGCCTGCAATGGGATGCACCCAATGGCGACGGATGGGCCCGGTACCGCCTGGCGGGAGTTGACGCGCGCCCCATCGGCTAAGGCTCCTTCGTCGGCCGTCTCACCGGCGAACGTCCTGAATCGACCAAGAACCGCGTGATCGCGCTACGCAACGTCACACCACATCAGGCACCTGACCAGGGATTACTCCGTCCACTTTGTCTGGAGTAGGTCTAGACACAACCCCGAGCGACAGCGCCGCGTAACCGCGAAATCATCAGTCCGAGATAGGCGGAGCCCGCGAAATGTAGTCCGGACTAGCTCTGGAACTGACACCAAAGGCCCGGCGTACCACCACAGGTGGTGCGGTGGGCCTTTCGTGTGGGTGCCGTGCGAAACGACCGGCAGCGGGGGGTCCCGCTCCGCAGAGGCTCCGCGCGATCGCGCAGCGAGCGCGTGGAGAAGCGGAGTGGCCGATTCCCGTCAGCCCCTCCAAAGCCCTCACGGGCGACCAACGGTCGCTCATGAGGGCTTTCGCGGTGTTGCCGTAGGAACCGACCCGCAGCGGGGGGTCCCGCTCCGCAGAGGCTCCGCGCGATCGCGCAGCGAGCGCGTGGAGAAGCGGAGTGGCCGATTCCCGTCAGCCCCTCGAATGTGAGTTCTCAGGCGAGTTGAGACTTTCTCACCGCAGATGAGACACCGCCGCATCCGTTGCGGTGTGCGGACGCAACGCTGCTCGGTTCCCCGGCGCGACCAGTGGGCGGCGATCGACACTTGATCCGCCGCCCACCGTCGGGAGCGTCAGGCCCTAATGCACTCGGACCGCCCGGAAGAGGCCGCGCTCGTCGCGTTCGATCCGCCCGGTGTCCAGTCCTCGCTGGATACCGGCGTCCAGACGCGCCGAAACACCTTCCGTCATTCGTTTCCCGCCGAACAACGTGAGGGCCTGGCGCTTGAGCTCGTCCTGGCTCATGCCGCCCCCCAACTCGGCCACCACAGCCATCGCGTTCGCGATCTCGACGAGCGAAACATGCTCGAGGTTTCGCCCGTCTCCCGGCTCGCTGCGGCGCACATCGCGCCACTCGAGTGGGTCGATCCCCCCAGGCCATGCGGACCATTGGTCGGCGGTGCGCATGAATTCCTGCGGCAGGCACCGCAGGATCGCTTCGGCGCGTGCCGACGCGACACGAGCGAGGCCGAAGGCTTCGGCGACGAGCCGAGCCAACCGCGTTTTGTGGATGGGCCCCTCCTGCTGAATGATCTCGCTCATCACAGCACGAACCTTGTTCACCGCAACGGGGTCTGGCAGGCGATCAAGCGTGTCCTTCGTCCCGACACGGCGGGGTTCCCACTCGGCGTACTGGCGCAGGTGAGGATGCCGAAGGCCGTTCTCCGTGGACTCGCTCGTCTTCTGCGCGGGCTTAGCGCGAAGCGTCATCGAATCCTCGACGGGCGCCGGCTCGGGGTTCCTCTCGGCGATGTTTACGTTGGACTCAGCCCGCGCGGGCGGGTCCGTCTTCGCGTTCCTCAGTGCTTCGCCGGCTTTCAACACTGCATTCGCAAGACGCGCGAGCGTCTCGTCGCGCTGCTGGAGCCACTCCGGAAGCCACACTCGTTCGACGCCAGGCCACTTCATGAGCCCCTTCAGCACGTCGACAGGGAGCCCGTCGCGATCCGCCACCGTACGACGTGCACGCCAGTTCTCACCGTCGAGGAGCACCGCAACAAGCGGCTGCTGCGGCTCAGTCGCGTCCGCGATCGAGATATCAACGCGGAAGTCCGACAATCCGACGTCGGTCTGCACGGCGAATCCCCGGTAGCGCAGTTCGTCCGCGATCTCGTCCCGGTGGCGATCGATCAACCGTTCTCGCTGTGCGCTGTCCGTCGCCGACTCGACGCCGGAGGCGGCAAGCTCGAGATAGCCCTTCAGGTGCTTGATTCCGACCGACGCGGTCTCTTCAGCACGCAGTTCCGATGGATCGAAGCTCGCAAAAAGGATCACCTGGCGACGCGCACGGGTGATCGCGACATTGAGGCGTCGCTCACCGCCGGCGCGCGAAAGCGGCCCGAAGTTGAGCGGGATGATGCCGCGATCATTTGCGCTGAACGCGACCGAGAACAGAATGGTGTCCCGTTCGTCGCCCTGCACGTTCTCGAGGTTCTTCACGAACAGTCCGTCGCGTTCATCGAGCGCCTGCGCGATCCGAGCGTCGGGCGCCTCCCTGAGGAGCGTCTCGATCAAGACGCGCTGCTGAGCGTTGAAGGTGATGATCCCCAGGGACGGGGTCACGTCCGGCGAGGCCTGGAATCGCTGTTCGACTTCTCGAACGATGGCCTCCGCCTCCACGCGGTTGGTCCGAAGCTCCTTTCCTCGACCGGAGCGGTTGAATCGACCATCGACTCGAACGAGCGAGATTCCATGGTCGGGGTCACCAACCATGTCAATCGCGGGCCAAGGTGCGGGGAACGACGAGAGCCGGCTGTCGTAGTAGGCGTGGTTGCTGAAGGCGATGAGTGCCTCGTCCTGACTCCGGTAGTGCCATGACAGCCACTGACGAGGGACACGCGCCTGCACGCATTCGGTCAGGATCGATTCTTCGTCGATCACGACGTCCGCGCCGGAGGAAATGTCGGCATCGATGTCGCTGCTCGCTTCGGCGAAGCTGGACGGCGGCATCTGCTTACTGTCACCGACAACCACGACCGACGAGCCTCGCCCCATGGCACCGACGGCATCCGCCACTCGGATCTGGGAAGCCTCGTCGAAGACGACGATGTCGAACATCCGCGCCTTCGCCGGGAAGAAGCGTGCCACCGATTCGGGGCTCATGAGGACACACGGCGCGATCTGCGTGATGAGGTCGCCGTAGTTCTCGAAGAGCGCACGGACGCTCATGCCTCCGCGCTGCCGCGCGAGCTGGCGCTTCAGCTCCCCCATCATGCCGCCCTCGTAGGCCGGATCAACCCTGCGCTTGGCGATGATCTCAGCTGGAATCCACTTGGGGAGCGCGTCCCGGATGGCGGCGGCACTCGAGGTGAACCTGTCGATGGTGCGGTTGTGAGCCGGGACGTCGAATGCGGCCATCGCCTGCGAATCCGCCCGTTCCGAGATGGAGGCCAGCGCAACGCCCTTGTCGAAGGCAAGGGCGGCGAGATCCGCCGGGATCCGCCCGGTGAGTAGCGCAGTGTGGGCGTCCACCAAGCCGAAGCGAAGCAGGGGCGCGAGATGCCGCTGGAATGCTACCCACCGGTCGAGGGAGACCGGCCCGGTCGTCGCCAGGTTGCGTGGCCCGGCTGTCGCACGCCACATCTCGAAGAACGGTTTGTCCCCGGCCCACGCAGACAGCACCGCACAGCCTTCCTCCTCAGTGCCGACGGCACCACTCGCCGCACAGAGCGCACGCCATGCGGCCGCGAGCCTGGTCAGGACTTCCGCGAACGCCGAGTCGGCGGGAGTCGCCGCGTAGAACCGGCGAAGGGCGTCTCGCAGCTCGGCGTCGGCGTCAGCTGCCGAGAGCTGTGTACCGAGCCACACCGCCCATCCGAGCGTGGCCTTCGCGGGTTCAATGCCTTCGCGGAGGTACGGGTTCCAGTCAGTAGTCACCAGTGGTAGCGGGAGTGCGGCCAGCGCAGCACGCAACGAAGCGATCTCCTCCGCCGTGCGAGCCACTTCTGCCGTCAACGGTGTCACTTCCCGGGCGGGGAAGCTTCGCGCGTCGGCGCGCAACGCCGCACCGAACCCGGCGAGTGCTGCACGCTGCCGCTTGCGGCGCCCGAAGAAGCCTGAGGCAGCGGCTTCCACCGCCGACTGGTGCACTGCGTGCACATCGCCATCGAGGGCCTCGGGTCCCACTGAAGCGAACCAGGGCCGCTCGACGGCACTCGCATCGAGCCGTTCCTGCAGCGCGGCGATCTCCCCTGCCCTGTTACGGGCATAGATGTCGTCGACGGCGTCGAGCGGGAAGCGGGGCGCATTCGCAAGCGAAGCCCAACGATCGAGAGCGGTCGGCGTGGATGCGAGCGCCAACAATCCGAGGTCAGCCTGCCGTCCGAGCACGTCGGAAAGCGCAGCGTCGAAGTCACGGGCGGCGGCGTGAAGTTCTTTCGTGTCGATCGTGTCGGCAGCTTCAGCCGTCACGAAGCCCCATGGATGCACCGGTGCAGGGTGAGCGAGGTCCGCGGTTTCAGGAAGCGTCCGCAGGGTGTCTCGCAGGCTGTCGAACTGTTCATCTGATGCCGTCGCGACGAACGTCGCGGGGATCGCGAGCGGGTCGATATCGTCGGCTGACGCGAGCAGCTGAGCGCGAGCGGAGTACAACGACAGGCCGGCGGCGTTCGGTTCATGGAGTCGCTGCGCGTACCGCTTGAGCGATCCGCGACTGGTTGCGGCGGTCTCCGTCTCGGCCTTGAGTGCGGCTGCGTCCGGCCGGACAACAGCGTCGATCGCCGCACGGATCTGCGCCCGCACGGCTGCCGGCCGCGCTCCCTTGTCGTGCAGGTCGAGCGAGAAGGGGCCGAGGCCGACCGCATCCAACCTGCTCTTGACGACGTCGAGGGCCGCCCGCTTCTCGGCGACGAACAACACACGCTTGCCGTTGGCGAGCGAGTGCGCCAGCAGGTTGGTGATGGTCTGCGACTTGCCGGTTCCCGGGGGCCCCTCGAGGACGAAGGTGCGGCCCGCTGACGCCTCGGCGACCGCCTCAAGCTGAGAGGAATCAGCGGGAACGGGGACGGCGTTGCTGAGCGCGTCGAGATCGACATCGGTCGGAGCCGGGACGGGGTCGACGAACTCCGCGGTCGGGGTGTGGATGAGATGGTTCACGAGCGGGTTGGCTCCGAACTCGGCCCAGTTCTCGTCGAGGTCTTTCCAGAGTCGATACTTCGCGAACTGCAGAATCGACAGGTCCACGGTGTCTTCGACGGTGAACGGGAGCCGCGCGGCAGCGAGTGCTTGCCTCGTTGCCGCGAACGCTGCCGAAAGGTCGATGCCCGAATCGTCCTTCACCGGATTGGCGAGCCCCGGGATGTCGAGCCCGAAGCTCAGCCGGAGCTTCTCGAGGAGACAATAGTTCGGCGTGGACTCCCCCGCCTCGTCGATGCTGAGACGGAACACTTTCCCGCCCCCGGCCGACTCGAGGGTCACCGGAACGAGTACGAGCGGGGAGCGGAGCTCACGGTCGTTGAAAGTCCACCGCAGCATTCCGAACGCGAGATACAGATTGTTGGCGCCGGTCTCCTCGACGATCGTCCGCGCCTTGTAGGCGAGGGCTCGCAGTCGAGGGATGTAGGTCGCTTCGGTGACGCCGACGAAGACCTGCTTCCGCTCAGCGAGCATGCCTGCCCGGGCCGTTTCCGGGAGATCCTGTCCGTACCGGATTCCCCGGCTGCCGTCGACGGTGGGGATGCGATCGTTCGGCACGAGGGTGATCGAAGTGCCGTTGTTCACCAAGTCTTCGAACGCGGCCAGGGATGGCTGCGGCACCGCGAGTGGGTAACCGGACTTGTCGCCGTAGTTGATGAGCCTGTTACGCAGGCTCAGATCGAGAAGAGCGTTCTTCCACTGCGCAACGCGGGGAGGGAGATCCTTGGCGGTCCCGCCCGCGATCGCGTCTGCGGACGGCGCATAGTGCAATGCTTCCGGGGACGGGGCGACTTTGTACTCGACGACCTGCACGTCGCCCGCTTCGCCCACGACCCGACTGGGTAGCGGGTATATCCGCGCCAGCCGAGCCTGCTTGACATCGGTGATGCCGAGCACCGCCGAGGCATCACCGGCGAGCGTGGTGGTGTGATGGTGACGTCGAGCCTCGGCGAACGGCTTCGAGCTCGTGCCTCCGGTCATGAATGTCGTCTCGACGACTTCGATCTGGCCGATGCCGACGTAGTTGATGGCTTCCGATGGGTCCATCTGAGCGGGTCCGTCGAGGCTCGCGTCATCTCGCCAGTACCCGAGGAAGATGTGGCCGGGGAGCAACCACAGCGTCGAATTGATCCCTGCTTCTTCGAGCGCCGCGGCGAGGGTGACAGTCGTATCGAGACAGGTACCGAGTCGTCCCTCGAGCACCTCGGCGGGGGTCCGCACCTTCTGCCCCTCGAGTCCCCAGCTCGCAGGGGGTTCGGCGTAGCGGATGTCCCGAGCTCGCATGGCTTCGTAGACCGCCTCGACAATCGCGTCCACCCGCTCGCGGGAACCTTGCTGGTAGCCGTCGAGATCCGGGACACCCGTCTTCGCTTGGAGCAGGTCGGATGCTTCGACCAGAACCGGTGCGATGGCGGGCGAGTTGGGCTGCACGAAGGAGGCGAGCAACTCGAGACCGAGTTGCGGCGGATTGGCCCGCCATTGGTTCGCCGCCAGAACCTCCACTTCCACGTCCTGATACGCGATGACGGCACCGGCCGGATCGCGCAGGCTGACGCGGACGACACCCTGCGTCGGATGCTCGACGTTCAGCATCCGTGCCGGATCGAGTATGAGATCGGCGTTCCGCAGGATGACGGGGCGGTTTCCGTCGAGATCGATGATGACGACCTTGGGGTCGCCGAGCGACCCGAGCCCGCAGATCGCCTCGACCTCCACGGAGGCTCCGCGGAGTTCCTCGCCCTGATAGCCGATCGTCACTTCGTCGACGATCGCGATCGCGTTTCGCGCGTGCGCGTAGCTGAGGACCGGGAGAGAACTCACCGAGATGCGCGCGGTGGGCCCGCCCACGGCAGGGGCCGACGTCGGGAACGGCTGAGCTGGCGCGCCTTGCTCCGGCTCAGCTGCCTGGGACCCCTTGGCCGGGGGCGGAACGACCCTCTGGTCCGATTCGGCCTCGGCGACGGGGGCGAACGACGTCCCGCTCTCCGCTGCCATGGCGGCGATGGTCGCGGTCTTGAGTTCACCCACCCGTGCGGCTGACTCATCGGCCTGCAGCGCTTGCAGCAGGATCTCCGCGCAATCGAGTGCACGGTAGACCTCAGCGGTGGAGAACACCTCGTTGTGCGCCCACTTGTTCCGGATGGTGCGCAGCTCGCTCGCACAGTTCTGGGCCTGGCGGCTGAGAACCCCTGCGAACGGGTAGCCGATCGAGCCAAGAGACTCCGTGAACGCGCGAAGGATCAGCGTAAGGTCCCTCGGGTTGTAGCGGGCGTAGGCACGGCCGACCTGCCGGTCCTTGCGCTCGAGGATGTCGGTCCAATTGGAGACGGCCGGCGCAAGCTCGTGGAATCGCGCAGCGACGTGCGGTTCCAGCCCCTCACTCAAGATGAGGAGCGCCTTCTCGATCTGCGATCGCGCATCAAAGTCGGACATTGCGCTCCTTGTTGAATCTGGGCACGGCGCTGCCCTTAGCTCTTTGTGTTCTTCAAATGACGACCGATATAGCCGACGTAGATTTTCCCGCTTCGCGCCGTGTCGTCGTAGTAGTGCATACGGGGCGCGAAAGTGTCACGCCAAGTCGGTTTGAAGTGCGCGTCCATCAGAACCTTGCCGGTGTCCGACACCTCACTTGGCACCGGGAGCATTCGCTCAGCGCGCCACTCCGGACGGTTCAGCACGGAGTCACTTTCAGTCGAGGCATGTCGATCGGGCGGGCATTTGTGCCCGTCGATCGCGTCCGACTTGAGATAGGCATGCAGACCGCTCGCGATCCTTCCGCTTGCCTTTCCTTCCGCGTAGTCGTAGAGGACGTGGACGTAGTCCCAGAAGGCATACGCGTACCGCGGGGTCTTCTCACGCAGATCGATCTCCAATGCCGTGTCGACGTCTCCAGTGAACACGACGCGAGAAGCCGCCGGATGCGCCTCATCCCCGGGCGTGATCCGCGCGATAAGCTCCGCGATGTCGTACGGCGGATCCCAGATCGACTCGACCGGTTCCACATGCGTTTCCGCAGCCAGGTCAGCCACGATGAGGCGGCGCCGGAGGATCTGCACCTCCCGCTCGAGGCTCCGCACGCGCTCGTCCGACACCGCGAGGTCGAACGAAAGCTCTTCCGCGTTGGCGCGGAGTCCACGGAGCTCCGCATCCTTCGTTTCAATGTCGGCGACGGCGCCGTCGATCTGCTCGGTAGCGACAGACAGCTCAGCCGCAGAAGTGGTGAGCAGGCTTTCCAGATTCTCGAGGGCTCCCTCAGTCAGCTCTCCTACGCCGATCCAGCGCTTCAACAGAGCTTCGAGCCGCGCCACCACCCCGGGGGCGATGGACGCAGCCTGGGTCGGCGACCCTGATGAAGGAACTTCAACCCGGGTCCGCTCCGGCACCGACGGCGGGGCTGGACGGGCAAGCCGCCGGCGCACCTCCTGAGTACGCTCACTGACGAGATCGGCGCGCGCCAAGATCTCGAGAGAGCGACGCACATCGGGCGGAAGGTCCCGTTGTATGAAGCGCAGTCGCGTCGACTCCGCATGCCGGTTCACCAACGGGGTCGCTACCCGAGTGCCATCGATCGCCCGCGCCAATGTGGCGGGACCGAGCATCCGATGACGAATACCATCCGCGGGCGAATCGAGCTCCACTTGAGGCGCGAAAGTACGGACCACACCCCGCTCAACGCGATGGGACTGCGGCAACCGCATTGCAAGGAGTTCCGTCGCCTCCGGATCCAGCACGAATGTGGTTGCCACGCCCACGCTCTGCTTCGTCAAACTCACAATGATCTGTTGCCAGCGATCGAGAGGTGCTCCTTCGAGCGCCGGCGCGACGATGACGCTGGCGGTTCGCGCCGGATCCACAATTGCCCGCCAAACCTCGTCGACGTCAGAAGATCGGATCACCGAGGGCACACCATGGAGCGGGGTCTCCCCATCCCTCGCGTTGGTCGTCTCAAGAATCTGCCGCGCGAGACGCGGCGTATCGACCCTTGTTACAGCCGTCGTGGTCGGCACATCATCGACGCCCGCCTCGATCACAAGCGACTGCGTGTAGCGGCGCGCCTGTGGAGCAGAGATCGCATAGAGGGACACGGTCCAAACGCCGTGCCGGTTTCGCTCGCGCAACCGATAGAGCCTTCTACGGCTCTGATCCAGGCTCTCCGGCGCATGCACGACCCTAAGTTCTGAGCCGTCGCCCAGATCGTGCACCCCTGGCCCGTCCCAGTCCGCTCGCTCCGCGCCACTGCCCCTGCGGTTCTGCTTTCCGCTGAGCCAAGATCGGAGTTGCGATTCAGCGACCGCGACCGCGTCCTCGTCGGGCGTCAGGCGCAGGATCGCGCGATATCCGATTGCCACTCCACATCCCCCAATGTATGCAGGCGAGCGCGCCTCGCCTACTGCCCTCGATCGTCCGCGTAGCGCGGTGCCATCGCTTCCATCTGTTCCATCACGAGTTTGATCGCCTCGGGCTGTTTGTCCGGCGGATACTTGTATTTCACCAGCAACCGCTTGATCGAAGACCGCAGCTTGGCGCGCACATCGTCACGCACAGTCCAGTCGGTGCGCACGTCGCGCCGCATCACGGCGACGAGCTCGCGGGCGATCTGTGCGAGGACGTCCTCGCCTTGGATGTCGACAGCGGACTCATTCGTCGCGACCGCGTCGTAGAACGCGAGTTCGTCACTCGAGAGCGGCGGCGAGAAGTGTTTCCCGCGAGATGCTTCGGCGGCGACGTCCTTCGCCATCGCGACGAGCTCCGCGATCACCTCGGCAGCCGTCAGCTGTTGGTTCGTGTAGCGGTTCATGATCTCGGCGATGCGCTCCGAGAACGCACGCTGACGCACCAAGTTGCCGCGGGTCGCCTTTGCAACCGCATCCGTCAGCGACTTGCGGAGCGCCTCGATCGCGAGGTGCGCGTTCGGCGCAGCTTGCGCTTTAGCGAGAAACTCGGGTCCGAGGTCGTCCAGTGCGAGGCGGGGGAGGCCTGCTGCCTCGTAGATGTCGACGACGCCGCCAGGCGCGATCGAATCGGCGACGAGCGAGGCGAGCAGCCGGGAGATCTCCTCCGGAATCGGCTCGTCGCGCGACTGCCGCTCGGCGGCGTCGAACTTCGCCATCCAGACGCGCACTTCCTCGTAGAACGCGATCTCGTCGTGCAGCTCGGCGAGCCCCTCACGACCCGATGCGAGTGCCCACGCGCGAGCGAGCCGCGCGGTCGCAGTGCGGTACCGCGCGGACAAGCGCTCGGCACCGAGCTCCTCCGCGTTGAGCGGATTCTTCGCGTCGCGCAGGTAGTTCGTCACCATGGTCGCCGCGGTGCGCCACGCGCGCGAGCCGCCCTGCGCCACGGTTGCGCGCCAGTCGCAGGCGGCGAGCATCTCGCGGATCTGCGCCACCAGCTCGGTCGCGACCGCAACCGCCTCATCGACGTCGCGGCCGATCGGCTTGTGCTCCTGGTCGGTGACGGTGTACTCCGACAGCGCTTTCGCGAGGTTGTCGGCCAACGGGGCGTATGCGACGAGCAGGCCGTCCTGTTTGCCGCGGAACGTTCGGTTCACCCGAGCGAGCGTCTGCATCAGCAGCGCACCCTTGAGCGGACGGTCGAGGTAGAGCGTGTGCAGCGGGGGCGCGTCGAAGCCGGTGAGCATCATGTCCTTGACGATCACGAGTTCGAGCTCGTCCTCGGGGTCCTTGAGACGCGCCTTGATGACCTTGTTCTCGGAGTCACGCCGAACGTGATCGCTCACCGGGGGCTGGTCGGAGGCGGAGCCGGAATAGACGACCTTGATGCGCCCGGCGTCAAGCGCGTCCGCGTGCCAGTCCGGCCGCAGCGCGATGATCGCGTCGTAGAGGCGGGCGCAGATTTCACGGGTGCCGCCGACGATGAGCGCCTTCCCCGGGCCCTCGAGGAACGGCTTCATCCGCTCACGCCGCTCTTCCCAGTGCTGCACGAGGTCGGCGGCGAGTGTCTCGATCCTCTCCGGCGCGCCATAGACCGCGTTGACGACGGCGACGGAGGCTTCGAGTCGAGCACGTTCGGTGTCGTCGAGGCCGAGCGTGACCTCGTCTGCGACGCGGTCGATGTCCTCCTCGGTCGCTCCGTCGGCGAACGAGACCTTGATGAGACGCGGCTCGAAGTACACCGGCACGGTGGCGCCGTCTTCGACCGCGCGGGTGAGGTCGTAGATATCGATGTAGTCACCGAAGACCGCGCGGGTGTCGCGCTCCGCGAACGAGATGGGCGTGCCGGTGAACGCGATGAGCGTCGCGTTCGGCAGCGCGTCGCGCAGGTGCCGGGCGTACCCGTCGAGGTCGTCGTAGTGGCTGCGGTGCGCTTCGTCGACGACGACGATCACGTTGCGCCGGTCGGTGAGCAGCGGGTGCTGCCTGCCCGCCTGCTTCTCCGCATCCGTCAGCCCGAACTTCTGCAGCGTGGTGAAGTAGATGCCGCCGGTGATCCGGTTGCCGAGTTCGTCGCGGAGCTGCGCGCGTTCCCGCACCTGCACCGGCTTCTCCGCGAGCAGCAGGCTCTGATCGAACGTCTGGAACAGCTGACCGTCGAGTTCGGTGCGGTCGGTCACGACGATGACGGTGGGGTTCTTGAGCTTCGGATGCCGCGACACGAGGTTCGCATACAGCTCCATCTCCATGGACTTGCCCGAGCCCTGCGTGTGCCAGACGACGCCGGCCTTGCCGTTGGTCTCGACGGCCTGCACGGTGGAGCCGACCGCCTTCGTCACGGCGAAGTACTGGTGCGGCTTGGCGATGCGCTTGGTGAGTCCATCGGCGTTCTCGTCGAACGCGGTGAAGTTGCGGGCGAGCTGCAGGAAGCGTTCCTGGTTGTACAGGCCGTTGAGAGCATCGTCGATCGGCTCGACCGAGATGCCCTCCTCGATGCGCGGCTGGGTGAGCGGCAGCCCGTCGTCGTCGACGTTCCACGGCGCGAAGTGGTTGAGCGGGGTGAAGGGCGTGCCGTACTTCGCGTCGAGCCCGTCGCTCGCGAGGGTGAAGACGCAGAACCGGAACGCCATCGGGAACTCGCGCAGGTACGTCTGCAGCTGCGCGTGCGCGGGCGCGACCCCGGTGGATGCCGAACCGGCGCGCTTGAGTTCGACGATGCTCAGCGGCATCCCGTTGATGTACAACACGATGTCGAACCGGCGGTGCAGGTCGCCCTGCCGGATCGTGACCTGGTTGACGGCGAGCCAGTCGTTCTCGAGCGGATCCGAGCCGAGCAGACGCAGTCGCGGATTCTGCTCGACACCATCGGCGTCGAGGTAACTCAGCGGATACCCGCCCACCAGGTACTGGTGGATCCGATGGTTCTCGGTAATCGCATCCTGCGACTTCGGCGACGCGATCTCGGCGACCGCCTGCTGCAGGTAGTGGCCCGGCACGCCGGGGTTCAGCCGCCGCAGCGCCTCGAGGAGGCGCGGACGGAGGAGCAGGTCGTCCCAGGTCTCCCGCTCTCCGGATCCGGGGGCGATGCTGTCGCCCTGCTGGTTACGCCATCCCAGCGGCTCCGCCAACGTCTCCAGCGCGTCCTGCTCCCAATCCGCTTCCGACAGTGTGCTCATGTCAGGGCTCCGGATCTTCCGTTTCGATCGCTCGCGTCGGGCGCGTGTCGCCGGTGCGCTGAAGCCGCACCGCGAGCTTCTCCGCCAGCTTGCCGGTCGTCATTCGGGCGTTCTCCAGGGCTTCGTTTCCGAACCGCCCCACCGTCTGCAGGCCCTGCTTGCTCGCGTCTATGACGTCATCGCGAACATCTGCTGCGGCAGCCGACCAGCGGCGCGCCTCCAGCGCGGCACGCTCATCCGCAACGCCGAGCGACGTATGCAGGTCACCGATGCCAGCTGCGACCTGGTTGCTGGCATGCACGACGACCTTCGCCGACACCGGGTTCAACAGCACCTTCGCATTTGCTCGTGCGGCGGCGGCGTCCATGCGGTCGACGAGCTGTGTTGTCGTGGTGGCGATGAGCTCGCGTCGCCGCTGTCGTGCGGTCTGCAGCGCGACCCGGTGCTGATCGAGTTCATCCGGGGACGCATCGAGCACGCGGTCGAGTTCCAGAATGCCCAGTCCCTCCTGCAGCTGGAAGCAGCGGGCGAGCACGGCGAGCCACTCGACGACGGTGTCCTGCGCCTGCTTCGCCAGGTCGGCCAGATCGCCGATCTTCGTCTCGCGCTCCAGCTTCTCGGCGAGCGCGTCCAACTGTCGGAGAGCGTAGGCCTGCGTGCGCGCGATCGTCGAAGCCGAGCCCTGCACCTTCGACCACGTCACCTCCGAGACCCGGCCGACCTCCGCGCGCACCACCATGGCCTCATCGAGCATCAGCTCGACGCCGATCATGTCGGCGAGCACCGCGTCCTTCTGAGCGCGGAGGATGTCGTCGACCTTCGCATCGATCTTCGCGAGGTAATCGGTGATCTCCTCCATCGTCTGCTGCATCGCGTACTGCGCCATGATGCCGCCGACGCCGGCGAGGATCGCCGGGTTGGTCAGCATGGAGCCGACGTTGCCAGGTTTGATGAACTGAAGATTCTTCGTGAATTGACCGTTCGCCCCACGCTTCGTGGCCTGCACGAACGCGCCGCCCGACCGCTGCACGAGGTTCGCGCTCTGCGCGGCGCGCGCGGACTCTTCCGTCAGCTTCATCCACCGTCCGGCGTTGGCGGAGATCTCGGAGGTCGCCTGTAACGCGGCGCCTCCCTTCGACACGCTGGACGTCAGCGAGCGCAGATCGAGTTCACGCGAGGCGACCCCAGCCGTCGCGACGAAGCGTTCGACGGCGGTGGTCTGACCGAGGACGACCAGACCCTCGCCGTCGACGACGAGCTCGATCTCGCTTTCCGGCTCCTCGGTCCAGTCCTGCCGGCCGTCGAAGTCATTGGCCATTGTTCGGTTGCCTCCCTCCGGCTGTTCTGCCGGTTGTCACTGTGCGAACTCGAAAGCGACCGTGGCTTCCGGATCGATGCTGGCGATGATGCCGGTGTAGTAGTCCTGCGCCTGCTCGCGAAGAGCCTGCTCGTGATCCTCGATGTAGGCCTGCTGCTTCTCCTCGCTCAGGATGGCGTTGATCATCTGCGTCACTTCGATCTCCTCGGTGAAGAAGCTGAGCGCGCCGTTGCTCTCGATAGCGTCCTCGAAGTGCGGGTCGTCGTACCCGATGAAGATGAACTCCGGAATCGAGATGACGTAGGAGTTCTCCTCGTGGCCGGCGGAGATGGCGACCTTCTCCCCATCGATGCCCACCCGTGCGGTGAACTCGTACTGGATCAGGGTCATCCGATCGGCGACGGGCGCCGACACACCGAGGATCCGGCCGTCGGCCTTCTGCCGCTCGATGCCCTGAACACTCAGCGCCAGGAGCGACACCTTCTCTTCGCGCTGCACCGACTGGTAGATCTGCGATCCGCTGGACTGGATGCCACCGCCGAGGAACCGCTCGTACGCCCAGCCGCCGGCGACGGCGACCGCGACGAGCAGCACGACGAGAACCACCCGCCCCAGGCGGGACTTCTTTCGCCGTCGAGGCGCCGATGACGGCGAGACCGAAGTGGTCATGCGGTGAATCTCCCTGGTGCATGCGACAGTGCAGTCATGTGAATGTAACCCTTCCGAGCCTCCGCGCGATCACACGCCGGCATCCGCCGCCATCTGCTCGGCGTCGCGAACGCGAAGCTTGCCGGACATGAGCTGCGGAAGAAGCGCATCCCGAGTCGCAGCGAGCGTGCGGTTCTCAGCAATGGATGCCGTTACCACGTCGAGAAGCGGAGCGAGACTCGCCTCGAGACCCGCCGCTTCATTGGCGTCCCAAGCAAGGTCCAGATGATCGAACGTCGCCTTCGTTATCGTGTCGAACACCGAGCCATGTGCGACCGCCTTGGCTCGTTCAGTAGCGTGAAGCACCGAGAAGTACAGCACGCTCGGGGGAACCACATCGGGACGGAAGCCATAACAAGACTGATTGAAAGATGCCGCGCGCGCGAGACGCCCCACTTCACCAACTGTTCCCCGCGCGGTGAGGATCACTGAACCAGCCGGAAGTGCCTTTGCCTTCGTCCCGTCAACCGCAGCCTTCGTGATCTTTTCGGCAGTGTCCGCAACGACATGGTTCGGCGCGGTCGTAATGTCCCGCGCTGAGATCCAGAGCTGGTCGCCGCCAGACCAATACTCATCGCGAGCACGAGCAGGTGTCCCACCGAGGACCGGGTCGAGCAGACTGCTCATCGAGACCCTGGGCCAACTCACAACGGCTGAGTCGTAGATCAGTGAGGCAAGTTTCTCAGCACGATCCGCCAGGGCGGTGTTGGCGGCGATCTTGTCGTCGAGGGCGCCCAGCACCTCGGCGATCGCCTGCTGCTCATCCGGCGGGGGGGCGGGCACCAGCAGTTTCGCGAGCTCCGTGATACGAATACCCGCCGCCGCGACCTGCTCGACGATCGTCTCCATCTGGCGACGGCCTTGGGGTGATCTGAAGTAGTAGAAGAGGAAGTTGGGATCAGCCTTGGAACGGTCCACTCGGGCCCGAATAATGGAGCTCTCCCAAGTGGTCGGAGTGTCTGCCGCGTCGACGATAGAGCACTTGCCGGCCCCCTCGAACGTGAGAGAACGGCGCGCGAACAGGAGATCTCCGCGCTGGAGGTAAGCCCTCTCGTCGGATGCGCTCGGGGGTGAGACCCGAACCATCTCCACGTCCGGGATGCGCGGGTGTTTGAACAGTTCACCCATATTCACCATGCGCACGCCCGCGCCTCGTGTCGAGCTCGGGACCGTGAATCCGCTCCGAAGCGGACTCGACAGCAGGCTCTCGAATGGGACGTTCACGATACTCGTCCCAACTGCGCACGAACGACGTCGGCCAGCCTCGCGGATTCTGCGAAATGTGCTTCAAGCTCGGCGCGGAGCCGTGCCAGCTTCTCCTCAATCGGCTCGCCGTCGTCGTCGGGTTCGGGTGCGCCGACGTAGCGGCCGGGGGTGAGGGCGTAGTCGGCGGCCTTGATCTCGGTGAGCGTCGCCGAGTAGCAGAAGCCCGGGACGTCCTCGTATTCGTCAAGCGCAGCATCCGATTCGATCCCTCGCCAGGCGTGGAAGGTGCCGGAGATCTTGGCGATGTCGTCGTCGCTGAGGGCACGCTCGGCGCGGTCGACCATGTGGCCGAGGTTGCGGGCGTCGATGAACAGCACCTGGCCGGCGCGGTCGCCCTTGTCTTTCGCGAAGAACCAGACGCACACCGGGATGCCGGTGGAGCGGAACAGCTGCGTCGGCAGCGCCACCATGCACGAGACGAGGTCGGCTTCGACGATCTCTGCGCGGATCTGCCCCTCGCCGCCGGAGTTGGACGACATGGAGCCGTTCGCCATGACGACGCCGGCCTGTCCGCCGGGGGCGAGCTTGGAGAGGATGTGCTGGATCCACGCGTAGTTCGCGTTGTTCGCCGGCGGCACGCCGAACCGCCAGCGCGGGTCGGATTCGTTGCGCGCCCAGTCCTTGATGTTGAACGGCGGGTTCGCCATCACGAAGTCGAACTGCAGGTCGGGGTGCAAGTCCCGGGCGAAGGTGTCGCCCCAGCGGGGTCCGAGGTTGCCGGAGAGGCCGTGGATGGCGAGGTTCATCTTCGCCATACGCCAGGTGCGCTCATTCAGCTCCTGCCCGTAGACGGAGATGTCGCTGCCCTCGCCGTGATGGGCGTCGATGAACTTCTCTGCCTGCACGAACATGCCGCCCGAGCCGCAGCAGGGATCGTAGACACGACCGCGGGTGGGCTGCAGCATCTCCACCAGCACACGGACGACACCGGCGGGCGTGTAGAACTCGCCGCCGCGCTTGCCTTCGGCGGCGGCGAACTTCTCGAGGAAGTACTCGTACACCTCTCCCAGCAGGTCGCGGGCGCGGCGTCCGTCCGACCCTCCCTGCCCCTGCGCCGCGAACCGGGCCGAGTTGAACAGATCCACGAGCTCGCCCAGGCGCCGCTGGTCGACGTTGTCGCGGTTGAAGATGCGCGGCAGCGTGCCCGACAGCTGCGGATTGGCGTGCATGACGGCATCCATCGCCTCGTCGATCAGCAGCCCGATCGACTTCTCTGGCCCGTCCATCGATGGCCCGAGCCCCTTGGCGTTCTCGGCGAGGAAACTCCAGCGCGCGTTCACCGGGACCCAGAACACCCCGCGGCCGGTGTACTCGTCGACGTCGTCGATGAGCTCGGCGATCTGGTCCTCGTCGTACCCGTCTGCGGCGAGCTCGGCGCGGATCCCTGCGCGGCGTTCGTCGAACGCGTCAGAGACGTACTTGAGGAAGACGAGCCCGAGGATCACGTCCTTGTACTGCGAGGCGTCCATCGATCCGCGCAGCTTGTCGGCGGCCTTCCAGAGCGTGTCTTTGAGCTCCTTCATGGTCGACGGCGCCTGCGCGGCGACTTTCGGGGTGCGGGGCATGGGCTTCCTTACTGCGGGGTGGGCGCCGCCGTGGCGGCGTCGTTCGGGGAGGTGAGGGTGACGGCACCGGCGGCCACGGAGGCTGTCAGCGTATCGACGTACTGATCGAGCGTCGCGATACGGCGCTCGAGTTCGCTGCGAGCCACGGCGACATCGGCGAGCGCGCGACGCAAAGGCTTGATGGATGCAGGTGCGACACGGCGCAGCATCCATCGCTTCCAGGCGCCGGGGCCGGCCGGTTGGGTCGGAATGTCGACTGCGACGACCTCGGGAACGAGGCCTCCCGGGTCTGCTGCGGTGATGCGAAGCACCCGAGCGGGGTAGGCAACGACCTTCGATCCCTCGGCGTCAACCCATGCGGCGGGTGTCGGACCGGTGCGGAAGATGACATCGCCGGCTTGGGTGAGCTGTGCCGACGCGTGTTGCGCCGCGAACTGGAGCGGGTCGATGCGACGCGCTCCGATACGTCCTGGGGTGTCGAGGTCATCTGCGGCGACGACGACCAGACCTTGCGAGCCGGTGGACGCCGTGTCCAAGCGGGTGCCGGGGAGAAGCCGTACATGCCTGGCAGCCAGGAGCGCCGTGAGTGTCGCGGCGGGAACCGCGGAGCCCGGATTCGAGGTGAAGGCGACAGGGTCGGGAAGGTCTAGGGCCGCTGCCTGCGCTGCACGCTCGAGCAGCACTGCGTGCCTCGCAGCATCCGTGTCATGCGTCCTCGTGCCCGGGGACGGGAGGAGCGAACCGGAGCGGGTCAGAAGCGAGGTGGTGCGAGCCAACCGTGCGAATCGGAATCGTCGGGCATGCAGGGTGCCGGCGTCACCGGTGCTTGCGAGCAGGTCTCCGACGAGGTCGTCACGGACCGATTCGGTGAGCGGGGAGTCGACCAGATCGGCCACCAAGGTGAACCGCTCTCCGCTCGGGACCTCCGTCAGTGGTGCGCCTAGCACCCAGAGCGTGAGTGGCTCCCGGACCGCTGTGGTGACAAGTCCTCGAGGAAGACGAGCTACCGCGCGCAAACGGCCTGAACGCAGAACGGCGTCTCGGATTTCGCGCGCTGTGCGCGGTAGCGCGCCGACAAGGGCGCGTGCCGGTCCCAGCACGACGGCCGCATCAGCGCCGTCCAGGGCGAGCAGTACATCTTCGGCATCGGTAAGGATGCGCTCCAGGCCCGCACCCGCCGCACCTGGGACGCGGGCTACCCTCACTACCCTGCCGTCGCCGCTACCATCGGCCCACACGCCCTCGACCCGGAGCCGACGGCGAAGGGCACGAGCGTGCACCGTCTCACCGACGGTCAACGTCAGCTCGTCGCCAAGTGCCCTTGAGAGGTCAGCGGCGAGCACCTCATCAACGCCCTGCTCGAGTACCAGATGTTCGTGCCCGTGGTACCGGACGATCGCTTCGACGAGCGCCGAGACCAGCGCCACCGCGTTGTCGGCGAGCGGCCCGGTGGAGCTCTCCCCCGCAGCATGGCGTGCGCGGCGACGACGTGTGACAGCGAGAGCCCCGGCGGGCGAGTAGGCCGCATCGATGATGGCATCGGCGAACTGCGCCCAGTCGGTCCCGCGCTTCGCGTGTTGAGCGACCTCAGCCGCGAATGCCTCGTTTTTTGGGTCTGCGGCGGCAGCCGCTTCAACCAGTTCTTCGGGTGTCATCCCGGCCAGCCCGCCGACCTCGGCGGAGAGGACGATGAGCGCTTCGAGTTCCGCGACGTGGTTCGGGTCGTCCCAGTTGAGATCGGATGGGGCGGCGGCGGCGGCCGCGTCGGCGACCGCATCCGGGTTGTTGCCGTGATCTGTTCGTACGAGCCACTCCGCGACCTCGCGCGCGTGGAACAGTGGGGCGGTTCCCCGCCGGCTCGCTGGCACAGGGAAGGCGTCGTCGCCGGTCGCGAAGCGAGTGCGCCACATCGACGCGACAGGGCGTTGCACCCGCGCGAGTTCTGCGACCCCGGACAGCGTCAGCAGCCACGGGTCGAGCCCGGTAGCCGGAGTGTCCGCGGTCGTTGTCATGACGCCACCGTAACTCGGACTTCGGATGATGTGTGATCACGGGACTGATAAGCCCTCTTATCACCTAGATCCTTTGGGGGCACATGCTCTTGGCCCTACCGTCGCTTCCGGCGGATCACCGCCAAGCGAGTGGGCCCGGGTTGGGGGCGGGCCCACTCGCCCAATTCGAACGTGGAAGGCCTCACCGACCGGACTCACAACGCGAGGCGCCCACCGCCATCACCCTGTCCACACACACCAAGGAGGAACCAATGAAGGACTCTCATCAGCGGCCCAGCTCCACCGAGATCAAGTGCCCGCAATGCGCGACTGTCTTCACGATCGATGAGGCGCAGTACGCGCACATCGCTCAACAGGTGCGCACGGCTGAGTTCGAGCACGAGCTTCACGACCGTCTGGCCGACGCCGAGAAGATCAAGGAAGCCGAGATCGCCGCGGCGGTTGCTGCCGCTGCCCAGAAGTCTCAGAAGGCCATGACAGAGAAGGACGTCGAGATCCAGCGACTGGTGGCGGATCTCAAGCTGGCGGCGGTCAACCAGGAGCACGAGGTCACGAAGGCCGTCGCGACCGCGCAGCAGGAGGTCAGCGACCTGCAGAGCAAGCTCGCTGTTCTGACGGCCGAGCAGAAGGCCAAGGAGGCCGCCCTCAAGGAGACGCACAGCAAGGAGCTCGCGCTCAAGGATGAGCTCATCGCGCGGTACACAGACATGAAGGCGAAGCTGTCGGTGAAGCTGCTGGGGGAAACCCTCGAGCAGCACTGCGAGGTCGAGTTCAACCGCATTCGGTCGCTCGCTTTCCCGAACGCGACTTTCGGCAAGGACAACGACGCGTCAGCCGGAACCAAGGGGGACTACGTCTTCCGCGACTTCAACGAGGACGGCGTGGAGTACATCTCAATCATGTTCGAGATGAAGAACGAGGCGGACACGTCCGCCTCGAAGAAGAGGAACACGGACTTCTTCGCCAAGCTCGACAAGGACCGCCGCGACAAGGGTTGCGAGTACGCGGTGCTCGTCTCGATGCTCGAGGAGGAGTCCGACCTCTACACCGGGATCACTGACGTCTCGCACGAGTACCCGAAGATGTTCGTCATTCGCCCGCAGTTCTTCCTCCCCATGATCGCGCTGCTGCGGAACGCCGCCCAGGACACGATCGCGGTGAAGGCGGAGCTCGAGCAGGTGAAGAAGCAGAACATCGACATCACCAACTTCGAGGCGGAGCTTGAAGACTTCAAGTCGGCGTTCGGCCGCAACTACGACCTCGCCAAGCGCAAGTTCGACGACGCCATCAAGGGCATCGACGTCACCATCGACCGACTCCAGAAGGTCAAGGAAGCCCTGCTCGGCTCGGAGAACAACCTGCGCCTGGCCAACGACAAGGCCGCGGGCCTGACGATCAAGAAGCTCACTCGGGGAAACCCGACGATGCAGCGAAAGTTCGCCGAACTCGAGGGCGCGGAGGAGGACGCCGCCTAGGTCATCCTCAAGAGCCCGAACCAACACCTGACATCCTCAGACAGCATGTGGGCCGCCCGGTACTTGCGGTGACGCTGGGATTCGCGGCGCACGCGATCGAGCGCCTTGCGCGTCGCGGTCGTGGTGAGCCATCCGCCCGGGGTGGACGGCACGCCGTCGCGCCCCCACCGCTCGACCGCGGCGACGAACGCCTCTGCCGCGGCATCCTCGGCCAGGTCGAGGTCGCCGAAGCGGCGGGCGAGACCTGCCACCACCCGCGCCCACTCGTCGCGGTGGGCACGGGCGACGGCCGCGTCAGCGTCGGGCTCGCTCACGGCTGAAGGTCACGCGCCATCCTCGGCGAAGTGCTCCACGACCTCGTCCATGTCGGCGGGGAAGCGGTGCACCTCCTGCGGCCAGTCCAGCGCGACGGCGAGCTTGCCGGCCCAGTAGCGCGCGGCGTCGTCGTCCGCGACATCCACCACCGTGAAGCCGTCGAGGTGCTCCTTGCTCTCGACGAACGGACCGTCGGTGAACACCGGCTCGCCGTTGCGGCTCACGACGCTGAACACGGCGGAGGATGCGTCGATGCCGCCGTCCGCGTAGAGGAAGACGCCGGCCTCGGTCATCTCCTCCAGCACCGCGCGGGACGCCTCGCTCTTCTGGCGCAGCTGCTCGGCGGTGTGCGGGGGCACCCACTCATCGTTGAAGGCGATCAGGTACTTCGGCATTGCCGTCTCCTCTCGTCGGAGGGCCCTCATGGCTCCTCGGTCGTGGCCCTGGATGGGTCACATGCAGACATCCACGAACGGCGAGCGCCGATCACGACACTATCCCCGAGATTTTCTCCGGCCGACAGCGGAATCCCTGGCGGCCCCGCCGCGCGTGACGTCATCCCGCCCCGTTACCGCCGTGCGCAAACATCCGTCCCCCATCGGGAAACCGCCCCCGCGTAAGCTCGTTCGGTGAGCGTCAACACCGAGAGAGCCTGGAACCGCTTCTACGCCGAGGGGACGCCTGTCGACATCGAGCCGGCGACCGGCTCCCTCATCGACCTCCTCACGGACCGCGCCGCGCAGTACGCCGACCGCCCCGCGACGACCTTCTTCGGCGCGAGCCTCACCTACCGCGAGCTCGCTGACCGCGTCTCCCGCGTCGCCAACGGCCTGCGCCTGCTCGGGGTCCACGAGGGCGACCGCGTCGCGCTCGTGATGCCCAACGCGCCGCAGCACGTCATCGCCTTCTACGCGGTGCTGCGCCTGGGCGCGGTCGTCGTCGAGCACAACCCGCTCTACACCCGCGACGAGCTCGAGGTGCAGTTCCGCGACCACGGC
>Ga0182748_1001455_pt1 | contig 23129 bp, 27 predicted proteins | sample eDN3rd37CKraftOP_FD_128877 | JGI IMG/M metagenome (GOLD analysis project Ga0182748, IMG submission 128877) | Enriched Organic Plus compost microbial communities from Emeryville, California, USA - eDNA 3rd pass 37_C Kraft OP (version 2) (version 2) ...
CCGCTGATCGCGCCGGCGAAGAGGGGCGAACGGTCGAGGTTCGCGCGGATGATGTCATGCGTGCGCATGTTCGTGCGCGTGATCGCGCAGAAGAGCTGCGGCGCGAGGCGCCGCTCGCTCATCGGCGACATCGTCCAGTCGTCCGGGTCGGACTCCTGCCGCTCGAGCGCCCCCCAATCGATCGTGCGGCCGTCGAGGCGCGGCGGCGTCCCGGTCTTAAGACGCGCGAGCGGCAGACCCAGCGCGCGAAGCTGCGCAGCGAGCGCCGTCGCTGCACGCTCGCCGACACGACCGCCGGCCACGCTCGAAAGCCCGAAATGGAGCTTGCCGCCGAGGAAGGTGCCGGTGGCCAGCACCACCGCCCCCGCCGAAATCGCGCGCCCGTCGCCCAGATCGAGCCCGACGACGCAACACCCTTCGAGCCGCAGCGCCGCCGCCTCGCCCTCCACCACGGTCAGGCCGGGCTGCGCCTCGATCATCGCATGGATCGCCGCCTTGTAGCGCTTGCGGTCGGCCTGGACACGCGGCCCGCGCACCGCCGCGCCCTTGCTCGCGTTGAGCATCCGGTAATGGATCGCGGCATGATCCGAGGCGCGGGCGATCAGCCCGTCGAAAGCATCGACCTCGCGGATCAGATGGCCCTTCCCAAGCCCGCCCATCGCCGGGTTGCACGACATCGCCCCGATCTGGCTGCGGCTAAAGGTGACGAGCGCCACCGATGCACCCATGCGCGCCGCCGCGGCCGCCGCTTCGACCCCGGCATGCCCGCCGCCCACGACGATAATGTCGAACCGGTCGCTCACGGGCCGTGCCTCTAGCGCATTTGTTTCACGTGGAACACTCATTTGCCGATGCAGAAGCGGCCGAAGAGCGCGTCGAGCATGTCCTCAACGCCGGCGCGCCCCGTGACCCGATCGAGCGCGACGCGGGCAAGGCGCAGCGATTCGGCGGCGACCAGCGGGTCGGTGGCCGCGGCACCTTCGCGGAGATGCTGCACCACTTCGTCCAGCGCCGCCCGATGACGCGCGTTGAGGGCCACTTCGCCCTCGGTCGGCAGGAGGGCGGCGGCGCGCTCGCAGAGCAGCGCCGTCAAGCGGTCGAGACCTTCGCCCGTTACTGAGGACACCGCCAGGTCCGCGTCGCGCGGTGGTGGGGCGAGGTCGGCCTTGGAATGGACTCGCACCGACCCCTCCGGAGCTTCATCCGGAGGCCCGAGCCAAAGCACGATGTCCGCCGCGGCGAGCACATTGCGGGCGCGGGCGACGCCGATCGCCTCGATCGCATCGTCGCTCTCGCGCAGCCCCGCCGTGTCGATCAGCACGAACGGCGTGCCGCCTATTGCGACCGGCGCCTCGATGAGATCGCGGGTCGTCCCGGCGACGTCAGACGTGATCGCCGCCTCACGACCGACCAAAGCGTTGAGAAGGCTTGATTTTCCACTATTCGGCGGACCCGCGATCGCGACCCGTACGCCGTCGCGCAGCCGCTCGGCGCGGGGGCGGGCAAGCCAGCGGCCGATATCCCCGGCAAGGGCGCCGAAGCCGTCCGAAAAGTCGTCTGGCGCAACATCGGCCTCGTCGGAAAAGTCCAGCGAGGCCTCCACGCGCGCCGCCAGCGCGAGCAGCTGCCGCCGCCACAGCTCGACCTGCCGCCCGAGCGCGCCGCCGGCGAGCATGAGGGCCGCGCGCCGCTGCGATTCGGTCTCCGCGGCGAGCAGGTCGGCGAGTCCCTCCGCCTCGGCGAGGTCGATGCGGCCGTTCTCGAAGGCGCGTCGCGTGAACTCGCCGGGCAGGGCGGGGCGCAGCCCCGGGATGGCGCCGAGCGCGCGCGCGGCCGCCGTCACGACCGCGCGGCCGCCGTGCAGGTGCAGTTCGACGACATCCTCCCCGGTCGCACTCCGCGGCCCCGGCAAACGGATAACTATCGCGTTATCAAGGACTTGGCCGCCCTCGCGAAGCGTCGCGAGGGTCGCGCGACGCGGCTCGGGCAGGAACCCGGCGAGCCGCTCCAGCGCGGCGTCCGCGCGCGGCCCGCTGATCCGCATCACGGCGATCGCGGCCGGCGGCGCGCCGGAGGACAAGGCGTAGATCGTGTCGATCAGCCGCTCTTGCCGCCCATCTGGCCCAGAATCTGCCGCCACAGGTTCATGCCCGCTTCGTTCATCGGCCCCCAGGCCTTCATCATCTCGCCGAACATCTCGGCGCTCGCACCCTCGCTCACAGCCTTCTGCATCTTCTCGACGTAGGCCTGATGGACCGCCGTGAGGTCGGGCAGGCCGAGGAAGCGGCGCGCTTCCTCCGGCGTGCAATCGATATCGACGCTGACTTTCATCGCCACCCTCCTGTTCCGTGGGGCCGCCAATGTCTATAGGCCCGGCAAGGCCTGAAAAGGAGGGAGGACGATGAGCTGGATTGAGATCGAGACGCTTGGGCAGGACGGCCGCTTCAAGGCCTGGTGCGCCGAGCCCACGGGCACGCCGCGCGGCGCCATCGTCGTGATCCAGGAGATTTTCGGCGTGAACGAGGGCATCCGCCGCAAGTGCGACCACTGGGCCAGCCTCGGCTACCTCGCCATCGCACCCGACCTGTTCTGGCGGCTGAAGCCCGGCCTCGAACTCGATCCTGACGTGCCCGACGAGTTCCAGACCGCCCTCGACTATATGGGCAGGTTCGATCAGGACCAGGGCGTCCGCGACATCGAGGCGACGATCCGCGCCGCGCGCGCGCGCCTGCCGGCGGGCGGCAAAGTCGGCGCGGTCGGCTACTGCCTCGGGGGCCGCCTCGCCTACATGACCGCGGCGCGAACCGATGTCGATGCCAGCGTCGGCTACTATGCGGTGATGCTGGACAAGCTGCTCGGCGAGAAGCACGCCATCGCGAAACCGCTCATGCTCCATATCGCCGGCGCGGATCACTTCGTTCCGCCCGAGGTGCAGAAGGCGATCCACTACGGGCTGGACGACCATCCCAGGGTCACGATCCACGACTATACCGGCATGGATCACGGCTTCGCCACCGAAATGGGCAAGCGGCGCCGCGACGAGGCGGCGAGGCTCGCCGACAGCCGCACCGAGGCCTTCTTCGCCGAGCATCTGGGCTAGGGACGCGCGGGCCGGGAGCGTCGCCCGCGGCCGCTCAGCTCGCGTTGACGATCATCGGGATGACGCCGGTTTCGTCGCCCACCAGTCCGTCGTGAATCATCCGGATCGCGACCCACAGGATGACGGCAAGGCCGATCCAGCCGATCCAGCGGTAGCGGTCGATATATTTGGCGATGAGGTTGGCGGCGAGGCCCATCAGCCCGACCGAAAGGACGAGCCCGCTCGCGAGCACCCAGGGATGCTCGTGCGCGGCGCCGGCCACGGCGAGGACATTGTCGAGGCTCATGCTGACGTCCGCCAGGGCCACCGCCCAGGCGGCGCCCCAGAAGCTCTTGGCGGGGCGCACCCCGGCGGACTCATGTTCGGGCGTCGTCGGGTCCTCGGGCCGGTAGCGAAGCTCGCGATACATTTTCCAGGCGACCCACAGCAGCAGCAGCCCGCCAGCGAGAATCAGGCCCACGACCTGCAGGAGCTGGGTGACGATCAGCGCGAAGGTTACGCGCAACAGCAGCGCCGCCACCATGCCGATCATGATCACGCGCCGTCGCTCGGCCGCCGGCAGCCCCGCGGCAAGAGCGCCGACGACAATCGCATTGTCGCCCGCAAGGACGAGGTCGATCAGCACGACCTGCGCGAAGGCGGCGATCGAGGCGGCGGAGAAGAGGCTGGCGAGATCCATTGGGCAGCGAGACTAGAGGAAGACGTGCAGAACGCCATAGTGGCGATCGAGGACCCTGTCATAGATCATCCGCAGCGCCACGTAGAGGATCAGCGGCAACCCGGCCCAGGCGATCCAGCGGAATCGCTGCACCAGCCGCGCGACATAGTTGGCGGCAAGCCCCATCAGGCTGACCGAGAAGGCAAGGCCGAGGAAGAGCACCGCGGGATGGTCGCGCGCCGTCGCCGCCACCGCGAGCACGTTGTCGAGGCTCATCGAAAGATCGGCGAGCGTCACCTGTATCGCCGCGCGCAAGAAGGTCTTGCCGGGGGGCGGCCCTTCGATCGCCGGCGTCGCCGGGTCATCGGGCACGACCGTTGGCGGGTGCCGGATCTCCCGATACATGTTCCACGCCACCCAGAGCAGCAGCAGCCCTCCGGCGAGGACCAGGCCGGTGACGTGGAGGAGCTGCGTCGCGATCAGCGCGAAAGCGATCAGGAAGACGAGCGCGACGCCGATGCCGAGCGCGAGCACGGCGCGCCGTTCGCGCGCCGGCAGGCCCGAGGTCAGCGTCCCCATGATGACGACATTGTCGCCCGCCATGGTAAGGTCGATCAGAACGACCTGCGCTAGCGTCGCAAGCCCGGCCGCGGTGAAAATGCCGGCGAAGTCGAACATCGCCGCCCGCGGCCCCGGGGCTACTGGTTCATCGAGGCGAAGAAGTCCTCGTTGGTCTTGGAGTCCTTCATCTTGTCGAGCAGGAACTGCATCGCATCGACGGTGCCCATCTGCATCAGGATGCGGCGCAGCACCCACATCTTGCTGAGCGTCGCCTGGTCGACCAGCAGCTCCTCCTTGCGCGTGCCCGAGCGGCCGACGTCGAGCGCCGGGAAGATGCGCTTGTCGGCGACCTTGCGGTCGAGCACGATCTCGGAATTGCCGGTGCCCTTGAACTCCTCGAAGATGACCTCGTCCATCTTCGAGCCGGTGTCGATCAGCGCGGTGGCGATGATCGACAGCGATCCGCCCTCCTCAATGTTGCGCGCGGCGCCGAAGAAGCGCTTAGGCCGCTGCAGCGCGTTGGCGTCGACGCCGCCGGTCAGCACCTTGCCTGAGCTCGGCACGACCGTGTTGTAGGCACGGCCGAGACGCGTGATCGAATCGAGCAGGATCACCACGTCCTTCTTGTGCTCGACGAGGCGTTTGGCCTTCTCGATCACCATCTCGGCAACCTGAACGTGCCGGCTCGCCGGCTCGTCGAAGGTCGAGGAGATGACCTCGCCCTTCACCGAGCGCTGCATGTCGGTCACCTCCTCCGGCCGCTCGTCGATGAGGAGGACGATCAGGAACACCTCGGGGTGGTTGTCGGTGATCGCCTTGGCGATGTTCTGCAGCAGCACCGTCTTGCCGGTGCGCGGCGGCGCGACGATCAGCGCGCGCTGGCCCTTGCCCTGCGGCGCGATGATGTCGATCACGCGCGCCGACTTGTCCTTGACGGTCGGATCGAGCGTGTCGAGCCGCAGCTTCTCGTCGGGATAGAGCGGCGTCAGGTTGTCGAAATTGACGCGGTGGCGCACCGCCTCGGGATCGTCGAAGTTGATCTGGGTGACGCGCACCAGGCTGAAATAGCGCTCGCCGTCCTTGGGCCCGCGAATCTCGCCTTCCACCGTGTCGCCGGTGCGAAGCCCGAATTTGCGGACCTGGTTGGGCGAAACGTAGATGTCGTCCGGCCCGGCGAGATAATTGGAATCGGCCGAGCGGAGGAAGCCGAAGCCGTCGGAGAGAACCTCGATCGTCCCCTGTCCGATGATCTCGTCGCCATGCTCGGCGCGGACCTTGAGGATAGAGAACATCAGCTCCTGCTTGCGCAGCGTCGATGCGCCCTCGACGCCCAGCTGCTCGGCCATTTCGACCAGATCGGCGGGCGATTTCTGCTTCAAATCGTTGAGATGCATTGGTTTTCTTCTGCTGAAAGTCGCGGATTCCGGGCGCTGGAAGCTCAGAATATGTGGGATATTGCGGCTTGAAGCCCGCGCGGACGCGGCGGACAACGACTGTGACTCGCCGTTATGCGCGGGCCCGATTCAAGTCAAGCGAGTGGAAAGAGACCTCAGAACGGACGGACGATCACTAGCACGACGATCAGGACGACCGCGATCCCGGGCAGTTCGTTCATCAGTCGCAGGGTCCGGTGCGTCACGCGCGGTCCGCCCCGGGCGAGCCGCTTGCCGTAGCGAACCAGCCAGCCGTGATAGGCCGACAGAAGCACCACCAGCAGCAGCTTCGCGTGGAGCCAGGGCTGCGACCAGAAATGCCCCACCGTCGCCAGCGTCAGGCCGAACACCCACACCAGGATCATCGACGGCGTGATGATGATATGGCGCAGCTTGCGCTCCCGCTCGATCCACTTGCGTTCCTCGTCGGACCCGGGCGCCGCTTCTTGGTGGTACACGTAGAAGCGCGGCAACATGAACAAGCCCGCCACCCAGAAGATGACGAAGATGACATGGCCGGCCTTGAGCCAGGCGTAGGTCACGATCAGCGCAGCTCCCAGGTCATGGATCAAGCGCGGCCTCCGAAGGCGTTCACCAACGAGAGGAGATGCTCGACATGGGCGATCGGCGTTTCCTTGACGATGCCGTGGCCGAGATTGAAGACGTGAGGCCTCCCCGCGAAAGCAGATAGGATGCGGTTCACGGCTTTTTCAAGGGCTTCGCCGCCGGCGAGCAGCGCGAGCGGGTCGAGATTTCCCTGCAGCGGCAGACCCGCCGGCAGCGTCCGCGCGGCCCAGAGCGGGTCGATCGTCTCGTCGAGGCCGAGCGCATCGACGCCGGTCTCGGCGGCATAGGCGAGCAGCTTCTCGCCGGCGCCCTTGGGAAAGCCGATGATTTTCGTATCCGGGTGGCGCGCGCGCAGCGCGGTCACGATGCGCGCGGTCGGCGCGATCACCCAGCGCTCGAACTGGTCCGGCGCAAGGGTCCCGGACCAGGAATCGAACAGCTGCACCGCCTCGGCGCCGGCCGCGACCTGGCCCGAAAGATAGTCGACGGTCGTCTCGACGATCGCATCGATGATCGCCTGGAATCCCGCGGGATCGGCATAGGCAAAGCGCCTCGTTTCCGCTTGGTCACGGCTGCCCTGGCCCGCGACCATGTAGGTCGCAACCGTCCAGGGCGCGCCGGCGAAGCCGATCAGCGTCGTCACCGCCGGCAGCGCAGCCTTCACTTTCTCCACAGTGCGATAGATCGGCGCGAGCCGCGCCGGGAGGCGTTCAAGTGCGGTGAGCGACGCATCGATCAGCGCGGGCGACAGCCGCGGCCCTTCGCCGGCTTCAAAAGCGAGGTCCTGGCCGAGCGCATGGGGGACGATCAGGATGTCGGAGAAGAGGATCGCCCCGTCAAAGCCGAACCGGCGGATCGGCTGAAGCGTGATCTCGGCCGCGGCCTCGCTGTCATAGACGAGTTCCAGGAACCCGCCCTTCTGTGCCCTGAGCTGGCGGTATTCGGGCAGATAGCGCCCCGCCTGGCGCATCAGCCAGACCGGAATTTTTCCCGGATTTCCGCCATTCAGAACGGCGAGCAACGGCTTCGCAGGAGCGTTCATGGGGGCCGTGCGTCTCCGCTCTCTTCTCTTTCAGTTCTTTAGATTCAGGAATGGAAGCAGATAATAGTGTGCCGCAAGGCGGGGTTTATGGATTCGCGTCGGATTTGCCAACAGCTTGACGGGCGTCGACCCTGCGACTTTCCAGCGAGTCGCGCGCGCCGTCCCCGCTATCCACAACTGCTAAGCCAAATTTGTCCCTTGTTCGCAGCGCTGTGGACGAATCACGGCATGGTTCTGGGCGAATCCTTTCCTTGCCCCCGCGCGCAGGGTTCAGCTAGCGATTTCCCCATGCTTTTCCACAGGCCCGGAACGCCCTCGTGACCGAGACGCGCCAGCTCCATCTCCACCTGCTCTCGGATTCGACCGGCGAGACGCTCGACATGGTCGCGACCGCGGGGCTTGCCCAGTTCGACAATATCGCCGCGGTGCGTCACCTGTGGCCGATGGTCCGCTCCGAAGGCCATCTCGAGCGTGTGCTCGAGGATGTCGAGCGCCGGCCGGGCCTTGTTCTCTATACCGTCGTTAACCCGCTGATCCGCCGCGCGCTCGAGCAGCAGTGCCGGCGTCGAGGGATTCACGCGGTGTCGGTGCTCGATCCGGTACTCGATGCGCTGAGCGCGGTCAGCGGTGAGCCGGCCAAGGGCCGCGCCGGGCGGCAGCACGCGCTCGACGCCGCCTATTTCGCCCGCGTCGACGCGATCCAGTTCACCATTGCCCACGACGACGGTGTTGCGCCGGAAAACTGGGAGGAGGCCGACATCGTTCTCGTCGGCGTGTCGCGCACCTCCAAGACCCCGACCAGCATCTATCTCGCCAATCGCGGCTACAAGGTCGCGAATGTGCCGCTCGTCCCGAGTTCGCCGCCGCCCGACTCGCTGTTTCGACTCCGCCATCCGCTCGTCGTCGGGCTCACGACCAACAGCGATCGCCTGATCCAGATCCGCCGCAACCGGCTTCTCTCGCTCAACCAGGTGCCGGAGACCGACTATGTGGATGAGGAGGCGGTGCGGGCCGAGCTCGCCTTCGCCCGGAGGATGTTCGCCGACAACGGCTGGCCGGTGATCGACGTGACGCGCCGTTCGATCGAGGAAACGGCGCTCGCGATCGTCAAGCTCTTCGCCGAGCGTGGGGAGAAGGCGGCGCAGTGAGATTGTTCCTCGCCTCCAAGAGCGAAGCGCGGCGGCGGATGCTGGAGCGCGCCGGTGTGCCGTTCGAGCTGGTCGATGTGCCGTTCGACGAGGAGGGAGCGAAGCGCGATCTCGCTGGACTCGACGCTCGCGCGGTGGCGGAGCGGTTGGCCGAACTGAAGGCCGGCGCGGCGCGCGCTGGCGGCCTCGTCCTCGGCGCCGACCAGACGCTCGAGCTGGACGACGGCACGATCCTCGGCAAGCCGCGGGACCGCGAGGACCTCGCCGCGCAGTTGCGCCGGATGCGCGGTCGGACCCACCGCCTCCATTCCGCCGCCGCGATCGTCGAGGATGGCGCGACCGCCTGGCGCGCATGCGAGAGCGTCGCGCTGACCGTTCGGAGATTCAGCGACGACTTCCTCGCCCGCTATATCGAGGCGGAATATGCGGCGGTGCGCTGGAACGCCGGCGGCTACCGGATCGAAGGGCCCGGCGTGCAGCTCTTTGAGCGGGTCGAAGGGAGCTATTTTGCGATTCTCGGCCTGCCGCTGCTGCCGCTGCTCGATTACCTCCGGTCGCGCGGACTGGTGGCGACATGACCGGCGCGCCCTGGGCGGAGGTGATTGGTGACCCGATCGCTCAGTCGAAATCGCCGGCGATTCACGGCTTCTGGCTGGCGGAGCTGGGGTTACCCGGCGAATTCCGCGCCACGCGCGTGAGCCCGGCGGAACTCGCCGACTTTCTCGCCGCGCGGCGGGCGGACCCCGCCTGGCGAGGCTGCAGCGTCACGATCCCGCACAAGCGAGCGGTGATCGACCATCTCGACCGCCTCATCGACGCCGCCGAATCGGTCGGCGCGGTCAATTGCATCCATCGCGATGGCGAGCGGCTGGTCGGCCATAACACCGATGTCGATGGTGTCATGGCGGCGATCGACCTCCACCGCGCCGAAGTTCGCCGGCCAGTGCTGATCGGGGCCGGCGGCGCCGCGCGCGCTGCGCTGGCGGCGCTTCGCGCCCGCGGCGCGCGCGACCTCGCGATCGTTGCGCGCGATGGCGCCGCGGCGTTGCGCCTGGCGGACGCGTTCGCCCTTTCCGCCCGGCATTTTTCGTTCGACCACAGCGAAGGCGCGCTCGCCGGCGCGGATTTTGTGATACAGGCGACTCCGTTGGGGATGCAGGGCATGTCGCCGTTGCCGGAGACCTTGCTCGATGCGCTCGCGGCGGTGGACGGGCGGGCTGTCGTCTTCGACATGGTCTATGCTCCGCTCGAAACGGAGTTGCTCAGGAGGGCCGGGGATTTGGCGCTGCGAAAGGTCAACGGTCTGACGATGCTCGTCGGGCAGGCGCGCGCGGCATTCCGGCTCTTCTTCGGAGCGGAGCCGCCCGCCGACGACGCGGCGCAGATCGCGAGGCTCACGGCATGATCGTTCTCGGGCTCACCGGATCGATCGGCATGGGCAAGTCGACTGTCGCCCGAATGTTCGCCGAAGAGGGCGTGCCCGTGTTCGACGCTGATCGGGTGGTGCGCGAGCTGCAGGGGCCGGGCGGCGCGCTGGTCGCGCCGATCGAGGCCGAATTTCCGGGCTCGACTGGTCCCGACGGCGTGAAACGCGCGGTCCTCGCCGAAATGGTGCTGCACGACCGCGCCGTGTTGAAGCGACTGGAGGCGATCGTCCACCCTGAGGTGGCGAAGGCGCGCGCGGCGTTCATCGAGGCGCATGGCGATGCGCCGCTGGTGGTGCTCGACATCCCGTTGCTGTTCGAGACGGGTGGCGACAAGGACGTCGACAAGGTCGCGGTGGTCTCGGCGGATTCCGATGTCCAGCGCGCGCGCACGCTTTCGCGGCCCGACATGACGCCGGAGAAGTTCGTGCAGATCATGATGCACCAGATGCCCGACGCCGAGAAGCGCAAGCGCGCGGATTTTGTGATTCCGACGGACGGACCGCTCGAGGAGACTCGCGAGTCCGTTCGGCGGATCGTGGCTTGCCTCGCCGGCGGCGGCGACTAATCATAGGTCCCCGATGCGCGAGATCGTATTCGACACGGAAACCACCGGTCTGTCCCCGGCCAGCGGCGACCGGCTCGTGGAGATCGGCTGCGTCGAGCTCATCAACCGCGTCGAAACCGGCCGCACCTTCCACGCCTATTTCAATCCCGGACGCCCGATGCCGATCGAGGCGGAGGCGGTGCATGGGCTGTCCGATCGTTTCCTTGCCGACAAGCCGCCGTTCGAGGAGTTGGTCGAAGACCTGCTCGACTTCCTCGGCGATTCGCCGCTGGTCGCGCACAATGCGGGCTTCGACTTCTCCTTCATCAATCACGAGCTGGGTCTCTGCGGCCGACCGAGGGTGTGCGAGAGCCGGATGATCGACACGCTGGTGCTCGCCCGCCAGAAATTTCCGGGCGCCAAGCACAGCCTCGATGCGCTATGCGCCCGTTTCGGCGTAGATCGCTCGATCCGGGTCAAGCATGGCGCGCTTGTCGACGCGCAGCTGCTCGCCCAGGTCTATGTCGAGCTTACCGGCGGTCGGCAGATCGGGCTCGGCCTCGTCACCGAGACGATCATCGTCGAGACCGTCCGCGAGGAGACGATCACGGTGTCCGTCGAGGCGCGGCCGCCGCGACCGCACGCGCCCACCGAAGAGGAGCTTGAACGGCACGCCGCATTCATCGCGGCGATGAAGGACCCGATCTGGCACCGGCTGGCGCCGGGCGGTTGACCTGCCGACGCGCCGCGCCCACATGGCCGGCAGGACGAGAGACTGGAGCAGTTCAATGGACATCCGGGTTTCCGGGCATCAGATCGACACCGGCGAATCGCTTCAGGCAGAAGTTGACGCGCGGATGAAAGCGATCGCCGAGAAATATTTCTCCCGCGCCATCGCCGCCCAGGTCACATTCGGCAAGGGACCCTATGAGCGCAGCTTCACCTGCGACATTGTCGCCCACGTTCCCTCGGGGGTCGTGCTGAAGGGAAGCGGCGCCGGCAACACCGCGCCGCTCGCCTTCGACCAAGCGGCGGAGCGGATCGAGAAGCAGCTTCGCCGCTACAAGCGGCGGCTGAAGGCCCGATCGGCGCAGGCCCATCTCGCCGAACAGGCGGACGCGCAGGCGATCGACGCGGCCTACACGGTCTTCGCCTCCGCGGCCGAAGAGGAGGAGGCGCCGGACCATCCGCCGGTGATCGCCGAGACCCGGGTGGATATTCCGACCGCGACGGTGTCCGACGCGGTGATGCAACTCGATCTCAGGAACATGACGGCCCTTCTGTTTCGGAACCAGGCGACCGGCGCGCTCAACATGGTGTACCGACGAGGTGACGGCACGATCGGGTGGGTCGAACCGAAAGGCTGACCCCAAGCGCAGCCCTTCGTTCCGGACCGACACGGGCATGGCCCGCCTGGTGCTCCAATGACTCACCTTTCCGAAATCCTCTCCAGCGAGGCGATCGACGCCGATCTGGTCGCGGCCAACAAGAAGAGCCTGTTCCAGCAGCTCGCGGCGGCCGCGGGCAAGCTCACCGGCCTCGCCCCGAAGGCCATCGTCACCGCGCTCAACGAGCGCGAGAAGCTCGGCTCGACCGGGTTCGGCAATGGCAGCGCGATCCCCCACGGCAAGGTGGCCGGCATCGATCGCGTCTTCGGCTATTTCGCCAGGCTCGAAAGCCCGATCGACTTCCAGGCGGTGGACGGGCTCCCCGTCGATCTCGTCTTCCTGCTGCTCTCGCCGCCCGACGCCGGGGCGGAGCATCTGAAGGCGCTGGCCAGCGTCAGCCGGACGTTCCGCGACCGCCAGATCCTGGCGAAGCTCCGCGGCGCGCGCTCGAAGGATGCGCTCTACGCGCTGCTCGCGGGGACAGAGGCGCTGCATGCCGCCTGAGTCAGGCGAACTTGCACATTTCCGGGCGCTTGAATCGCTCTACGCCTCCGCGCCGATCAATCGCCTGTTCCGCTCGCGGCTCGAAATCGTCGCGGCGGGGGAGGCGCGGATCGTCTTCGACGTGACGCCTGAGACCTATCACGCCGCCGGGGCCGCGCACGGCACGCTCTATTTCAAGATGATGGACGATGCCGCCTTCTACGCGTGCAACTCCCTCGTCAGCGACCGTTTCCTGCTCACCACCGCCTTCAACCTGGTCTTCACCCGGCCGATTCGCGGCGGGCGCATCACCGCCGAGGGTCGCTGGATCAGCGGCCGCAAGCGCATCTTCGTCGGCGAGGCGCGGTTGGTGAACGAGGACGGCGAGGAATGCGGCCGCGGCACCGGCACGTTCATGCGCTCCCACATCGCGCTGTCCGGGCTCGACGGCTACCGAGTCGGGGAATGAGCGGGCGGCTGGCCGGCGCCGTGCTCGCCTCGGCGCTGCTCCGGCTCGCCGAATCCCGCGGCGGGTTCGGCGCTGTGCTGGCGCTCGGCGAGGACCGCAACGGGACGGTCGGCGTCGTGCTGCTCGAACGGGGCGCAAGCCCGCGGTTCTTCGAGCGGACGCTCTCCGCCGAGGCGCGGTATGAATGGGTCGCGACGATCGAGGGAATCGACGACATGGACGAATTTTCGGAGCGCCTGCGACGCCTCCGCGACCGCGATCCGGACCTATGGATCGTGGAACTGGATATCGCATCATCGGACCGGTTCGCCGCTGAAATGAACGCGCTCGATTGACGTGCGGCGAGGGGGGCCGTAGCGCGCCTTGAGCCCGGTTGGCGGGCGAGGCAGCGAGGGCCGACCGCGACCCAGAGTAATTGGGGGGCGGCCGACGCGAGACGGGAGGCGATCGGGGCGACAGGGCGCCCGGCGTTCGATCAGTCGACCGCACGGTTATCGGTTCTAAATGCATATCTCTCTTCGCGCGACCACGATGGCCGCGACGGCTCTGATCGTGTTCGCCGCGGCCGGCTTTGCCGGTCCTTCGACGGCTTCGGAAGCGGACGGCACGCTCGCCATCCCCTACACCGATCACGCTTCCAGCGCGCTCCACGCGCCGACTCTGGGCCTCAACGACGCGAACGAGGCCGCCGCGACGGCGGCGGATGCCGGCATCGCCGCGCCGGCGCCGGTCGAAACCCATGCGTCGGCCCACGCCCAGCCGGTTCCGTTCGCACCGGACGTAGACGACGACAGAGGTGCGCCCGCCCGCTCGCTCGCCCAGCTCGTCGCCGATTATGCGGCGAGCGAGGCGCCGGATCATGAGACGGACTGCCTCGCGCGCGGCATTTATTACGAGGCGAAGGGCGAACCCCTGGCCGGCCAGCTCAGCGTCGCCGAAGTCATTATCAACCGCAGCCGCTCGGGCCGCTTCCCCTCGACCATCTGCGGTGTCCTGCGCCAGCCCTCGCAATTCTCCTTCGTGCGCGGCGGCACGATTCCGCAGCCGCCCTCCGGTTCGCGCGACTGGCGGATCGCGGTCGCGATCGCGCAGATCGCCATGGCTGACCTCGCCGACGGCGCCGCCGAGGGGGCGCTCTACTTCCACGCCCGCTCGGTCCATCCCGGCTGGCGGCGCACGCGGGTCGCGACGATCGGCAACCACGTCTTCTACCGCTGACCTGTGCGTCGGCGGACGAACCGGCCCGCTTCCCAGTGCCCAGGAAGCGGGCCCTTTTTCTGCCCGGGTTTCAATCGTTCCCGTTTCATTCTAGCGTGACGGAATGACGGTGCGACTCATCCCTACCGCCGGCCTGGAGGATGGGCCGCTCGCCGCGGCCGACGTGGCGCGCGGGGTGGCGCGGCTCTTCTTCCGGCACGAGCTTTACGCGATGTGCGAGGTGCCGCTGCCCAACGGCCGGCGCGCCGACATGGTCGCCATCGACGCCAGGGGCGCGCTCACCATCGTCGAGATCAAGGTCTCGCGCGCCGACCTGATCGGCGACGGCAAGTGGACCGACTATCTCGATTATTGCGATCACTTCTTCTGGGCGGTGCCGGTCGGCTTTGCGCTCGATCCGTTCGACCATCCGGCGCGCGGACCGGACTGCGCCGGCCTGATCGTCGCCGATCGCTACGATGCGGAAATCATCCGGCCGGCGCCGGCGCGGCCGCTGCCGCCGGCGCGGCGCAAGGCGGAAACGCTGCGCTTCGCCCGGCGCGCGGCGCGGCGACTCCTCGGTGGGCTCGATCCGGGACTCGCTGAGTTCGACTAGTCCTGGGAGGCGGGCGGGCGCGCCTGCCCGCTCGACGGTGGCCGACGCAGCGCCTGCAGGATCATCGCCGCGCGCGGATCCTGCTCGGCATAGTCGATCGCCGAATAGCCGGAGACGTTGTCGGTCTGGTTGGGATCGGCGCGATTGGCGAGCAGCAGGCGGACCATCGGCAGGTTGTAGGCCCGGACCGCGAACATCAGCGGCGTCTCGCCCTGGGAATTGCCGAGATTGGGATTGGCGCCGCGCTCGAGCAGCGCCTCGGCGCCTTCGCGCCAGCCGATCTGCGCGGCGATGATCAGCGGCGTCACGCCCTCATTGTCCTGGATGTCCGGTCGCGCGCCGTGGGAGAGCAGGTATCGCAGCCAGGTGATGTCGCGGCCGCGGGTCACGATGTGCAGCGCCCCCTGGCCGTCGTCGCCGCGCGCATTGACCACGGTCGAGCCGGGCCCCGAGATCAGACTTTCGACCGTTGCCCCGTCGCGCGAACGCACTGCCTTCAGGAAGGAATAGCCTTCCGAATAGCCCATCTGCGCCAGCACCGGGGTCGCGACGGAGGCGATCAGCGCGGCAACCAGCAAAGCACGGGTTCGCCCTGCCATTTTCCGCCAATTCCTTTTGTCCAAACGGCTTGATCCGCGCCGTTTAGCAAAGCATGGCTGGTCTTGCCATGAATGAAAACGGGTTTTCGCGCGCCGCCGTCATTGCGCTCGGCATCGCGCTCGCATCAACGCTCGCCGGCTGCCACCAGGTCTCCGAGCCGCCGCCGCTCGCCGGCGCGACGATGGGCGGCCCGTTCGCGTTGACCGACCAGGACGGGCGGCGCGTCACTGACCGTCAGTTCGTCGGGAAGTACCGGATCATGTATTTCGGCTACAGCTTCTGCCCGGACGTCTGCCCGACCGATCTCGCGCTGATCGGCGCGGGCCTCAGGCAGTTCGAGCAGGCCCATCCCGCGCTGGCCACGAAGGTGCAGCCGATCTTCGTTACCGTCGATCCGGCGCGCGACACGCCGGAAGTGCTCAAGCGCTACGTCGCCGCCTTCCATCCGCGGCTGATCGGGCTCTCCGGCAGCGAGCAGGAAATCGCCCGCGTCGCGCGCGAATATGCGGTCTATTTCAATCGCGAGGCGCCGGGGCCCGGCGCGCCGAGCGACGCCTACCTGGTCGATCATTCGCGCACGATCGTGCTCTACGGCCCGGACGGAAAGCCGATCGCGCTGCTGCCCCAGGACCAGGGGCCGGACGGCTTCGCGCGCGAGCTCGCGCGCTGGGTGCGATGAGGGCGCGCTTCTGGGAGCTGCCGCTCGAAGCGCTCGACCGCGCCGAATGGGAGGCCCTGTGCGACGGCTGCGGCAAATGCTGCCTGCACAAACTCGAAGATGCCGACACCGGCGAGATCTACCCGACGAACGCCGCCTGCCGCCTGCTCGACCGGCATAGCTGCCGCTGCACCAACTACCGGCAACGCAAGGCGCTCGTGCCCGATTGCGTGCGGCTCGACGAGAAGAGCATCAAGCGGATCGGGTGGCTGCCCTCGACCTGCGCCTATCGGCTGCGCCGCGAGGGCAAGCCTCTCCCCGAATGGCACTATCTCGTCTGCGGCGACCGCGAGGCCGTGCACGAGGCGGGAATGTCGGTGCGCGGATGGACAGTCAGCGAAGATGAAGTGGGCGATCTCGAGCAGCACGTCGTCGATCGCCTCCTCTGAGGCGCGGATCGGCGACATTCCCGTCACACTGCGCGTGTCTGCGCGGGCGCGGCGGCTCCGGCTGCGCGTCGATCCGCGCACCCGCGCAGTGCTGCTGACGATGCCGCGCCGCACCTCGCGCCACGCGGCGCTCGCCTGGGCGACGGAGCATCGCCAATGGCTCGAGGAGACGCTTGCCGCGATGCCGGCCGGGCTGCCGATCGAGCCGGGCGCGCGCATCCCCGTTCGCGGGCGCGAGCTGGTCGTGGACTGGGCACCGCATCTCGGCCGGCGCGTCGAGCCCGCGGGGGACAGACTGGTCGTCGGCGGCCTGCGCGAAAGCCTGCAGGGCAGGGTGCTCCGCTGGCTAAAGGCCGAGGCGCTGGCGCTGCTCACCGAGGAGACGCGCGAGTTCGCCGCGAAATGCGGCGTCTTGGCGTCGCGCGTCGGGGTCGGGGATCCCGTGTCGCGCTGGGGAAGCTGCGCCAGTTCCGGCACTATCCGCTACAGCTGGCGGCTCATCATGGCGCCCGATTTCGTGCGCCGCGCCACCGTCGCGCACGAGGTCGCGCACCTCGTGCACATGAACCACGCGCCGGCCTTCCATGCCTTGGTCGCCGAGTTGCTTGGGGCCGATCCGGGCCCGGCACGCAAGTGGCTGCGGCGCGAGGGCGCGCGGCTCCACCGGATCGGGCGCGAGGGCTAGCGGTCGCCGAAATCGCGACCGTCGCCTTCCCGGTCCGGGGGCAGCGGGCGGGGCGGCCGCGGCGCACGTGGCGGACGGTCGCGCAGGTCGGTGCCGAGCCGGCCGGGCGGTAGCGGACGCGGGCGGTCCTTGCCGGGCGGCGGCGGCAGGCTCGAATCCAGCGTGCCGAATATGTCGTCCTCGTCGGGCGGCTGCGCCTCGACCGGGAGCCCGTTCTCGTCCACCAGCGGCTGCGGCTCGAGCCCGTTTTCGTCGGGCGGCGCCAGCCACATTTCCTGGTCAGGATTCATTTGCCAGTCCGGCGCGTTGGCGTCGGTCGCGAAAGGCTCGACCGGCCGGTTGGCGACGGCGACGACCATGAAGTCGTGGAAGGCCTGCGCCGGCGCGCGGCCGCCGTAGAGGCCGCCCACGACGCGGGAATCGTCTCGGCCCATCCATACGCCGGTGGTGATCCCGCTCGAAAATCCGATGAACCATCCGTCGCGGTTGGACTGGGTGGTCCCGGTCTTGCCCGCCGTCGATCGGCCGAGTTGTGCGTTCCTGCCCGTCCCATGCTCGACGACGGCCGAAAGAAGGTCGGTCATCTGCGCCGCGACCCAGGGGGGCAGCAGCACGCGATTCTCGTCGGGCGGATGGCTGTAGAGCAATGTGCCGTCCATCGTCGTCACCCGGCGGATGCCATAGGGTGTGACGCCGACGCCGCCGCGCGCGACGGTGGCGTAGGCGCGGGTCATGTCGATCAGGCGCACATCGGCCGTGCCGAGCGCCATCGACGGATAGGTGCTGATCCGCGTGCTGATGCCGAGGCGTTGCGCCATGTCGGCGACGGTGCGCGTCCCGACCTGTTGCGCGAGCCGCGCCGCGACGGTGTTGATGGAATAGGCGAAGGCGGCGCGCAGCGGCACCGGCCCGACATAGCGGCCGTTGTCGTTGCGCGGGCTCCAGCCGGCGATCGTGACCGGTTCGTCGACGACCATCGTATCCGGCCGGAACCCCGCCTCCAGGGCAGCGAGATAGACGAACAGCTTGAACGCCGATCCGGCCTGGCGGGTCGCCTTGGTCGCGCGGTTGTAGTTCGATTCGACATAGTTGCGCCCGCCCACCATCGCGCGGACAGCGCCATCGCGGTCGAGCGCGACGAGCGCGCCTTGCGCGCCCTGCGGCGTGTCGGCGTTGATCGCGCGATGGGCCGCGCGCTGCATGTCGAGATTGATTGTCGTCCACACGTCGATCGGCTGGCTGGTCTCGTCGATCAGCGTGTCGAGCTGCGGCAGCACCCAGTCGGTGAAGTAGCGCACGCTGTCCTGCCGCTCGGCCGGTCGGGCGAAGGCGACCTCGTCCAGACCGGCGGTGGCCGCCTCGGCCGGGCTGATCGCGCCGTTCTCCGCCATCAGGCTGAGCACCACGCGGGCGCGGCTGCGCGCCGCATCCTCGTCAGCGGACGGCGCGTAGTTCGAGGGCGCCTTCACGAGACCGGCGATGATCGCGGATTCGGCGAGCGACAATTGCGTGGCGCCGTGGCCGAAGAAGCGGCGCGAGGCGGCGTCGATGCCGTAGGCGCCGCCGCCGAAATAGACGCGGTTCAGGTACAGTTCGAGGATCTGGTTCTTCGAAAAGCGCCATTCGAGCGCGAGCGCGAGGATCGCCTCGCGCACCTTCCGGCCGAAGCTGAAATCGTTGTTGAGGAAGATGTTGCGCGCGAGCTGCTGGGTGACGGTCGATCCGCCCTGCGCCCAGTGCCCGCGGGTCAGCCGGACCGTCAGCGCGCGGGCGATGCCGATTGGATCAACGCCAGGATGGTAGCGGAAGCGCCGGTCCTCGGTTGAGATCAGCGCCGCGCGCATCGTCTCCGGAATCTGGTCGTAGCGCAGCCACTGGCCGAAGACCGGGCCCATCGTCTGGATGATCGTGCCGTCGTCGGCGCGCACGCGGACTGTCTGGCCGAGATTGGAACGCCGCTGCAGCTCGGCGAAGCTCGGCAGCTGGTTGACCGCCACCGCCACGGCGACGCCCAGCGCCACCCCGCCGACGAGAGCGAGATAGAGACAGACCTTCAGGAAGCCGACGATCGCCCGGCGCAATCGGGAGCGGGGAACGGCATTGGCCATGGCGGATCAGGGATAAAGACGGCGAGTCATCGCGGCAAGCACAAGCGCGGCGCTCCTTAACGCAGCCTTGCCGCGGCATGGACGGCGGCGCGCCTGCGCCCTTGCGATTGGAGGGGAACGGTGCCTACAGCAAGACCTCCAACAGGGAGCCCGAGATGAACGACGGCAGCAGCGTCAGATTTTCCGAGCAGGAGGCGCTCGACTTCCACAGCCAGGGTCGGCCGGGGAAGATCGAGATCATCGCATCGAAGCCAATGGCGACCCAGCGTGACCTTAGCCTCGCCTATTCGCCCGGCGTTGCCGTCCCGGTGCGGGCGATCGCTGAAAATCCCGGCGCCGCCTACGATTATACCGCCAAGGGCAATCTCGTCGCGGTCATCTCGAACGGCACCGCGATTCTCGGTCTCGGCAATCTCGGCGCGCTCGCCTCCAAGCCGGTGATGGAGGGAAAGGCCGTCCTGTTCAAACGCTTCGCCGACGTCGACGCGATCGACCTCGAAATCGCGACCGAGGACGTCGACAAGTTCATCTCTGCGGTGGAGCTGCTGGAGCCGAGCTTCGGGGGAATCAACCTTGAGGACATCAAGGCGCCCGAATGCTTCATCATCGAGCAGACGCTGCGTGAGCGGATGAACATTCCGGTCATGCACGACGACCAGCATGGCACCGCGATCATCAGCGCCGCCGGGCTCATCAACGCCTGCTTCCTCACCGGGCGGTCGCTGAAGGATATCAAGGTTGTGGTGAATGGCGCCGGCGCCGCGGCGATCTCCTGCACTGCGCTGATCAAGGCGATGGGCGTGCCGCACGATCAGCTCATCATGTGCGACCGCCAGGGCGTCATCTACGAAGGCCGCACCGACGGCATGGACCAGTGGAAGTCGGCCCATGCGGTGAAGACCGAGGCGCGCACGCTGGCCGAGGCGATCAGGGGCGCCGACGTATTTCTGGGCCTCTCGGCCGCCGGCGCGCTCAAGCCGGAGATGGTGAAGGAGATGGCGTCCAGGCCGATCATCTTCGCCATGGCCAACCCGGATCCGGAGATCACGCCGCCCGAAGCGAAGGCGGTGCGTCCAGACGCGATCGTCGCCACGGGCCGTTCGGACTATCCGAACCAGGTCAACAACGTGCTCGGCTTCCCCTTCATCTTCCGCGGCGCGCTCGACGTGCGCGCGACCGCGATCAACGACGAAATGAAGATCGCCGCGGCGCGGGCGCTCGCCGAGCTGGCGCGTGAGGCGGTGCCGGAGGAGGTCGCGGCCGCCTATGGCCGGACCCACAGCTTCGGCCCGGACTACATCATCCCGGCGCCGTTCGATCCGCGGCTGATGGAGGTGGTGCCGGCGGCGGTCGCGCAGGCGGCGATGGACACCGGCGTCGCGCAACGGCCGATCGCCGACATGGACGAATATCGCACCCGCCTGCGCTCGCGGCTCAACCCCACCACCTCGGTGCTGAGCCTCGCCTACGAGGCGGCGCGCGCCAATCCGAGCCGCGTGCTCTTTGCCGAGGGCGAGGAGGACGTGGTGCTGCGCGCGGCCGTCGCCTTCCGCGACGGCGGCTATGGCATACCGATGCTGGTCGGCCGCGACGATGTCCACGATCGCCTGCGCGCGCTCGGCGTCGACGACCCGGAGAGCTTCACCGTCTTCAACAGCCGCAACTATCCAAAGGTGCCCGAGCTCGCCGACTTCCTCTACCAGCGGCTGCAGCGGCGCGGCTATCTGCACCGCGAGGTCGAGCGCATCGTCAACCAGGACCGCAACATCTTCGCCGCGCTGCTGCTCGCCGCCGGCGAGGCGGACGTGATGATTACCGGCGTCACGCGCACCTATGCGCAGAACCTGCGGCAGATTCGCCGCGTGCTCGATCCGCAGCCGGGGGTGACGCCGTTCGGCATCCATATTCTCGTCGGCCAGTCGCACACCGTCTTCATCGCCGACACGACCGTGACCGAGCGGCCGAGCGGGGCCCAACTCGCCGAGATCGCGATCCAGACCGCCGCCGTGGCGCGGCGCATGGGACACGAGCCGCGCGTCGCCTTCCTGTCCTATTCGACCTTCGGCAATCCCGAGGGCAGCTTCCTCGACCGTATCCGCGACGGGGTGAGGGAGCTCGACAAGCGCAACGATATCGACTTCGAATATGAAGGGGAGATGCCGCCGGACGTCGCGCTCAACCCGGCGATGCACAAGATCTATCCGTTCAGCCGGCTCACCGGCCCGGCCAACGTGCTCGTCATGCCAGGCCTTCAGACCGCGAATATTTCCGCGAAGCTGCTGAAGGAGCTGGGCGGCGAGGCGATGATCGGGCCGCTGCTCGTCGGCATGGAACATCGCGTCCAGATCGCCGCGATGACGGCAACGGCGTCGGATCTCGTCACGCTGGCGGTGCTCGCCGCGGGGCAGATCGTCCGCTGAGCGGAGCCGGCGGCGCGGCTACTGCGGATTGTCGGGCGTGTAGCCGCCCTGTCCGACCTGGCCGACCGCGCCGATATTGCCGAACAGCTCCTCGAAGAGGCCGCGCTCGGTACCCGGAACCGGCGTCTTGCCGCCATCCGGCCGGATGTTCCGGACCAGGTCCATCCCGGTGCGCTCGACCCTCTCCACATTGCCCTGGTCGTCGAAGCGCACGTGCAGCACGGTCGAGTCGACCGGCCGCGGCATACGGAACGCATAGGCGTGGGTCTGGCGCGAGACGTAATACCAGTCGCGCTGGTCGAACTGGCCGGTGAAGGTCGGCCGGCCAAGCGTGCCCCGCACCGAATCGCGGTTGTCCACGCCCGGCTGGATGGCCTGCGCGAGACTCTGGTCGATCAGGTAGCCCTGGTGTGTGCGCAGCGGGGCGCAGCCCGCGGCCAATGTGGACCCACCGACCAGGGCGGCGAGAATGACGCGAGTGCCGAAAGGCGAGCCCATCCGAATCTCCTGAGCGTCCGGCCGGCACGGCGCCGCCGCGGACTTGACGTAACCGCACCAATATGAACATCGCCACAGCGGCGCAAGCCGCGCGCAGCACAGAGGAAATCTTGCCCCTCCTCCACCGCATTTTCCGCACGGCCGATCCGCGCGACGCCTGGCGCAAGCTCTACGACGCCATCGTGGCGCGCGCGCGCGATCCCCATTGGTATCGCGACGGGAGCGTGCCGGACACGATCGACGGGCGCTTCGACATGCTCGCGGCGCTGACCGCGCTCGTCCTGCTGCGTTTCGAAGCGCTCGGAGACGAGGGCCGCACGCCGGCGGTCCTGCTCACCGAGCTGTTCGTCGCCGACATGGATTCGTCGCTGCGGGAGATCGGCATCGGCGAATATGTGGTCGGAAAGCATATCGGCCGAATGATGAGCGCGCTTGGCGGCCGCCTCGGCGCGCTTCGGGCGGCGGGGCCGGGCGGCGATCTTGGCCCGGCGGTCCGACGCAACATCTTCCACGAATCGCCGCCGTCGGAGGAGGCGGTCGCGCTGGTCGCCGCGCGGCTCGCCGACTTCCGCGCGGGGCTGGGCGCGCTGGCGCTGGCGGACCTCGCCGAAGGGCGGCTGCCGTGAGCGCGCCCGAGTTCAGCCGGCCGGTGGCGCTCGACGCGCTGGGCGGGGCGCCGCGCCGCTTCGAGATCGAGGCGAACGAGGCGGAGCGTGCCGCGCTTGCCGAGCGCTTCGGCCTGCTCGCGCTGGACGCCCTCACGGCGGATGTGGCGCTGGTCCGCGAAGGGCAGGAGGTGCGCGCCGAAGGGCATGTGCACGCGCGCGCGACGCAGAGCTGCGTCGCGACCGGTGCGCCGGTGCCTGCCGAGGTGGACGCGCCGCTCGGCCTCGTCTTCCGCCCGCTCGTCGAGGCGCGTCCCGACGAGGAGATCGAGCTCGGCGAGGAGGAGCTCGACGTCGTTTTCTACGAAGGCGGCGCAATCGACCTCGGCGAGGCGGCGGCCCAGACGCTCTATCTGGCGCTGGACCCCTATCCGCGGTCGCCGGATGCCGAGGCCGCGCTTCGCGCGGCCGGC
>Ga0182748_1001469_pt1 | contig 22997 bp, 20 predicted proteins | sample eDN3rd37CKraftOP_FD_128877 | JGI IMG/M metagenome (GOLD analysis project Ga0182748, IMG submission 128877) | Enriched Organic Plus compost microbial communities from Emeryville, California, USA - eDNA 3rd pass 37_C Kraft OP (version 2) (version 2) ...
ATGACGAAGCTGTGTGATGGCTACACTATCAGGGAATGCTGTCTATTCACTTCTCGCTGATCTGGATAACAAGTATTCACCTGTAAAATGTGGCCTATGGCAAAATCCAAATTGCCCGTTCGACTCACGGGACAACATTTCACTATTGATAAAGTATTAATAGCAGATTTGATAAAGCAAGCAACCATACATAAGAGCGACACTGTTTTGGATATAGGGGCAGGAAAGGGATTTCTCACAGTTCATTTAGTAAAAATGTGTGACCAAGTTATAGCGATTGAAAAGGACAAGACATTAGTAAAATATTTACGTCTACGATTTTCTAATGCTCACCATGTGAAAATTGTCGGTAGTGATTTTAGAAATTATAGAATGCCAAGCAAGCCATTTAAAGTTGTTTCTAATATTCCTTATGGCATTACATCTGAAATACTCAAGATACTAATGTATGAGCATGCTGAAAACTTTGTTGGAGGTTCTATCATACTTCAATTGGAAGCAGCCCAAAAGTTAGTATCAAATAGGTTGTATAATCCCTTCGCTGTTTTTTACCATACTTTTTTTGAACTAAGGCTACTTTATAAAGTAAGTGCTAAAAGCTTTATGCCACCACCCACCGTTACATCAGCTTTGTTATGTATTAAGAGAAAGAATGTGAGAAATTGTGATTTAAAACACAAACAAAAATATTTAGCTTTTGTTTCTTGCTTGTTGAGTAATCCAAATGTATCAACTAGAGTAGCTTTCAAGAAGATTTTCAGAAAAAGGCAGCTAAGGGCACTTGCTGAAAGATTCAAAATAGATCTTAACGCGCCAATTACTTGTTTGTCACCATGTCAATGGAACAACTGCTTTTTGGAAATGCTGGACATGGTTCCAGAAAAGTTCCATCCCGTATAGCTCTATCTCATTACTATGTTTCTTGGCTAATTTAGTTATCTTGTAATTTTATACTACAGCTAGTAGCTACTCATAGCTGAAGAAGGATAGGGGGTATCTTCTTTAGTATTCCATTAGCCGAAATAGCTACAGGAACTAGAGCTTAGGTTTTTGATTGATCTATATCCGGTTTGATTATTTTTGGCTCTCAATTTTATCAAAATAATCCATTACTTTTTTTCTGTATTCTTATGTAGTATTACGGTATCATCAAATAGCACTACTCTAAGTTGCCGGTATAAAGCTACAGCATTTCTTAAGCTATCTAGTAGTGATTGTTTGCTATATGCCGGAAGAGTGTGTTTCAGTTTTTCTAAATCTTCACGCTCTATTTGGGATTCTATTTTCCTTACGCCCCGAGGGAGGTTGCCGTTTTTTATATGAAGTAAAGGCCCCAATACCACCATACGCAAAAATCCCATAAAATCGTAAGCTTCAAAATATTCGCCTCGCCCGATTTTTAGTAAAGCATAATGTATCCATGTCCAAAATCGATCTTCAATCCATTGGTAATCTGGGTATGGAAATTCTGCTTGCGAATCATTAATGGCTTTTTCAAGTAGTCCATTTCTATCAAATAGTATGGTAGGGGTTTCAATGCGCAAATGAAACTCTTCCAACGTCACAAATTTAAGATCTACATGCAAAAGAGGGTTGTCGTAAAGACAGATGAGCAACCTAGGCTCACCGACATGTTCTCCAGTAAATCCAGACAAAAAATTCCCCAATCTTTTTGCATAATCCAGCATTTTGCTTTTGTGATCGGAAATTCTTTGATGTGTTACAATGATTAAATCAAGATCAGAAAACTCATCAATTTCATTTGTCAGCCAGGAGCCAGCAACTGCCACACCAATAACGTTATCGTCTTGTTGCAAAATCTTCTTTGCTTTGTTTGCAAATTCTTGTTGTATCATTTTTGTTTCTTCCTATTATTTCATATTGCGTATGCCGGCCGAAGGTTAGCAACAGAAGCAATGTTGGCAGTGTTTCTGTCCGTATGCTACACAGCATGCTTATCAGTGAAATTAAACAATATTGCTGACATGATTTTTGTCATAGGGCAATTAAAACTAAGTAGTAATATAAAAAAGACGGGCTACAAATCTCAAGTATTTGTCAATAGTTGGACGGATCACTTTTAACCTATTAGCTCGTTGTTATTTTATTGAAAATAACCTATTCGTCTTTAGTGTTGATCAATTTTGCTAACTGACGAATAGCATGTTGGGATTCTTTCATATTGGTTAAAGCCATCCAAAGATGAAACATTTTAGGATACTCAAAATAGTTGACCGCGATTTGTTGTTGCTCCAGTTTTTTCTTGAGTTTTTGGGCGTCGGCAAAGAGCAAATCATGGGTACCGATAAATATGGAAATTTTTCCAAGACCTGAGAAATCTCCAAAGATAGGGCTCACCTTGTAGTCTATTGGATTTATTCCTGCAGCATATAAAGCTCCAGCCATTTTAAGACCTTTAATGCCTAATAGCTTGTCTTTTTTATCCAACTCGATAATATCCATATTACTTAATGTAATATCGAGCCAGGGGGAGTTTAAAATAATTTGTGAAGGTTGTGGCTTATTTTCATTCCTTAGTTTTTGGGCAAATCCCAGTGCTATGCCTCCACCGCAAGAATTGCCCATGAAAATAATATTCTCTGAAGGCGTTTCGTTAAGTATCGCATTGTAGAGTTCGTTTTGGGTATTGCCGAAGGCGGGGATTTTTAGCACAAAAGCATAATCGAAGAACGAAAGTTGAACCTTGCACAAATGTTCAATCGAAACCGTTCAGCCCCGCTTTTGGCAATACCTTGTTACCGGCTGGTGTTCTGTCTGCCAGTCTTTGCAAACCATTGTCAGTACTGAGTTTTTGTTTCATTGTCAGGTCGGTTGTGTGTTGCATTTTGCGTTTTTTACTTTTTTAAAGGATCGGGAATTTTTTAAAACAATCTTGTATTGAGTCGGCTTTGCAAGCTCTTTGCCAAAGCGTTGGCTAGTGTGGCTTTGGCAATATGCTTGCAATTGCAGAACTTTAATAATTCAATGATAGTCCAACTCCAAAGCCCATATCGCTATCGTAATGAGTACGAATACCCATATTTTTGTTGATGATGTATTTTAGTTCTCCCATATATTCCTTGTCGGTATTGACCATAAAGCCTGCTCGAACCCTTTTAGAAATCGGAATGTCTTCACGCATCAAAGACAATCTGACAATTCCATCGAGATAGACTTCTGCCTGAAAGTTTACCAACATTGGCAAAGTATACATAAAACCTAAACTGATGGCTCTGCGTGTGTCTTTTTCATTTTTCTGTCCGAATAAATTGGTTTCGTGTTCATCTATACCCATTTTACGGTAACGCCAATCGAAACCTACAAAAGGCATAAACCACTGCATTTTATCTACGTATCTGCCTAAATGCGTTTCTACTTCATAACCTTTTTGTGCAGAATATCCCAAACGCCACTCCGAGGTAAGATTCCAACGTGCATTTTGCACTCTGAACATACCGTCGTTTCCATTGGTGGCGAAGTCATTTTCTAAAAATACATACGGCATATTACTTTCTCTTTTAAGCATTCTGTATGCTTTTTCTTTGTTAGGAAGTAATGGGTTGTGTAATTCTCCTACACTAAAAACCCGATTCATACCTGCCATCATATGATAAAGAATGTGACAATGAAAAAACCAATCACCTTCGGTATTGGCTGCAAACTCTATCACGTTGGTTTCCATCGGCATTATGTCTAAGACATTTTTCAGAGGGGAATAGTCGCCGTGTTCATTCAACACGCGGAAATCAAATCCGTGTAAGTGCATCGGATGTCGCATCATCGAGTTGTTGTATAAGGTGATACGGAGGATTTCACCCTTTTTTACCAATATCTTATCCGTTTCAGAAAACACTTTATTGTCCATACTCCACACATATCTGTTCATATTTCCAGTGAGTTCGAAGCGCATTTCACGAACTGGTAAATCTTTTGAAAGCGTAGTCTTTTCTGTCGCTTTCAGCATACCATAATTGAGTGTTACTAGTTCAGTAGTGTTGGCCGTATGGTTTTCGTGTTGCTGATGATTTTCTGCGTTTGAGTGTCCGTGATGATGATCGTTTTGCCCAGAAACTTCAGGGTACATCACGGTATTCATATCCATTTGTTGCAGGCTCATTTCCATTCCCATATCATGCATATCGCCGTTCATCTTCATCATATCATTCATCATTTTCATTCCTTCAAAGTACTTGAGCTTTGGCAACGGGGTAGTGAGTTGTTTTACTCCTGAACCTACATAGAGCGAAGCAGAACCCGAACGGTCTTCGGCAGTTGCCAAGAGTTCATAAGAAACACCTTCTTCAGGAATGGTGACGACAATGTCGTAGGTTTCTGAGACAGCCACAATGAGCCGATCTACTTCTACAGGCTCTACATCGTTTCCGTCATTTGCTACAACTGTAATTTTACCACCCGCATAGGTGAGCCAAAAGTAAGTCGAGGCACCTGCATTAGATATTTTTAACCTCACTTTGTCTCCTGCTTTGAACTGTGATAGTTGGCTTTCGGGCACTCCGTTTATGAGGAATTTATCATAATAAACATCGCTCACATCCATTGCCAGCATCCGTTTCCACTCATTGGTGAGTTTGGTCTTGAAATGTCCTTCACGAATGGCTTCGGCATAACTTTGTGTAGCATCCTTTTTTATAGCAAACCAATCGCTGGCATTGCTTAACATTCTTTGGATGTTTTCAGGTTTATAATCCGTCCATTCGCTGATAATTACTGGAATAGTAGGCAGATCATCTATGCCTTTTCTGAAAGAGACATCATTTTCTTTTTTATTGAAAATGAGTGATCCATACATTCCAATTTGTTCTTGGTATCCGCTGTGGCTGTGGTACCAGTGGGTTCCGTTTTGTATCACCGGGAATCGGTACACGTGTGTGGTGTTTGGTTCTATCGGCATTTGTGTTAGAAGCGGAACGCCATCTTCCTGGTTGGGCAACTATACCCCGTGCCAATGTAGTGATGTACTTTCTTTTAGCTGATTGTGCACCACAATTTCAGCAGTATCGCCCTCTGTAAAAGTGAGCGTTGGCATCGGAATTTGACCGTTTACTGCAATGGCTCTTTTTTCTTTTCCGGCATAGTTTACCAATGTGTCTTTTACATATAAATCGTATCGCACTACTTTTTGTGCGAAAAGAGAAGTTGTTGCCAAGAGCATCAATGTTATCGGCAACAGTTTTTTTGAGAAAATATTTTGTATATCCATTTCAGAATTTTCATTTATTAATTTTTAAAAGGCTTGCATTTATGGCAACCACAATAGTACTTATGCTCATCAAAACCGCACCCATTGCAGGGCTTAAAACGAAACTCGGATAAAGCACGCCTGCTGCCAGTGGTATGGCTATCACATTGTAACCAACTGCCCAAAGCAGGTTTTGAACCATTTTTTTATATGTCCGTTTTCCAAAGTCAATCATCTTTACCACATCTCTCGGGTCACTGTTTACTAGAATGATATCAGCTGTTTCCGCAGCTACATCTGTTCCTGATCCCACAGCGATTCCGACATTAGCCTGTGCCAATGCAGGTGCATCATTGACCCCATCTCCAGTCATAGCAACAATTTCACCTTTCGCTTGATATTGCTTGACTTTTTCCTGCTTTTCGTGAGGCAGTACGTTGGCGATATAGTCGTCCATTCCCAATTGTTCAGAAACTGCTTTTGCAATTTTTTCATTGTCGCCTGTAAGCAGAATGGATTTGATACTCATCTTTCTTAACTCATCAATGGCTTCTTGCGACCCCTCACGAATGCTGTCTGCCAACGTGATAATACCGATAACTTCATTATCAATAAAAACATAGTTGACTGTTTCAATGCTTTGATTGATTTCTTTGGGCGTTTCAGGCTCTGTAAGATTATTTTGTTTGAAATAATTAGGTCCTGCCGCTACTATTTCCTTTCCGTTTACTAATGCTTTGACACCTATGCCTGCCATATAGCTGAAATTCTCCGACTTCCATAGTTCAAGGTTTCTTTCTGCCAGCATTTTCAAAATACCTTTTGCAATGTGGTGTTCGGAATATTGCTGAACGGCTGCTGCATATTGTATCATTTCATCAGCAGAATATTTATCAGTAAGTGGGATCACTTTTTCTACTGCGTGAGAACCTTTGGTAAGCGTTCCTGTCTTGTCGAAAATAATCGTGGATAGTTTTCGGGTAGTTTCAAATGCGGTACGATTGCGAATGAGCAAACCATTGGTAGCCGAAAGCGTTGTAGAAATGGCAACCACCAACGGAATAGCCACACCCAAAGCGTGGGGACAAGCCGTAACCATTACTGTAACCATTCTTTCCAATGCAAACGCAATATCTCCGCTACTGCTGAGCCAATAAATAAAAGTGATTACGCCTATTGCAATAGCAAGAAAGGTGAGCCATTTAGCTACTTTATCGGCAAGGTTTTGCGTATTCGATTTTGCTGCCTGTGCATCCTGAACCAAGTTGATTACCTTATTGAGGTAACTGTCTTTGCCTACTCCTGTTGCCGTAACACTTAACGCACCTTCGCCATTGATAGAACCTGCAATTACTTTTCCGTCTTTTTCTTTTTTTACCGGAACACTTTCGCCCGTAAGCATACTTTCGTTTACATAAGAAACGCCATCTACAATCGTTCCATCGGCAGGAATTTTTTCACCGGGTTTGATGATAATGGTTTCACCGTTTTTTAGGTCTTCGAGTTTTATTTTTATGGTTTCACCATTTCGCTCCACCGTAACATCGTTTGGTAAAAGTGCCACCAATGACTGCAATGCTTTTGAAGCTGCCATAGTAGAACGCATTTCTAACCAATGTCCCAAAAGCATAATCACGATAAGAGTTGCCAGTTCCCAAAAGAAGTCCATTCCCGGCAGACCAAAAACGACGGCAACCGAATAGATGTAAGCGACTGAAATAGCGATTGCCACCAATGTCATCATCCCAATAGCTTTGGCTTTTATTTCGCCTACTATTCCTTTCAGAAATGGCATTCCACCATAGATGTAAATAAAAGTTCCCAGCGCCAATAGCACATATTTATCTCCAGGAAAAGCAACCGTGAAACCAAACCATTCCTGTATCATTTGCGATAAGAGCAAAATGGGAACGGTAATGATTAAACTTACCCAAAAACGTTTGAGGAAATCGTGGGTATGATGTCCTTCGTGTTTATCGTAACCACTATCGGAATGATGATGGTTATGTTCGTCGCTATGTGTGGAATGTTCTTTATGGTCGTGATGATGATGGTGTCCGTGATGGCTGTGAGCTTCATTTTTTGCTCCACTCATTGGAACTAAATCCATTCCGCAAAGTGGACATTTCCCTGGCTCATCTTTAAGTATCTGGGGGTGCATTGGGCATGTGTATTTTTTCATAATAACAGTTTTAAGAATATTTCACAATATTTAATTTGCGATGATTTTAACACGCAAATCGAAGTTTTAACCTGTTCAGCTTATACGCTAAATTTATTCATTATCCATTAACGAATTAAAGTAATCGACTAATAATTTCTTATCTTCATTGCTCAAACGAGCACCCCCATGCATCCATAAATAAGAGGTTAATGGCATTTTATCTTGTTCAATTTGCTTGGTAATTTGCGTAAATTTTGAATTTAGTCTCCGGGAACCATAAGAAGGCAATTCATCAAAATTCAACTTTTCCTTTCCATCTTTTACATGCTTATCCATTAGCCATGCCATGGGTTGAATCTCACTGTACCAAGGATACTTCGTATTATTACTATGGCAATCGTAACAAGAAACAGCCAAAATTGCATTGACCTGTTCACTAACTTGAAAGGTATCAACAAAAGCCTTTCCTGCAGGAGAGTCTGATGTATTCTTTTGAGGTCTTACTAGCTGAATTAATAATAAAACAGCTAGCAAAACCATAAAGACTAGTTTTGATTTAGAAATTGCATTTTTTTTTCTTATGCCTTCCATAAAGAACTAATTTAAATGATTAATGGTTAACGGGCATACAGACAACAGCTCGGCAGTCCGTCATAAACCGCCTTGGGAGCCTTGTCCAGCTCTGTATCGTGACCAACATTAGCAATAGCTTTGCTTATGGCACTTTTTGAGGTTACTTTTGAATCGAAATCCAAATGGATAACTTTGGCATTAACATCCCAGTTTGCGGAAATCACCCCCTTGACACTTTTCGCCGCTTTCTCAATCCGGCTTTTGCACATTTCACAATTTCCTGATACTTTCAACATATCATGGGTCTTATTGACATTGGTTTGAGCATCGCCATGCTGATGTCCGGCAGCCGATACTGCGCCATCGTTATTCATCATACTGATTTTACCTTCCAGCTGGGCACTTGCATCAACGGTGAAAGCTCCCTTGGTCACGATTTCCTCGCCATTTTCCAGCCCCGACATAACAACATATTGGTCGCCCAATGAGGGGCCCAAGACGATCTCCCGAAGTTTAAAAGCAGGCGTGGATGTATTTGGCTGTTTTACGTAAACTATGGAGCGCTTCCCTGTCCATAAAACCGCTGACTTGGGAATGACTATCTCTTTACCCTTTCCTTTCAAAGGAGCTGAAATACGTCCTGTAGCATACATCTCTGGTTTTAGATTACGGTCTATATTATCGGCTTCAACCCTAACCTTTGCAGTTCTCGAGCTAGCATCAATGATTGGATTAATAAAGGCTATCCGCCCTTTATATACTTTTCCGGGCACACTCTGTAAAGTATATTCCAATTGATCCCCAACTTTCAAAAAAGGTAAGTCGGTTTCATAAGCATCAAAAATCACCCATAACTTTGAAAGGTTTGAAATAGTGTATAATACGCTTCCTTGGCTGATATAATCTCCTTGGTTTACATTTTTTGATGTGACAACACCGCTTGTATTTGCGTATATATTTACATAAGGTGAAACGCTGTTAGATGCAAGGATTTCATTTATCTGATTTTCTGACACCTTCCATAAACGCAGCTTTTCTTTTGCAGCATCAAGCAATACCGGTTGGATATCCTGCAATTTTGCGGCTTCCAATAATTCCTGTTGTGCGGTCAGCAGATCAGGCGAATAAATCTTGGCTATCAGTTGACCTTCTTTCACGGATTCGCCAGTAAAAGTTACGTAGAGTTTTTCAATACGTCCATTAACATGCGATGTTTGGGATTGTTGTAAACGCTCATCTACCTGAACGGTTCCGTATAGCTGCACATCTTTGACAGCATCTTGATGACCGACAACCGAAGTCTGTATATTCGCTAATGCGATGGCCTCTTCGGACATCAGGATAGCGTCATCGTCAATCACGTCATCACCTCCTCCGGAAGATTTCAATGGGATTAAATCCATTGCACATAAAGGGCATTTACCCGGTTTGTCCATTCTGATCTGGGGGTGCATAGAGCATGTCCAAACGGTTTCACCTTCCTCGGTCACTTCCATTTCAAGATCATGCCCATGATCATGGGACGAATTCCCGCCAAATATCGCCCAGCCAAGCAGTAGTCCGGACAATAATATAACCCCGTAAGTTACCGCCTTATTTCTAAAAATATTTTTCAGTTTATTCATTGCTAAGAATTTTAAAATAATTGCATTATTTATGGTCTGCTAATAATTTTTTAATTGACACAACCATCGTATTATAGTTTGCAAGGGCCTCAGCTTTCCTAAGCTGATAATCCAATAATTGCCGCTGCACCTGAATAACGTTGGTCAAGTCACTTTTGCCTGTAACGAACTCTTTTACGATCAGGTTATATGTCGTTTGGGCGAGCGTAGTTTGTTTTTCGTACAGCTCGATGGCACGCTGAGCATCATCCAGTTGGCTTTTGAGACTGTAAAACTCGCTTTTCAAAGTGTTGAAGGTGTTTTTAAAGTTCTCTTCGCTTGATTTTCGCCATAGCCTGCTTTCGTTTTGCTGGGCATTGTATTTTTTACGGAAGAGCGGCAGGCTCACTGAAACCATGGGCATGACCATATCCTTGCCGTTCATCCCGTCCATTGCCAGCATTGAATTATTCGTCTTTCCCACAACCATGTATTCCACACCGATACCAATCATAGGGTAACTCATTTTCCGATCCATTTCCGCTTTTGCCTTAAATGCCAATCCTTCTTCGGTAATCATTTCAAGCATGGGGTTGTTTGTCTCAATAACCCTCAGCGCTTCTTCCTCGCTATATAAAAAATTCAGCTTGTGGATCTCTTGTCCCAACATTACTTCTTCATTGGCTTCCCTGTTCAGCAATGCATTGAATTTCGCTTTTTCGGCTTTGATCTGGGCATGTAAACTTTCAATGTTATTTTCAATTTCAGCGATTTCCAATTGGATACGAAGCACCTCTGACATACCCGATCCGGAGCCACCTTCCATTGCTCCCATGCCACCACCGGACGGCATACTCATATTCTGATTAGTAGCAGGAGCTGAATTGCCTCCTCCCATACTCATCCCTCCCATACCCGATGGAGTGCTAGAGCTGGTTGTTGAGGAAGGCGTATTGCTGCTTACAACGGGTGCTGCACTTGATTGTGAGGTGCTTGAGGGCGCAGAGAATTTCCGTATTGCCAATTGTTCCAATTGCTCCAAGAGTGCTTTGTTTTCTTGGTTATTCCTCAATTGTTCATTCAATTTTTGCATCGTGTACCACTGTGTGCTGACCTGAAGGATCAGATTATTTATGGCTTCCCGATACTGTTGATATTGCATATTGGCCATATGTGTAGCCTCTGTGCGAGCTGCTTTTCTCGTGCCAAACCATGGAAACATTTGCATCAAGCTCACATTTCCAATAGAACGCCCTCCTATAATTTCCATAGGCATCGTATATGCTTCCAAGGACAATTCGGGGTCTTGGTATGCTCCGGCTTGCGGAATTTTTTCAAGGTATGCCTCATGCGCATACTTTTGTGATTTTACACCCGGATTATTTTCGATTGCGACTTGTATATAATAGGACAACGAATCGGTGGGGTAGTCTTGGGCTAAAGCTTGCGAAAAAATGCTTAAGCTTGTTAATACAGCCACGGTTATATACCGATTTATCTTATTCGTTTTCATCAGTTATTTGATTTTTATTTTTAGACCTGTTTTCCTTTCTAATGACCGATTCTCTCCACCAGCATTGAAATACAGGAACCACAAACATGGTCATGGATTGGATCAGCATGCCGCCGAAAGTCGGGATGGCCATTGGTACCATGATTTCCGCACCTTTACCGGTAGAGGTCAGGACAGGCAGTAAGGCGATCAGTGCTGTAGCAGTGGTCATCGCTGCCGGTCTGACACGCTTTAAGCCTGCGTATATGACTGCTTCCCGTATTTCATCTTTTGTTCTGGGGTTCCGTGCTTCAAATGTATCGTGGATGTATGTTCCCATTAATACACCATCACTCGTCGCCAGTCCGAACAGGGCGATAAATCCTACCCAAACGGCAATGCTGAGATTGATACTGTGCATCTGGAACAGATCCCTCATATTTGTCCCTCCGACAGAGAAGTCCATAAACCAGGGCTGCCCGTAAAGCCATAATAAAATAAAGCCACCTGCAAGTGCTACAAAAACACCGGAAAAATGAATTAACGATGCTGTAACCGTTCGGAACTGAAAGTAGAGAATTACTAAAATGGCTAACAAACTCAGTGGTATAATAAGCATTAGCCTTTTTGCGGCACGCTCTTGTTGTTCATAATTGCCAGCAAATTTATAAGTCACTCCGTTAGGCAAACTTAGTTCTCCGGATGCGATTTTTTCCTGTAAGATTTGTTCGGCTTCACGGACGACTTCAACTTCAGCTTTACCGCTTATTTTGTCAAAGATGACATAGCCCAACAAAAACGTATTTTCACTTTGGATCATCTGTGCACCCTTGGCGTACTCGATGTCTACTACATCCCCCAATGGGATCTGTGCGCCAGTGGCTGTAGGGATGATTATTTTTTTTAAAGCTTCAGGATCATCTCTCAACTCACGCGGATAGCGCAGGCGAACCGGGAACCGTTCCCGACCTTCGACCGTGCTGGTCAATGTCATACCGCCTACGGCTGCACTGATTACTTCCTGAAGCTCGGCAACGGTAATACCGTATCTGGCCATTCTATCCCGGTTCAGATGGATTTCGATATAGGGTGCACCTACTGCACGGTCGTAAAAGACCGTAGATGGCATGATCGATGGTATGTCTTTCAAGGCAGTTTCCAATGCTTTTCCGCCCGCTTCTATCGATTCAAGGTCAGGCCCGAATACTTTTAAACCCATGGGAGCTCTCATACCGGTAGAAAGCATGACCAGCCTTGCTTCAATGGGTTGCAGTTTTGGTGCGGAAGTCAGGCCCGGCAAATGCGAAACATTGACAATCTCCTGCCAAATGTCGTCCGCCGTTTTTATCTCGGGACGCCATTGGCGGAAGAACTTGCCGCCTTTATCTATGATAAGGCTATCTCGTGGAATTTGTCTGAATCCTTGATCTATATGGTAGGTATCTCCGTTAATCAGTTCAAAATGCCCGTCACTATTGGTTTTAAACCGCTCTCTATGACCGTCTTCGTCCAAAATATACTCAGGTATATAATTGATGGTATTTTCAAACATTTGGGTAGGTGCCGGGTCAAGGGCAGAGTTTACACGTCCCCATTTACCTACGATGAGCTCTACTTCCGGAATGTTCTGAATACGTTTGTCCAATGTCCGGATGAATTGCAGGTTTTGTTCAATCCCAGTATGCGGCATACTGGTGGGCATCAAAAGGAAAGAACCTTCATTGAGGCTTGGCATAAATTCCTCCCCGATACCGGGAAATGTTTCGGTGGATTTTTGCCAGAAGGCAGTCTCCCGAAATGACTTCCAACCTATCTTTTCGAAGCCATTTGCAACAAAACCAAAACTCTTCTCTACGCCCATCCATGCTAACATTCCGAATAATAAAGTAATGATAGGGATGGCCATGAATTTCCACCGGTTGGAAAGTGACCAACGCAGGATCTGTTCATAATAGATCACCAATGCCCATAACATTCCCAGGATGGAACCAATGGCAAAGAATACGAACACAAAGTTAAGTGTGGTGCTTGCCTGTGTGCCGAGTGGCAGCCACTCAACCGTCAGGTAATACATCGCTACAAAAAGTGTGATAGCTACATTAACGTAGTTGGCAATTTTTTCTCCTTTCCATCTTGGTGTAAACAGGTTGTTGACTCCGATCAAAGTCAATGCGAACACCACAAAAATACCTGAATAGATCCAAAGGCCGATACCGGCTACCACCAAAACATAGTTGGCTAACCGACGTATTTTATTTCCATTTATCCGGATCGAAAAAACATAATACGCCAGTGTGGGCAATAAGATAATTCCCACTACAAACGTTGATACCAAGGCAAAGGTTTTGGTATAAGCCAATGGACCGAACAGTTTTCCTTCCTGTGCTTCCATCATGAATACAGGCAAGAAACTGATGATAGTGGTGAGCATTGCCGTTGACAACGCTCCGGAAACTTCTGAAACCGCCCGGGAAATCAAGTTTATAAAGGCTTTTCCCCGACTATCAATTCCCTTGGCTTTTTCTTCATCCATATGCCGCAGGATACCTTCGATAAAGACGATTCCGACATCTACCATGACCCCAATGGCAATTGCGATTCCCGAAAGAGCCACAATATTTGCCTCGACTCCCATTTGTTTCATGATGATAAAGGTCGCCAGCACACCAATGGGCAGAATACTGGATATGAGAATGGATGCTCGCAGATTGACGACCAGAACGATGACAACGATAATACAAATCAGTATTTCGTGTGCCAGCGCATTTTCTAACGTTCCGATCGTTTCCTGAATTAAACCGGAACGATCGTAAAAGGGTACAACGGTAATTTTTGAGATGGTACCATCCGCCAACGTTTTTTGAGGGAAGCCTGCCTCCATTTCTTTAATCTTTTCCTTGACATTGTTGATGACAGCCATTGGGTTTGCGCCATGTCGGGCAACCACTACGCCGCCGACAGCTTCAACGCCTTCCTTATCCAATCCGCCACGCCGCGTGGAAGGCCCTAAATTGACAAAACCAACATCCTTAATTTTTACAGGTACATTGTTTCGAACGGTGACCACGGCATCTTCCAAATCTTTTACACTCTTTATATACCCCAATCCACGCACCAGATATTCCGCCTTGTTTATTTCGATTGTCTCTGCACCGATATCCAGGTTGCTGTTTTGGATAGCCGACATGATATCCATTACGGATACATTGTATGCGCGCATCGCATCTGGATTGATATCGACTTGGTATTCTTTTACGAAACCTCCGATGGAAGCTACTTCGGAAACCCCCTCCAATGCTGCCAAATTATATTTTACATAGAAATCCTGCACAGTACGCAGTTCATCCGGATCCCAGCCACCGGCAGGTTTTCCGGTCTCTGGATTTCGTCCTTCCAGTGTGTACCAGAATACCTGACCCAAAGCAGTGGCATCCGGTCCGAGTGTAGGCGTTACGCCGGATGGTAATGTGCCGGCAGGCAATGAATTCAGTTTTTCCAGAATACGGGAACGGCTCCAATAAAACTCTACATCTTCCTCAAAAATTACATAGAGGAAGGACATTCCGAACATCGAACTGCTCCGGATCGTTTTTACGCCGGGGATGCCCAGTAAGGCGGTCGTGAGTGGATAGGTAATCTGTTCCTGTATATCTTTGGGAGACCTCCCCATCCATTCCGTAGCCACGATTTGCTGATTCTCTCCAATGTTTGGGATCGCATCGACTGGAACAGGATCACTTGGCAAAACCCCCTGATGCCAATTGAAGGGTGCTGTAATCAGCCCCCATATCAGGACAACCAGAAGTAATAAGAGTGTTATTACTCTGTTTTCCAAAAAATACTTGATTATTTTATTAAGCATAACATATACATTGTTTACATTTTAATATCAGATACGAGCTTACAGAAGTTGGCCCGTATCCGATATTTGAATTTCAAATCTTAATCAGAGTTTTTACTTCAGTTCTTCCTGAACTTCACCACATGTTAGCATATCTTTACCATAGTAAGGGTTTTTGATTTCCTTGCTATCACTCAGCCAGTATGCGCCCTTGTTGTCATCATACATCGGGCAAAAGACTTTATATAAAGGTTTGTCTGTGCCAAATGTCTTTGCTATATCGTAAAAATCCTTACTCAACATCACTAAATGCTCTCGTTGATGAGCAATATTGCCCACGTTGTCTGAGATATGTTCTGCATGTTCTTTAATGTCCGCAGCAATATCCTCGTATGTAGTTTTGTCTTCCGCACTGAATCCATCTGATTTGATTTTTGAAAGGGCTTCTAGCATTCCTTTGGATGCATTAGCGGCTTCTTTATCATTATCTGACGACAATGCAAATGTGAGATGTTGGTAGTGAGAAAACAATTCAGAAAAATTGCCCTGTTCAGGGTTTTCTGTACTGTTATCTGAAGGTATTGTTTCAGTTACAGGAGCAGAAGTTTGCTCTGTACTTGCGGCTTTTTTCTCTGTATTTCCGTTACATGCTGTTAAAGCCAGTATTGAAGAGGCGATTAAGCCTAAAAATAAATGTTTCATTGTCATGATTTCTGTTTTTAATAATTAAAATTGATTTATGTAATTTGTATATGTAGTATTATTTTCAAAATATGATACTTCCCCGTGGTTGCCCGTAATTGCTATTATAGCAGTCGCTTTATCTATCTGCTTTTTGGAAAATGGATCTATGGCAACGCGTGTAGAAGGATCTTTTGGAATGCGTTCTTTACACATTTGGCAACATCCGTAATATATTTTTCCTTCAAAATTTACCTCAAATTGTTTTTTGCCCATGTATTCATTGTTGACCATGCATACCTCTTCCGACGGAACTACATCGCCCATTTCAAAGGCATTGTGGTCACGGGTATTTGTATTTGAGCTTTTTGAAGTATATGTATTGTCTTACACCTTTAGTGTAGGGTTATTGTTGCATGAACTAAATATGACTACAATAGAAGTAACGATCCCAATCAATAGACATCTCATAATGGCTGACTAATTTAATTTTTCAACTGTACTACCACACGTTAGCATTTGTGAACCGTAATAAGGGTTTTTAATCGCATTTTCTTTGCTCAACCAATTTGCTCCTTTGCCTTTGTTCGCCATTGGGCAATGTTGATAATAAACAGGCGTTTCCTGATTTGAAACTTTTATCAGTTCGTACATATTTTTTGAAAGGCTCATAAAATGGTCTCGCTGATGTGCCACATCTTTGGTTTCAGCAATGTGTCCTGCATCAAAGGCAAGGTCTTTCATTACTTTCATCCAAACCGTATGTTCCTCGTTTGATAGTTTATTCATTTGCACAGCGTCAAGAGCGGTTAGCAATTCTTTTGCTTTAGTGGAAGTGGTGTTTGCGTCAGATTTTACCAATGCATCTTTTACCGAAAAATAGTTGTTAAAAACAGATTTCAGTTGGTTTACTTCCTGCATTTCTGTAGATGCGGTATGACTGGAATGGTCGTGTGTTTCCGTTTTCGATTCTGCTTTTGCAACAGGTTTGTTCACACGTTCGTACTGGCAACATTCAGGTAATTTTGCATATACATCATCAGGGGCAAGAAATTGGTCGCTGTCGTAACCTGCCAACGCAATGCGTTTCAGGATTTCATCCTGATTTGTTTTTGTACTGTCATAAGTTAGGACAGCCGTTTTAGTGTCCTTGTTCCAATCTACTTGGGCTACTTTTTTTATGTTCCCTGCTTTTTCGATAGTGCTTTTGCACATACCGCAGTTTCCGTAAATCTTTACGGTTTCTGTTTTGGCGTTTTTAATTTGAGCGTTACACGCTGTGAATGATAGCAATAGTGTAATTGCCACCAATATTTTTATTGATTTCATCTTTTTAAAATTAAATGTTTAACGAATAATAGAATTTGAAAGCAAGAAAAATGCTTTCAATAGGACACAGCTATGGCTGACAAGGTAAGAAATTAGCTTATTTTAGGCGGTTGCCAAATGGAGTGATAACCCGAAGAAAAGTATGGGTCTGAATAAAGAAAGAATTGTTTTTGAGCAACAACTAATAAATTGTATTTGAGTTCACGTGTAGAAGGAATAAAGCTAAAACTAACTGTAGGGCAATGGCAAGATGAATGTCCGCATTTGCCCCCACAATCGTCATTGTCTTTTTGGTTATGCGAACTTTTATTTTTGCAACAGTCATTTTTGTCTGTCTGTGAAGTTTTTTTGTCGCAACAAGATTTTTCGGTTTGTGTGTGAGATTTACTACAAGCATAAGTCAGTGTTGGTGTCAAAAAGAAACCAAGCAATGCTATGAGTAATATGTAAATCTGTTTTGTCATTTATTATCTATCTGCAAAGGTATAAAAAATTTTCGGTGGCAAAAAATGGCTCTTTTTTTTGTGAAGGGTTGGCTTGTGTGTTGGGGAAAACCAAATGTGCTATTTGTGCGGTTGGCCAAAAATTGTTTTTAAAAAATTTGCGTTGGCAAAAAAAAATGGGGTAGGTCAGCGTGTCGGGTTTCTCGCTGTCCGTTAGTTTTAACGTCTATATATTGGTCGCTTTTCAAAATGGTTTGCCCTAGTGTGAATGTTCAAATTTTGGTCGTCCGTTTAATTTTAGCACTGTCGTCTGTTACACTAGCCGGTAACTTTAAAATAGGCGTACACATCTTTATAGTTAGAAAATGGAGCTAAAGGATAATCAGGTACTATTATCGAACAATTAGTCTTTTCTAGTAGTTCATGTACAAGATCCCAATCATATTTTGTTAGGTTGGATATATACCCACCTCCATGTATGTATAGGATTACTTTAGATGAACTACTTTGTTTAGGTGTAAACGTCCAAACTTTTCTCTTATTGACGTTCCGTATTTCAGTATTAAAGTCAGATATCAAATCACTTGTAGGTTCTGTAGGTTCGGAGGGGTATCTGTTGCTCTTAATGCGCTTCTCAATATCCTTTTTCTTCCCGACCACTGTCATCAATGACTGTAACAACTGAGATTTAAAACTTGGAGAGGAAGAATGTACATAGGTTACCGATGTAGCTGTTTGTGATTGCCCGATCATTGTTTTTATAATTAACAAAGTGAATATTGATATTGAACGTATGCTCATTCCTTTTTGCAAAGGAAATTGAATGTTCCATATCAAACAATGAACCTGGGTTAAGAAATTCGTCTTCTTATCCTACTTAATGCTTGAGGGGTGATACCAATATAAGAAGCGATATACTGTAAAGGGATTTTTTTAATTAATTCGGGTTGTTCTGTGAGGAGGTTTAAATAACGCTCTTCAGCAGTATCATTTAAAAAAGAGATTTCACGTTTTACTTTTTCTAAAAATAGTTTTTCCGTTGCGAGTCGACCTATCAGATTGCCTCTTTCAGTTTCACGATATAGGGTTTGCACATCCTCATAGGAAAGTCTCCACAATTTTGTTGGAGTGATGGTTTCGATGTGGTATACCGAGGGTTGTCTGGTGAGGAAAGAGTCATAAGCACCAATAAAGTCATTAGCAAAAGTAAGCTCAAAAGTGATTTCTTTATTTTCCTTGGGTATATAGTATCGAACAATACCTTCTTCAATAAAAGAAACGTATCGCTCTACTTGACCTTTTTTCAAAATCAAGGTCTTTTTAGGGAATTCCTGTTGAATAAATTTTGAAGCTATTCTATGCCAGTCCTGCTCAGTAAAGTCTGCATACTTATTTCGAAAAAAATGCTTAATCTGTTCCACCGTTGAGATGATTTTTACTTGCAAAGGTTTGCATTAAAAAACATTTTTGATTTGACGGTAATATTTTACCCCTATTGGCTAAGAGAATACTATGAATAGCGGATATTGAGTACTATCTTGCCATTCGTTTGTCCTAGCACGATTTAATTGAAATTAAGAAAAAAATGACTGTTTTTGGTATAAGGTGCTATTGAAGTTTACCACAGGATTTTATTGGACATTATATATTCGGATTAAAACTACTCCATCATGCTTATTTTGGCCTATGATTTAATTTAATTTTTCTGGGAGTGTACATTTTATTTTGTTTCAATATCAATTATTCTTTCTACATGCAAAGAATCTCCTTTCTTAATAGCTTCATGAAGGCCGCTTATGCTTTGAGCAAGGATAATGTTTTGGAAGGAGTAGCAACAACAAAAAAATATAAGAACGCTTATATAAATTCTTTTACTCATGCAACTTCTTTTTATATTTTGCAAAAGAACAATACATTCACTAATGAAAAGATCAATTGTGAATGCTATATAAAAAGATAACTATCTTCTCTGTCATAATAAATGCCATCAAGAGGTCATGATAAAAGATTCTAAGTCTCATTTTGTAATGCCCATATTTAGAAGCGATTTTAGGGAGCAAAAATATTAGGTGAGTTTCGGGAAAATATTAAACTGGTTTAAGATTTTATTTTCTTCTTTTATATTTTGTAGGCTTTTATAAGCATACTGCTTCTATACACAATTAACGCTTTAGAAGCATCGAAAAGTAGAATTATTAATTGGAAAATATCAGAGGCTATACTTATAACGAGTTACGTACCCATCCTATCTTACTGATTTTGCTATCTGTAGAATCCGATACTATAATATAATTGGTGTGTTGGCTAAGGCTTATCAATTCTTTTTTACTCTTCGAACTCTGGTAAAGGGGAAAAAAATACAATTTATAGCGAAATCCGTCCATTGAACAGCCCTCGTTTACATACCAACTTTGTGTTAGAAAATTTGCTAACAACTAAAATTACTTCATTATGAAAACATTAACACTTAAAGACGGAACAGAAATCTTTTATAAAGATTTTGGATCAGGACAACCAATTTTCTTTCATCACGGTTGGCCTTTGTCATCTGATGATTGGGATGCACAGATTATGTATTTCCTTGAACGAGGATATCGTGTTATAGCACACGACCGTAGGGGGCATGGTCGTTCCACTCAAACTGCAGTAGGAAATGATATGGATACATTTGCTTCTGACGTGAATGAGTTAGTGGAACATTTGGATTTGAAAAACACTATTCACGTGGGACACTCCACTGGAGGGGGAGAAGCTATCAGGTATGCGGCTAAATACGGAAAAGGAAGAGTGTCTAAAGTGGTATTGATCGGGGCTGTAACTCCTTATATGATTAAAAACGAAAACAATCCCAAGGGAGTTCCCATTGAGGTTTTAGATGATATCCGTAATAATACTAAAAACAATCGCTATCAATTTTTCAAAGAATTGCCAATTCCGTTTTACGGATTCAATCGGGATGGTGCCAAACTGATCGAAGGATTGAGAGATAATTGGTGGAGACAAGGAATGATGGGAGGCGTAAAAGCACAATACGATAGTGTAAAAGCTTTTTCTGAGACTGATTTTACCGAAGATTTGAAAACTGTAGATGTGCCTGTTTTAGTATTACATGGTGATGATGATCAGATTGTTCCTTATGAGGCCACTGCTCTGCGTTCGATAGAGTTACTACAAAAAGGTAAAATAATCATATACCCGGGATTGTCACACGGAATGCTTACCGTAAATGCAGATATCATTAACAAGGATGTTTTAGACTTTATTAAATCTTAAGAATTCCCTGAAGGTGGGATCCTCGTCTCACCTTCATCATCTTTTTGTTTAGGGCTTTCGAGAATCAATTAAATGGGTATAGGTGATGAGCAATCCATCTTATATTAGTAGATGAGATGCTATTTGCATCTCTTTTTTTGTGTTTCAGATAGGGGTTTACTTGCATTTTAGCATTGGACTAAAAACATATTTATACCAGATTGTGAGATATCTTAGTTTTATCTGATTGTGCATGTAGATTTTTTTAACCCTATTTGGAAAGTTCTTTATACTATGATGGTCCTGATTGTTACGCTTGGATTTGGCCAACAAACTTCGGGCTCATCAAAATTAATTTGCTGTACAATTTTTCTGAGGCTGTAAAGTTTTCCGACTCCGAAAGTGGGAGAGGCTCGAACGGAGTTCCCCCCACACAGAGCTCTAGCCCCGGTCTTGAGTTGTAATTTTGCTATTAAAAATAAGAGGGGCTGTTATATAAATTTATAATCTAAATCTTGGATGAGAGATAGTGGAGACTGTTGTGTTGTGCATAGCTTCGATAGTTTTCTTATTCTTCCTTCCAATATGCATTTAAAAGGTTATACATTTCTTCGTGTGCGGCCAAACCGAGGTGATCTTCAAGTGTCTTATTGTGGTAAGGTTTCTCCTTGTAACTAAATTCTTCCAATGGAATAGAGGATTATAAGATGCATACGCATCACTCCACCACAAAACTCCTCTCACTAAAAGCAGGAAGGGAGGGTTCGCCTTCGTAAAAGTAGCGGATCGCATCTTTGGAGTCGGTGAGCCCTAAGCTGTAAAGTACGGGTACAAAGTGATCTGGAGTGGGAGCGGCTAGTTTTCCTAATTGGTGACTGTTTTCGTAATGAATGATGTTTTCAAAGTTGCGTTCGTCAATCTGCTTTTTAATCCAGGCATCATATTCGGCTTCCCATCCGTAAGGCGTCATGTCGTTCGTAAATAACTTTCGGCTGGCAAGCGGTAGGTTGTGGATGAGAGCACCACTGCCGATGATTAGTACACCTTTTTCGCGCAGAGGTTTCAGCTGCCGACCCAGTTCATAATGGTAGGAGGGTGGGGCATAGTAATCAATGCTCATTTGAAATACCGGCACATCTCCTTCGGGAAATAGGTGCATCAGCATAGGCCAGGCACCATGATCAAGCCCCCATTCGGTAGTTTCCTGCACAATGGGAGCTACCTTTTTAACTTCTTTGGCCACATCAGGAGCCCCGTGTGCATGGTAGTATACCTGATAATAATGCTCTGGAAAACCATAGTAATCGAATATCTGCTTTTGCTCCTGCGATATGTTTACGTATGTACCACGCGTACACCAATGCGCTGAAATGATCAGCGCCGCCTTTACGTCGTAATGCTGTTTAAGGTAATTGCCCAGTTCAAACAGCCGCTCCCAAAAAGGGCGCTCTTCCTTTGAAAGCGGAATATCCATCGGATTTCCGTGAGAGGTAAATAATACCGGCATCCGTTTGCTTTGGATGGGGAGCGTGTCAGTAAAAGCCTTTAGAGTACTAAGTGTATGCATTGGTGTAAACAAAATCAAATTTAACTATCCTTACTATAGCTTGTATAAATCAATGTCTAAACATCATTTATTTAACAAAGATACTTATCATTTGGTTGTTTCGTACAACAAAAAAGGCTAATGCCAAAGCATTAGCCGGGGAATGCGGAACGTGTTATATATTATTGATCACCTCTGTTGAAAACTTTTGCTACTTCAATATCACCCTTGCTGTTGGCATTAAGGTGCAGGTATTGTTTTTGATCTTTCAGAACGATGCGGTAGTTAGTACCGTATTTATTTTGAACTTCAGTTATCGCAAAAATTTCTTTATTCTTGTAATTTTCGGTAACAGCATCAGCTACACTTGCAGGAAGCAGTTCCTTACCGTAATAACGGATGGTTTGCAAAATGCGACCTTTATGATCTAGTAATGCTCGGGTTTTAACATCCCCTGAGATGAAAAAGGCTTCATAGTGGTTGGCAACCTGAGTCCAGCTAACCTGAGTGGCTCCTGCAAAGGTTTCATTAAAAGATTTCAATACTTTGTCATCAACATTGTTGGGATTTATGGCAAAGGCACTCATTGCAAATGAGATGGCAAAAACGGCGGAGAAAATCAGTTTTTTCATTGTATTGTGTTTTTATGTTTTAGTGATTGATTACAATGCAAACATAGCATGTACAGATGCCCCCTGTCAATAGGAATCTGGCGAACACTAGGGAAAGGGTCGGTGAATGACGGATTTTGGGTGGTTAAAATATAGCGGTTTAGAGCTGTTGTATACGAAATCGTTTTTGTATGAGGCGATTTTTGGAAAATAAAGTAATTTACCGCATCGTTCTGATCAGCTTGTCAGGTATTGTAAATA
>Ga0182748_1001470_pt1 | contig 22991 bp, 19 predicted proteins | sample eDN3rd37CKraftOP_FD_128877 | JGI IMG/M metagenome (GOLD analysis project Ga0182748, IMG submission 128877) | Enriched Organic Plus compost microbial communities from Emeryville, California, USA - eDNA 3rd pass 37_C Kraft OP (version 2) (version 2) ...
ATCGCGCTGGGTTCCAGCGACGGCCTGCGCCGCGGCATGGCCGTGGCCGCCACCGGCGCTCCCATCTCGGTGCCGGTGGGCTCGGGCACCCTGGGCCGCATCATGGACGTGCTGGGCCGTCCCATCGACGAAGCCGGCGCGATTCAGCACGAGGAAAAGCGCGCCATCCACCAGCATGCCCCCCGTTTCGACGAGCTCTCGCCGTCGGTCGAACTGCTGGAAACCGGCATCAAGGTTATCGACCTGGTCTGCCCGTTCGCCAAGGGCGGCAAGGTGGGCCTGTTCGGTGGCGCCGGCGTGGGCAAGACCGTCAACATGATGGAGCTCATCAACAACATCGCCAAGCAGCACAGCGGCCTGTCGGTGTTCGCCGGCGTGGGCGAGCGCACCCGCGAAGGCAACGACTTCTACCATGAAATGGAAGAGTCCAAGGTGCTGGACAAGGTCGCCATGGTGTTCGGCCAGATGAACGAGCCCCCGGGCAACCGCCTGCGCGTGGCGCTGACCGGCCTGACCATGGCCGAGAAGTTCCGCGACGAAGGCCGCGACATCCTGTTCTTCGTCGACAACATCTACCGCTACACCCTGGCCGGCACCGAAGTGTCCGCCCTGCTGGGCCGCATGCCTTCCGCCGTGGGCTACCAGCCGACGCTGGCCGAGGAAATGGGCGTGCTGCAGGAACGCATCACCTCCACCAAGACCGGTTCCATCACGTCGATCCAGGCCGTGTACGTGCCCGCCGACGACCTGACCGACCCGTCGCCCGCCACCACCTTCCAGCATCTGGATTCCACCGTGGTGCTTTCGCGCGACATCGCCGCGCTGGGCATCTACCCCGCCGTGGATCCGCTGGATTCCACCAGCCGCCAGCTCGACCCGCAGGTCGTGGGCGAAGAGCACTACGCGGTGGCCCGCGGCGTGCAGCAGACGCTGCAGCGCTACAAGGAACTGCGCGACATCATCGCCATCCTGGGCATGGACGAGCTCTCGCCCGAGGACAAGCAGGCCGTGGCCCGCGCCCGCAAGATCCAGCGCTTCCTGTCGCAGCCCTTCCACGTGGCCGAAGTGTTCACCGGCTCGCCTGGCAAGTACGTGCCGCTGGCCGAGACCATCCGCGGCTTCAAGATGATCGTCGAAGGCGAGTGCGATGCGCTGCCGGAGCAGGCCTTCTACATGGTCGGCACCATCGACGAGGCCTTCGAGAAGGCCAAGAAACTGCAATAAGGACGATTATGGCTACCCTCAATGTGGACGTGGTCAGCGCGGAAGCGTCGATCTTCGCCGGCGAGGCGAAGTTCGTCGCGCTGCCCGGCGAGGCGGGCGAGCTGGGCATCCTGCCCGGGCATGCGCCGCTGATTTCCCGCGTGCGGCCGGGGACGCTCAAGATCGTGCGGCCCGACGGCACCGAGGAGCAGCTCTTCGTGGCCGGCGGCATTCTGGAAGTCCAGCCCGGCAGCGTGACGGTCCTGTCCGACACCGCCATCCGGGCGGCCGACCTGGACGAGGCGAAGGCGGAAGAGGCCCGCAAGCGGGCGGAAGAAAGCCTGCGCAACGCCAAGGAAAAGTCCGACATCGCCGCCGTCGAGGCCGAGCTCGCCATGCTGGCGGCCCAGGTCGCGGCCGCGCGCAAGCTGCGCCGCACCGGCCGGCACTGATCCCGGCCTGCCGCGGCCTCTTCCGTGGGCCGCGGCAATCCGCCGGTCAGAAAGGCCCTCCTTCGCGCACAGCCTCCCACAGGCGTTCGGCCGCCGCGCTCAGCGGCGAATCGGGCCGATACAGCCGTATTTCCAGATCGATATCGTTCGCCTCGTCGAATACCCTGACGAGCTCGCCCGCCTGCAGCGCGGGCCGGATCAGGCTGAGCGGCAGCCAGCCTATGCCCATGCCGTTCTGGATCATCGATTTCAGCACGGCCGCCAGCGTGCACGACATCACGGGTACGCGGGTGAACGGAATGGGTAGCCGCGGCTCGCAATATTCCAGTATGCGCCCCGTGGCGGAATCCAGCGTATAGGACAGATACGGCAACTCAGGGTTGGCCTTGCCTGCCGGGTTCCAGACCGGCCGGCCCTGGCCGTCCGGCGCGGACACCGCAATCAGCGTGTCGCCGCCCACTACCACGGAGACGAAGCTGTCTGTGGGCAGGCTGGGCGGCAGGTCGGGGTGCTGGTGGCTCAGGAGGAACTGCGCTTCGCCCCGGTAAATCTGTTGCTCGCAGCTGCGCAGCGTGCCGGCGGTCAGCTGCAGCGTGGCCATGCGCGTGGATTCGCCCATGCGCAGTATCCAGTCCGGGAAGAAAGTGGAGGAAAGGGTCTGCGTGGCGGCAAAGCGCAGCGTCGACGCATCGGCCAGATCGATCGCGCGCGTTTCCTCTCTGAGCGCAAGGCATTGCCGCTTGAGTTCGGAGGCCCCGGCGCGGAAGAATTCACCGGCTGCCGTCAGGTGGCATCCGCGGTGCGACCGCACGAACAGCTCCGCACCCACCCAGTCTTCCAATGCCTTGATCCGGCGGCTGAAGGCCGACTGCGTGACATGGCGCAATTCCGCCGCTCTGGAAAAATTGCCGGTCTCGGCGAGGGTTTCGAAGTCGTCGAGCCACAGGAGTTCCATCGCCCATTCCGGATATGCATCGATCCAGTCCAATATAGCATTGGCCCGCAGGCCGGTCCCTGCCTACCATGAGCCCGCTTACCCAAGGAGAAAACACCAGATGCGGATCGTGGACGTGCGGGAGAAGACCTTCTCCATCGGCTCGAATATCGCCAATGCGTATATCGATTTCTCGAAGATGACCTGCTCGGTGGTCGCTGTCGTCACGGATGTCGTGCGCGACGGCAAGCCCGTGGTGGGATACGGATTCAACTCCAACGGCCGCTACGGCCAGGGCGCCCTGATGCGCGAGCGCTTCCTGCCCAGGCTGCTCGAAGCCGACCCCGCGACGCTGGTCGACGAACGGCATGGAAACCTCGACCCCTTCGCCATATGGGATGCCTTGATGCGCAACGAGAAGCCCGGCGGCCATGGCGAACGCTCGGTCGCCGTCGGGACCATCGACATGGCCGTATGGGACGCCGTGGCCAAGATCGAGGGCAAGCCGCTCTACCAGGTGCTGGCCGACCGCTACCGAGGCGGCAAGGCCGACGACAAGGTCTGGATCTACGCCGCGGGCGGCTATTACTACCCCGGCAAGGACGATGCCCAGCTGCAGCAGGAAATGCGCAGCTACCTGGAGCGCGGCTACGAGGTCGTGAAAATGAAGATCGGCGGGGCTTCCCTGCAGGAAGACCGGCGCCGCATCGAATCGGTGCTGGAAGTCATCGGAAGCGGCAACCGCCTGGCGGTGGACGCCAATGGCCGGTTCGACCTCGAAACCGCGCTGGCCTACGCCGAAATGCTCGAGCCCTATGGACTGTTCTGGTACGAGGAAGCCGGCGACCCGCTGGACTACGCCTTGCAGGCCGAACTCTCCCGCGCCTATCCGGGCGCCATGGCGACGGGCGAAAACCTCTTCTCGCACCAGGACGCGCGCAACCTGCTGCGCTATGCCGGCATGCGGCCGGACCGGGACTACCTGCAGTTCGACTGCGCGCTGTCCTACGGCCTGGTCGAATACCTGCGGACGCTGGACGTCATGGACCAGGCCGGCTGGTCCACGCGCCGGGTCGTGCCGCACGGCGGGCACCAGATGTCGCTGAACATCGCCGCCGGCCTGCATCTCGGCGGCAACGAGTCGTACCCGGACGTCTTCCAGCCGTTCTGCGGCTTCGCCGACGATATCCGCGTGCAGGAAGGCTACGTCGGGCTGCCATCGGTACCGGGCATCGGCTTCGAGACCAACTCGAAGCTGTTCAAGGCCATGCAGGAGGTGTATCGCGCGTGACATGGCGACCGCGTCCTTCCGGACGCGCCTCAGCCGTTGCCAGTTGGGGGGCATAGCCGAACGCGAGCGTATCCGCGTTCGCATAGCCGGACACGAAGGCCATGCGTGCTCCGGAACGGGGTTCGAAGACATGCCGGGAAATTTTCCCGATGTTTCCCCCGTAGACGTGGATACTGACCGACATCCGGGTGGCCGATGCATTCGCTACCCGATGGATATCGCCGACCGACGGCGATACCAGCTCGATGCCGCCGGCCCGCAAGGTCGCGGAAGATGTCCGTTTCAGGGCGCCGGCTTCGTACAGGAAGCGGTCGCCGATTTCGGCTCCCCTGAGCATGCCGATGACGGCCCAGGTCCGGTGGTCGTGGATGGGTGTCTGCTGTCCCGGTGCCCAGGTGAAGCTCACCACCGAAAAACGCTCCATCGGATCGAGATAGAGCAGGTGGGGCCGGGAAGCAACGGAGCCGCACGATGTGAAGCAGGGCGGCAGCCAGTCGTCGCGCTGCACCAGTACGCGGGCTTCCCGCCCCACCAGCATCAGGGTTTCGTGCTCGGCAAGCCCCCGGTCGACGATGGCCGAGGCTTTCGCAATGAACGCATGGAACCGGTTCCGTTTCACCGCATTCTCCCGTCACGCCCGGGGGAGGGCGTGGCAGGTGGCCCGGACGCGAGGCCGGCCATACTGGCGCCGCATGGGCGCCCGCGCACTCATGCTCCGAGAAACTCCACGACCTGCGACGTGAATGCCTCGGGCGCTTCCTGATTGGAGAGATGCGCCGCATCCAGTTCGATGTACGCGGCGCCGGGGATCGCCGAGGCGATGAGCCGGCCGTCCTCTGGCGGCGCGGCCAGGTCGTGGGTGCCCGCGACGACCAGTGCCGGCGCCGCAATGCCGGCGAGCGTCTCCCTGAGGTCGGCGTCGCGGATCGCCGCGCAGCAGGCGGCGTATCCTTCGGGCGGGTTGCCCAGCAGCATCAGGCGGATGGCCTCGACGGTAGCCGGATGATCCTCGTGCGTGCGCGGCATGAACCAGCGTGCGAGCACGGCGGGGGTGATGGCTGCCATGCCGCCCTGTTCGACCTTGGCCATCCGGTCGTTCCACGACTCGACGGTGCCCATGCGTGCGCTAGTGTTGCACAGCGCCAGGCGGCCGATCCGGTCCGGGTGGCGCGCGGCCAGCCACATGCCGATCATGCCTCCCAGCGACAGGCCGCAGAAATGCGCCCGGCCGATTTCCAGGTGATCGAGCAGCGCCAGGGCGTCCCGGCCCAGGCGGTCCAGCGCGTACGGCCCGGCCGGTACGTCGGATGCGCCGTGCCCGCGCATGTCGTAGCGCAGGACCCGGAACCGTTCGCGCAGCGCCGGCATCTGCGGTTCCCACATGCCCAGGTCGGTGCCCAGGGAGCTCGAAAGCATGACGACCGGGGCATCTCCGTGTCCGCTCCACTCGTAGTGGATGCGGGTGGAATCGTCGGTATCGATCATGGGCATGGCGGTTCTCCGTGAGTGGGTCCGGGCGGTCAGGGAATGTTCGCCGGCCGTGGCCGCAAGCCCGGCCGGAGGAAGGCGAGCAGGCCCAGCGCCGGTCCGGGAAGGAGCACCCAGGCCGAATCCGCGCCTATCCTTTCGAATGCATAGACCGTGGCCGAAATGGATATCACGGTAATGGCGAACCCGATCGAGTTCTGCAATGCCAGGGCCGATCCCATCTGCCCCGCCGGGCATGCCTGGGCGGACAGCGCCGAGAAATGGGGGGAGTCGGCGATTACGGCGGCGCCCCATGCCAGCAGGACGATCAACAGGGCCGGGCCGGGCAGGTCCCGCCATCCCAGGGCGAATATCAGGCAGCACGAGCCGGAAAGCGCAAGGGCCCCGGCAGCCACGCGCGCGCTACCCAGCCGCCGCGACAGGGCACCCCCGGCCACGCATCCCAGGGCGCCGGCGGCGATGACGGCGAAGGCCAGGACCGACACGCCGCCGGGGCCGGAGCCGAGGCCGATCGTCCGGGGCAGGTCCGTCGCCGCCACATAGAGCGGCACCACGGTCCAGAACGCGTACAGTTCCCACATATGCCCGAAGTACCCCGTTGCGGCGGCACGAAAGGCCGGCAGCCGGAATACCTGCCATCCCCTGCCGGCGCCCGGGCGCGGCGCGCCCGGGGCGGGCCCGGCGGCCGCGTCGTTGTCCCCGAGCGCGGCAACGAGGCAGGCGGCAAGCACCGCCAGCACGGAAGACGCGGTGATGACGGCACGCCAGGGCATGTCCGTTCCCAGGATCTTCAGGATGTGCGGCAGCGCCGTGCCCATCGTCAGCATGGCCACCAGCTGGGCCAGCGCCCATCCCGCCCGGTCGGGCGCCCAGCGGACGATCAGTTTCATGCCCATGGGGTAGATGCCGGCCAGGCATATGCCGACGAGGAAACGATAGGCCAGTCCGGCCGCCATGCCCTGCGCCAGCCAGGCGAAGCCGGCATTGAAGCAGGCTCCTGCCAGCGCCGAGACCGTGAATATCGAGCTGGCGCGGAACCTGTCGGCATAGCCGGAAAGGGAGATGGCCAGCGTTCCCAGTATGAAGCCGGCCTGCACCGCGCTCGTGAGCCAACCGATTTCCAGCGCGCCCACGTCCCAGGCGCGCATGACGTCCGCCGCGGCGCCGTTCGCGCTGAACCACAGCGACGTGCCGAAAAGCTGGGCCAGCGCGATGGTGGCGACGGCGCCGAGCCTGCGGGAAAGGAAACGATGCAGCCGCTGCGCCATGACATGCGTCCGTGGAGCTTTGCGCCGGCGGCTAGACGGCCAGCGCCCGATGCGATGCGCACGCGGATGCCGGATGCGCAAGCCGGTAGGCGATCAGGTCTTCGATCGCGATGTGCGGCAGTTTCCAGCGCGACGCGAACTCCAGGATCTGGACGCCTTTCATGACGGTGCCATCGTCGTTCATCAGCTCGCCGATGACGCCTGTCGCCGGCAAACCCGCCAACCCGCACAAATCGACGGCCGCTTCCGTGTGGCCCGGGCGCTCGAGCACGCCGCCGTCCCTGGCGACCAGGGGAAACACATGCCCGGGCCGCACGAAATCCGCAAGCTCCGTGCTGCGGGCAAGCTGGCGTACCGTTGCGCAGCGGTCCATGGCCGAAATGCCGGTAGTGGTTCCGTGCCGGGCGTCGATGGAGACGGTGAAGGCCGTCGCCAGGGGCGCATCGTTGGCGGCCACCATGGGGTCCAGGCGCAGTGCCTGAGCCTGCCGGCGCCTCAGGGGTGCGCAGACGATGCCGCTCGAGTGGCGGATGACGAACGCCATGGCCTCGGGTGTGCAAAGCGATGCGGCCATGACGAGGTCGCCTTCGTTTTCCCGGCGCTCATCGTCGGTCACGATGACGATTCCGCCCCGGGAGATGGTGGCGATGGCATGGCCGACGCGCGCATGTCGGCCGTCGCGTCCGGGGGCTTGCAGGTCGTCTCCGATGTGTTGCGGCATGTTGGAATTCCATCGCCTTCTTCTTGTCGACGATGCATTCTAAGGAATCGCGGGCTTCGCTTGAATCAATATTAAATTGCACATAAGCTTCGAAAAAAACGATAGGAGACCGAGGGTGAACATCCGGCAGCTGGAGAGCTTTCTCACCATCGTGCAGCTCGGGAGCTTTGCGGCGGCCGCCGAACGGCTCCATCTCACGCAATCCACCATCTCGGCGCGTATCCAGGAGCTGGAGGAAGATCTCGGCGTGGAGCTGTTCCACCGCACGCCCCGCCAGATCCGGCTCTCCCTGCGAGGCCGCGAACTGGTTTCGTATGCGGAGCGGGCCGTGGCGCTGTTTTCCGAGATCCGGTCGGAGATCGGCAACAGGGATTCGGTTTCCGGCGTGCTGCGCATCGGCCTGGTGGAATTGATCGCCAATACGTGGCTGCCGCGGCTGACCTCGGCACTCAATGACGAGTATCCGGGGCTGACCGTGGAATTCGAGGTGGGCCTGAACCCGTTTCTCCTGGAAGGGCTGCGCACGGGAAATCTCGATATCGCGCTCATCGCGGGCAAGGCGCCGGGCCCGCAGTTCAAGGCGGTCAGCGTAGGCGCCGTTCCGTTCGGGTGGATGGCCGCTCCGAACCTGGCCGTGCCGGACGGTGTGCTCGGCCCGCAGGACCTGCGCAAGCTGCCGGTAATCTACCAGGGCGCAGAATCGTTCATGAATCAGACCATGAACGATTGGCTGAAGCTGCCGAATGCGCGCCGGCAGCGCGGGACCTCGTGCACGGGACTCGGGGCCATCGCGTCGCTGACGATGACGGGAATGGGGGTATGCCTGCTGCCGGTCGCCTTTTTCCAGGAACTCGTCGCGGCGGGCAGGCTGCGGGTGCTCGAAGTGTCTCCCGCCGAGATTGTCGTCCCTTTCACGGCCGTGTTCCTGGACCGCGAACCCGCGCAGGTCTTGACGCACATTGCCGCGCTGTGCGCCGGGGCGAGCACGTTCGATTGCCCCGAGCCGTCCGGCGGATGAACCGGCGCGGGGCGCCGCACCCTGCGGCGCCCGCGTCCCGCCTACTGGATGCGGGTCAGGTCGTCGTCCTTGGTTTCCTTCATGACGAATCCTGCGATGACCGTGCAGACCGCCAGGGCGATAATGTACGCGTGGAACAGCCATGAGGCGCCGAGGGAGGCCGCCCAGGTGTTCACGTAGGGGGCCGTTCCGCCGAATATGGCGACCGTCAGCGACGTCACGACCCCGACCCCTACGCCCCGCACCGGCGCGGGAATCAGCTCGGCCATCAGGACGGGGTAGATGCTCACTCCTATCGTCCAGATGATCAGGGCCAGGCCCTGTGCGACGAACAGCGAAACGGGCTGGTCGGAGATGAGGGACTGGATGGGAATGCCGAACACCGCCACGGCCAGCCCGAACAGCATGATTACGGGGCGGCGGCCGATTTTGTCCGACAGCATGCCGAACAGGGGCAGGAAAACGATGGTGCAGGCCTGTGCGCACAGGCTGGCCACATACGCGCCGTTCGGGTGCATCTTGTGGCTGGCGATGGCCAGTGCCGGCGCGAAGACGACCCAGGTGTAGTACCAGACGTTCATGGCGGCGTTCAGGCCGGTGATCAGCACCACCAGCTTGAACATGGTCTTCGCCGGCACCCGGGGGCGCTGCGCACTCATGGCCTTCTGTTTCGCGATCCTGGCGAATGCCTCGGTTTCGTTCGCCTTGCGGCGCAGGTACAGGGTATAGATGCTGAGTACGCTGCCGATGGCGAAGCCGATGCGCCAGCCCCATTCGTTCATCTCGGATTCGCTCAGGAAACTGGTCATGGCGGCCGCCACGCCCGTCGCCAGCATGATCCCCACCACCACGCTGACGAACACCGAGCTTGCCCACAGCCCGCGCCTTTCCCTGGGAGCGATCTCGGCCACGTAGACATAGGAAACACCCGATTCGCCGCCGTGGGCGAAGCCCTGCGTGACCCTCAGCACGAACAGGCAGAAGGGCGCCCACAGGCCGATCGACTCGTAGTCGGGCAGCAAGGCGATTCCCAGGCTGGAGCCGCCCAGCATCAGCATGCTGATCACCAGGGCCTTCCTGCGCCCCTGGCCGTCGGCGAAGCGGCCGAATACCAGTCCCCCCAGCGGCCGGGCCACGAAACCGCCGGCGAAAATGGCAAGAGTGGACAGCAGCGCCGAGGTGGGATCGGATTTGGAAAAGAAATTGGCTGCCAGGTAGGTGGACAGGATTCCGTATATCGTCCAGTCGTACCATTCCAGCATGTTGCCCACGGCCGCCGCGCGCAACGATCGGCGACGCTCCTGCAGTGTGAGGGAGTGGCCTCCGTTCTCCGTGGCCCCCCGGGTCATGCCCTGCCCTTCCCATGTCGTTTCCATGTTGTCTCCCTTGTTTGGAATTTGTCGTATTGCAGGAAACCAGACCGCTGCCCGGCGGGGCCGGGCAGGCATGTCGAACTCGTCAGAAGCGGGAGCCGCCTACCGGTTCCGGCCGAATTGCGCGCCGTAGTGCGGCGCCTTCAGCCGCGGTCCGGAGCCGAACAGCTTGTTTCTGAGCGCTCCCCCGGCGTACGAGGTCTTGTAGACTCCCCTTTCCTGGAGAGCCGGCACCACGAGGTCGACGAAGTCGTTGATGCCTTCGTGGGCCACGGTGTAGTTCAGGTTGTAGCCGTCGATGTCGGTGGCCTCTACCCATTCCTGGAGTTCCCGGGCGACGGTTTCCGGGGAGCCGTGGACCAGGGGGCCGCTGCCGCCGAATCCCATGTGCTCGGCGACTTCGCCAACCGTCCAGACGCGCGACGGGTCTGCGACGGTGAAGCGGTCGATGGCGGTATGGATGCTGTCGTTGCGGATGTGCTTGACGGGCTCCGCGGGGTCGAAGGCGGAGAAATCCACGCCGGTGAAGCCGGAAAGCAGGGCCAGGGCGCCTTCGGTGCTGATGTGGCGCCGGTATTCCTCTACCTTTTCCCTGGCCTGTGCGTCGGTCGGCGCGGCCACGACGGTCATCATGGCGAAGACCTGGATGTCGGCCGGGTTGCGGCCCTGCGCGACGGCCGCCTGGCGGATCTTCCTGACCGCATTCGCCAGCATTTCCTTCGTCGGTCCGCCGATGAACACGCACTCCGCGTGGCGCCCGGCGAATTCCAGCCCCTTGGACGACGTACCGGCCTGATACAGCACCGGCGTGCGCTGCGGCGAAGGTTCGGAAAGGTGGATGCCTTCCACGCGGAAATACTCGCCATCGTGGCGCACGGCATGGACTTTCGACGGGTCGGTGAAGATGCCGGCCGCCTTGTCCCGGCGCACGGCATCGTCTTCCCAGCTGCCTTCCCACAACTGGTACATGATATCCATGTACTCGGCGGCGATCTCATAGCGCAGATCGTGGCTTTTCTGTTTGGCCTGGCCGCTGCCCTTGGCCGAACTGTTCAGGTAGCCGGTGACGATGTTCCAGCCTGCCCGCCCCTGCGTCAGGTGGTCCAGCGTGGACATCCTGCGCGCGAAGGTATAGGGCGGCTCGGTCGATATGGAGGCAGTGACGCCGAACCCCAGATGCTCCGTGACCGCCGCCATCGCCGGCACGACCAGGAAAGGGTCGTTCACGGGTACCTGCAATCCGACCTTGAGGGCGGCATCGGGGCTGCCGCCATAGACGTCGTAGACCCCCGTCACGTCCGCGAGGAAGATGCCGTCGAACTTCCCCCGTTCCAGAGTCTTCGCCAGCTCTTGCCAGTAGGCCAGCGACGTGTATTCGGAGGCTCTGTCGCGGGGGTGGCGCCACAGGCCGGGGCACTGGTGGCCGACGCAGTTCATGTTGAAGGCATTGATGCGGATTTCTTTGGGCATGGTTCCTCGGCAATGGAAGTCGTCTGGAAGAATGTCCGGGCGGCGGGCTGCGCAAGGCGTCCGCTGCCTCGGGGTCCGGCGGTTTCGGGCGCAGGCCGGCTACCTGCGCGGGCGGGGCGCCAGCCCCGCCTACGCTGTCGCATGAAACTCCGCAAGGGCCGCGTATCGGCCCCTGCAGTACGCCAGGGGGGCTTCGTCGTGCACGGCGACGCGGGCCAGCGAGCCGATCACGATGGCGTGATCGCCGGCCGCATGGATGTCCTGCACCGTGCACTCCCCATGGGCGACGGCCCCGGCGATCATGGGACTGCCCAGCACGCCGGGCGTGTAGTCGATTTCCCGGAATTTGTCCTCCGCCTTCGAGGCAAACACCTTGGAAATGCCGGTCTGGCGGGAAGACAGGAAATTGATGCAGAAATGGCGGCTTTCCAGGATGGCGCCGAGCGTGTTCGAGCGATGGTCCAGGCAGACGAGAAACAGGGGAGGGGCCAGCGACAGCGAAGCGACCGCGCTGATGGTGATGCCGAACAGCCGGCCGCTGCCGTCGCGCGTGGTGACGACCGCGACCCCGGTTGGAAACTGGCCGGCAAAGGCGCGCAGGTCTGCCGGCGAGATATGGGCGTGGCCGGGCATGGCAATGTCTCCATCTCGTTGTTTTTCGATGGCCACATTGTGAGCAGGGAGGTACGGCGGTTCAAACGAAATAATTTTGGCGTGGCTGATCGCAAATTTCGAAGCGAAGGCGGGCGAGCCTGCCGGATAGCGAGGCGCGAAGCATGCGTGCTTTCCATATCGCGTGAATTCCGCATTGTCCGTGGCGGCACCGCCCCGTAGCCTGGAGCCTCGATCCATTACCGCGAGGCCCCCAATGCTCGAAGCCGTCGATTGCGCCGTTCTCGTCATACCTTCCCAGGCTGCCTGGACGCGGGACTGGATGGCCGCCCGCAGCGGGCTGGGCCGGGTCCGCCTGCACGGCGTGATGCTGGCGCACGAGGGGCCGCAGGCCTTGTCGGCGCTGGGGCTGTCGCTGCGCCGCTATGACGTCTGCGCGCTGCCGGTGAGCGCCGCCGCGCTGTCCTGGACGCGCACGGCGCTGGCCTGCGTGCCGCAGGAGCTGCCGGTGCCGCTGCTGGGCGTGCTGCGCGAGGTCCGCGCCGCAGCCGTGCGCGACTTGCTGGCGCTGGGCATGGCCGATTTCGTGCACGAGGCCGCCGGGGACGAAGAGTTGCAGGCCAGGCTGGCGCAACTGGCCCGCCGCTCGCGCTTCAAGCCCGATACAGGCGGCGCGGGAGGGCCGGCCGGGGGGGCGGTGCCGGCCGCTCCCCTGGCCGTGCGGGCCTGCGAGGAGGCGGCTGCGCCGGCGTCCGTGGAGCCTTTCAAGCAGGCCAAAAGCCGTATCGTCGCGTCGTTCGAGCGCGACTACCTCAACGGCGCGCTGGCCCGCCATGCCGGCAACATCTCCTCGGCGGCGCGGGCCGCCCGCAAGCACCGGCGGGCCTTCTGGGCCTTGATGCGCAAGCACCGCATCGACGCTGCGCCGTTTCGCGAGGCCGCGCCGGATACCTGAGCGCGGCGGCGGCCGCGGGCGGGCGGCGGGTAAAATCGCGGCTTCCGCTCAAAGAGAACCGACGTGTCCGTATCCCTGAAGAACGATATCTTCCTGCGGGCGCTGCTGCGCCAGCCGGTACCGTATACGCCGGTCTGGCTCATGCGCCAGGCCGGCCGCTACCTGCCCGAATACAACGCCACGCGCGCGCGCGCCGGCTCCTTCATGGGCCTGGCCCAGAACCCCCAGTACGCCGCGGAAGTCACGCTGCAGCCGCTGGAGCGCTACCCGCTGGACGCGGCCATCCTGTTTTCCGACATCCTGACCGTGCCGCACGCCATGGGACTGGGCCTGGATTTCGCGGCGGGCGAGGGCCCGCGCTTCGCCCGCCCGGTGCGTAGCGAGGCCGAGGTGGCCCGCCTGGCGGTGCCCGACATGGCGCAGCTGCAGTACGTCTTCGACGCCGTGGGCGTCATCCGCCGCGAGCTCGACGGCCGGGTGCCGCTGATCGGCTTCGCGGGGAGCCCCTGGACCGTGGCGTGCTACATGGTCGAAGGCCAGGGCACGGACGAGTACCGCCTGGTCAAGACCATGCTGTATGCGCGGCCCGACCTGCTGCACCGCATCCTGGAAATCAACGCCGAAGCGACGGCGCAATATCTCAACGCCCAGATCGCCGCCGGCGCCCAGGCCGTCATGATCTTCGACAGCTGGGGCGGGGTGCTGGCCGACGGCCTGTTCCAATCCTTCTCGCTGGCCTATACCCGCCGCGTGGTGGATGCCCTGGCGCGGGAGCGCGAGGGGCGCCGCGTGCCCGTGATCGTGTTCACCAAGGGCGGCGGCATCTGGCTGGAAGACATCGCCGGCTCGGGCTGCGATGCAGTGGGGGTGGACTGGACCGTGAGCCTGGGAGGGGCGCGGCGCCGGCTGGGCGACCGCGTGGCCCTGCAGGGCAACCTGGACCCCATGGCGCTGTTTGCCGGAGAAGAGGCGCTGCGGGGGGAGGTCCGCCGCGTGCTCGACGATTTCGGGCCGGTGGGTGCCGGCGGCCACGTGTTCAACCTGGGCCATGGCATTTCCCGCCATACGCCGCCGGAAGCCGTATCCGTGCTGGTCGACGAGGTCCATCGCTACAGCCGGGGGCTGCACGCCTAGCGGTGTCGCGCCCCGGCATTTGCCGCGGTTTCCGGGGGGCCTGCACGCTCGCGCAGGCATGGGGTGGCAGGTACGTAAGTGAACGCTTCGTCTGTCACCGCCGGAAACCCGTAGGCAATTCCGGCGCAGTTGTGCACAGAAAGTTGTCTGCTAGGGAAAACCCTTAGAAAGTTTGGGCGAGTTCTGGATTATTTTTACAATCCATTGATTTATATGAGAAATAAAGCTTCTCTCTGCGGTGTGTAAAGATGCGTGTCTCCTGCGGCATAGGGAGGCGGACGAGGGAAAGGGCGTTTTTCCCCAAAGTTATCCACAGGTCTTCGTGCCCGTTTCCCCAAACCCCGTACCGACAATCGTTTAGCTCTCAAACAGAGAATCCACTTTAACTTCGATGCCGAAATTCCCAGCATGCCCGGAACAGCGGTGACCGCAGCGGCGCCAGAGGGCGGGGGCGCGTGGGTCCGGGTGGCGCTGGACGTGCCGCTGGCCGGCCCCTTCGACTACCGGGCGGACCGGCCGCTGGCAGCGGGTACCCGGGTGATCGTGCCGTTCGGCCGGCGCAGGCTGGTGGGCGTGGTGCTGGAGACCCCGCTGCAGCCGGATTGCGAGCCGGAACAGGTGCGCGACGTCGAGCGGGTGCTGGACGATCTGCCGCCCCTGCCGCAGGAATGGATGGGGCTGGCGCGGTTCGCGGCGGGCTATTACCAGCGGCCGCTGGGCGAGGTGATGCTGCCGGCGCTGCCGGCCGCCTTGCGCCGGCCGTCGGCCTACGAGGGCAAGCGTTCGGGAGCGGGGCCGGTGGCGCGCCGCGACGCCCGGCGTCCGGCCGCCGGCCCCGGGGGGGCGGCGGAGCCGGACGTCCCGCCCGAACTCAATCCGGCGCAGCGCCAGGCGGCGCAGGCCATTGCCGACGCCAGCGGCTTCAAGGTGTTCCTGCTGCATGGCGTCACGGGCAGCGGCAAGACCGAGGTCTACCTGCATGCGGCCCGGGCCGCGCTGGCCGCGGGTCGCCAGGTGCTCATGCTGGTGCCCGAGATCAACCTGACCCCGCAGCTGGAGCAGGCTCTGCGCGCCCGCCTGGAGCCGCTGGCCGGCCCGCGCACGCTGGCGGTGCTGCACAGCGGCCTGGCCGACGGCGAGCGGTTGCAGGCGTGGCTGGCCGCCGCGCGCGGACAGGCGAGGGTGCTGCTCGGCACCCGCATGGCCGTGTTCGCGCCGCTGCCCGATCTCGGCCTGATCGTGGTGGACGAGGAGCACGACGCGTCCTACAAGCAGCAGGAAGGCCTGCGCTATTCCGCGCGCGACCTGGCGGTCTGGCGCGGGCGCGAGCGCGGCGCGACGGTGGTGCTGGGCTCGGCCACGCCGTCGCTGGAATCCTGGCACCACGCGCAGCGGGGCCGCTACGCCTGCCTGAGCCTGCCGGCGCGGGCCCGCGCCAGCAGCCCGCCCGCGGTGCGGCTGGTCGATACCCGCCGGTTGGCCCTGGAGCAGGGGTTCTCCCCGCAATTGCTCGAAGCCATCGGGCAGCGCCTGGCCGGCGGCGAGCAATCGTTGGTCTTCCTGAACCGCCGAGGTTATGCCCCCGTGCTGCATTGCGCGTCCTGCGGCTGGGTCAGCCAGTGCACCCGCTGCACGGCCTTCACCGTGCTGCATCGCGCTTCCGGCGGCCACCGGCTGCAATGCCACCATTGCGGCCTGCACGCGCGGGTGCCGCGCGCCTGCCCGGAATGCGGCGACCAGGACCTTCGGCCCATGGGCCGCGGCACGCAGCGCGTCGAAGAGACCCTGGCCGAGCATTTTCCGCAGGCCCGCATCCTGCGCATCGACGCCGACAGCACGCGGCGCAAGGGCAGCGCGCAGTCGCTGTTCGCCAGCGTCCATGCCGGCGAGATCGATATTCTGGTAGGCACGCAGATGGTCGCCAAGGGGCACGATTTCGCCAACCTGGGGCTGGTAGGCGTGCTCAATGCCGACGCCATGCTGTTCGCCCAGGATTTCCGGGCCCCGGAGCGGCTGTTCGCGCAGCTGATGCAGGTGGCCGGGCGGGCGGGGCGCCACGGTGCGGCGGCCGAGGTCCTGATCCAGACCGGGTATCCCGAGCAGCCGGTCTACCAGGCCCTGCTGCGTCACGACTATGCCGGCTTCGCCCGCCACGGGCTGGCCGAGCGCGAGGCCGCCGGGCTGCCGCCTTTCTCGTACCAGGCGCTGCTGACCGCCGAAGCGCGCGAGCTGGCGCTGGCGCTGGATTTCCTGGGCCGGGCCCGCGCCCTGGCCGAGGACGGCCTGCAAGCGCAGGCCGATGCCGGTGCCGTGGCGCTCTACGACCCGGTGCCCCTGCGCGTGGTGCGCGTGGCCCATGTCGAGCGCGCCCAGCTGCTGGTCGAGAGCGCGCACCGGCCGGCGCTGCAGGCCTTTCTCAAGGCCTGGGTGGCGAGCCTGCCGCCGCTGGCTGCCCAGGCCCGCGTGCGCTGGCAGCTGGAGGTCGACCCCCTTGAAATCTGAGTCCGCCCGCTGCCGCGCGCCGCGCGCGGGCCGCCCCTAGCCCTGCCATGCCTGAACACGATACCGCTTCTTCCGGACTGAACCCCGCGCAGCGCGAGGCCGTCCGCTACCTGGACGGCCCCTGCCTGGTGCTGGCCGGCGCGGGCTCGGGCAAGACCCGCGTCATCACGCAGAAGATCGCCTATCTGCTGCGCGAATGCGGGTACATGGGCCGCAATGTGGTGGCCCTGACCTTCACCAACAAGGCCGCCCGCGAGATGGCCGAACGCATCCGCGGGCTGGTCGACCCCCGGCTGGCCAAGGGGCTGACCGTCAGCACCTTCCATTCGCTGGGCGTGCGCATCCTGCGCGAAGAGGCGCGCCACGCCGGCCTGAAGCCGCAGTTTTCCATACTGGATGCCGACGACGCGCTGGCCATCGTCCAGGAACTGCTCGCCACTACCGACCGCGCCCGGTTGCGCTCGGTGCAGCAGGCGATATCGCTGTGGAAGAACGCGCTGCTCGACCCCGACGCGGCCGCCCGTGCCGCTTCGACTCCGGGCGAGGTCGAGGCGGCGCGCGTCTACCGCAGCTACGATGCCACGCTGGCCGCCTACCAGTCGGTGGACTTCGACGACCTGATCCGCATCCCGGCACAGCTGCTCGAATCGAACGACGAGGTGCGCGAACGCTGGCAGAACCGCGTGCGCTACCTTCTGGTCGACGAATACCAGGACACCAACGTTTGCCAGTACCGGCTGGTGCAGCGGCTGACCGGCGCGCGGGCCATGTTCACGGCGGTCGGCGACGACGACCAGGCCATCTACGCCTGGCGCGGGGCCACCGTCGAGAACCTGGCCAGCCTGACGGTCGACTACCCGTCCATACGCGTGATCAAGCTGGAGCAGAACTACCGTTCCGTGCAGAGCATCCTGGCCGCGGCCAACCGGGTGATCGAGAAGAACCCCAAGGTGTTCGAGAAGACGCTGTGGTCGGACCTGGGCGCGGGCGAGCCCATTGCCGTTTCGCCCATGGACAACGAAGAGGCCGAGGCCGAATCCCTGGCCATGAAGATTTCGGCGGCCCGCTTCGAACGGCGCGCCGAATGGCGGGATTTCGCCATCCTGTACCGCAGCAACCACCAGGCGCGGGTGCTGGAGCAGGCACTGCGCAACCTGAAGATCCCGTACACCATCTCGGGCGGCCAGAGCTTCTTCGACAAGGCCGAAGTGCGCGACCTGCTGGCCTACCTGCGGCTGATCGCCAACGACGAGGACGACCCTGCCTTCATCCGGGCGGCGACCACCCCGCGCCGGGGCATCGGCCAGGCCACCCTGCAGGCGCTGGGCCAGTACGCCGGCGAGCGGCAGGTGTCGCTGTTCGCTGCGGTGTTCGAGCAGGGGGTGGAAGCCCGCATGGCGACGCGCCAGCTGGAGCCGCTGCGTACCTTTGCCGCCTTCGTGCAGCGCATGCAGTGGCGCGCCGGGCGCGGGGCGGCCGACGGACAGGCGCCGGCTTCGGCCGAGGCCGCCGGGCCCATTCTGGACGACCTGCTGCAGGCCATCCAGTACGAGCGCTACCTGTACGACACGCTGGACGAGCGGGCGGCGCAGTCGCGCTGGCAGAACGTGCTGGAACTCACGTCCTGGCTCAAGCGCAAGGCCGAGGAAGACGGGATGTCGCTGCTGGAGCTGGTGCAGCACGTCGCCCTGGTCACCATGCTGGAGCGCGGCGAAGACGACGAGCCGGACGCGGTCAAGCTTTCCACGCTGCATGCGTCCAAGGGGCTGGAATTTCCGCACGTCTTCCTGGCGGGGGTCGAGGAAGGGCTGCTGCCCCACCTGGGCCGGGACGACGAGGACACCGACCCCGCGCGCTCGGCCGAGGCCCTGGCGACCCGCATCCAGGAAGAACGGCGGCTGATGTACGTCGGCATCACGCGGGCCCGGCGCAGCCTGCACCTGAGCTGGTGCCGCCGGCGCCGGCGCGCGCGCGAAGACCTGGTGCGCGAGCCTTCGCGCTTCATCGAGGAAATGGGCTGCGGCGGCACGCGGCCCCAGGAAGACGCCGCGACCGCGCAGATGACGCCCAAGGAACGCCTGGGCATGCTCAAGGCGCTGCTGTCGCGGCCTGTCTGAGCGGGCCGGCCGGTGAAAAGACTGAGGGCCTGAGGTCTGTTCCCGCTGGCAGGAACAGGCGTCAGGCCCCCGGTGGGATGCGCTGTTGCGGGCAGCGCGGGCGGTTGCTTACCAGTTGGCTCCGGCGGTGTGGCGGCGGGCGCTCTGGATGCCGGCTACGATGGCATCGAAGAAGCGCAGGCAGGCACGCAGGGCCGACTGAGCGCCGCGCAGCGACTGGTTGTCCAGACCGGCGTGCAGCGGGACGTTGGATCGCAGGGCAGGGTTGCTCATGGTTGGCTCCTTAGGTGAGCGTCTACGGTAAAACCATTATAGGGTAAACCCTATGTGCAACGCAACATGAATTTTCGGGAAATTCAGGAAGCGTTGCAAAAAGGCCCTGCAACCCTAAGGAACTGGCCTGGAAATTACCTCGATCCGGGCAATTTTCTCCATGTTTTCAACGATGTTGCGCTGCAAGGTCTCGTACGCCCCGATTGCGCAGGGCGCGGGCCGCATCGGCGATCTCGCCCGCCGTCAGCCCGATGGGGCCGATGCCCCGGGCCGCCAGATCGTCGGCGGCCGCCCCATGCAGCCAGACGCCGCCGGCGGCGGCTTCCGATGGCGCCAGCCCCTGCGCGAGCAGGGCGCCCAGCATGCCGGCCAGCACGTCCCCGCTGCCGGCGGTGGCCAGGCCCGGGTTGCCGCTGGTGTTGACCTGCCAGTCGCCGTCCGGGGCGCAGACGATGGAGCCCGCCCCCTTGAGCACTACCCAGGCCGAATAGCGTTCGGCCAGCCGGCGGGCGGCCGCCGGGCGGTCACGCTGCACCGCCCCGGCGTCCAGGCCGAGCAGGCGTCCCGCTTCGGCGGCATGCGGCGTCAGGACGACGGGCCCGCGGCCCCAGTCCGGCCTGACCGAGCCGGCGGCCAGCAGGTTCAGCCCGTCGGCGTCCAGCACCATGGGCCGGTCTCCCCGCATGGCGAACAGGGCGGCAAGCAGTATCGCCGCCTGCCGCGAGCGCCCCAGCCCGCAGCCGGCGACCCAGACGCCTATGCCGGCATCGTCGGCCAGCAGTTCGTCGGCCGCGCGCAGCATCAGTTCCGGGCTCGCAGGGTCGCAGGCCAGGGGAGCGGACGCCTGCGCGAACCCCACCAGCACCTTGCCGGCGCCCAGCTTCAGGGCGGCCCGGCCGGCCAGCAGCACCGCCCCGGCCATGCCGGGGCCGCCGCCCACCACGCCCAGCGTGCCGAACGTGCCTTTGTGGCTGTCGCCGGGGCGGGGGGCGAAAAGCGCCCCGCAATCGGCGCGGCCCAGCGGCCGGCCGGGGGAAGGGGAAGGCGAAGGCATGGAAGTGGCGATGCGCGAGAGAAAGGGATGCCATTTTAGACAGCCGGGCGGCGCGGCGGTCCTTCAGGCACAATGCCGCTTGCCCCGCCGGGGGCCGTCGGCACGCGTCCGTGCCGGCCGACGTTGTGCCGGGCCGCCCATGCGCGCACGCGCGGCCCGGACGCGGGGCGCAACATGGCGCCGTCGGCCAGCCCGCCCGAGGCGGGGCCGGCCGACGGCGCATATAAGGAGCAAGACAATGAAGGCAATACGCACCCTGGGCGTCGTCGGCGCGGGCGCCATGGGACGGGGCATCGCCCAGATCGCGGCGCACGCCGGCCTGGAGGTCCGCCTGCACGACGTCAGCGCCGGGGCCGTCGCCGCGGCGCGCCAGTCGCTGCAAGAGGTCTGGGCCAGGCTCGCGGCCAAGGGCAAGCTGACGGAGGACGAGGCGCGCGCCGCCCTGGCCCGTGTGCGGCCCTGCGATGCGCTGGCGGACCTGGCCGGCTGCGACGCCGTCATCGAGGCGGTGGTCGAGCGCCTGGAAGTCAAGCGCGAGCTGTTCGCGCAGCTGGAAGACATCGTCGGCGACGACGGCATCCTGGCCTCGAATACCTCTTCGCTGTCCATCACCGCCATCGCCGCCGCATGCCGTCTGCCGCAGCGGGTCGCGGGCTGCCATTTCTTCAACCCGGTGCCGCTGATGAAGGTGGTCGAGGTCATCGACGGGCTGCGCACCGGCCCCGCCGCGAGCGACGCCCTGGAAGACCTGGTGCGCCGCATGGGGCACACGCCCGTGCGCGCGCGCGACATGCCGGGCTTCGTCGTCAACCATGCCGGGCGCGGCATGAATACCGAAGGCCTGCGCCTGGCGCAGGAGGCCGTCGCGCCGTTCGACCAGATCGACGCCATCATGCGCGAACAGGCGGGCTTCCGCATGGGGCCGTTCGAGCTGATGGACCTGACCGCGCTGGACGTCTCGCACCCGGTGATGGAATCCATCTATCGCCAGTTCTACGACGAGCCGCGTTTCCGGCCCTCGCCCATCACGGCGGTGCGGCTGGCCGGCGGGCTGGTCGGGCGCAAGGCCGGCGAGGGCTTCTACGCCTATCCCGACGGCCGCCGGCAGGCCATTGCCGAAGCGCCGGCGCCGGCCGCGGACACGTCCCTGCCGGTCTGGGTCAGCCCGGACCACGAGCAGGGCCATGCGCTGGCGCTGACCCTGTTCCGCCAGCTGGGCGCCACGCTGCAGACCGGCAGCCGGCCGGGACGCGATGCGCTCATCGTGGTGACGCCCTATGGCGAGGACGCCTCGACGGCGGTCAGCGGCCAGGGCCTGGACCCGGCGCGCAGCGTCGCCGTCGACACGTTCAACGGCTTCGAGCAGACGCGCCGGCGCACGCTGATGACCACCCCGGCCACGCTGCCCCGGTGGCGCGACGCGGCGCACGGGTTGCTGGCGGCCGATGGCGTGCCCGTCAGCGTCATCCAGGATTCGCCGGGCTTCGTGGCGCAACGCATGGTGGCGACCATCGTGAATATCGCGTGCGACATCGCCCAGCAGCGCATCGCCGCTCCGGCCGACATCGATCTGGCGGTGACACTGGGCCTGGGCTATCCCCAGGGGCCGCTGGCCATGGGCGACTCGCTGGGCGCGGCCCGCGTGCTGGAGGTCCTGCGCAATCTGCAGCGGGTCACCGGCGATCCGCGCTACCGGCCCAGCCTGTGGCTGCAGCGCCGGGTGCAGCTGGGCATGTCGCTGCTGGCCGAAGCCGCCTGCTGAGGCGCGCCCGTTCCGGGGTTGGCTTTGTTGCCGGCCTCATGAAAAACGCCCTCCGGCGCGAGCCGGAGGGCGTTTTGTCTTTGTCCGGACGGGCCGGGCGGTTCCTACTGGGCCGCGTGGACCATGTATTCCACCGCGGCGCGGATGTCGTCGTCGCTGGCGTTGGCCGCGCCGCCCTTGGGCGGCATGGCACCCTTGCCCTGGATGGCGGTGGCGACCATGGTGTCGATGCCGGTGGCCACGTACTTGGCCCAGGCTTCCTTGTCGCCGAACTTGGGCGCGCCCGCCACGCCCGTGCCATGACAGGCGAAGCAGGTGGACTTGTAGAGCTTTTCGCCGGCCGGGTTGACGGCCGCCTGCGCAGCGGGCGCTTCGGCCTTGGGCTCGGCGGCGGGGGCTGCGGGAGCCGGCTGCGCGGCCGGTGCGGGGGCGGCGGCTTGCGGCGCCGCAGCGGCGGCAGGGGCCGGGGCAGGAGCCGCTTCGGCGGGCTGGTCCCCGTCTTCCGCCTGGGCGGGCTCGGCCGGCTCGGGGAAGTCGGCGCCGGCCTTGTTGGCCATGTAGACCACCGCGCGCGCGACCTCGAAATCGTCCAGCATGGGGTTGCCGCCCTTGGCGGGCATGGCGCCCTTGCCGTGCAGGGCCACGTTCAGCATGGACTCGAAGCCTTCCTTGATGAACTTGCCCCAGGCCGCGCTGTCGCCCAGCTTGGGCGCGCCGGCGACTCCCGCGGCGTGGCAGGCCGTACAGACCGTGGAGTAGACCTGCTCGCCGGTCTTGAATACCTTGGGCGCGTTGGCGTCGACCAGTTCGAACTTGGCGACCGGAGCGATGCGGTTGTCGATGGCTTCGGGGGTCAGGGTGTCGGAGCCGGCGCCGGTCTTGCTGCCCGCCGCCACCATGTTGACCAGCATGATGATGACGATGATCGGCACCACGAACGCCAGCACCACGGTGACGATCAGCTGCTTCGGCGTCTTGATGAGAGAACCGTGTTCTTCTGAGTGTTCCTGCTCGTTGCTCATGACCAAATCCTGCGTATCGGGGTAGCGGACCGCCGTGCCCGGTGGCGGGCGGCAGCCGAGGGCTGTCGGCGCACAGGAAGCGGATTCCGTCCGGCCCGCCCGCGTGCAAACGCCAGATTATAACGGGATATGACCCGGCCGCCGGTGCGGGGGGTGAAGGGGCCGCGCCAGCCCGGCATGACGGGCCCGGTCCTGGCGTGCCCGCGCCTCGGCGCGTCCCGTGGCATAAGCCCGGTGCACGCAAGCAGGCGCACGCCAGCCAAGGTACAATAGCGAGCTTCGCGCCCGTAGTTCAATGGATAGAATGAGAGTTTCCGAAGCTCTTGATACAGGTTCGATTCC
>Ga0182748_1001472_pt1 | contig 22974 bp, 16 predicted proteins | sample eDN3rd37CKraftOP_FD_128877 | JGI IMG/M metagenome (GOLD analysis project Ga0182748, IMG submission 128877) | Enriched Organic Plus compost microbial communities from Emeryville, California, USA - eDNA 3rd pass 37_C Kraft OP (version 2) (version 2) ...
ACTCCTCGCGATCAGCATCTTCATGATCTCGTTCGTCCCCGCATAGATACGCAGCACGCGTGCATCGCGGTAGAGCCGCGAGATCGGATATTCGTCCATATAGCCATAGCCGCCGAACAATTGCAGACAGCGGTCGATCACTTTGCCTTGCGTATCCGTGAGCTTGTATTTCGCCATCGAGGCGGTGACGGTGTCGAGCTTGCCCTCGACGTGCTGGCCGATGCAGTGGTCGAGGAACACCTTGGCAATCGTTACCTCGGTCTTGCATTCGGCCAGTTCGAACTGCGTGTTCTGGAATTCGATGATCTTCTTGCCGAAGGCCGAGCGCTGCTTGACGTAGTCGATGGTGAGCGCGAGCGCACGCTCCATCATGGCGACCGCGTGCACCGCGACGATCAGCCGCTCCTGCGGCAGCTCCTTCATGAGCTGGTAGAAGCCCTGCCCCTCCTCGGTGCCGAGCAGGTTCTCGGCCGGCAGATGCACATCCTCGAAGAACAGTTCCGAGGTGTCGGCGGAATCGAGCCCGAGCTTCTTGAGCTTGCGGCCGCGGCGGAAGCCGGATGCATTGTCGGTCTCCACCACCATGAGCGAGACGCCCTTGGCGCCCATGCTCGGGTCGGTCTTGGCGACCACGATGATGAGGTTGGCGTGCTGGCCGTTGGTGATGAAGGTCTTGGAGCCGTTGAGCACGTAGCCGTTGCCGGATTTCTCGGCCTTGGTGCGCACGCCTTGCAGGTCGCTTCCGGTCCCCGGCTCGGTCATGGCGATCGCGCCGACCAGTTCGCCGGTGGCGAGCTTCGGCAACCAACGCTTCTTCTGCTCCTCGGTGCCGTAATGCAGGATGTAAGGCGCCACGATGCCGGAGTGGAGAGGGGCGCCGAAGGTGTCGAAGCCGGCCAGCGACAATTCGCGATTGATCACCGCCTCATGGGCGAATGTTCCGCCGGCACCGCCATATGCCTCCGGCATCGAGGCGCAGAGCAGCCCGGCCCGCCCGGCCTTGGTCCAGACCTCGCGCTCGTAGATGCCGGCGGCGTGCCAGCGGTCGACATGGGGGGCGAATTCATCGGCAATGAAGCGCCGCGCCTGCTCCTCGAGCAGCACGAGGTCTTCGGTCATCCAGGCGGGACGGGGGAGGTTGAGAACATCCATGGAGGCAGGTCACCGGCGACTCGACAACGGCCCCACCATAAAGCCGCCCAAGCCCGGGCGCGAGGGGGCCCCGAGAGTCATTCCGGGACGGCCCAAAGGGCCGGTCCCGCCATCCGGGGCCCATCGCACCGTCGCGGGCGCAACCCCGGATTCCGGGCCCGCCCGCGACGCGGGCGACCCGGAACGACGTAGACGCTACTTGTGCGCCGGGTCCTTGGCGTTCGGGATCGTGTCGATCTCGACATTGCGGATGGCGCCGTCGACCTTCTCGACCTTGCGGATATAGACATTCTGCACGATGTCGCGGGTGGCGGGATCGATCGAGATCGGCCCGCGCGGGCTTTCCCACGCCATGCCCTTGGCGGCGGCGATGAGCGAATCGCCGTCGGCCTTGCCGCCGGTCTTCTTGAGCGCCTCGTAGATCAGGTGCATGCCGTCCCAGCCGCCGATCGAGAACACGTCCGGATTGCGGTGGAATTCGGCGTTATAGGCCTTCACGAAGGCCTCGTTCATCGTCGATTTGTGCTCCCAGCTGTAATGGAACACGGTGCGGATGCCGAGCGCGGCGTCGCCCATGCTCTTGAGGGCGTTGTCGTCCATGGTGATTTCGCCCTGGCCGAGGATCTTGCTGCCGGGAAAGCCGCGCTCCTGCATCGCCTTGGTGATGGCGATCGGCTGCGCGCCGCCCGGGATGAAGATGAAGATGGCTTCCGGATCGATGTCCTTCGCGCGCTGCACGAAGGCCGAGAAATCGGGATTGGCCACCGGCATGCGCACCGAGCCGACGATCGTTCCGCCCGCTTCCTTGAAGCCCTTGCTGAACCACGTCTCCGCGTCGATGCCCGGACCGTAGCCGGAGACCATCGTGTAGATCTTGCGCAGACCGGTGCCGTAGGCCCATTTGCCGAACGGATATTCGAGCTGCGGAATGGTCAGCGAGGTGCGCACCGCGTAGGGCGATTTCTCGGTGATGATCGAGGTCGCCGCATTCATCACCACCAGGAGCTTCTTCGCTTCCGCTGAAACGGGGGCCGCGCCGAGCGCTTCCGGCGTCAGCGTGAAGCCGGCGAGGATATCGACATGGTCGCGCACGACCAGTTCCTGCGCGAGCCGCTTGGCGACATCCGGATTGGGTCCGCCGGTGTCCTTGCGGATGAGCTCGATCTTCCGGCCGGCGATCGTGTCGCCGTGCTGCTTCATGTAGAGCTTGATGGCGTTGTCCATCTGCGCCGCGGTGTCGGCGAACTGGCCGGAATAGGCCATGATCAGGCCGATCTTGACGGTATCGGCCGCCTGGGCCGAGGATGCGGCGAACAACGCCGCGGCAAGAACGAGAAAAGACCTTCGCATGATGTCCCTCCTTGCAGCCGTTTCGACGGGCGACGGCTTGCGCATCACGTTAGTCTCTTTTTTTGCGAGCGTCACGGAGGGGACAGCGTGCTGAAGTTTTCCATCTTCGATCACCTCGACGGCAACGGCGCCCCGTTGGGCGACTTCCTCGAACAGCGGCTGCGGCTGGTCGAACTCATCGAGCAGGTGGGATTCTCCGGCTTCCACATGGCCGAGCACCATTCCACGCCGCTCGGCATGGGGTTCAGCCCCAGCGTGTTCCTGAGCGCCGCCATCCAGCGCACCAGCCGGATCTGGCTCGGGCCGCTGGTTTATGTGCTGCCGCTCTATCATCCGCTGCGGCTTTACGAGGAAATCTGCATGCTCGACCATCTGAGCCAAGGCCGGCTCACGGTGGGCGTGGGCAGAGGTGGGGCGTTGGGCGAGCATCAGCGCTTTGGCGTCGAGCCGAAAAATGCCCAGGCCATGTATCACGAGGCCTTCGCCGTATTGATGCGCGCCTTCACCAGCGACGTGGTCGATTTCGCGGGCACGTTCTACAATTTCAAAGATTATGTCGTGCAGGCGAAGCCGCTACAGCGCCCGCACCCGCCGATCTGGTACGGCGCGCCCAACCCGGAAGCGATCGGCTGGGCGGCGCCGAACGGCATCAATGTCGTCTCGCTTGGCCCGGCGACGCGGGCGCGCGCGATCAGCGACCGCTATCGTCAGGAGTGGGAAATGCTCGGCCGGGCGGCGGGGGAATTGCCGGGCATCGGGATCACCCGCCATGTCGTCGTCGCCGACACCGACGCCGAGGCCGAGAGGATCGCGCGGGCCGCCTATCCGCGCTGGCGCGAGGCCATGGAATTCGTCTGGCGGCGCTCGGGCGTCGAGTTCACCCTGAAGGACATCTACCCGCTCGATTTCGCGGGCCTGGAAAAGATCGGCCACGGCATCGCCGGCTCGCCCGCCACGGTGCGCGATTATGTGGCGCGCCTCAAGGAAGAGACGGGCGTCAATTGCCTGCTGTGCCAAATGGCATTTGGCGACATGGCGTGCGACGTGGCGGCGCACTCGATCCGCCTGTTCGGCCGCGAGGTGATGCCGGCGTTTGCGTGAGGGTGCTGATTATCCCTCCCCTGAAAGGGGAGGGTCCGGCGCGTTAGCGCCGGGGGTGGGGTTATCTATTCTTCTCTATTCAATGAGGAACGCCCCCACCCGGCTCGCGCCTCGAGGCGCTCGCCGCCCTCCCCCGCAAGCGGGGGAGGGATAGGACGCCGCTGCGGCGATTGTGCTAACACCACCTCACCAAGCCGGGTCAAACGACATGCATTCACCTGCGGGCCGCGATTCCGCCGACGTCGAGTCGGCCTATGCGTGGCTGCGGCTCGCCGTCGCGGTCGCGATCGCGACCATCGGCGGCGTCGGCATGTGGTCGGTGGTGGTGGCGCTGCCGGCGATGCAGGCGGATTTCGGCGTCGACCGCTCGGCCGCCGCCCTGCCCTATACGCTCACCATGATCGGCTTTGCCGGCGGCGGCGTGCTGACCGGACGCCTTGCCGACCGTTACGGCATCACGGTGCCGGTAACGCTCGCGACGATCTTGCTCGCCCTCGGCTATGTCGCCGTCGGCTTGCTGCCGACGCTCTGGCTGGTGGCCCTCGCTCACGGCGTCATGATCGGCGTCGGCTGCTCGGCGACCTTCGGCCCGCTGATGGCTGATATCTCGCATTGGTTCTCGCGCCGGCGCGGCATCGCCGTCGCCATTGCCGCCGCCGGCAATTACCTCGCCGGCACCGTATGGCCGCCGGTGGTGCAGCATTTCATCGAAACGCAGGGCTGGCGCGCGACGCATATCGGCATCGGCCTGTTCTGCCTCGTCACCATGTTGCCGCTGACCTTTCTGCTGCGCCGGCGCATCGATGCCGGTCACGGCGCCCTGGCCGGCGCGGCGGCGGCACGCCGGCAGGCCGCGATGCCGTTCTCGCCGCGCACGCTGCAAGTGCTGCTGTGTATCGCCGGCGTCGCCTGCTGCGTGGCCATGTCGATGCCCCAGGTGCACCTCGTCGCCTATTGCGGCGATCTCGGCTACGGCGCCGCGCGCGGCGCCGAGATGCTGTCGCTGATGCTCGGCTGCGGCATCGTCAGCCGCGTGGCCTCCGGCTTCATCGCCGACAAGATCGGCGGCGTGCGCACGCTGCTGCTCGGTTCCGTGCTGCAGGGCTCCGCGCTGGTGCTTTACCTGTTCTTCGACGGATTGTTCTCGCTCTACGTGATCTCGGGTCTGTTCGGCCTGTTCCAGGGCGGCATCGTGCCGAGCTATGCGATCATCGTGCGCGAATATTTCCCGCCGGGCGAGGCCGGCACGCGCCTCGGCCTGGTGCTGATGGCCACGCTGTTCGGCATGGCGCTGGGCGGCTGGATGTCGGGTGCGATCTTCGATTTCGCCGGCTCGTACCAGGCCGCATTCCTCAACGGCATCGCCTGGAATCTGGTCAACGTTTCGATCGTCACTTGGCTGTTGATGCGCTCTCCGCGCATGCCGACGTTCGCGCGAGCGGCATGACGGCTGCAATTTTTGTTTGTTGACCGTTGCCAAGCGCGCCGGCAAACGGGAGAGTCTGCGGTGCCGGGATTCGCGCAAGGGCTCAGCCCATGAATTTTTCCGCCGCACGGTCGGACGCCGTTCGCGCCGTCAATCAGCGTTGGCTACTCAAGTTCTGGCGACAGCAACTCGGCACGCATCGGGTTCCGCAATGGCTCGCGACGAACAGCGAAAACCTCTCCCGCATGTCCGACCATCTGAGCTTCCTCGACGTGACCGGCAGCGGCGACGCCATACGCTTCCACATCCGTTTCCACGGCGCGCTGATCGGACGCGCCTACGGCTCGGCCGATTGCCGCGGCAAGTATCTCGATACCGTCATCCCGCCGAACCGCCACCGCGAGGGGCTGGCGCCCTACAAACACGCCGTCGCGGCCCGTTATCCCGTCTACACGATCCACGACGTCACCGACCGCGCCGGACGCGTGGTGCATTACGAGCGGCTGCTGCTGCCGTTCGCGAGCGACGGAAAGACGGTCGACCGCATCCTCGCCTCGTTCGAGTTCATCTGCATCGACGGCGGTTTCGACGGAAACGACCTGATGCAGCACCAAAGCGCGCCGACGCTGCGGCTGTCGGCGCAGATCGAGCCGAACGAATTCGTGTGAGCTTCAGACAGCGCGCGCGGCGTCGTGGCCGTACAGCCACTCGATCGCCTTGAACGAAAAATCGGTGGCGCTGTTCACCACGGCCGCGGCGCGGAGGCGAAGCAAGCGACCTAGGCCGCCGGCGGCAGCGGCTCCACGATGCGGCGGTAGAGATGCCAGGTCGCATGCCCGAGCACCGGCAGCGTCACCAGGAGCCCGATGAAGAAGGGCAGGATCGAGACGATCAGCACCACCACGATGACCGCCGCCCAGCCGATCATCGGCAGCGGGCTCGTCACCACCGCGCGCACGCTGGTGATCATGGCGGTGACGAAATCGACGTCGCGGTCGAGCAGCAGCGGAAACGACACCACCGTGAGCGAAAACAGGATGAGCGACAGCACCGCGCCTTCTATGTTGCCGACCAGCAGGAAGGCGAGGCCCTCGTTGGTCGTGAGCACCACGGCGATGAATTCCTGGATGTTCGAGAACGAGGCGTGCAGCCCGAGGAACAGCGCCATCAGGAAACGCACCTGATACATCCACATGACGAAGATGAACACGGTGACGAAGGCCATCCAGCCGATCTCGCTGCGCCGGCGCAAGGTGGCCCAAAGCCCGCGCAGCGAGGGCGTCTCGCCCGCCTCGCGGCACCGGCTGATCTCGTAGAGCGCGATCGCCACGAAAGGCCCGATCAAAGCGAAGCCGGCCGCCAGCGGATAGGCCAGATAGCTCATCCCGAACGCGGTGGCGCTGAACACGACCAGATTGCCGCCGGCCGCGTAGAGCGCGCCGAAGGCGAGGCCATAGAGCGGCAGCGCCTGGAAATCGCGCGCGCCCTGGCCGAGCGCGTCGATGACGTCGCTGGCCGTAATTCGGCGCACGACCGGGTCGGTCTTGCCGGAAATCGAAGTCATGGTCGTTTCCGCCCTGGCAAATTTGTTGTTGCCTATCGAGCCAGAAGCGGCCCGCAAGCGCCTTGATCGGCGTCAAACCGCTGCTCGCCGCGCCGGCGCGGCCGTCGCGCTATGCGACGCCGGTCCGGGCGCCGGCCCGCACGTCCGACGGCGTCATCCCGAACGCCCGCCGGAAGCTGTGATTGAAATGCGACACGTCGGAAAAGCCGACATCGAAAGCGATCGTGCTGATCGGAATATGCGCGTAGCGAAGACTCGACAGCATGCGATGCGCCCGCGCCAGCCGCTGCCCGATCACGAATTGCGTGAAGGTTTCGTCCTGCGCGTCGAAGAGACGCTGCAAATGGCGCACGCTCATGCGATGTCGCCTGGCCACTTTGGAAAGCGTCAGGTCGCTCTGATGCAGATGGGCGAGAATGTCGTCCTTGACGGCGTGCAGCCGCGCGACTTGCAGACCGCGCGCCCTGGCGATTTCCGCCGGCTCGCCGGTGGCGCCGAGCACCACCGCGCACAGGTCGAGCGCGTAGGTGACGTAAAGCTTCTGAAGCTCGGGCGTGGTCGGCGCGTCGCGTCCGAACAGGACGCTCAGGTGACACAGCAGCAATCGGACCGGCTCGGCGTTCCTCGCGAACGGGCGGGCCAGGATCCGGTCGGTGTCGCGCAAGAGCGGCGTCAACGCCGCGCGCGGCAGGCCCACGGACAGAATTTTCGAATTGGCCGGGAGGGCGAGGCTTCCGACATTCGCGTTGGAAAGCACGGAAAAGTGGCTCGGGCCGAGCGCGATCTCGCGGCCGAGCTGCGAGACCAGTCCGGCCGCGGAGAATTGCAGCACGAAGCCGTCGTTGCCGTCGGTCAGCAGACTTTTCGTCCGGGACACCCGTAGCGCCGATGTCGAGCCGGTCACGACGCTCAAGCCGGGCAGGATCCAGCTCTTCACGTCGGCATGAAACGGCTCGCCCGGCTGTGGCTCGACGTCCAGGCGCAGGACCTGGCGGCCATAATGTTCGCGCCAAACCGCAACGCGGTCGCGCTGGTCGATTCCTTCCGTCGAAAACCGGGCGGTGATGGCCGAACTCATCGGATTTCGCGACCAGTCAAAAGGACCGTTCAGGCAATCAATTCTACCGTTGCGCCGAGTCGCTTGTCGCCAAACCGGAAGTCGCTTCCCGCCAAGCGGCCGGTTATCGGTTGGGTTATGATCCCACATCTGCCGGGGGCGAGACAAGGCAACGCCGGATCATCGCGATCGGCGCGACTCGGGGGATTCGGTCCATGCAATCCGGGGCCTTCACGACTTTCACACGCCTGCTCGTCGCGGCGTGGGCACTGGCCGCTTTCGGCGGCGCCCGCGCGACCGTATCACGCACGACATCCTCGAATGACGGACCGGCAGGCGACCCGCTGGACGGCACCGGGCAGACGACCATCGATTCCGCGGGGGCGTCCGCCAACTATATCGGGCTATTCGTGGCCGGCGCCGCCGGCCGCCGTTCGAACGCCGCGCGGCGCTTGCGCCTCAGAACGCCTCGTCCGGCAATTCCATCGTGCTCGCCGCGCCGGCCTGGATGCGCGCGAAATGCGTCGCCGTTTCCGGCAGCATGCGCTCCATGAAGAAGCGCGCGGTGACGAGCTTGGCGTTCATGCGCGGCGCGCCGCCGTCGCCCTTCGGCAGATTGGCAAGCGCGGCCTCCGCGATCCGGCCCCACATGTAGCCGAGCGCGACCAGGCCGAACAGCTGCATGTAATCATAGGCGCCGGCGCCGGCATTGTCTGGCTTCGTCATGGCGTTGTTCATGAACCACATCGAGGCCTGCTGCAGATGGCCGAGCGAGGCGGCGAGCGGGGCGACGTAAGGCTTCAGCTTCTCGTCCGCGCTCTTCTCCTTGATGAAGCCGGAGACCTCGTTGAAGAACGCCATCAGCGCGCGGCCGCCGTCCTTCGGCAGCTTGCGGCCGACCAGATCGAGCGCCTGGATGCCGTTGGCGCCTTCGTAGATCATGGCGATGCGGGCGTCGCGCACGAACTGCTCCATGCCGTGCTCGGCGATATAGCCGTGCCCGCCGAAGATCTGCTGCGCCGCCACCGCATTGTTGAAGCCGCCGTCGGTCAACACGCCTTTGATCACCGGCGTGAGCAGGCCCATGTGGTCGTCGGCGCTCTGCCGCTCCTTCGCGTCGTCCGAGCGGCGGGCGACGTCGCCCTTGAGCGCGGTCCACAGCACCAGCGCGCGGCCCGCCTCGTTGAAGGCGCGCATGGTCATCAGCGCGCGCCGCACGTCCGGATGCACGATGATCGGGTCGGCCGGCTTGTCCGGATATTTGATGCCGGAAATGGCACGGCCCTGCAGGCGCTCCTTGGCGTAGGCGGCCGCGTTCTGATAGGCGACCTCCGACAGCGCCAGGCCCTGCACGCCGACGCCGAGCCGCGCCTCGTTCATCATCGTGAACATGGCGGCAAGGCCGCGGTTTTCCTCGCCCACCAGCCAGCCGGTGGCGCCGTCGTAATTCATCACGCAGGTGGCATTGCCGTGAATGCCCATCTTCTCCTCGATCGAGCCGCAGGAAACGCCGTTGCGGGCGCCCACGGTTCCATCCGCGCCGACCAGAAATTTCGGCACCACGAACAGCGAGATGCCCCTGGTGCCGGCGGGCGCGCCGTCGATGCGCGCAAGCACGAGATGGACGATGTTTTCGGACAGATCGTGCTCGCCGGCCGAAATGAAGATCTTGGTGCCGCTGATCCGGTAGCTGCCGTCCGCCTGCGGCACGGCCTTGGCGCGCAAAAGCCCGAGATCGGTGCCGCAATGCGGCTCGGTCAGATTCATGGTGCCGGTCCAGCGCCCTTCCACCATCTTCGGCAGGTAGGTGGCCTTGAGCTCGGGCGAGGCATGGGTCAGCAGCGCGGCGATGGCGCCCTGCGTGAGCCCCGGATACATGGCGAAGGCCATGTTGGCCGAGCAGAGGAATTCGTTGACGATCTCGGTCAGCGTCCCCGGCAGCCCCTGACCGCCGAATTCCGGCGGCGCCGAGATGCCGATCCAGCCGCCAGCGACGAGTTGATCGAACGCGTCCTTGAAGCCCGCGGGCGTGGTCACGCTGCCGTCGGCGTGCCGCCTGCACCCTTCGCGATCGCCGACGCGGTTGAGCGGCGTGAGCACCTCCTCGCTGAAGCGGGCCGCCTCGCGCAATACCGCCTCGACCAGATCGGGCGTTGCATCGGCGAAGCCGGGCAGATTGCCGTAGCGATCGAAATGGAAGACGTCGTTGAGAAGAAATAACGCGTCATCGACAGGGGCTTTGTAGCTCGGCATAGTCCTCTCCCCGCCTGCGCGCCGACAGGCGTTAACGGACGATGAAGTAAAAGCGCTCGCTCCCCGCGCCGCTTCGAGGCACAGCGGCGGCGTCACCGGTTACCATTATGAGGGGCCCGGTTTACGTCCGTATTAAGACAGGGAAATGCCGCGCGCGGGAAAACCTCAAACCGCTTCCCGATCGGCGTCGTCCGACCGCGACGCAACATGCGTCACGATGAACATGCCGGTGTAGATCCGGCGCAACTCGGCGAGGGCCATCTCGATGTCGCGGCGCTGACGCTCCAGCAGATTGATCTGCTCCACGCATTTTTTGCGGCTGATCGGCAGCGTATGCATATCGCCGCGCGCTCGCGCCGCCAGCATTTCGCGGATTTCGCTCAAGGTGAAGCCGAGCCGCTTGCCCTGCAGGATCAGAGCGAGCCGATCGCGATCTTCGGCGGTAAACATGAGGGTCGAACCGTGACGCTTCGCCCGCAGCAGCCCTTTGCTCTGGTAGAAGCGCAGGGCTCTCAGGGTCACGCCGGCTTCCCGTGCCAGCTCGCCAATTGTCAGACCGGCGGGCGAAGGGTGCGTCTCCTCCCCGCCATTCGTCTGATGTTCATCGGCGTATTGGGCGCGTTCCTGCTTTTCCATGACCGGCAATCGGTACTCTACAGGCGGTACTCTACAGGGTCCGGTAGAAAAAATTTTACATCGATGCTTACGAAATACAGCCTACCGGAATGCTACCGGGATAAATTTTACGGTTAAATGACAACCGGAGAGTGGGCGGCACCCCCGCGCCGTTACCACTCGGCTCGGCCGTCACGCCCGCGATTGCGGTTCGCTGCCGTGGCCGGGCGACGAATTCCCCGGCGAGCTCCGGTACTTCCGGCAAATCTTAACCGCCTGTTTACCCCGACCGGGAAAAAGTCGGTGTGTGGACTGAGAACCGCGCTCGCATCCACCTGACATTAACGCGTGCCGGTTCCACGAGAGTCGACCCCGGCTCTTTGCACCTCCACCTCGGCTGCAGGTGAGAGCATGAAACTTGGCGTCCCGTGGAGTGTCAAAGGCGTACGAGCCGAAGCGCGCGAGACCGCGCGCGAAGCCGCGCGCCGGTCGGGTATGTCGCTGGGCGAATGGTTGAACTCGGTCATCCTTCAGCAGGCGGAGGAGGACGGCCTACGCCTTGGGCGCGATCACGACGATCACGATGACGACCAGTCCTATGCCGAGGACCTCGCGGGCGTGCACCAGCGCCTCGACGAGATCACCCGCCGCCTCGAGCGATTTTCACGTCCCGGGCCGGAAGCCTACGCGCCCAAGCACAGCCGCAATGATGAGCCGGACCGCATCGCGGAGTTGATCGGACGCCTCGACCGGCGGCTCGAGCAGCTGGTCAATGCGGCACGGCCTCCCGTGATGCCGGCAGCTTACGCCCCGGTTCCGCCGGCGGCCCACGCTTACGCGCCGCCACCGCCGCCACAGCCACAGCCGCAGCCGCAGCTGCAGCCGCAGCCGAACTCGCAATTGCCGCCCGCGCTCGACCGCGCCATTGCCGAAATCACGGCGCGGCAGCGCGCACTCAACGGCGCGGCACCGCCCCTCGCCCCGCAGCCACAGCCGCAACCGCAGCCGCGTCACTCCACGATGGCGCCGCCGCACCCGTTCGCGGGCCCCGCCGCGCCCGCCTATGCCCCGCCGGCCCCGCCGCCGCACGCGTTCGCCGGCCCCGCCGCCCCCGCCTATGCGCCGCTGCCGGCCCAGGACCTGTCCGGCCTGGAAGATCAGTTGCGCCGCATCACCGATCAGATCGAGACCCTGCGCCGGCCCGGCGTCGAGGACGCGATCGCCGCCCTGCGCGCCGAACTCAAGGAAATCGGCCGCGCCCTCGGCGACGCATTGCCGCGCCGCGCGCTCGAATCCATCGAACGGCAGATCCAGGACTTGAGCCAACGCGTCACCGAAAACCGCCAGAACGGGGCCGACAGCCGGGCGCTCGCCGGCATCGAGCAGGGTCTGGTGGACGTGCGCGACGCCTTGCGCGGCCTCACCCCGGCGGAGAACCTGGTCGGCTTCCACGAAGCGGTCGATGCGCTCGCGCACAAGATCGACCTCATCGTCGCGCAGAGAGACCCGACGACTCTGCACCAGCTCGAATACGCCATCACCACGCTGCGCGAGATGGCGACGCATGTCGCCTCCGACGAGGCGCTGCGCCATCTCGCCGCTCAGGTGGAAATGCTGACCGGCAGGGTCGAGGAGATGTCGGCGGCGGCACCCGCGGGCAACGCCTTCTCCCATCTCGAACAACGGATCGAGGCACTCAGCCGCACGCTCACCGAGCGGGCCCAGAACGGCACGGCCATCCCGCCCCGGCTGGAAGCCCTGGTGCAATCGCTCGCCGACAAGATCGAGCAGATCCAGCAGTCCCGCGGCGACACCATCGCGGCCAGCCATCTCGAGGATCGCATCGTCAAGCTGGTGGAGCGGCTGGATGCTTCGGAATCCCGCCTCAACCATCTGGAGGCGATCGAGCGCGGCCTCGGCGATCTTCTGGTCAGCATTCAGGACATGCGCGCGGCCAAGACCGCCGAAGCGCAGCATGTCCCCGACCAGCCGAACGTCGATGCGCTCAAGCACGATATCGCCCGCACGCAGAGCGCGCTCGAGGCGGTCAACGGCACGCTCGGTCACGTGGTCGACCGTCTCGAATCGATCGAGAAGGACATTCGCACCGAAGGCCGGCGGCGGACAGCTTTCGAGCACGACCCGCCGCTCGAACTGACCCAGCCGGTTGCCCGCCCGGTCGGTGACGCCCCCCCGGTCGCACCGCCAATGCCACCGGCACCGCCTGCCCCGGCCCGCGCGGCGACCGCGCCGGCGGTGACGCCGCCGCCCGCGCCCCCGCCGCAACCTCCCGCGCCCACGGCTGCGCCGCGGCGCCCGGCGCCGGCGAATCACACGCCGATCGACCCCGATCTTCCGCCCGATCAACCGCTGGAGCCCGGTTCGGGCCCGCCGCGACAGCGCGCCGGGGCTCGAATCGCCGCCTCCGAAGCCGCGCTCGGCAATGCGCGGCCGGCGCCGCCGGCCGGCGGAAAATCGAGCTTTATCGCTGCCGCCCGCCGCGCCGCCCAGACGGCGGTCAAGGAGGTGGGCAGCCGTCCGTCGAATGCCGCGGAAGCCGCACCCGCCGAAGGCGCCGGCCGATCCCTGCTGTCCAGCAAGATGATGAGCCGGGTGAAGGCCATCTTCATCGCGGCGAGCATTGCCGCCGTGGCGGTGGGGTCGGTGCAAATCCTCAGCACCGTTTTCAGCCGCGATTCGCAGGCGCCGGCGAGCAAGAGCGTGAAAACGTCCGACCGCCACCACGCGCAGTCGTCCGGGCCGACCCATCTCGCCAAGGCCAAGCCGGCGGCACCGCAGCCGCCGGTCGCGCCGCTATCGTCCACGCCGCCCGCCGGCAATATCGCCCCGGCACTGCCGTCATACGGGATCGGTCAAAGCGGCTACAACATGCCGTCGTCGCTGCTCAGCCCGCCGGCGCTGAACCCGCCGCCCGCGGCCGCGACCAACGACATCACCGGCTCGATCCCGCAATCCGCGGACAGCGACCGGACGACGCATGCATCCGCACCGCCGGCCGCGACCAATGCCGACCGTCTGCCGATCGCCATCGGCGGCGCAAAGCTGCGCAAGGCCGCGGCCGCCGGCGATGCCGCCGCGGCCTATGAGATCGCGGCACGCTACGCCGAAGGACGCGGCGTGCCCGCCAATCTGACGGAAGCCGCACGCTGGTACGAGCGCGCCGCCGTCAAAGGCCTGACGCCCGCGCAATTCCGATACGCGAGCCTGCTCGAAAAGGGCCAGGGCGTGAAGAAGGACCTCGCGGCCGCGCGCCGGCTCTATCTCGCCGCCGCCGCCAAGGGCAATGCCAAGGCCATGCACAACCTCGCCGTGCTTTATGCCGAAGGCGCCGACGGCAAGCCCGATTACGCCACCGCCGCGCAGTGGTTCGAGAAGGCGGCGAAGCACGGCGTCGCCGACAGCCAATACAATCTCGGCGTGCTCGCCGCGCGCGGGCTCGGGCTGGAGCGGAACCTGATCGAGTCGTACAAGTGGTTCGCGCTCGCCGCCGCCCAGGGCGACAAGGAAGCCGGCCGCAAGCGCGACGAGGTCGCCGCCAGCCTCGACGCCAAGTCGCTCGCCATCGCCCAGCATGCGGTCAAGACCTTTGTCGCGCTGCCGCAGCCGCGCGAGGCCACGTCGGTCAAGGTGCCTCCCGGCGGCTGGGACGATCCCGCCGACACATCGAACGCGCAGAGCAAGGCCCGCTCGTCCCGTCCTTCCGTGATCGGCGCCTATCAAGTCGGAAAGCGGTGAAAAAACGCTCCCCGGCCCGGAAAATCGTGATTGCGCCGTCTTTCGCCGCTAATATCGCGATCGAGTAACGAGGCAGAATCGTCCGCGTTCCGCGCACGTTGCTCGTCGACCGCAACATGACCGCCCGTGCGGCGTGGGCCCTTTATCGCTCGGCGCCCGCGGCATTGAACGTTGGACGTAAGCCGCTTGCAAATCTACCTTCCCATCGCCGACGTGCCGGTCAATGTTTTCCTCGTGCTGGGGATGGGGTTCGCGGTCGGCTTCATCTCCGGCATGTTCGGCATCGGCGGCGGCTTCCTGATGACGCCGCTCCTGATCTTCATCGGCATATCGCCGGCGGTGGCGGTGGCGAGCGTATCGAGCCACATCGCGGCGTCCTCGTTCACCGGCGCGATCGTCTATTGGCGCCGGAACGCCATCGACATCTCGCTCGCCATGATGCTGCTGGCGGCGGGCATTATCGGGACCGCCACCGGCGTCTGGCTGTTCACGCTGCTGCGCGCGCTCGATCAGCTCGATCTGATGATCGAGCTGTCCTACGTGACGCTGCTGACGATCGTCGGCGCCATCATGATCTACGAGAGCGTGCGGGCCGAATGGCGCACGCAACACGGCTTGCCGGCGACCCTGCGCCGGCCAGGCAGCCATAGCTGGATCCACGGACTGCCGTTCAAGCTCCGGTTCAAGCGCTCGAAAATCTACGTCTCGGCCATCCCGGTCTGGGCCATCGGCTTCATCATCGGCTTCGTGGGCGCCATCATGGGCATCGGCGGCGGCTTCCTGCTGGTGCCGATGCTGATCTATGTCCTGCGCGTGCCGACGGCGACGGTGATCGGCACCTCGATGGCGCTCACGCTCATCACCATGGCTTCGGCGACGGTGATGCATGCCGCGACCAACCATCTGGTGGACGGCGTGCTGGCGCTGCTGTTGATGGTCGGCGGCGTGGTCGGCGCGCAGTTCGGCGCCCGCACCGGTCAGGCGATGCGCGCCGAGCGGCTGCGCCTGCTGCTCGGACTGCTGGTCTTCGCGGTCGGCCTGCGCTTCGCCTACGACCTGGTCTTGCAGCCGGACGATCTGTACTCGCTGCGGCATGTCGGGGCCGGATGATGCACGTGCTCGCCCTCATCGCCGCGATCGCGCTGACGGTCTGCACCGCGGGCAGCGCCGCCGCCGAGCGGCTCGTGGTGTCGCTGTCGAACCATCGCATCGCGGTGACGTCGAGCTTCGTCGGCGAAAACCTGGTGCTGTTCGGCAGCGTCGAGCCGGATCCCGGCAAGACCGCGTTGCGCGCCTCCTACGATGTCGTGGTCACGGTGGCGGGCCCGGCGCAGAACATGCGCACGCGGCGCAAGGGCCGCGTGGCGGGCATCTGGGTCAATGTCGCTTCGCGCGAATTCGTGCGTGTGCCGTCCTATCTGGCGATCCTGAGCAACCGGCCGGTCGCCCAGATCGCGTCGCCGGAAGTGCTGCGGCGCCTGCAGGTCGGCCTCGACAATTTCCTGCTGCCGCAGCGCATCGGACCGGACATCGCCGACACGGTGCGCAACGACCCGTTCCGGGTCGCCTTCATCCGCCTGCAAACCGAGCACGGGCTGTACCGGCAAGCGGCCGATGCGGTGACGTTCCTCACGCCGACCGCGTTCCGCACCATGGTGGCGCTGCCGGCCAATGCGCCGAACGGCGACTACACGGTCGAGGTCAAGCTGTTCGCCGACGGCCAGATGGTCGCGCGCGCCAATTCGGCGCTCGAAGTGATCAAGACCGGTTTCGAGCAATATGTCGCCGATGCCGCGCGCGACCACGGACTTTTGTACGGCTTCGCGACCACGCTGATGGCGCTCTTCATCGGCTGGTTCGCGAGCGTGGTGTTCAGGCGGGACTAGGCAGCGACTGGTCCGTCGCTCCCCCTGAAAGGGGGAGGGAAGGAAGGTTCAATCCTTCAAGCACCGCTTCGCGGCGAACGAATAAATCCGGTCCTCGCCCAGCATGTGCGCGCTGAAGGCGAGCGTGCCGAACAGATCGGCGAAGGCGGCATCGCGCACGTTCAGGCCGCCGGTGAAGGCGCCGAAGGCCGGCATCACCAGCCGCGTCTCGTCGGCGGCAAAGCAGCGGCGGCTGACCGCACGGCCGCGATGGGCGATGCGCGCGAGCGGGTGCAGATGACCGGCGATCTCGCCCTGCGCGCCGGTCGGCAGATGCCGGAAGGTCAGGCCACCGACGACCGAAGTTGCCTCGAAATCCCCGCCGATGCCGGCCGCGGGCTGCGGATCGTGATTGCCGGCAATCCAGATCCAATCGCGGCCGCGCTGCAGGGCGCGCAGCGATTCCCGATCGTCATCGGACAGCCGCGCCGGGCCTCCGCCGTCATGGAAATTATCGCCGAGCGCGATCACCAGCCGCGGCGCGTAGCGCGCGACCAGACGCGCGAGCCGCGCCAGCGTCTCCGCACTGTCGTAGGGCGGCAGCAATTGCCCGCGCGACGCGAAGCTGGAGCCTTTTTCCAGATGCAGATCGGCGACCGCGAGCAGGCCGTGCTCGGGCCAATAGAGTGCGCCGGCGGGATCGGCGTGGAGCGGGATGCCTGCAATGATGATGTCGTTGCGGTCGCGCGCGCCGGCGCGCGGGCCGGAATCCAGGGGCCCTGGATTCCGGGCTCGCCGCTGCGCGGCGCCCCGGAATGACGGAGAATCATTCACCGCATCGCCTCCTTGATCAATTCGTCGGCGGCTTCCGCCAGGAGCGAATCCGCGGCCGCGCCATAGACCGTCTCGCGGCCAATCTCCAGCAGCACAGGCACGGCCAAGGGCGAGACGCGATCGAGCGATTTATGCACGATTCTGCCCTTGATACGCGAGAGCATCTCGCCGATCCGCTTGATGTCGAGCAGGCCGGTGGCGGCGTCGGCGCGCGCGGCGCGCAGCAGCAAATGGTCGCCCTGGTGCTTGCGCAAGACGTCATAGACGAGGTCGGTGGAAACGGTGAGCTGGCGGCGCGATTTTTCCTCGCCGGGAAAACGCCGCTCGATCAGCCCGGCGATGATGGCGCAATTACGGAACGTGCGCTTCATCAGCGCGGATTCGGCGAGCCACGCCTCCAGATCGTCGCCCAGCATGTCCTCGTCGAACAGCCCGGCAAGCGAGAGCCGGCCGCGCGCGATGCGCGCCCCGAGATCGCCCAGCCCCCACACCGCCAGCGCATATTCGTTGGCGACGAAGCCGAGCGGCATTTCGCCCGCGCGCTCGAGCCGGCGCGTGAGCAGCATGCCGAGCGTCTGATGGGCGAGCCGGCCCTCGAACGGATACGCGACGAGATAATGCTTGTCGGCGCGCGGGAAGGTCTCGACCAGAAGCTCGCCGGCGCGCGGCAGCAGCGAACGCCATTCCTGGATTTCCAGCCATTCGCGCACCTGGGCGGGCAGCGCGCGCCATTCCTGCGGCTGCGCCAAAATGGCGCGCACGCGGGCCGCGAGATAGGTCGAAAGCGGAAACTTGCCGCCCTCATAGGCCGGCACTTTCGGATCGGTCGCCGGGGAGCGCGAGACATAGACCTCGTCCTCGACCAGCGTTTCGTATTTGAGGATTTCGCCGGCGAAGACGAAGGTATCGCCCGGCGTCAGCGTCTCGATGAAATATTCCTCGACCTCGCCCAGGACCCTGCCGCCGCGCGGGATCATCGCCTTGCCCGCACGCGAGCGCACCAGCCGCACCTTGATCATGTCGGCTTCGACGATGGTGCCGATATTCATGCGGTAGCGTTGCGCGACGCGCGGATGGGTGATGCGCCAGCGCCCATCCTTGCCCTGCCTGATCTTGGCAAAACGCTCATAGGCTTTCAGCGCATAACCGCCGGTGGCGACGAAATCGAGCGCGGCGTCGAAATCGGCGCGCGCGAGCGCGGCATAGGGCGCGGCGGCGCGCACTTCGTCGTAAAGCTCGTCGGATAAAAACGGCGCGCCGCAGGCGCGGCCGAGAATGTGCTGTGCCAGCACGTCGAGCGCCCCTGTCCGCAGCGGCGGGGTGTCCTGCGCGTTTTCGGCCACCGCATCGAGCGCGGCCCGGCATTCCAGCACCTCGAAGCGGTTGGCCGGCACCAGCACCGCCTTCGACGGTTCGTCGAGCCGATGATTGGCGCGACCGATCCTTTGCAGAAGTCGCGACGAGCCCTTCGGCGCCCCGACATTGATCACCAGATCGACATCGCCCCAATCGACGCCGAGATCGAGCGAGGAGGTGCACACCACCGCGCGCAAGCGTCCGCCCGCCATGGCGTCCTCGACCTTGCGCCGCTGCGCGACATCGAGCGAGCCGTGATGCAGCGCGATGGCGAGATTGTCGTCGTTGACGCGCCACAATTCCTGAAACAGGAACTCGGCCTGGCTGCGGGTATTGACGAAGACGAGCGTGGTCTTGTGACGCTTGATCAGCGCGTAGATTTCATCGAGCGCGTGGCGCGCCGAATGGCCGGCCCAGGGCAGATAGGTTTGCGTGTCGAGCATGGTGACATGCGGCTGCGCACCGGCCTCGGCCAGCACCAGATCGGCGAGCGCCTCGCCGGCGGGCGGCTGCGGCAGCAGGAAGCGGCGCAGATCGTCCGGCTCGGCCACCGTCGCGGACAGCCCGACGGTCACGAGCTTGGGCGCGAGCGCGAACAGCCGCATGAGCCCGAGCGACAGGAGATCGCCGCGCTTGGACGTCACCAGCGAATGCAGTTCGTCGAGCACCACGCGCTTGAGCGTGCCGAACAGGTAGGGCGCGTCGGGGCTGGCCAGCAGCAGGGCAAGCTGTTCCGGCGTGGTGAGCAGAATGTCGGGCGGATCGCGGCGTTGCCTTTGTCTTTTCGAGGCGGGCGTGTCGCCGGTCCGCGTTTCGAGGCGCACGGCGAGGCCCATTTCCCTGACCGGGATTTCCAGGTTGCGTGCGATGTCGACCGCCAGTGCCTTCAAGGGCGAGATGTAGAGCGTGTGGAGGCCTTGTGCGCGGCGCACATCGCGGCCGGTGAAGATGGGTGACGAGCGGGACCGCGGCACGGCGTAACCCTCTCCCCTTGTGGGAGAGGGTGGTCCCGAGCGAAGCGAGGGCCCGGGTGAGGGGTCCAATTGCGCGGCGCTTGATCGACCAACACCCCTCACCCGGCTCGCCGCCTCCGGCGGCTCGCCACCCTCTCCCACAAGGGGAGAGGGTAGACCGAGCGCGTGGCGGGGATGTGCTGTTTCAAACAACTCCACCAGCGTCGGCAGGAACCCGGCCAGCGTCTTGCCGCCGCCGGTGGGGGCGATCAGCAGCACCGAGCGGGCGGCTTTCGCCTTGGCCAGCAGGTCGAGCTGATGCGCGCGCGGTGTCCAGCCGCGGCCGGCGAACCAGCGGGCGAAGACCCCCGGCAGCGCCGGTTCGGAACTCTGGAAAGGAAAAAGAACGGATGACTCTCGCATCGGCGCCGATGTTAGGGCATATCCGAACGCCGTGCGTCGAAAACGTGTTATCTTGACGCTGCAAGCAGGATGGAGCCGGGCATGGCCAATGACAGCCTCACGCGATTCCTCGGCGGTTCGCCGCTGGCGGTGCTGGGACGCCTCGTTCTGGTGTCGGTCCTGGTCGGCGTCATCCTGTCGGCGCTCGGGCTCGACCCGTTCGATATCGTCCGCAGCATCGAGCGGCTGATCCGCCACATCTGGAACATGGGCTTCGACGCGGTGCGCTGGCTGTGGCGCTATTTCCTGCTCGGCGCGGTGATCGTCATTCCGATCTGGATCATCCTGCGCCTCGTCAACGCCCCGCGCGGGCGCTGATTTGACCATACCGGTCGAGGTTTCCAACGCGCGCATCTTCGCCATCGCCGCGCCGGCGATGCTGACCAATGTGACGACGCCGCTGCTCGGCGTCGTCGCCACCGCCGCCATCGGCCGGCTCGGCGACGCGGCGCTGTTGGGCGGCGTCGCGATGGCGTCGATCGCGTTCGACAGCCTGTTCTGGCTGTTCGGATTCCTGCGCATGGGCACCGTCGCCTTCACCGCGCAGGCGCTCGGCGCCGGTGACAAGCTCGAGCAGCGCGCGGTGCTGGCGCGCGCCCTGCTGATCGCCGGTGCCGTCGGCCTTGTCATCATCGCGGTGCAGGCGCCGTTCGCGCGCTTCGTCTTCGATGCGATGGGCGGCAGCGCGCAGGTGACTCGGGCCGCGCGACAATATTTCTTCGTGCGCGCCTGGGCGGCGCCGTTCGAACTCGCCAATTTCGTGTTTCTGGGCTGGCTGGTGGGGCTCACCCGCGTGCGCACCGCCATGACCATTCAGATCGGCCTGAACACGGTCAACATGGTGATGACGGTGGCGCTGGTGCTGGTGCTCGACCTCGGCATCACCGGCGCCGCGACCGCCGCGGTGATCGCCCAGATCGCCGGCTTCGCGGCCGGCGTGCTGGCCGCCCGGCGCATCCTCGGCGGCCATCTCGGCGTCACACCGGCCGCGCTGTTCGACCGCGCGCGGCTTGCGCGCATGCTGTCGGTCAACCGCGACATCATGATCCGCACCGCCGCGCTGATCTCGGCTTTCGTCTTCTTCACCGCCCGCGGCGCGCGCGCCGGCGACGCCACGCTCGCCGCCAATGCCGTACTGCATAACTTCACCCTGGTCGGCGCCTTTTTTCTCGACGGCATCGCCACCGCCGCCGAGCAGATCTGCGGCCAGGCCTATGGCGCGGGCGACCGCAAAGCTTTCGGACAGGCGGTACGGCGGGTCCTGCTCTGGGGCTTCGCCTTCGGCGCGGCGGCGACCGCATTGTTCGCGGCGGGCGGCGACCGGCTGATCGATCTCATGACGGCGAATGCCGGCGTGCGGGAAACCGCGCGCCAATTCATGTGGTTCGCCGCGCTGGCGCCGGTCTGCGGCGTCATGGCGTTCTGCTTCGACGGCATCTATATCGGCGCCACCTGGGCGCGCGACATGCGCAACCTGATGCTGGCTTCGCTCGCCACCTACCTCGCCGCCTGGTGGCTGCTGCAAAGTCTCGACAATGCCGGCCTGTGGATCGCGATCCTGGTCTTCTTCGTCGCGCGCGGCGTCTATCAGGGCGCGCGCTATCCGGCGCTGGCGCGAAAGCCGTTCGTCTGACGCCCGATCGTTCCCGGCATGGCCGGTCTTGCTCCGATTGAACCGGCGTTCACACCGGCCAGCTCTCGGCGGTCATCTCGGCGGCATCGACCCCGACCAGCGACGCGAGCGACGTGCGGCGGCCGCGCTTGAGCGCGGCGGAGAACTCGCTCTTGATCTCCGACAAAAGACCGAGACCGCGATAGACCAGCCCGCTATAGACCTGCACCAGCGTCGCGCCGGCCTTGATCTTGGCGATCGCGGTTGCCCCGGAATCGATGCCGCCGACGCCGATCAGCGGGAAGGCGCCTTCGGCGCGCACGAAGGTTTCCGCCAGCATGCGGGTCGACAGTTTGAACAACGGCCGGCCCGAGAGCCCGCCCGTTTCCGCCGCCTTGTCGCGCTCGCGCAGGGATGCCGGCCGGCTGATCGTCGTGTTGGAAACGATCATGCCGTCGACCCCGTGCTTGCGCGCGATACCGACCGCGTCGTCGAGGTCGGACAGCGTGAGATCGGGCGCGATCTTGAGCAGCACCGGCGTCGGGCCGGCGCGCGCACGCACCCGCTCGCGCGCGTCGATGACGCGGGCGAGCAGATCGTCGAGCGCCCTCGCCTGCTGCAGATCGCGCAGGCCCGGCGTATTGGGCGAGGACACGTTGACCGTGAAATAGCTCGCGACCGGCGCGAAGGTATCGATCAGCCGCACATAATCCTCGCTGCGGTCGGCCGAATCTTTATTCGCCCCGATATTGACGCCGACGATGCCGCCGCCGGCGGCCCGGGCGGCGAGTCGCGCCAGCACCACCGGGGCGCCGTCATTGTTGAACCCCATGCGGTTGATCACCCCACCGTCGGCCTCCAGCCGGAACAGGCGCGGCCGCGGATTACCGGTCTGCGGGCGCGGCGTGACCGTGCCGACCTCGACGAAGCCGAAGCCGAGGCGGAGCAGCGCGTCCGGCACCGCGGCATTCTTGTCGAAACCGGGGGCCATCCCGACCGGGTTGGGGAAATTGAGCCCGAAAGCCCGCACCGCAAGCTCCGGCGGATCGGCGGCGGCTTTCGGAACCGGCATGAAACGCAGCGCCTTGATCGCCAAGGCATGCGCGTCCTCCGGGTCGAGCGCCCGCAAGAGCGGCAGAGACAGGCGGTCGAACAGACCGATCACGGCATTGGGCTCCGGGGTTGCATGGGACGATCCCCACGGGCGGGGCGGTGGCGCCATTCGCTGCCGCGAGACTTAGAGCCGTCACGCGCATTTTGCCAGCGGCACGGTGAGCGGCAGCGGCCTGAAATGGGGCCGCGGCCGGCCCGCCGGAACAATGCCGGGGCGGGCGGAAAAAGTTATCCTCCCGGAACGCGAAAATAGTTGTACTGCCGGGCCATTTCGAGGCTATAATTCCTATACTAATTCGATCCACAGCGAGGCGCCGCGCGGTCTCCCTATTACCATGCTCACACACAGCCAGATCTGGAATGCGCTCGATCGCCTGGCCGCCCGGAACAAGTTGACGCCGTCCGGCCTCGCCAAGAAGGCTGGGCTCGATCCCACCACCTTCAACAAGTCCAAGCGCATCACCCCCGAAGGGCGCCCGCGCTGGCCGTCGACCGAATCGGTGGC